>Ga0256771_1000225_pt1 | contig 12052 bp, 8 predicted proteins | sample MC6MC0922MT_FD_186046 | JGI IMG/M metagenome (GOLD analysis project Ga0256771, IMG submission 186046) | Metatranscriptome of enriched soil aggregate microbial communities from Iowa State University, Ames, United States - MC6-MC0922-MT... | ecosystem: Environmental > Terrestrial > Soil >...
CGCCCTGCGACGTGGCCTCCCTGTCAACGCAAAAAATCAGGAAATAGACGCAACATGCTCAAGCGCTCCGCAAAGTGGATGGCCATTGCAATCTGCATGGCGCCGTTCGTGTGGGTAGTGTTTTTGTTCAATTGCAGGCCCACCGTGGCGCTACATTATTCGGCTGAGGCAACGGACTCGCTCGGTTATTTTCTCAACGACAATCATTCCATCACCAAGCGGGGATTGAAGCCGGGAGAATCCGTTAAGTACCCTACGGCGATGTTCCCTGAACCCGATATGTGGATATTGTTAACCTTCCCCTTCCAAAGCGATGACTTCCTAGAGATCACAAAACCCTTCAGCCGCATCGATGTGTTTATCGGGCCAGGGGCAAAGATAGAACGAACGGAAGTGCGCCACGGGTTCTTTGCTCGTTTTTGATCCGCAATATTGCGCACCTGCGCCACACCGCCATTTCACCAATCCATCACCCAACCGACGATGAACAAGCCTGAAGCCGATCCCCGCAAACGCTGGCGTGAGCAGCAACGCGCCCAGCGGTTGGAGCAGGCGGACGAGCAGCAGGCGGCGCTGCTTGTGCAAGCCAACGCCCGGCAGGCATGGGACGAACGGGCGCGGCAAGCGCCGGTTGTGGGTCATGTGACCTGGCACGGCCAGCCATACCGCGTATTGAATCTCGCGGATGCGCAGGTGCTGCTGGGCCGCATTCGCGATACCGACAAGGCGCCGTACTACCACTTGCTGGACGACGCCGCGATGGCGTTGCGGCCGGTCAGCGATGGCAAGCAGTGGGGGGTGTTGGTGGCTGATGCGCCCGTCACGGCGCTGGCGTTGGAGTTGCCTGCGCAATTGCCTGATCATCCGTCGTTGCAGATTGCGGCATGGGTGTTCGCAGCTGGGTTGAATGCGGACGTCGTGCGCGTGGAAGACGGCGTGATGCTCGCCGTGCTGGGGCCGGCGCGCGCCGGCTTGATAGTGTTGTCTGCGGGGCAGCACGTCTTCACGGAAGGCTTGAACGTATCGGCGCTGTTGTGCAGGCACTATCGCTGTCAGGTGCTGGTGCGGGGCGCTTTGCTTGCGGACTGCTTGATCGGTGCGGGCAATGATGTGGCTTGCACCGACCCACCGCTTATCAATCTGCTGGCGACGGATGACGCCGACCGCAATCGCAGCCGCATCATGACGCGGCATGGGCGCAGTTATCGCTTCTATCCGCCCACGCACGCGCTGGAAGCCATTGTGGCCCCGCGCTGGCTGCGCCGTGACGCACGCGGATCTGCACGGCTCGTCGAGCACCTGGACGAGCTATCCGATGCACAGATGCTGCTGCGGCCGCGCGATGCGATTGATGCGGTCTACGACGGGTTCGCGGCCGAGCTTGAACAGGCCATGGAGACGCTGTCGGCCGTGCTGCGCCACGCCGGGCCGGCGCAACTTTCCGCGCGATTCGGCCCCAGCCCTTCCAACCATGCGCAGTATTCCGAGACAGCCGAGGGCGGGCGCGAGCTGGTGCGGCAGATTGATCATTCGGAAACGGTCCGCGTCAGCGCGACGCAGCCGCGCGCGGGTGGGCCGGCCGCGTTGCAGGTGATGCATCTGAGCGCACCCGTGCGAGACAGCCACGTGCGCGATGCCCGGCCCGATGATGACGACCCCGAGGCGTGCATGATCAAGCTCGCGTTACGCGATGCCGTTGCAAGGTTATTGGCGCATTACGGCCCCGCTTGATGGGCCACGGGTTGGTTCACCTCGCAGATCACTTCGCGGATCGCCTCGCGCATCGCTTGCAGGTCCAACGCCCGGGCGGCGGCGGACAGCGGCATCTGCTCCAATCCTTGAGCGACGCAGGCCGCGATTGCCTCGGGCGTAGCGGCGTCGCCCATCGCGTCGACCTCCGCGCGCGGCACGCTGATGACGACGTTTAGCGTTTCTTTCTTGGCGTAGTACTTCGCCGACGCCTCAACGCCTGGCCCGGCGCACGCCGAAATGCTGCCGCCCAGCCATAGTGTGATGTCCAGCGTTGCCAATCCCGGTACGGCAAGGGGCGCCAGCGCGGCCTTCAGCTTCGGGCGAAGCAGGACGATGGCGGCCAGGCACCGGACGCCGGTTTCCGGGCCGCCCATTCTTCCGTTCAATGTCACGTTCACCGTGGCTCCTGTCGATGTTCCGCCGCACTTACTTCATCCCCCATCGCCCACAGTGGGTTGCCGCTACCAAGGCACCAACGACAGCGCAAAAGATACGGCGACGACGAGCGCGACGAGGGTCAGGATGTGTTTGGTTCGCATGCAGACTCCTAGGCAAGTGATGACGTTTCAACCGCGTCCTGCATGGCCGGCAGCTTGCACCAGCATGGCGATGACGCGTTCGAGCTGCTGCGGACTATAGGGTTTCAGCAATTGATGAACGCCGCTCAACCCCGCGCGGGTACTGGCGTCGGCCAGCACGTCGCACCCCGACGAGAACACGACGGCCAGCGTGGGCTGGCGGGTGCGCGCCCAGACGGCAAGGTCGATGCCAGAGCCATCTGGCAGCCCGACGTCCGTCAGCAGGATGTCGATATGGTGCTGCAATAACTGTTCGCTTGCCTGTGCAGCGGTTGCGGCATGTATCACCTCATGTCCGAGGCTGCCCAGGATTTCTTCGGTGGTCAGCCGCACGGCCTCCATGTCTTCCACCAGCAGCACGCGCCTTGCCAATGCCGCGTTGGGCAGCGCGGTGTCTGCACTCAAACTCAAACTCAAACCCGAAGCCGAAGCCGGGGGACGTGCGCGCAGCACCTGGCGCAGTTTGCGCGCCAGCGTGGCGGCGGTGTAGGGCTTGGACAGCAGCTCGATGCCTTCATCCAGCCGCCCGCCGTGGACGATGGCGTTGTCGGCGTAGCCGGAGGTGAACAAGACGGCCAGCCGGGGCAGGCGCGCGCGGGCGCGCAGCGCAACGTCGCGGCTGCGCAAGGGGGCCGGGCATGACGACGTCGGTGAACAGCAGGTCCACATTGACGCCGCTTTCGATGATGGACATGGCGCTTTGCGCGTCGGCGGCCTTCAGCACGCGATAGCCCAGGTCCACGAGCATCTCGACGACCGTGGCACGCACGTCTTCATCGTCCTCGACCACCAGTACCGTTTCATCGCCGCCCTCGGCGTCGCTGGCATCCAATTCCCTGATCGGGTCTTCCGCCTGATTGGCGCGCGGCAGGTACAGGCGCACGGTGGTGCCCATGCCGGGTTCGCTGTAGATCTTGACGTGGCCACCCGTCTGCCTGACAAAGCCATACACCATGCTCAACCCCAGCCCGGTGCCTTGGCCTTCGGGTTTGGTGGTGAAGAAGGGTTCAAACGCGCGCTGCACGAGTTCCTTGTCCATGCCGCAGCCGGTGTCGCTGACAGCCAGCATCACGTACTGGCCAGCGCGCACTTCGGCGTGGCGCGCGGCGTAGTCGTCATCCAGCTGGGCGTTGCCGGCTTCGATGGTGAGCTTGCCGTGCCCCTCCATGGCGTCGCGTGCGTTGATTGCCAGGTTGAGCAGCGCGTTCTCGACTTGGTAAGGGTCGACAAGCGTGTTCCACAAGCCGCCCGAGACTACGGTTTCGACTTCGATGCCGTCGCCCACAATGCGGCGCAGCATGTCGTCAAAGCCACGCATGAAACGTCCCAGGTTGACGACCTTGGGCGCCAGCGGCTGCCGCCTGCCGAACGCCAGCAGTTGCGACGCCAGCTTCGCGCCGCGCTCAACGCCGGCCATGGCGTTGCGCGTGCGTTGCTGCGCGCGTTCATCACCGGCCAGACTGCGGTTGAGCAACTGGAGGTTGCCGCCGATCACCTGCAATAGGTTGTTGAAATCATGCGCGACGCCGCCGGTGAGTTTGCCCAGCGCTTCCATCTTCTGCGCCATGCGCAGCGCCTCTTCGGTTTCGCGCAGCGTTTGCGCGGCCACCTTGTCAGCGGTGATGTCGCGGCCCACGCCGTGGATGCTGTTGGATTCGGCGTCGAACGACCACATCCATGCCATCCATCGCCAGTCGTCATCGGCGGTGCGCAGCCGGTGCTCGGCGCGCAGGCTGCGCATGCCCCCGCGCAGCGCCTGAAACTGCGCCTGCGCTTGCAGCAGGTCGTCTGGGTGGAGCAGCGTGTCGTAGCGCTGGAACGCCAGCGCCGCTTCGGGATGGCCCAGCCATCGCGTCCACGATGGGTTCAGGCGCAGCATCCGCCCTTGGCCGTCGGCAATGACGAAGAGATCGTCGCTGTGTTCCCACAAGCGGTCGCGCTCGGCGATGGCCTGATTGACGCGCAGTTCCAGCGTGCGGGCCTCTTCTTCCAAGCGCTTTTCGGTTTCCTGGCGCAGCGCACTCAGGCGCAGATTGCTGCTGACGCGCGCCAGCAATTCGCGCGCGGAAAAGGGCTTGATCAGATAGTCGTCGGCGCCCGCGCGCAAGCCCTCGACCGAGGCTTCCTCGCCCGCACGCGCCGACAATAGCAGCACGGGTATGGTGCGCAGCGCGGGGTCGTGGCGCAGCGCCGCAAGCAGGCCGAAGCCGTCCAGGCGCGGCATCATCACGTCGGACAACACCAGGTCAGGCCGATGCTGGCGGGCGTGGGCAAGCGCGGCTTCACCATCCTTGGCGGTGTGAATGCGATAGTGCGCGGTGCGCAGCACGCGGCAGATATAGGCGCGCATGTCGTCGTTGTCGTCCACGACCAGAATCGTGCCCAGGTGATCGGTCTGGGTCTGGGTTGGTGTCTGGGAGGGCGGCGCGTCGTCGAGCGCCGACGCTTCCCAATCCGCCGTATCGATGTAGGTGCGTGACAGCGCGTGCGTCACGCCAGGGGCGATCGCCGTGGACAGCGCCGCGATGTCCAGCGCCGGCCCCAGCGGCAAACGCAGTGTGAAGGTTGTGCCCACGCCCGGCGTGCTGGCGACGGTGACCGAGCCGTTTTGCAAGCGCATGAATTCCTGAACCAGCGCCAGCCCGATGCCGCTGCCTTCGATGCTGCGGCCGTGTACGCCTTCCACCTGATGAAAGCGGTCGAACACGCGCGGCAATTCGCTTTCGGGGATGCCCATGCCCGTGTCGGAAATTTCCACGACGGCGGTTTCGCCATCCGGCGCCACGCTGGACGCAATCCGCACGCCGCCTCGATACGTGAATTTGTACGCGTTGGACAGCAGGTTCAGGATCACCTTTTCCCACATGTCGCGATCCAGCATGACGGCGCGCGGCAAGGGCGGGCAGTCTACGTCCAGCGTCAGCCCGGCCTTTTCAAGCGATGACTGAAACAGCGAGGCCAGGTCCGCGGTGAAGGCAGAGATCTCGGTGGCGCGCAGGTCCAGCTTCACGCGGCCCGCCTCGATGCGTGAAAAATCCAGCAGCGTGTTCACGAGCTTGAGCAGGCGCAGGCCGTTGCGGTTCGCCATCTCCATCGCGCCTTGCAGGCGTGGCGGCACGTCGGGGTCGGTCAGCATGTCTTCCAGCGGCGCCAGCATCAGCGTGAGCGGGGTGCGGAATTCGTGGCTGATGTTTGAAAAGAATGCGGTCTTGGCGTGATCCACTTCGGCCAGCGCCTGCGCCCGCGCACGTTCGTGTTCGTAGGCGCGGGCGTAGCGGATGGATGCGCCGATCTGCGCTGCGGCCAGCGTCAGGAATTCGCGGTAGTCGTCGGTAAAGAGACGCAGCGGATTGAGCGCGCTGATCAGCAGGCAGGCGGGTTCGCCTTCGCTGGACGGCAGGATGGGGATCAGCACGGCTTGGGCGGCGGGCCGGTCCCATATCGTCTTGGGAAGCGGCCCGCCAAACTGCCCGGCCAGATCGTCGATAAGCACGAGCGCGCCCGCGCGTAGCGCCTCGCCGCAGGGCCACGCGCCGCCGTCCAGCGGCAGCGTCTGGGGCGCGCCGGGGCTGTCTGGTTCGATGCCATAAGCGCCCACCAGCTCGGCCGTGCCGGCGCCCGAGTCCACGGCGTAGAGCATGGCGAAAGGGATGTCGTAAGCGTTGGCGGCAAAGGCTCGCGCGCTGAGCTCGCAGGCCTGGCGCCACGTGGCTGACTGCGGCATGGCGATCGCCAATTCGCGCAGCAGGTTCTGCTGGCGGTCAGCGATGACGCGGCGGGTTTCGTCGCTGTTCACGCAGATGATGCCGCTGGTGACGCCGTCATCGCCCGGCACGGGGCTGAACGAAAACGTGTAGTAGGTTTCTTCCGGATACCCGTTGCGCTCCATGATGAGCAGCTTGCGCTCTTCGTAGGTGCCTTCCGCGTCCGCCATGGCGGTTTGCAAAAGGGGTTCCATGTACGGCCAGATTTCGTGCCACACGAGGCGCGTGGGTTGCGCCATGGCGGCCGGATGCCTGCCGCCGATGATGGACAGATAAGGATCGTTATAGAAGAACAGCAGGTCTGGCCCCCATCCGATCCAGATAGGTTGGCGCGCGGTCAGCATGATGCGAAGCGCCGTCTTCAAACTGAGCGGCCAGCCTTCCGGTGAACCCAGCCCCGAAGCTGCCCAATCGTGCGCGCGGATGAGCGCGCCGGTCTGGCCGCCGCCGGCAAGAAAAGCCAAGGGGTCCGCTGAGGCGGAGGCGGGCGGTTGGTCGGGCACGTTCAGATCCTTTTGTCGGTGGCCTGGGCGAATGGCGCGTGGCCGCTCGGCATGAAAGTTGCGAAGTCGCGATTTCGACGCTACTTGTTATCCCGTTTTCCGTCTGAAACCGAACTTTAATTTCCACGTCGGAAGGTTTCGGTGGCTTCGCGGTATAACGTTTTTTCCACCGTTGCGGCGTTTGCTGCAGCGCATCGGGAGCGATCCATGCGTGACCTCGTGCAATTGCGGCCGGAGGGCCTGTATTGCCCCGCCGGGCGGTTCTATATCGACCCCTGGCGTCCGGTTGACGTGGCCGTGCTGACCCACGGCCATGGCGACCACGCCCGGGTGGGCATGGGCTGCTATCACACCAGCGCCGAAGGGCTGCCGATTTTGCAATGGCGCCTGGGCGACCAGGACTATCGCGTGCAGGGGTACGGCGAAACGTTCGTGCTGGGCGACGCCCGCGTGTCCTTGCATCCCGCCGGCCATGTGCTGGGTTCGGCCCAGGTGCGCATCGAGGCCGACGGCCAGGTCTGGGTCGTGTCCGGCGATTACAAGCGGCAGCCCGACCCCACGTGCAGCCCGTTTGAAGTGGTCCCCTGCGACACCTTCATCACCGAAGCCACCTTTGGGCTGCCGATCTACCGCTGGCCCAGCGCGGCCGACGTGGCGCGCGATATCGTGCAATGGCGCGACCACTGCGCCGCGCGCGGCGAGGCCGCCATCTTGTATTGCTACGCGCTGGGCAAGGCGCAGCGCGTGTTGGCCGAGCTGAAGCCCGTTATCGACCGGCCGGTGTTTTTGCACGGCGCCATTGCGGCCGGTGTGGACGTGTACCGTCGCGCCGGCATCGGCATGGCCGACACCCGGCTCGTCATGGAAGACGGGGGCAAGTCGGCAGCGGCAGGCACGGGGTTTGCTGGAGAGCTGATCTTGGCGCCGCCCTCGGCAGCCGGCAGCGCGTGGTTGCGGCGCTTTCGCAAGGCGCAGCATGGGTTTGCCTCGGGATGGATGCGGCTGCGCGGCAACCGCCGCCGCCGCAACATGGACCGCGGCTTTGTGGTGTCTGACCATGCGGACTGGCCGGATCTGTTGCGCACGATTCACGAGACCGGCGCGCGCCGCGTGATCGCTACCCATGGCGACACCGATGCGCTGGTCCGCACGCTGAATGAAGGCGGCGTGGCGGCCGAGACGCTGGCCACGCAGTATGGCGAGGATGACTGACGGCGCTGACCATCACCCCGGGAGACGGACCCCAGCATGAAGCGATTCGCGGCGTTGTATCAGGAACTGGACCGCAGTACCGCCACCCTGGATAAGCGGGCGGCGCTGGTGGCGTACTTCCGCGATGCGCCACCGCGCGACGCGGTGTGGGCGTTGTATCTGCTGGCGGGCGGTAAGGTCACCAGCGCGCGCCGCAAGATTGCAGCGGTCGGTGAAATGCGCGCATGGGCAGCCACCGCGTCGAACACCGCGCCGTGGCTGGTCGACGCCAGCTACGACCAGGTGGGCGACCTGGCGGAAACGCTCGCGTTGCTGATTCCCGATCCCGCGCAAACCGCGCCCGAGCGCGGCCTGGCCGACTGGATCGAAGAGGTGTTGGTGCCCATCGCCAACCGCGACGAAGCCGAGCGCCGCGATGTCATCGTGACGGCGTGGCTGGGCCTGCCCTTTGACGAACGCCTGGTGTTCAACAAGCTGTTGACCGGTGCGCTGCGCGTGGGCGTATCGCAACGCATGGTGCAACAGGCGCTGGCGGAAATGTCGGGCGTGCCCATTGCGCGCATCGCGCAGCGCATGTTGGGCGCCTGGTCGCCCAGCCCCGCGTTCCTGCGCGATCTGCTTAGCGCCGATGAACTGCCCGGCGACCGTCAGCAGCCCTATCCCTTCTTTCTGGCCTCGCCGCTGGAAGGCGAACCCGACGCGCTGGGGGCCATCGACGACTGGCTGGTGGAATGGAAGTGGGACGGCATCCGCGCGCAGTTGATACGGCGTCATGGGGAAGTGGCGTTGTGGTCGCGGGGCGAGGAACGGCTGGACGGCCGCTTTCCTGAAGTGGAGGCCGCCGCCGCCGCGTTGGATGTGGACTGCGTGCTGGATGGCGAACTGCTGGCGTGGCAGGACGATACCGCCGCACCCATGCCGTTCTCGGCCTTGCAGACCCGTATTCAACGCTTGAAGCCCGGACCCAAATGGCTGGCCGACGCGCCGGTGCGCATGTTGGCGTATGACTTGCTGGAGCTGAACGGCGCCGATCTGCGCGACCTGCCGCAGGCAGAACGCCGCCGCCAATTGGAAGCCCTGTTGCGGCGGCATCCTGACCCGCGCCTGCGCCTGTCGCCTCTGGTGACCCTGGCGGACTGGGACGAGGCCCGGGCGTTGCGCGATGAATCCCGCGAGCGCGGGGTGGAAGGCTTCATGCTGAAACGCCGCAACGCCCCGTACCAAAGCGGCCGGCGGCGCGGAGACTGGTGGAAGTGGAAGATCGATCCGCTCACCATCGACGCCGTGCTGCTGTATGCGCAGTCGGGCCATGGCCGGCGCAGCACGCTCTACACCGATTACACCTTCGGGCTGTGGCAGGGCGATGCGCTGGTGCCCATCGCCAAGGCGTACTCCGGTTTGGATGACAAGGAAATTCTGGAGCTGGACCGCTGGCTGCGTGCGCACACGCGTGAGCGCTTCGGCCCGGTGCGGTCGGTGGAACCCGTGCAGGTCTTTGAGCTGGGCTTTGAAGGCGTCAACCTGTCCAAGCGCCACAAGTCCGGCGTCGCCGTGCGCTTTCCGCGCATTCTGCGTTGGCGCCATGACAAGCCGGCCGATCAGGCGGATCAGTTGGACACGCTGAAGGCGTTGGCGCGATGAGCGCCGGGCCGCGCGGCCGCGATGCGCCACTGGCCGCCTGGTTTACGGCGCGCGGCTGGAAGCCTGCGGCGTTTCAGCGTGAGGCGTGGCGGCGCTATCTGGCCGGCGAATCGGGCCTGTTGCACACGCCCACCGGCAGCGGCAAGACGCTTGCCGCGTTTGGCGGACCCTTGTTGGAGGCGTTGGAACATCAAGGCGACGCCCCTCCCGCGGCGGGCAGCGGGCCGCAGGTGCTGTGGATAACCCCGTTGCGCGCGCTGGCCACCGATACCACGCGCGCCTTGGCGCAAACCTCGGCGGAACTGGGTCTGGATTGGACCGTCGCCATGCGCACCGGCGACGCCAGCGCGCGCGACAAACGGCTGGCGCGCCAGGGCAAGGCGCAGGTGCTGGTGATCACGCCTGAATCGTTGGCGCTGTTGCTGTCGTATGCCGACGCGTCGAGCCGCTTTCGGGCGTTGCGTTGCATTGTGGTCGATGAATGGCACGAGCTGCTGGGCAATAAGCGCGGCGTGTTGTTGCAGCTGTGTCTGGCGCGGCTGGCGCGCTTGTCGCCGGCCGCGCGCACGTGGGGCTTGTCGGCCACCTTGGGCAACCTGGAAGAGGCGCGCGCAGTGTTGCTGCCCCGCGCGCCCGACAGCCCGCTGGTGGCCGGTGCGCGGCCGCGCAAGATCAGCGTCACGACCTTGCTGCCCGAACGCAACGCCCGCCTGCCGTGGGCGGGGCATCTGGGCTTGTCGCAATTGCCGCGCGTGTTCAAGCGGCTGTTCGATGTTCGCGCGTCGTTGCTGTTCACGAACACGCGTGCGCAGGCAGAGCTGTGGCACCGGGCGCTGGAATCCATCTGGCCGGAAGACCTGTCCACGCTGGCGCTGCACCACGGGTCGCTGGACCCCCGGCTGCGCGCCGCAGCCGAGCAAGGCTTGCGCGATGGCGGCATCCGCTGCGTGGTGGCGACGTCCAGCCTGGACCTGGGCGTGGACTTTCCCGCCGTGGATCAGGTCTTGCAGATTGGCAGCCCTAAAGGTGTCGCCCGCCTGCTGCAACGCGCCGGCCGCGCCAAACATCGGCCGGGCGAATCGGGCCACGTGATTTGCGTGCCGGCGCAGGCGCTGGAGCTGATTGAATATGCCGCCGCACGCCAGGCCATCGCGCGTGGCGAAATCGAATCGCGCACTCCGCCGCGAGGCAGCCTGGACGTGCTGGCCCAGCATGCGGTGACGCTGGCGCTGGGCGGAGGATTCGATCGGGACGAACTCTACCAGGAAGTGCGCGGCACACACGCGTACGCCGGGCTGGACGCGGCCACGTGGCAAGCGGTGCTGGACTTCATCGTGCAAGGCGGCCGTGCGCTGGCCAAGTACCCGGACTTTCATCGCGTGGTGCGGGACGACGACGGCTGCTACCGCGTGCATGACCGCCGCATCGCGCTGCGCCATCGCTTGTCGATAGGCACCATCACCGCCGATGGTGCGGTGTCGGTGAAGTACTTGCGCGGCGGCGGCCTGGGGTCGGTGGAAGAGGGGTTTCTGGCGCGTCTGCGTCCTGGCGACCGCTTTCAATTCGCAGGCCGCACGCTGGAGCTTGTCAGGCTGGAAGGCATGACCGCTTACGTTCGCCGCGCCAAGGGCGGCGATGGGCCGGTCGCCACGTGGCAGGGCGGGCGCATGCCCTTGTCCACGCAATTGGCGCGCGAAGTGCAAAGCCTGTACACCGAGCCCGGCGCGCATCCTGAAATGCGCGCAGTCGAGCCGCTGCTGCGCATTCAGGAGCAGGCCAGCGCGTTGCCGCAGCCCGGGCGTCTGGTGGCCGAACGCATCGGCACGCGGCGCGGCATGCACCTGTTCCTGTTCCCTTTTGCGGGCAGGGCGGTGCATGAGGGCATGGCGGCCATGATGGCGTTGCGCTGGGGCCGGCGGCAGGCGAATACGTTTTCCTACACCGTCAATGACTACGGCCTGATGCTGACGCTGGCCGAACCCGCTGCGTTGGATGACGCCTTGTTGCGGCAATTGCTCAGCCCGGATGACATGGCGGATGACTTGCGTGATGGCGTCAATCTGGGTGAGCTGGCGCGCCGCCAGTTCCGCGAAATTGCGCGGGTGGCCGGCTTGTTGACGCCGTCTTTGCCGGGCCGCGCCGCGCGGTCGTTGCGTCAGGTGCAAGCGTCAAGTGGTCTGCTCTATGACGTGCTGCGCCGCTACGATCCCGACCACTTGCTGCTGGCGCAGGCCGAGCGCGAGGTCTTTGAATTGCAGCTGGAAGCGCCGCGTCTGATGGCGGCGCTGCGCGATTGCCAGACGCGCACGCTGGCGCTGACGGAGCCGCGCGCGTTGACGCCATTGTCGTTTCCGCTATGGACGGAAAGCCTGCGCGGCCAGCTCAGCACCGAGACGTGGCAGGCCCGCGTGCGCCGCGCTGCCGAACAACTGGAAAAGCGCTATGCCCGAATCGCGTGATGGGGCGTTGAACATCGTGCTGGCGGGTGAGGCCGTCGTGTTGCTGGGCGAACGCGCCCTGTTCTGGCCCGCGCGTTCGCGGTTGATCATCGCGGACTTGCACCTGGGGAAAAGCCATGTGTTCCGCCGCGCGGGCATCGCCG
>Ga0256771_1000232_pt1 | contig 11898 bp, 1 predicted proteins | sample MC6MC0922MT_FD_186046 | JGI IMG/M metagenome (GOLD analysis project Ga0256771, IMG submission 186046) | Metatranscriptome of enriched soil aggregate microbial communities from Iowa State University, Ames, United States - MC6-MC0922-MT... | ecosystem: Environmental > Terrestrial > Soil >...
GAGACGTTGATTGAACGCTGCTGTTGCCACTCAACCATCACGCGGCCTCGACCAGATCATACTGTATACGGCTTTGCGTTGTCGTTGATTGGATCGGTGATCGCGCAGTCGTGGCTCTTACTTGCAGCAGCATCTTTTCTCCTCCCAGTCACTGTTGCTACGCTCGACATCGAGTGACTGCTGCACAGTCAACACGAGAATCGCAAAGAGTGCGGACACACAAGTCGAAACAAGTACAATCAGTGCCACAGCCAACGTTGGTTCATCATGGAGTCAAGCCAGCAGAAACTGACAATGGATGAGAATGCATCAGTTCCAGTAGTTGCCAATGACGGTGACACTACTGCGTCCTCACCATCCATGCAAACTGAAACAAGCGCTCACACCAACTCTGATCCACATAATGACACAGCAGTAGCTTTGCTCGAGCAAGCCACTGCGTCGGCTCATCCTTCACCGCGTCTTCCACCAGCACAAGCAGATGGAATGAACTCGGCTGCTTCGACCACTGCAACTGCCGCTGATCCCTCTTCCTCCTCATCTCCCCCTACCAGTGCCAGACAGCAGCGCCCCATCTCTGCATCAACTGGTCGCAGTCGCTCGAAGCTTCCACGTGTTGCCTTACATCTGCAACAAGCGGCTGAGTATGCGAGCAAGATCGATGCAGGGATGGAGGAGAAGCACGGAGGCGAAGAGCCGATCAGCCAGCCAATGACGGATGGAAATGCAGTTGCATCTGAGGCGACACTAACGACGTCACAAGAAGATGGTAGCAGCAATGAGGCGACGATGAGTCCAGTGGCTGTTGACACGAGTCCCAATGGCAGCGCTGATGAACAACTGAGTGCAGCTGCTGTGCATAACTCACCAGCCGAGCAGGCTGCAGCGGATGCAGACAGCTCGTCCCAAGGACTGCGAAATGACAGCGAGCCGACGCCTGCAACCGTTGAATCGCAGTCCAATGCAAGGCAAATTGCGAGCGAATCAGCGTTTCTTACTGGTGTCGATGGCGCGGACACGCGAACACCAGCACCCATCCCAGCCTCAGCCATTCCATCTGCAGTTGCATCTCCTGCTCTCTCATCCATGGATCCTTCCTCCACCTCCCGTCCAGCATCTGGTCGTCGCATCCGTCCTTCACGTGCAGCCGAGAAGCGTGAGGAAGAACGTATGCAGATCGATTTACTCTCAGCATTGACCCATGCTCCATTGTCGCTACAACAACAAAGTTCAGGAGCATCCATGTCCAATAATAATACTGGTGAAACCAGCGAACAGCAACTGGACCCGATCCCATTCCCATCAGCGCGACCAGGCCATGGCTCCTATCATGTTCCATTTGGCCAACCATTCAGTTTTGAAGATATCGAACGATTGAAAGTTGAATTTATGGATCGTTTGAAGAAGGAGCGGGAGCTGGCCAAACTTGCAGAATCGAAGGAGCAGGAGGACGAAGAAGAACGACAGATGGATGAGACGGAGAGATTGTTGGCAGTGGAATCGGCGAAATTCCTCGCAAGTATTCAAGCACGTCAGCAGCAATTCGAGAGTGAGTTCGTGCGTCTCCAGCCGCGTATCATGACTGCGATCCACAAACAAACGTACATCTCTCGGCGCGAGGAGCAAGTGGCCATGTGGAAGGAGGCACTGACCATGCAGAAGGAACTGGAAGAACAACGTGCGGCGGCTGCAGAGAGACGTCGTGAACGATTGAGAGCGAAAGCATTGATGGAGAAACAGCGCAAAGAAGAGGAACAGAAGTTGGCTGCATGGTCGGCGGAGCAGGAGGCATTGGCACGGGATCAAGCAGACAAGGCGTTGCGTGAAGCCATCCTCGCGAGGAATCGAGCGGAGCATAAGAGACGACTCGCCAAATTTGCTCGACTCGATGAACAGGCACGCAAGGAAGCAGAATCCGAAGCACGTGAAGAAGCCGCCTATGCAGCCGGTCAGCGTTACATGCGTCAGAAGGTTCAGCTGTTTCATGAGAGTATCAAGACGGACCTGTTGGGCGGCATGGAATTCAAAGAAGTGCTGGCGGCCGGATTGGAGGAGGACGACTCGAATGAAGACCCATGGGCGGCAGTCAATAGGGAGGAGGAAGAAGCAGCGATGAAAAAATTAGAAGAAGAAGCAGAAGAGGAGGAGGAGGAAGCCGAGCCACCGAAGCCACTCACTCCACCTCAACAGAAGGGTCATCGACGACAATCGTCACGTTTAACTGGTACGATTGGTAAGCGTGCGAGTATGATGGTTGGACGGCGTATGTCAGCATTCATGGGCAATGGTCCTCCACCGTTCCCTCGTGGCTCATTCTCCACCACAAAGTCCTCTCCGAAGAACCAGACGGAGGATGGTGATGGTGATGGGGGACAACAGACGACGGGCGGCTTCAAAGTGACAGTGGAAACACCGGATGGGAAGCAGAGGGAGGGAACGCCTGCCAGGAAGGATGGATCGAATGATTCGGATCGAGTGGATGGCGGGGCAGATATGGATGCGGATCCACCTCCACCGTTGCATGCTCGTCCGAAACGCAAGTTTATCTCTCCGGCTGTCGTCATGCTTCGAAAGAGACTGATGGAATATCCTCGTTTGATTGCAGCAATGAGAAAGCATTGGTATATCGCCTTGAGTGGTGTTCCTGATTCTATGTTATCCAAGGAGCGATTCGTGGAGTATCATCTGAGATTTTGGCGCAGTGTCACCTCCTCGTCCTCCGAATCATCCTTCGATGCCATCCCGGACCGAAGTGCGGGCAGCGCGTATCTCAATCATCCGGCGGTGAGATTTGCCATGATGGATTGGACGAGACGATGTAGTGTACGAGAGGAACGAACCGTGCCATTAGTGTGGCCAACTGAAACGGAAACAGGAATGCCTTCACCTGCCTCTTCACCTACTGCAGCTGCCGCCTCTGGATCCCCAGCGATTCCAACTCCCGCAAACCCTCTGATTCAAGTCTCACCAGCTGCACCCACCACCACTCCTGTTGTTGGTCCTTCTCCACTCAGTTCTGCCGCCAAAACTTTGCAGCCTCCGCCTGCTGCACCGTCTACCAGCCTCGCTCCTCCAGGTGCCTCTCCTGTGCGCCGCCCCTCAGCTACAGGAACATCATTGTTGTCACCTCCTTCTCGCCCATCTGGACCAGCACTTTCCGCTCCTACTCCTACCACTCCCACTCAGCGTTATACACACGATGAATTACTCGGTGTTTCATAAGACGATTTGAATGCCTTCCTGTTTGAGAACTTGGATGCATGCACACTGACCTGCGACCCGGAAGACTATGTGCTGTTGTTGGATGCGGTGTACGAATGCATCACGATGCCTGAGCGAGTACCAATCGGCTTCAATGTTCAGCCACAGCAGCCACAACAGCCTCAACGACTTGTGCTTCGTGCAGTGAATTCTGTGCGTTCCGTCTCCGTCAAAAGCGACCATCTTCAATTACCCGCTTTCCTGCTCGATTCGGAAGGCATGGATTATCAATTGTTCAAAGCGGAACAGAAACGAATCAAAGATGAGGCGGAGAAAGCGAAACAAGCGGCATTGGAGGCAGCGGCAGCAAAGAAGAAAGAGGCGACGGAAGCTGCTGCTGCGGGATCTGGATCAGAGCAAACGACTGCAAGTAAAAAGAAGAAGAAACGAAAGCCCAAACCAATCAAGCCCAAACCTCCAGCCAATGATGCAGCGAGTATCCTGGAGCGACAGAAGGCACGCTTCACCTCCTTGGCCATCCAGCCAATTGTCAGATTGACAGAGGAAGAACTTGTTGAGCGTGAACAATTGTTCCTCACTCTCTCTGCATACCCTGCCCTTCCGGCCCAGCCAATGCCTGGTAGTCGCGCTCCAACTTCAACCACCTCCATGCAAGATTCTCTTCGTCCGTTGTTGCTTCGTGAGTGGGTTCTCATTCGTGATCGTTTACCTGATGCTCGTACACGTAAGAGGTTCCTCGCTGTCAAATGGTCGATGCTCACCTTGTTGCTGGCGGAGTATCAGGGAATCTCGTATCGACGTGCCAAGGCGGGAATTGGACCGGGAGGAACGATCATTGGAGGATTGGACATGATGTGGCATGGAAAGGATGGACAGAAACAACATCAACATTCCTCGGGCGAGAACGCCTCAACGTTGGATTCCACTCCATCATCCTCTCCATTGTTGCTCGCTCGTCTTCGTGCACAGAATGAGGCATTGGGTCTGTCTCCAGGTGGGCGCGACGGTTCCATCGGTCCCTTGGGAGGTCTCGCACCCGGTGAAGGCATCTTCGCGAAGAATTGGCGCACCCCACAAGATCTCATGACCAGTCTCTCCGATCTCGACTTGAATCATCTGAGCCCCTCCTGGCAACGACTGGAAGCAAATGTGGAAACCTCCTGTCTACTCGCACTCTCATTCGTCCATTCGAAAGCCGTACGAATGTTCGGTGTCCAACCACCACCGGACCCATTGGATGTGCAGATGGATGAAGATAAAGAGTGGAGTGATGCCGCTACAGAATATGACACCGATGAAGAAGATAAACTTGAAGGACTCAAACGCAAGACGGAGTGGAGCTCAGATGAAGATGGGGAATATATACCAAGTACGGATTCAGACTTGAGCTCGACGACTGAGGAAGAGAGTGAAGAAGAATCAGAGAGTAGTAGTGAGGAGGAGGAGAGCAATGGTGAGGACAGTGCTGGATGGTACAGTCCTGACGAGGTTGATGAGGAGGGTACAGCAGCCGATACGGAAGGCGGTGGCGAGGCTCGAGCCAAATCCGGTGGTAAGCGTCGACGAAGTAAGTCGAAACGAGCGAGTTCGAAGAAGGCGACTGCTGCTCTGGCCCCTGGTGGAGGAGGTGGAGCGGTCGCTGCTGGTACGAAGTCTGCCAAGAAGAAGAAGCGACGTAGTACACAATCGAAGCTGCTCACAGTTGAAGGAGATGAGGCCAATACCGATAAAACGAGACGCAAGAGTATCAACAAAAATAAACGACGAAGGAGCACCAGTATCCCACCTCAAACGAAGAAGCCGACCCAACCAAATAAAGCATCTTCCAAGCGTCGTAAATCCAAGAGTAACAGCACCAAGAAGAAGAGCAGCAAGAAAGGTGAACAAACGGATGGCACGGCTGCGGATGATGATGGTGGAGAGGAGTCGAGTGATGGCGAGTATAAGCCTCCATCCAGTGCTCGTGTCTACACAGCAGAAGAACGTGCTGCCATCCTTGAGCAACATCGTTTGGCACAGATGAATCGGATTGCGGGCAACATGGAATTGGTTGCATCTCGAGCACAGACTCCAGAAGCCACACGAAGTCGACCCGCATCCGGCCCTCGAATGACTACATCAGGTAGCAACAGTCGAGCTGGCTCCGCTCCAAAGTTGCGTCCCGATGGCACGAGGATGTCAGCGGAGGAGGTTGCTGCAGTCGAGGAGGCTCAATTAGCCGAACTCATGGATGAGCTGGGACTGGCTCCCAAACAACCCGTCGAGGAAGAGAAACCGAAGCAGGAGGAACCGCCGACTGAACCTGAACCGGAGCCTGAACCATCCACACACGATGAAGATGAATCGGCACGCAACACTGCATCCAGAGATGCCATATTGGGCGATATTGAATTCGCCAAATTGAGTGCCAGCTTCCGTCCATCCATCGCTGCTGAGAAGGAGAAAGAAGAGTTGGCTCGACGAATTCGTCAGAAGCAAAAGAAATTATTGGCCACATCCGGGAGTGAGATGGAAACAGACATGGATACCGATGCCGATTCATCCATGTCGGAACAAATCCCGTCCAAACTCATGCATGAGCGAACTCGAAATCATCGACGTCGATCCAAGATGGCGCTGGCGAAACATCGACGTGCCACAGCAGCAGCGGATTCTGATGCGGATGGTGGCGCATCTGTCGAAATTCCAAGCAAGAATGTTCGACCATCTTCAGCGATGCGTATGTTGGCACCCGTCGAAGAGCAACAAGTTGCACAAGAATTAGTCAAGGCTCTGGCTGTCACTGGATTGGACGTGCAGAGGGAGTGTGAGTTGCTGATGATGCTCGTCGAGCCAACAATGCAAGAGACAGAGGCGTTGACAGCGGAGGAATTGCAGGATCCCGAGAGTGAGGCATTGAAAGCAACAGCCATGGTGCCCATACCACGACCAACACCTGAAGATGCGGCGGCTGCTGGCCGGGTACAAGTAGCATCATCCGCGGCTGCTGCTCAAACCTCATCAGCTGCTTCGTCAGCCACTTTCAATCCTGAGGTGTTCGCACCACTCTTTGCTGCCCTCGCTGATGCCTCTCCTGCCCCGGCTGCAACTCCACCTGCAGCTCCGTCCCCAACAGCATCTGATGCAGGGGAGGGCAAAACAGCAACAGGAGAGAATGGCGCGCGAGCTTCAGGTTCAGATGGTCGCGATATGCTTGTGCAAGTCATTGTCGACAGTGGTCATTTGAATGAGACTGATCTACTTCGATTATTGACACATCAAAAATGTGGACGGATGACAGTGGAAGATGCACGAGGCCTGATACAGAAGGCAAAGGAATCAAGGAGTCGACCAGCGTCACAACAGAGGATGCGAGCGCGATCAAGATCAAGATCACAATCCAGATCGAGGCCACAGTCGGGAGCGAATATGAACGTCAAGCGGAAAGACGGTGCGACCACTCCAACAGCATCTGTAACTGAAGGTGATGGTGCAGCACCTTCCGACGCCACAGAGAAGCCATCTGAGGAGGCAGTCGAGCGTCCTCGAAGTGGCCTCGGCAACAAGCGTGCAACACTCATTGATGTATTGTTGACATTGGTGGAGAACAAACATGCCAGAACTCCTGATCGATCTCATGCAACGACACCAGGATCAGGATCAGGATCACCATCACCATCAGCAAGTCGATCTCGAGCAGCATCAGCTGGATCACAGCCAGGATCCATCTCAAGCTCAGCGGGTGAGGCTTCCCCACTTGAGCACCATCGTCCGTCGCTCGCCATCCAACAGGATCAATGGTTGGAGATTATGGAACGTGTCGAACAATCTTTGGAGCAAGCATCTACCCCTATTACTGAACGATCACCATCACCGTCACCTTCTGCCTCGCCTTCTCGCTCTCGTGCTGTTTCTCAGTCCGGGGATGGTAACACGACGAAGTTGAAGCCCAAGCCCAAAGCTAAGCCGAATGCTCAAGCACAAGCACAGCCACAATCACAATCCGAACCCAGAGGTCAAGCTACTCGTCCCATGCGCCCTCGACCAAGCATCGATGGTGGCACTGCCGTGGCTGCATTGTTGGTCCATTTGCAGAAGCGTGGGGTTGCTGTCGATGACTTACGTCGCAAAGTTGGTGTCACCAAGAAGCAGATGAAACAGATGAAACGAGCACACCAACGACAGATTAGTGCGGAAATTCAAATGGATGTCGATGATGATGATGATGACGCCGAATCAGATTCCACACCAACTCGACAGGCATCAAAGAAGAAACGTTCTGGTATTGCCAGCAACAAGAAGAAGCCCAATGCTCGTGGTGCAGCAAGCAAGAAAGGAATGGAGAAGGGCGCCTCTCACAAAGGCAAGCAACGTCCAACACGCAAAGCTGGGAAAGGCGATGGGACTTCTGGTAGCAGCAGTGCATTGGTCACTCCGGTCGAATCAGGTATTGAAGGTGGTGTCAGTGCGTCTCCTGAACCCAGTGATGCATCCATCCATGGTGATGCGGCTGCAGACCCGTTCAAGCCCACTCATACTCGCCAGTTTTCCGCACCATTATCCCTTCAATCTTATATTCCGAACTCTGCTACTTCTCCATTTCGTGTCATATTGCACCAACGCAGTCAGAGTGCTCAACTACAAGGACGTCTTTCCACTCAGATTGGCCGAGATATTGACGACGTGGAGATGCATGAGGCATTGCATGCACAAGTTGTTGCACTCACCGATGCATTGGTTGCTGTTCATGCATCCCGTGCAGTACTCGACTCCAGAGGAGGCACACTCGATGAAGACGCCCTTCGACGCCACACACAATTGGAGATGCAAATTGAGCGTGAGTTGGCACACTTGTCTCCAGCTGCTCGTGACGAAGTGTTGAGTCGTGTTTCCACTCGGGTGCAATCTGCCGTACGATCGCATCGGGAGACGGAAATGGTTCGAGGCACACCCATCGCAGAGTCTCCCGCCGCTCAGCGCAGTATCAGTCCCAATTTATTCAATCATGACATGCCTAGTATTGATGTGGCGCTAACAGACCGTAGCGGTGTTCGTGGTAGCAAGCGTGGAACGAATGCGTCAGTTCGATCAGATCGAAGCTTCATTGCACCCAGTGGCTCACAATCGGAGCCGATCTCTCCACGACATGATCGGCATGCAACCATGTTGTCATCAATGAACAACAACATCATGGACGATGCATTACAGATGTTGGTTGGGCAAGGCGCCATCGTCAATTTGGATGCAATGGCTGATCATGATGATGAACCTGTCTTGAAATCATTCGAGGAGTTATTTGGAGCGGATGGAAGTGTGATGGAGGAGGATGGATTGATATTGGATGGAGCGAGTCGTCGAACATCTGGATCGTTGCGATACTCATCATCCGATCGATTGTCACCCGCATACTCCAATCGCCTCTCACCCGCATCATCTGCGCGTCTCTCAGGCGGATCTGTCACGCTCTCTTCACCTCGATCTGCAACCTTACCCTCACCACGTGCACTTGGTATCCCAGCAACAGTTTCACCCATCAACATCTCACCTCATGCTGGCACTCCTCTATCGGCACCGCGCAGTCGTGCTGCATCCTCTCATGCAGGCTCCACTGGTCGTAAGGATGCGTCTGATGGCATGGCTCATGCGACTGACTCTGGAAATGTTGAAGATGCGCCAGCGGTTCCATCAGCCATTTCGGCATTTCAAGCACGGATCAGTGCCGAATTGGAGAAAGCGGGTCTCATGCATACAGACCAGGAATCACAAGAAGAATCTTCGGCCGAGCGAGATGGTGCAAGCCATGGGGACCCTCAACAGAAGAAACTGACCAAACGAGAACAAGAGGCTGCAGCACTTCGACGTCGCCTCCGTTATCGACCCGCTCGTCCACTCAGTGCCCAATCCGGTGCCGATGCCGTCCAACGTGCACTCAACTCCGTCCAACAAGCACGCAAGAAATTAGATGAACAACTCCACACGGAGAATGTGCGTGCAACCATTCAACAATTCAAGAAACAACATCAACACATGTATGATGCGGCGCATGAAGAAGAGGGTGATGAGAAGAGGCAAGCAGAGCAAGAAGCCAGGCAACAACAATATTATTACCTGCGTCGTCAAACACTCCATGCTCGTGCTCAACAACTTCGTCGAATGGAGCATAATCTACTCCTGCGTAATCGTGGTGCACGTGTCTTAGTGCATGGTGCAGGCAAGGAGCGCAAGAAGCGTGTCGCCTTCCTTCGTACACCGTGGAGTGCACAAGGTGAGCAAAGTTCCACACACTTCTTTGGCGATGCCAAATCCAATTTGGAATGGCTGCCGAGAGGGGCGGTGTATGATGTGTTTTCGGCGGAGGAAGGACATGTGGGAATTGGCATGATGATGCAAGATCAAGAGATGACTGAGGCGGCGGATGAAAAAGAAGAAGAGTATTTGGAGAATGATGGAATTGTACCTCGTGCCTCTCCACGCTTATCTGACACCTTCTACCCTCTCTCACGTGATGCACATCAACATGCGGTGGTTGCAACGCGATCTCGTCATATCAACCAAGAGATCAGCGTGCCATCGACGATCGAGCGTGCCAGTCGTCATCGCTCCCAGCGTATGATGGTGAGTCGTATCATTCGTAGCAATGATGGCGGCAGGCATGGTAAGAAGTATGTGATGGTTGAAGTGGATGATATATGGGGTCTGACCGCACAGAAGCATTCCCTGCCACAGCAACGGCAGAAAATCGTCGATTGGAGTGAGGAGGTCGTGCGCAAGGAAGCAGAGGAGAAAGCACAAGCACAACGAGATGCACACCTGAATGCATTGCAACGACAGCTGAATGCTGCAGCGTTGGACGACAGTGTGTACGACCATGATGTCGGTAGTACTACTTTCCTCACTCATACGACCTATGCAGAGCAAGTTGCAGTCACTCAAAAGTTCCACACAGATGAAAGTAATGAATCTCCCGTTGAAAGTCCATCACCCTCACCATCACCGCCCGCTCCCATCACACTCCCTGATATGTTCGACGAGCTTCAACGCTCGTCTCATCCTGCAGTCGATGTTCAAACACGCGGCAGTCTTGAGGCTGCTGCCGCAAAAGCTTCACGCCAACATGGCGAGGCAGAGGAAGTGAAAGAGGAGGAGGAGGAGAAGGAGAGGATCGACACGGCTCGTGCAGTCGAGAAGGATCTGACATATATTCGTGCTGATAGCACGGACAAGGATGTGGATACAACGACTCATCAAGCTTTACCGGTGGAGGGTCTGGCTGAAGCGCGGAAGTCGCTCGAACTCGACTCCAATTGGCTGCATGAACAAACAGAACGAAAAGCTGAACAAGAAAAACCTGCAGATGAAGAAAAGGAATCCAGTGCGATTCCTGATGCCACTGAGGGCTCTGCTGAAGAGGCCATGACTATGGAGGATACCGATGCGACATCAGCTACTCAGAGCTCTTTATCTCCAATCTTACGTTCCTCATCTTCTGTTCCTCTGCTTCGTTCATCCCTGTTGAAGACTCCTCTGCATCCGAAGGTGACGTCCGTTGCGCTGCCGAGTGCTGGTGCCGGTGCTCCCTCCGCTGTCGGTCGACCAACTGTCTTGCAGCCGTTGGGTGCGCTCACTGTGCCTCGGAAGCGTTCATCCTTCAATGACACGCAAACGGAAAAGGATCCCATGCTTGTACAGATGGAGGAGCGTGCACGAATGGAGGCAGAATTTCAACAGATTCAGCACCAACATGGACGCAATCGAAATAGTGCACGTCTATCAGATATTCGGAATGATGCTGGGCCCAAACGTCTAACCAAGCATTCACTGACTTCGCCGCTTCAACCATTGTCGCATTCTTCCTCAGTGTCCTCCTTTACTTCCTTTGCCTCACCACCTCGAACTTTTGTCATCAATAGTCCTACGTCTGATAGTGACTTGCGACCATCATCCGTTCCTCATGGCAGAGGCTCGCTGGGTAAGCATCAACTACCTGCCATCAATCGCAGGGATGTTGATCAGAGTGATGGTCTGCCATCCGCTGGCTCAGCCTTCCTGACTGAAGCCCCCATCACTGGATTTGACAGTGACGAAGATGGCGCCATGTTCGAAGAGAAGGAATGGCAGGAACCAACACAACAACGACACTCATCTCCATCTTCATCTCCCTCACAGGATCAACGCAACCGTACACGCAAGCGATCAACATCAGCCACCTCTCTCAATGCCACATCACCGGGCCCACGCAAGGTTGCCACCTCGACTTCCGCCTTCTCTCTCCGTACTCCCATGCATCTTCCACGTAGTCAGGCATTCGTTGCTGCGGGAGTCGAGCAACGGAAAGTCGAGGCGATGGCAATGTTGGCAGCGACCACACCAAACAAGATCAAACTTGGTCCAATGATGCCGCAGAATACCAACAATGCAGCATCCTCCCCGTCGTCCGCTTCACTGGCACGATCATCATCCGCGCCATTCATCGTCACTGCTACGAGCAAGTTTGTCTCACTCGCCACACCATCGTATAAGACAGTGTTAGCGCCGGCACACGTTGTTCATGCGCAACTCAAACGAAACTCGAGTGAGAAGACAATGCAGGGAACGAGCAAATGATATGCCGGGAGGCGTCATACAGGTGCGTCGTGTCAACTTACGTGTCAGATGCCGTGTGACCATGCCACCCTATACATTACAATCCAGTATTCA
>Ga0256771_1000234_pt1 | contig 11823 bp, 8 predicted proteins | sample MC6MC0922MT_FD_186046 | JGI IMG/M metagenome (GOLD analysis project Ga0256771, IMG submission 186046) | Metatranscriptome of enriched soil aggregate microbial communities from Iowa State University, Ames, United States - MC6-MC0922-MT... | ecosystem: Environmental > Terrestrial > Soil >...
GACGGAGTCGCGAGGAGTCGTTGTCTGTCCTGTTCCGGGCGCCTGAGCAAAAGATTACAGAGGCTGTAGTTGGCGACAAAAGCGAGGGGCGCTCCGAGGTGAGAGAACTGATAGAGTGCCTTCGTAACGGCCGTGTTTGCCTGCGCGCTCTGAGTCATGAACTGCATCTCATCGAGGATGATCAATGACACGGCATTCTTGAAGATGATTCCAGCCACCGCTTGAGTTGTATCCTTCGGGGCATCAATCCATTCTGCCTGGACGAAGGACCGCAGCATCTTGGATACGGTGGAGCGATCTTGCGCACAAATGAACCATGACGCGCTCGCCCTCAAGCGCCCGCCTTGTGGACCAAGGTTCACTTCTTGCGACTGCGGAAGGATTCTGTGCACAGCCTGCATTAGGCTGCTCTTACCCACACCGGCAGGACCGGTCAGGCAGACTGGAGCACGGAAGTCATTGCCTTGATACCTACGGTTGTAGAGGCGCTGAAAATAGTCCTTTGGATCGACGTAGTTTCGAGCTCGATGTGCTCTAGCCATGCCGACAAATTTTTGAATTAACGTCACTTCCTCGGACGAGGGGATGTAAAGACCGGCCAGGTGCTTCCTGACTTCCGAGTCGATAAGATATGCCGGCACGTCGCCAAGATCTGATCTTGGAGCTACACGTGTCGTGGCTGCGGCCTGAATTTCTTCCGGCGTATCGAGGCCGGGAAAGCTATTCAACGCCTCCCAGCTAATGTGGTCATGCATGCGATTTTCCGGTGGAGATTTTTTTGACGTCCTGGTTATCAAGTGCAGCAGAACCCTTCAGCCCTGCCCGCGTGGACCGGCGCTTGGTACTCTCCCAACGCTGCCCGGTCTCTGCCTCAAAAGCGCGCTTTTGAGCCACTTGGGCTGCATCACGATGCTCTAACAGCAAGGTTCTGCTGTCTTTCAGTACGCGGTCTTCGGCCAGCAGGTCGTCGAAGGTACGATAGAGTTGCTCTTCGTCGTCACGCAGCTTGAGTACGGCGGCCACCTCTACAAGGCAGCCGTCAATTTCTACCCACAAGTACCTGATGCAGAAGGGCAGGTAGTAGCCGGGCACGCTCTTGGTGCCGTTTTCCCCGATGCGGTCTAGCACGTTCGTATCGCGAAGTTCGGGGGAGTCGTATCTCTGGTGCCGCAGATATGCGCCCTCTCTGTCCAACCTAACTGTGATCGGAGCCAGAAAGCGCCGCACGGCGGCGGCGAAATTGCATTGCTCCGCCAGATTCCTGGCACGATCATCCAGGAATTTCCAAACTCCTACCGGGTTGGGGCGCACGTTCTCGCGGATCATTTCGGGCGTCATGCGACCCGAAACGTCGGCTCCCTGAATCTCAGCCAGGAGGCGCCGGATTTCGCGCCGCGCCATTTGATATGCGGTTAGATCACTGATCAGGTAAGTCTCGGGACCTTCCGTTTCAGTTCTGCGTCGCTGGGCCGACTCCACGAGCGCTTTGCTCTGGCCCATACCTGACGGCGTAAGCTCACGGATCGCTAAGGCGTCTGATGGCTCATCTGGTACGCCAGGTTCGCGTTTGATGCCTGGGCCCCGGTCAGTGATGTGGCGAGGTGACAGGCCAGCGCTAGGCCATTCATGCTCGTCGATCTCGATGTCGAATAGGCTGCAAAATTTGGTCTTAGGAATTGCCGCGCAGAACAGCATCGCGTTATAGGCTTCGCTTGACTCGCCGCCGAACGAGAAGCCAATGCCTAGGCGCATGCCTGATGCGGTATCCACGGCGCGCGCAACATACAGCGCCTGGAGGACAGCGCCGTCGATGTAGCCTTTAGGCCGGTCCTCACATACGTAGGCGTCCGCCTCGGTGGCTTCATAGAGACTGCTCACACCCTCAGGGAAGCTACCCATATGTGCCGCGAATCGACGGCGGAACTTGACCTCTCCGTACAGGGTGCGTTGAACAGTGGCCAAACCATAGTACTTGTGGACCTGGTAACGGTATTGATCGTAGGTCGGGATGTGGTCACCGACTAAGGTCATGTGTCCCGACTGATCGTAGACCGGCCTTCCCTTGAAGTCCGCCTCCACCGCGTCCCGATAGATCTTCCGCAGCTTCTTACCGAGCGCGGAGCGCTTGGCGTAGCTGGTCAGTATGAGATCGATCGTCTCTGGAGTGGGCCGAACGCCGCTCAGTTTCCCTCTGATTTTTGACGGTCGGCCCAGTTTCGACTGCGAGGCGGTGTTGGAGAGGCGGTCCCATTGACCGATTTGCGCGAAATTCGGTAACAGTGCCCACGCATTGCGCCCGAAAGTAATGTAGGTCAGAAACCACGTGCGTAGACGACCGGAATTCTTCCCCACAGATTTGGCGTATGCACTGATCAGGGATTCAGGAAATGGCGCGGCCAGGATCTCCTGTTCTCGTTCCAACAACGGGGCAATGGCGAGCAGTCGCTCCTGGACACGCTCAGCATTGGTCATTTTCTTAGCGATCCTGGACGCGTCGAGTCGGATCAGATCGGTATCCTTCAATCCGTCGAGGTGCGGCGGTAGCCCGGAGGGGTTCGGCGCCGGCACGATCTTGCCCTCGGCTAGGGCCGCTTCGAAGCGAAGCCGATCAAGCATGATCAGGTGAGCCGCGGGGCGTTTGGCGTGCGTGAACAACGCGATAATCGCGCGGCCGCTCTGATGATGGTTTCTCACCAGGTGGTAAACATTCCCCTTGGTCAGACTCATGAAACCCTCAGGTGCGATAAGAGGTGAACCTACCTGCACGTGTCACCTCGCGAACCAATGGCTGTAGTCGACCAGGACATCCGAACGTTCCCGTCGTAGCGGCTTGTCGGGCAATACAGGGCGGTAGAGATCCACCCTCACATCGCGATTCCAGATGGCGGCATATAGGATCTTCACGCAATCAAGGCGGTCCACCCCGGTGCGGCGCTCGAGTTCTGGCAGGATCGAGAGGGGCGTGATCGACAGTCCCACAAGCTCTTGAAACTTCCCAACGATGTAGGAGGTCTCGCCCTCACCAGCCCTCGCGGCAGTATTCGTTGAGCTAAAAAGTGCCGTCAGGTTGGCGATCAACGAGGAGTCAATTTCCGCTTCGCTGACTCGGGCGGTTCGAATGCCTGCGTCTGAGAAATAAAGTTCCTCGAGGTGATGCCGGTGCTCAGCGCGAGCCTGCGCTTTCGGGACGCGAAGCGGGTTGTAAAGGCGGTGAGGTGTGAGCGAGAACGCTGACGGGTCCTTCTTGACTGTCCAATTGACGCAGTAGCAACCCTCGCTATCTCGAAGGAAAAGCAGCAGGTCCCCGAGATAGGGGAAGGCAGCTCGGACCTGGCTGCCGTCGGACTTGGTCACCCATACGACGGGGTGATCTGAGATTCGGCCCAGGCGGTCCGCGACGTCGATGGTCCCCTCGAACATGGGCATGTCCGCTGGTAGAACACCGAGGTAGTCGGCAAGAGGATGCGGCGTGCGGAATGGCGAGAGCATATGTTGCTCTCGCAGCTCGAACAGCCCGGGGTGATATAGAACGAGTAGCGCTGCAGCCCTCTCCGCCAAAGACAACAGATGGATGTCTCGTCCCAGCTTCTTCGAGAAGACCGTTGAGGGACGGCTGTTCGCCGGCGCTTCGTCGCGGGTTGCACGAATGCTGGGCTGATACTCAGGGCCCCAGCCAGGTTTAAGTTGTCGTTGTTCGATCAGCTTGAGACGCTTCTCGCTGATGAGCGCATTGCGAGCCATAGTGAACTCCAGGTTGAAACGGGCGGGAATGGGCGTTGCCATTCCGTGTCTGGAGAACTCGCATCACATGCGTAGTGACGAGTGCGTAACTGCCCCTGCAGATGCTTGACAGCACCTCGCATAGAGAGCAATATTTGCCCAGGTTTGATCCACCTATCGCACGTCTTCGAAGGCCAGATGCTCCTGCAAGAGCGCTGGCCTTTTGTGCAAGTTCTCATCTCATTCAGTTGGCTACTTCATAGCTGACATTCCTCAAAAATTTGGACGACAGAAGTCCGTCGCCTCGGCGCAATGCGCGAGGCGGATGGTTTGTGCCCGCTCGTCGGGCGGCTCTTAGTGGCTGGGTAGTAAGTTCGCTAAGTCTGTCCGTTTCGCTGCTAGTGTGATGCCAACGACCGATTGCGGGCACGACCAATAGATGCCGGGCCTTGTTTGCTCAAACGGAAGAATCCAAGCTTCTTCGCCATGGACGCAATAAGTGTGGTCCTAAGGAATCCCTCGTTGCTGAAGGCTTCACATTAAGCAATGAGCTACCACCGATTATGCTATCGGATTTTGTTCTGGTGTCAATGTAAAAAGCAATTATAAGTCATTGATTTATATTGATTTTTAATCACTTTGTTGTGCCTATGTTCTTGAGATTAAAGGCATTTCTTATTTGGCTAATTCAGTTGGCCTAACAGTTTTTCTTGAAATTCTGAAAGTTATTGGCAACAAGTCCTTTACCGAAACAGCTTCGTCCGTGCCGTATCAAAATTGTTTTGAGGGTATAGATACACCGACGTGCGAATGTGCTTCGGTGTCGCCGGGATGCAGCGCTTTGCCAAGTTGCCGGAATGTCTACTGCCTTGAGGGTCCTGCCGAAGGCAGGTGCGTCGGAGACATTTCTGACGCCTAATGTCGTCTTCTGCGTCAGCGTGACTAAATGTATCTATAATTAGGGTGTGGAGTGAGGAGATGTTCCTTGCTGTGCTTGGGAGAGCACTGATCAGGAATAGCCCGATTCATGGATAAATTTCAAGAGGGCCTTACCTGATGAAAATCAGAAAAATAAAGATCGAGAATTTTCGGGGGGTTAGAGAGCTTGAATGGAGTCTGCCCAACGCCGACGTCTTCTGTCTGATTGGCAAAGGGGACTCCTCCAAATCCACCATTCTGGAAGCCATCAGATGTGCTTTCTACCCTCAATGGAACCTGATACTGAGCGATGCTGATTTCCACCAGTGCAACGTAGCTGAATCTATCGTCATTGAAGTCACCATTGGAGCCTTAACGGAAGCCTTCTGCTCCCTAGAAAAATACGGCCAATACCTGCGTGGCTGGGACCCGGCAGCCCTCAAGCTCACCGACGAGCCTGAAGACAACCTGGAGAGTGTTTTGACCGTGCGGCTGACGGTCGGGAAGGATCTGGAGCCCAAGTGGCTTGTTATCTGTGATCGTCATCCTGACGGAGTTCCGTTCAAACAGGCCGACAGGAACACCGTGAGCGTGGGTCTCATCGGTACCTACAGTGAGAGGCTGCTTTCGTGGGCTACAGGCTCGCCACTTGCGAAACTGACGGAAGCTCAGAGTTTGAACGAACTCCTGGCGACTGCCTCTCGGACGGCCAGAGCATCTTTAGACGCTAACCGACCTGTCTCCCTCAAGAACTTTGATGCAGCGGCCGAGAAGTCACAGGAAATTGCCAAGTTGTTGGGTGTCCCCGTACTGCACGCCTACAAGGCGCACCTCGATCTGGCTTCTATTAATCTGAAGGTTGGTGGTTTGGCTCTACATGACGGTGACATTCCGCTTCGTCAGCTAGGTCTTGGGTCACGGCGAATGCTGCTATGTGGAATCCAGAAGATGGGCTTGGAAGAGGGGCACATCACTTTGTTTGACGAAGTGGAGTTCGGCTTGGAGCCGCACCGAATCACCCGCCTTATCAAGCATGTTCGAGAAGACAAGCGGGGTCAATACTTCCTCACCACGCATTCGCCTGTTGTTCTGCGAGAACTTACCGTCAGTGATCTCTACATCGTTCATAGCAAGGCAGGTGTCGTACGAGTCATTCCTGCCTACTGTGAAGGTCTGGCAGCTCATGAAGCTCAGGGGAAAATTCGGTCCAGTGCCGACGCGTTCTTGTCCAAGAAGATCGTCGTCTGTGAAGGAGCAACCGAGGTAGGCTTCTTGAGGGGCTACGATGACTACCAGGTTGGGAGGCGTAAAGATCCGTTCTCCTACCACGGAGTTTCCTTGTTGAACGCAGGTGGTGCGAGCAAGATCAAAGCATTGGCGGAAGCCTTTAAGCTGCTCGGCTACGACGTCTGCGTTGTTGCTGATGGGGATGCTGAAAAGCAGTTCTCTCCTGCCCACGAAGCGGAACTTGAACGCAAGGACATATCGGTCCATGTGTGGGCGGATAAGTTCTCGCTCGAAGAAAGAGCGTTTCAGGACTTGCCATGGGTCAGCGTAATCGCAAGTGTGAAGCTCGCACTAACGGTTCCAAGCTTGACCGTCTACGACAACGTGCGTTCTAAGTATCAGAAGCCCCTTGATGCAGACGTTGAAAAATGGGCAGACAGTCCTGAGCTTAGGATCGCTATCGGGAAGGCTGCAAAGGGGTGCGACTGGTTCAAGGACATCACGCGGGGGGACTTGTGGTTTCAGGCTATCAGCCCTGCATTCGACGATGCTGGTTTTGCGAAGAAGGACATCGCCACCAAGCTTTCAAAGCTCTGGGCTTGGGCCGAGCATGTCTGAGGACCTGGCTCTCAAGCTCCACAACTGCCCTAACCGAGGGTACGTGATTGCGCCTGCCGGCTACGGCAAGACGCACCTCATCGCCTTGGCAGTGAAAGCGGCCAACAAGAGGCAATTGATCTTGACTCACACCTTTGCGGGCGTGAATTCCATCAAAACCAAGATGAACGCCCTTGGTGTGCCCGCCGCCAGATACCAGATTGACACGATTGCGAGTTGGTCACTGCGACTTTGTCTGGCCTACCCGAAGACCTCCGGGTGGAAGGTGGAGCATCCCAGCAGCAAGCAGTGGAACAAGCTTTATGAATGTTGTTCCGGATTGCTGGGGAAGCAGTTCGTTCGACGCGTTGTCGCTGCCACTTATGCAGGCCTCTACGTGGATGAGTACCAAGACTGCTCCGATCGGCAGCATTCTTTAATCTGGGCCTTCGGCGAGTTTCTACCCTGTCGAGTCCTGGGCGATCCTATGCAGGCCATTTTTGACTTTGGTGGTGACGAAGGTAAGCCCATCGACTGGGCCGTGAGTGTCTATCCAAACTTCACGTGTCTCGGTCAGCTAGAGACGCCGTATCGCTGGAAGATGGCCGGTGACCCGAAGCTTGGAGATTGGCTAAAGAAGGCAAGGGAGAAACTGGAACAGGGCCAAAAGGTCGATCTTCTGGTGGATCTGCCTGAGTGTGTGAACCGAGTACATACCGCCCCAGAGTTCCTCATCGCTAAGCAGTACAGCACGCTCAACGGGCTATTAGGGAACAACGAGAGCGTGATTGCCTTGCATGGCGGGGATCAGCGATCAAAAAACAAGACGCACGATCTGGCCCTGCGCTTGAATGGTCGATTCTCTTCCATCGAAGAAGTCGAAGGCAAGGTGCTTCACTCATTCTTGAAAAAACTCTGCGCGGCTAAGACTACCAAAGCGGGTTTTCTCCTGGCGGTAGCGTTTGCTAAGAAGTGCTTCACAGGTGTCGCGAAAGCCCTGACGGCCGGGACAAAAAAGGGTGAGCTGGCGAAGCAAAGCAAAGCGACCAAGTATCCCTTGGTGCTGCATGCTGCGAATGCTTACTTGAGCAGTCCAACAAGTACTCACCTGAAAGCGTTCTTTTTGGCGCTGAAGGCGAACCCTGAGACGTCTGCATATCGTCGCGACTTGCTATATCGCTTCCTCAGCGTTTTGAAGCTTCACATTGATGGAGCAGGCGCGAATTTGGCCGAGGCTGCGAACTTCTATCAGCGTGACATGAGACGCACGGGGCGGCCGATAAGTCACCGTAAGCTAGTTGGCACAACGCTATTGGTGAAGGGGTTGGAGTACGACCATGCGGTCATTCTTGATGCCGATGCTCTGGACGTCAAACATCTGTACGTCGCCATGACCCGTGGGGCTAAAACCCTGACCATCATCGGCGTACAAAACCAGCTGCCAGCCCGATAGCAAGTTGTTTGTCGCTTAGCCATACTAATTCGTATTACTAATTTATCTGACGAGAGATATGATAGTGGCAACCCGAGTAAAAGTTGAAAACGAAGAATCTGCAGTCCTCCTTCGCCCGGAGAATGCAAATAAGAAGTACGAGGCTCTGTTTTTGGAGATAGATTCTGGACAGATAAAAGTGCCGATGTTTCAGCGTGAGTTTGTTTGGGATAAAGAACAATCGGCTAAGCTAATCGATAGCATCTTAAAAGGCTATCCAATTGGAACTTTTATTTTGTGGAAGACGAGGGAGACTCTTCGTTCAGTCAAAGATATCGGCTACCACAAACTGCCCGACACGCCCAAGGGCGATTATGCTCAGTACATTCTTGATGGCCAGCAGAGAATAACCTCTCTCTACGCGATACGAAAAGGCATCAGAATCACAAAGGATAAACAGGAAGTCGACTATCGTGATATCTATGTCAATCTTGACTATGACGCTTCGAGCGATGAGCAGATCGTCACGAGCCAGCGGGAGCCTGATAAAACGTATGTCTCCGTCCATGATTTGCTCACAAGAAAAATGGGCGATCTGTTTAAGCAAGTTAAGCCTGACCAAACAGACTTAATTGAAGACTATAAGACGAAATTGACAACATATGATTTCGCGACTATCACAATCAAGGATTACCCAATAGATATCGCCTGCGATGTGTTTTCAAGAATAAATACGGGTGGTAAACCGCTGACTGTCTTTGAGATCATGGTCGCGATGACTTATGATGAATCGAAGGGCTTCGATCTCGCGCTGAAATATGAAGAGCTTCTGCATGGTAGCGACGAGGTTGATATAAGCCTCGCAAAAGCGAAGTTTGAGACGGTTCCAGCAGCGACCGTCCTTCAAGCGGTGGCTGCAATATCAGTGGGCAGCATTCGGGCCAAAGACATCCTAAAAATTCGGCGCGAGAAGTTCATCGCCAATTGGAGTCCAATGGTTTCGTCCATGTTTACGGCGGTGGACTTCATCAGGACCAAGCTCCATGTCTCAGTTTCCCAGCTTCTTCCTTACGCTTCCCTGTTGGTGCCGTTCACGTATTTTTTCTACAAGAACAACAACCAAAGACCGACAGAGACTCAGGCAAAATTGCTGAAACAGTTTTTTTACTGGGTGGGATTGAATTGGCGCTATAGCGGATCAACGGAAACGAAGATTGCAGAAGATTTGAAGAAAATTGGGTATATCCTCAAGGAAAAGCAGCCTAAGTATTCGTCTGACGAGCTTCAGGTATCCGCTGAGGATATAGCGGAAACTTGGTTCTCCGCCGGAAATTCTAATGTCAAGGCTATCCTTTGTTTGCTTGCCTCCCATAAGCCGAGAAACTTGGATGATGATAGTGATGTAATTTTGGATAACTCGAATTTGAAGATTGCATCCAGTAGAAATTATCATCACTTCTTCCCTAGGGCTTATGTCAATAAGCACTTCAAGGATCACGAGCCAAACTTGATTGCCAACATCACTCTTATTGATGCTGCCTCTAACAATAAGATTCGCGCAAAGGCACCGAGCTTCTACGTTGAGCAGTTCAAAGGGTCAAATTCCAAATTGGCAAGTTCCCTAAGATCTCATCTCATCGGTGGTCCGAAGGACTATGGGATTGTTGATGACGACTACGAACGCTTCATCAGCAAGAGATCGGCGGCCATAGCCGCAGCTTTGAATGAGGCTTTGAACCCGGAGTTCTGACTAATGCCCGAGAAGCTCTCGCTAGTTGATTTGCAAAACAAGGTTGGTCACTCGCTGCCGGGTGAGAGCTTCAGGCTATCGCATAGGATCACGGCATAAGGGCACTCTCGGGTGATTTGAGTGGTGAATGCCGGAGATGGAGAGCGGGGTCTCGGTTCGCGGTCAGAATAGCGAGGCCCGTTACTCATCGGGTTGGCTACGCCGAGCTGAGACCCAACTGAGCCGATCTAGGCGCTGCCGCTAAGGCCGTCAACCTGTTAAAGTTCTCATCAATTTTCATCGCTCGAACGCAGTTCATGAATCAATGGTTCGGTTGTGCGAGAGTTTCGAGGCATGACCAGTGTCATTGGGAGGGATAGTTTATTAACTCACTTCGATCCAACGATCTGCGCCTGGTAGATGACCTCGTTGATTTCATCCGAGGTCCTGGGTTCGTGCTCGACTTTTCCGATGCGAGTTTTGCGGATTTTTTTGCCACGGAGTTGAGAGTCAATATCGACGATCCTAAATATGCTGCTAACGGGGGCTCCAAGGGGAAGCGGCTACGCTATTTCTTGCAGAGGTGTGACGATGCCACTGCGGTTTGCGTACTTACAGCTCTCTGGGAGCACCGTTCCGATTATCTTGCCCGCAGCGACCGCAAGGATCCTGTAGTTAATGCGCAGTCTCGCTATCAAGGCTTAATTAATCGTCTCTCCGGGAGTGCGGCTCCGAAGCCAACCCAATCCCCATTCCCACCGATCGTCGGTCGTCAGAAGATCGCCACCATTAAGGCGGAGCTGCTACAGCTCTCGTCACTCAATGCCCAGGCTCGTGGTTTTGCTTTCGAGGGATTCCTCAAGGAAATGTTCGACGCATTCGGTCTGGCCGCTCGGGAACCGTTTCGCCTTCGCGGTGAGCAAATCGACGGCAGCTTCCAGCTCGGCAGCGAGACCTATCTGCTGGAAGCCAAATGGCACAACCAGCTAATTGGAGTCGCCGATTTGCATGCATTCCATGGCAAGCTTGAGCAGAAGGCCGCTTGGGCACGAGGCCTGTTCGTGAGCAACAGCGGCTTCTCCAATGATGGCCTCATTGCCTTCGGCCGAGGCAAGCGTGTTATCTGTATGGACGGCCTCGATCTTTATGAGTTGCTTGACCGCGAGATACCGCTCGATCAAGTTCTTGAACAAAAGGTGCGCAAGGCAGCCGAAACCGGTATGCCCTTTCTTCGCGTTCGCGACCTATTTCCGAGCTAAGGAGGGCGCATGGCCCAATTCAATGATTGGTGCGACTCGGCAGACACGCCATTAGGTAATCATCATGTTCGCGTCATGACGGGCCGGCCAGCGGATACTGCGATCGGCATTCAGGTGACGGCCAGGGCTATCCCCACCCACTACGCCGCCGAGGAGCGCATCGCCGCCGCGCTTGCGCGGCTGGGCAAAGCCACAGCCGCGCAAATGGTCACCGATCTTCTCCCGCAAACGCCACAGATCCGATCGGGCGATCTTGGCGAAATCTACGCTACGGAGTGGATCGACGCGCACAGCGGCTATCGTGCACCGATCAAACGGCTACGCTGGAAGGATCACCGCAACATGGCGATGCGCGGCGATGACGTCATCGGTATGATGCTCGACCCAGCGACACAGCACCTCCGCTTCCTTAAGACGGAAGCAAAGAGCCGCATCGACCTTCGCGCCCAAACGCTGGAGGAGGCGCGCACCGGCCTGAATAAGGATGGAGGTCTGCCGTCCTCGCACGCCCTATCATTCATCTCAGCTCGGTTGATGGAGCTGGGCACCGACGCTCCGCTCGTCGACGCCATCGACGAGGCGCTCTACCGAAACGGCATCCTGCCTGAGAGCGTGAAACATCTCCTCTTCACCTTCTCGGGAAATTCTCCCGAGGCCCTGCTGACGCAGGCGCTGCAAGCCTATCCCGGCCCGATCGGGCAATGGGGCATCGGTCTGCACGTCAATGGACACGCCGCCTTTGTCGGGGCCGTCTACGATCAAGTCATAGCCGATGCCAACCACCCCTGACTCGATCACAGCGGCGATCACCGAGGCGGCGTCGGCAGGCTTCCGCGGCAGGCTCATTGCGCGCGGCCAGGCCCGCGCAATGATCTGGCGCGACGGCATTCTCCCACCCGACGCGCCCGCCTTCTCACCACAACTTAGTTTCGATCTTCACA
>Ga0256771_1000237_pt1 | contig 11744 bp, 1 predicted proteins | sample MC6MC0922MT_FD_186046 | JGI IMG/M metagenome (GOLD analysis project Ga0256771, IMG submission 186046) | Metatranscriptome of enriched soil aggregate microbial communities from Iowa State University, Ames, United States - MC6-MC0922-MT... | ecosystem: Environmental > Terrestrial > Soil >...
CGTCACATGGCCACTGCTGTGCGGAGCAGACCAATACATAACTGCCATTCGTCCAGCTATCGACGACTGCTCCATTTCATCTATACTCACGATTGATGCTATATGAGTGGTGTGGTGTGTGCTCGTCTCTAATCCAATCAAAGTATGAGTGCTCGTGTCGCCTGGGGTGCTCCCTCCTTCTTACCGACGGGTGAGAGCAGCCAGGGAGAACTCAAGTTATCCGCGCGCGCATGGTGGGAACGAAATCAAGCGGAAGCTGAAGTAGAAGATATTGCTGAGGAAGAGAGGTCAGAGGTCGAGAGGGAGAGGAAGGAGAAGCAAGATCTGGCAGAGGGCCGTGTCCCATCCTTACGTGCAGTCGGTGGGCGTCATGGGGATGACGCATTCTATGATCATCAACCGCCACGAACTATTGAGGAGCTCTATGCAGAGGTACCATTACCAGTTGAAGATGGAGGCATCAAAGATGTCCAACTCATGGCAGCTGTTGTCGAAGGTGGGAGTGCAAGCTCAACCAACAGCATCAATGGCATGCATCAACATCGACCCCCGCCTCTCCCTTCCTTCCCATCCACCTCCACTCTCACGCAATTCTCCAGTCCACAATCCCGTGCCAGTTATTGGCTGTTTGCTGTTGGATGTTCATTGATTATACTCGATGGCGAGCTGGCCTTGGTTGCCACATTGGATGTGGGTTCCTCACTGAGCAGTGAGCAGCGCATGCAGGTCATCATCAGTCACGATGAGTTGGAGAGTGAGGAGGAGCATCAGAGGCAGGCATCAGCTAATGGGAGTGATAGCTTCCAACAGCAGAATGGATTGAAAATCAAGTCTGTGGCTGCAAATGATGAAGAACAATTAGCCGTGGCGATTGGGGGCTCCATCGTCGTCTTTGCCCTGGAACTTCGTAATCGAGGCACGGGCTCGCAAGTGGCGCCATCCTCAGTCTTATCACGATCCTCATCGTCATCCAATATCTCCGCTCTGCAACTTTCCTCCCGTCTCCACTCAGCCACCTCCCCATCCTCTTCCTCCACACTGCCTCTGAATCCAGTTGCCGCGTGGGATGACATCGATCCGAACTCTGCGAGCCAATCAAATTTGCCCGCATTCGATCCCACACGCCCAGCTGAATTCCAATTGAGATGCATTGGCATACTGGCCGGACTGAGAAGACATGCAGTCGTTGCAGCAATGGGCTTCAAGACGTCGAATGTCGTACGAACGAGTGCGAGTCGGTATGGACAAAGGAGGCGACAAGGAGCAGGCGAGATGGAGGAGAGTGTGGAGGAAGGCGAGGAGGATGAAGAGGACGAGAGTGGTGGAGAGAGTGATGATGCTGCTGCTGATGAGGAGGAGCAAGATGACATGGTTGGCACTTTGGCGCGGTTGGCGAAGTCCCGTATGCAAGGCTCCCAACGGAGCGCACCATTGCCGTTGAGGCTTGAGCTCGTCGTTGTGTCTCATGTTGGCCCCATACTCGTCGTTGATTGCTTTTACTTCGATCCCATCCAGCAAGTGTATAACAGGATGTGGAGTGTATCAGGCATGGATGGCGCGGAGATTGTTCGAAGGAGTCCGTTATATGAGTTAGCGAGTGGAGGCAGTGGCATGGGCAAGATGCAACAGACTGCCAATGCCACTGCCCATGCCATGTCCTCTGCGCTCATTCGCAGTGCACCGGATGGACGTGGCCTATGCGTGGCTCCATATGGTGCAGCGTCATGCAACCTGTACATGCTCAATGTTGGGTCACACTCCGTCCTCAACGTCACTGATCTCCCCCATTCCTCACACATTCCTCCAGTGCTGTCAGGCATGCTCGGTCATGGCCTAACCAATCAGTCACGGGTTCGCTTTGGTTGCGCATTGCAGCATCCTCAACCAGTCGTCTGCTTCCATTTCTATGCATCCACACCATCATTTATCGAGCGATCCGCCATTGCTCATCCGGCCATTGCTGCATCTACTCATGCAGGCTTAACAGTGAGTGGTCGACCTCCATCGTATGTGAGTTTGGGTGGCTTCCGTCGCCCCATCCCATCCGCTGCTGATCCACGGAGACTTCATCATGACAACCTACTCCTCACACTCTGTCAAGATGGGTTGGTGCGCATCTGGAGACCAGCGACTCGACCACCTGCATCCATCGCATCACACTCACCCTTCACACTCAACCAGACTGTTCGTGCCGGCATCAACATTCATCCATCTCTCAATCCTCCTCCTATGCCCTCTGCACCAAGCAGTGCTCATCCCAGCAATGGCAGTGATAGTGCAGCCAGCAGCGTCAGAGGCAGCCTCTCCCACTCTACATCAGCTGATGATGTTGCTGCCTTGCATGGTCACTCGAGGTCGGCATCATCCGCAACGAGCAAGCAGAGTCTCGACCTTCCAACTCTCTCTGCTGGCGGTGTCACACTGCAACGGATGCCATCACCACAACCATCCAGCACGGCTGAGCTACAAACATCCCTCTCCTTTCACAAACAAGCTGATGGTGTCGATACGGACTCTCATCTGACAGCCGAATACATGGATGAGTTGCACAATGTTGACTGGTTTCTATCAACGGAGTTGGAGTCACCCAAGCCAACGTCGGCATCACCTGAAAGCTCCCGACCACCATTCACAGGTGCGACCTGGCTGACAGATATGTCCAAACATACTATACTGGATCCGCTCAATCCAACGGATACCGTCGCATCGATTGGATGCAGTCAAGATGGCAGTGACGATAGTGTGCGTGTTGCTGACTATCGATCACATAATCCACGCTTACTCACATTGGATGCTGCAGGTAATATCCTGATTTGGAGCTTGCAAGATATTTATGCTGAGCCCCGTCGTAATCCTCGTCTTGTGACCTTACTCCAACTCGGCACCATCGTCTCTCCGGCTGCTGCTGCCTGTGCATTCTCACGCTCCACTTGGCTCTATGCAAAATGTTCTGCCTCGCCACTCCTCTCGAAGACGGATAGTCTCTATACGGATGCCTTACTACGCTGTACGGCGTTGACATGTGAGGGCCAGTTGGAATGTGTGGAGATGGTGGTGAGTCGAGTACCGGGCCCATGGCAGCAATGGGCGGGGAAGGCGAAACGGATCGCTGCGATAGGCGGACATGAGATTCAGCGAGCATCACGATTGTTACAGATGGAGAGAGAGGAAGCGGAGGAACACGCACAGCTATCAACCGCATCCGCGCTCATACCATTACTACGATCCCACCCATGCCTCCCACTCGCTGCTAGTCTCGGTGCCGATGGTCGCATCACTCTCTATATGCTACCCGTTGCACAGTTGGTACAAGTGAGTGGTGAGCAAGGTGATCGTGTTCGCTTCCTCACGACTCTCTCTGCTGATCAATTACCACAGAGCTCGATCAGGCCTCGCTACTTGCATTTCATATTCTATCCATACTTGTTGGATGGGGATCGTGTACTGTTATTCGCGTTGGGCTCATCCTTTGTCGATGTCTACCAATCACGCTACGTTGGCGAGAGGACCAACACTGCATCAGTATGGACGCGTGTCAATCACGCCACATTACCGTCCGCAGCCCATTCATCTGTCGCAGGTCAGCCAGTGAGTATGCATGTGCTTGAGCCGAATCCTGATGCTGCATTTGATGACCGTGTGGCGTTGGCAGGCAAGAAGGCTGGAGTCGAACATATCAGACTCGTTATTGTCCGACAGACGACTGTTGAGATTCTTGCTGTACCAAGCCAGTACGCTGTCAACAATGACAACACGACAACTACTCCATCATCGCGCTCACGTAGCCGCACAGCATCAAGCAAACCCGAAGCAGGCAGCATGATCCGTCTCATTACGTCGCTACCACTGCCAGCATGTACCCCTGAAGCAGCAGCAGCCGCCGTTTCAACCTCCTCTCCTTCCTCTGCGTCACCATTCTCTGCCTCGTATCTGTTCAACTCGTCCTCCCATCCTAGCAGCGCTTCCCATCCTACCTCCACGTGCACTTGTTCATTCCTTCAACGCTCCAGTCGGCATTCGACTCGTCACATGTTAGTGTACGGCACTTCCGTTGGCCATGTCGTGCTGTGTGAGATAGTGGCAGATAAGACGGGCAATGAAGATGCACCGCCATTCACCATTAAAGTGCTCAATGGATTCGAGGCACACAGAGGGAGGAGAATAGAGAATCTCAAGAATATGAATGGATTGAGCTATCTCATCACGGTGGCAGAAGCACAAACCATGCCGACGTCAGCCTCTGACGACTCCACCGCTGCATCCGATTCATCATCCTCACTGCCTTACTTTGCATCCTTCTCTGCTGCCGCACGTGAACGAGCGGTTGAGTATGATATTCGCGTGTGGAGCTCGTTGAGTGCATTTGATACCTACAAGCCATGCTATGACGTGCGACACGTCATGCCACCATCCATTCAGACGGAGGAGGAAGGAAGCGCCAACTCGACTTCCGCCAGCACAGGTATGGTGACACATCGTGTCTCCGGCCTTGCAGCGTCGTCTGCCCATCGTGGTCTCGCTGGCTCACCCACTCCGTCCACTCCAACTAGCAATACTGCCGCTCGTCCAGCGTCTCGTCCTACTCTGATCCCATTCGTTGAGGCCCTCCACTCGTTGGGTAGTGGTGTGTGCGCATTCTTAACATCTGATCAGACTGGCCGTCTGTGGATTCATCAACCTCGAAACTTGAAGCTGATCGCTCAGAAGAGGCGTGAGGAGCGAGAGAGGAGAGAGGCTGCACGTCGAGCAGCGGGGCCAGCGGCGACTCTCATCACTGGTGACATGAAGCCTGAGACTGAGCCGGAAGACTTCTTGGGACGTAATAGCTGGCTCTGTCAGCCTCACCCACGCATCTTCCCCAAGAACCATGCATTGCTCACTGGTACATTCAACGCTTCAACACTTGGTGCTTTGCTCGTGGCCATCCCCAACCCATTGGCAGATGGCGGCAGTGGCACCATGTCGCATGCAGCCAGCCTCACACACATTCCTCGCACCACTCTCCCACTCATCCGTCACATTCATCTGCATCCTGTATTCATTGCTCACCGCTCTGTACCATTCTATCATCCCGAGCATCTCCTTGAGCATCTGTATTGTGGTCATCATGGTCGAGTGGAGAATATTCTCGCATTCATATTGCGATGTATCCGTGACCAGGAGACAGCAACCAGTCAAGATGAGAATGATGAAGCATCGGCCAGCGGATTGAGCCGGCTGGCATCATACTCATCATTTGGGCATCAATCACGTGCACGATCGGTTGATATTCCACCCATGCCCATGCAATACATGTTGCATAAGGAAGAGACAGAGCCATTCCGAGTGAAGGACAGCTCATTCGCGCCTGTTGGATCTCAGAATCAGGCAGCGTCCTCGTCAGCCAGCAATGCCGCTGATTGTGGCCAATTGAGTGGTGGCTTCGGTAGCTTTGGTAGCTTCGGTGGCGGTGGCGGATTTGGCAGCTTCGGCATGGGAAATAGTGCCAGTACTAGTACATTCAATTCGACTTCTCACCTCGCCGCCACTCCGCAACCGTACGTTGCACCCGAACCTGAGCGTCGTCTTGACTTCAATGACGCGACAATGGAGGCGTTACTGGAGTACCTCACACCGCCCACGCAAGGGCCATCGTCGTCACATTCACACTCCCACTCTCATCATTCACACAAGCCACAATTTTACACACTCGCCCATCTCTCGTCCCATGAGCACACACAACTCATTCGACTCATTCGTGCGCTGCAGAGCGTTCATACTCATCGCAAGAACCTCGATGAGTTTGGTCAACGTTACATGTTCGCTGTTGAGCTACTCAACGCGGAGCGCATCGAGCTGAGTGAGCGATGGGCGGCTGAGCAGGCGGCTGAAGAAGCGGCCGCAAAGGCATCTGGCCAAGCGGATGATGACGCACGCAAGAAACAAGGGGGCAAACTAGAAAATCCTGTCGATCGATTAGCACTGACGAGCCACGCCATCAGCTTTGCATTCCACTCATCATCGAGTGAGACACTCCTCCAACTCACCACTGGATCATCCGTGACGGCATTGGCCGCTCATCCCGAGACATCATTGACATGGCCATACGTTCGATCGCTAGGTCTGGGTTATTGGGCGAGCAGCGAGTCGTTGAGTGATGTGCTGCTACGTGTGGCTCGTTGTCAGTTTATGTTGCGCAAGTCGCCGAATGATTGTTGGATGTGGTATCTGGCGCTGCGCAAGAAGAACATTCTGTTGGGACTCATGAAGCATCTGCCCAAGTATGCATCCGTCTATCAACTCATGTCGAGGGACTTTGAGACGGATGCGGAAGCAGTCACGGCAGCGAGTAAGAATGCCATGCGGGTCATTGAACGAAATGCGGAATTAGCGATGGGCTTCCTCTTGCTGGCTGCCAGTGGTCACACGGATAAGACGAAGCCAAACTCCTATCTTCAACTCGCACTCAACATTGCCTTCCGTCGATTACATGACCCACAGTTAGCCGTCGCCGTGTGTCGAGTGTTCGAAGGGGATCAGGGACCGACAATGAAGCGAATGATTGAGGAGGAGCTATTGCCACATGTACTCAAACCAGGACGAGCAGATCGATTCCTGGCGTATATGGCATTGGTCATGAGAGGACGAAAGAGGGATGCAGTCAATGTTCTGATTCATCGATATGGAGCAGCTGGACCAGAGGGTGTGGATGGCGATGATGCGGCTGCTCGTCGTGTGCCAATCGGTCAACTGTCATTATTACATGACGCTTCCTTCGCTCCATCCACAGCTGCCTTCCTCTATCTTCTTCACTGCTCCGCTCCCGCCCTTGGTTCCTCTTCCTCTCTCCCTCATGCCGCCCGTCACATCGCTTGTCTGCAGCGTGTGGATTTGTATACCGTTCAGAAGCGCAGTGCCCAACGGTATGTCGAGCGTCAGATGGGCATCATGGCGATGGAAACATTCCCAAAGAACCCGCTCAAGGAGATGGAAAAGATTGAGGAGGACAGGGATGAGAATGAGGAGAAGGAGAAGGAGAAGAAGAAGACGAATACCAAGCCAACATCTGCGTCATCAAGCACACCATCTTATGACGCTCATGCGAGTGGCTTGGCCAGTTTTGGTGGCGGGTTTGGTGGTGGAGGTGGATTTGGCTCTGTCTCTGTCTCTGGCTCCCAGCCTTCGTCCATTTCTTCCAAGCCAGCCGTCGCCGTCGATCCAGCTGCGTCGGGTCAGTTCGGCGGAGTTAGTGGTGCAGGCGGATTTGGGTCTTTTGGCAGTTTTGGTTCATTTGGTGGTGGCGGCAGTGGACAAGCAGCAACCAGTTCAGCGTCGTCATCATCTGCTGCTGTGTCAGCCAACTCGGGTCAATTATCAGGTAACTTTGGTGGTTTTGGCGGCTTCGGTGGTGGCTCATCCGCATCGTCATCTCCCTCTGTCGCCGCTACTTCCATGTCGGCTGATCCTCAATCAGGTCAGTTGAGTGGTGGGTTTGGTAGTTTCGGTAGCTTCGGAAGCTTTGGTGGAGGTGGAGGAAGCACGGCCACATCGTCGCAACACCCATCTTCATCCTCATCCTCGCCCTCACTCTCATCCTCATCGTCATCATCAACTCAACAACCGAAGGCATTCAATTTAGCATCGTTTGGGAGCTTTGGCGGTGGTGGGCTGAATGCTGGTGCGGCCGCGACGACTGCACACGACGATGTACCATCCCGTGAGTCCACACCCATCCCTCCCTTAAAACGTTTCCGTATCTGCCCTCCACCCGTCATTGTTCTGCCATCTTCCATCCTTCCTATGTCCGATGCTGCTCTCTCAACCTTCCTGCTCAAGGTTCGCTATGCATTCATCGAGGTTGCACTTGAGTGTAGTATGAAGAATCGTTTGGATGAATTTGTTGGATTGGTATCAGCGGGTGCGAACCTCGCCGCGCATGCGGCTATCAGAAGCACAACGGCATCAGGACGAGAGGGAATACAGAGACGACCATCCATCATTGCGGCTGATGCAGATGGTGGTGGCAGCCGTGCAAGCGGTGGTGAGAGCAGCCCCACAACCGGTGTCATCCCCTCTTCATCGATGCTATTCGCTCTCGCCTCCTTACACTCCGATTTCGCCCTGATGAGACTTCACTTTGATACCTTCTCCCTGTTGACCCATCCGAACAAGCTTTGGTTCAAGTTGATGAATCATTGCTTCCTGCATCGAAGCAACATGGGTGCACTCATATGCAGCTTGTATTGGCAACAGTATGGGGATGCAACGATCAAGCCACAAACGAAGGATAGAGGACAATCGACAAATCACCTTGCTGTCGATGTGCCCAAATCAGTCTCCATCCCTCGTCATCTCAAGCCTCTCAGTCTCATCTCACTGCTGCGTCGTGAGTGTACGGCCATCTCAGCTCTGATCGCCACGCGCGATCTGTTCAACCTTCTCACCGTCGGCAGTAATGATTGTGCACAGCTACAATACAGATTAGCACACACCTACCAGGAACTTCTAACCATCCGTGAACATGTCAATTTCATCTTCATGTCATTGGCCGCACAACCAGCTACAGGTACAGCTACAGGTACTGGTTCGACCCAGCTGCCATCCGCCTCTCTCCCATCCACGTCGCCATGGTTGAATGCATCGAATGATGATGGACCCAAGCTTGAATGGAACCTTCTCAACAGTCTCATCCATACCACTCTGCTACTGTGGTCACTCGAGCTGAATGATTCCGGCAGCATTCTCAACATCTTGGATTCATCCTTCGCGAATAGTCAGATTAAGCATCCAAGCTTGAGCACACAACATCGTATGGATGAAGCCAAAGTGGACATCAAGGGAGTGCTGCCATCCAAGCCTGTGCACATTCGTAGGAATGAGATTCCCATGAGCAGTGGATTTAACTACAAGGTCGACTTCAGGATCGTTGATTGCAGTACACGAGATTACACACCCTATCGATGCGTCTACTATCATACCTACTCACGCTGTGCGAGACTCCTACAGCTGCTTCGCGTCAGTCAAGTAGATCCGGATGCGGGCTATGCACGCAGTGGTCGATACCTCCGTGTCTCATTCCTTGATCGACTCACACCAAAGGTGGCTGCACCGGCATCGGCTCCTCTAGCTGCATCCATACCGAACCGTATCCTTAGTGTGGAAGGAGAGGATGAATCGGATGGCAGCAATGCAGCACCAGCCGCAGATGACTACCTCGCCAATCCATCCTTGGTGAATGCATCACCGACAGGCTCGCACAATGGCGCCATGGACAATGCGGCCAGTGCGAGTGTGCGTGATACATTCAAGCAACTCCTTCATTGCATCGTGCTGCATGCCATCTTACGCAGGTTCCAATATAATCTTCAGCGCACACTCATGGCACAGGTTGACCAGATGCGACACACACAGACAACGCAACAAATGCGTTGGCTACGTGACAATGTGGAGAAGGCTTTGGAACTGCTCCATGTCTCACTGTCAGCACAGCAAGTTCGTCTCCATGCGCGTGCCCATCATCTCATGTCCATCGCCTGTCGTAAGCTCATCTATGCCAAGCTCGACTATGAATACGTCGATCTCGATGAACTTGAAGCACAATCCCAATCCCACGTATTCATCCATCCATCCCATCGCGCTGCAGCATCCACGCCCAAGAAGCGCATCTTCCCCGTTCAAGAGGTGGTGGAGGGTGCATTGGTGACAACAGCAGAATTTGGGCAGACGAAGCGCGGTATTCATATGCCGACATTGATTCAAGGATTGGAACTGGATCGGCCATTACAATTGTTCGCAGATGAAATTGTCAGGTTTGTCAGCATTGAAAGTGTTGGAGGAAGTGTGGCAGGAAGTGAAGAAGATCAACAGGATGATGCCACTCAACCGTCGAATGCGGCAGCACGTACATCCCATCCATTCACTCATCTTCCTATTGATATCTACAAGCGCAGCGGCCTTGCTGCTTCCTCCGGTCTTTCCAGTGGTTCATCTGGTTCCAAGTCGTTGGTGATCCCCCATGGGCTGGCCGTCAATCCGTGTGATGTTCGCATCCTGGCATTGGCGACGTCACATGGTGTGCGTGAGATCAACATCGATCATGCCATCAAATATCGGCAGCGCGGCAAGGATTATTCATTGGATGACGAGGAAGAAGTCGACTATTGGAAGGCATTGCATCGATTCGATCGCATGGAGGGGGGATTTGATACGATCATCACAGCGGATGCGAGCAAGAATATGGAGGCCAGTAAACGGATCATTCAAGCGCATATTGAGAATTACACACTGACACATCTTGCTTACCCACAACCGAAGCATATCCTCGCCGCCATTCTCAACTCCCTCTACATTCCTGGCGCCACTGACTCACCAGCCCTGTTGCTGTGTCAAGAAGGGACGATCGCCTTTTCATCCATCCCAGCCGTCAATCTCGTGTCTGCATCTGCATCCTCGCCTCTATCCGCCTCATCCAGCAGCTTCAACTCAGGTAATCGAGTCTATCAGGACTTTGTGTCCAGCAGTAATCAATTGAGTGCAGCAGCAGGAAATATCGTCGAACGAGAGATGCCGGCCACACATATTGCAGCACATCCAGCATTACCACTCTATGTGAGTGCGAGTGGTCCTGGTCGTCTATTCGTTTGGCATTTCGGTTGGCCGGCTCCTGTCGCTGAATTGAACACACGCCCGTCCACTCATTCCCTCGCAGCCAAACTCGCCTCTCATCAACATGCGCATGCTCATCTCCACTCACACACGAGCAAGCCAGAGACAATCTCCAGTCTACGCTTCAATAAGCAAGGCAACAAGATTGCTGCCACGACAGAATCAGGTCGCGTCTTATTGTGGGTGTTCGCTGCGCATCCACTCGGCGCTCCATTCTCAGCATCCACATCAGACCTCACCAGTCTGTCGCCGTACGATATCATCGAAGCCCACAACAAGGGTGTGACGGATTGTGTTTGGCTCGGAGCGGCTGGTGGAGCTGCAGGAAGAGCACAGAACAATCTCATCGCAACAGCTGGAGAGGCGACAAATGGAAACAATGTGTGCGTGTGGAGTGTTGTTCTTCCCAGTGACAGTCGTCTCGTTGCCTGTTTCCGTTGTCATGAGAAGGATGGCGGTGCATCCCGTCTCGCATGGTGCTGTTCATCAAACGTATTGGTGAGCGCCGGACACAAGGGGACTCATCTCAATGTATTCAGTTGTGGTGGATCAGGTGGCAGCAGTTGGAACCTCCTCCGTCGTATTGATCTTGGGAAGGCGACACGATTGCATGCATTGACGTATGATCCATTCCGCGATGCCCTCATGGCTGGTACGGCTGATGGCACATTCCGATCCTGGTCGTGTTCGACTTGGCTGTCCGTGTGTGAATGGACGGAGTTGTATCCAAAGCAGAGCTTCTTCCAATCGGCTGGACATCACCATGCGAATGCCGGAGTCACGGATATCATTGCCAACGGTGTGGACGTGTTCTGTTGTGGTGGTGATGGCAGTGTGAAATATCTGCGTAGCAAGCGTCATTTCTGTATCAACACACAATTCTATTTTCCATCTCAATTACAATGGAGTCAAAGCGCGGTCAAGCTCACGACACCATTGCATCATCAAGGACAATGCTGAGTTGAGCAGACTCTTTCAACTGCATCTACCACATTGTTTGAAGATAGAGAGTAAGATGCAACTTCTACATGATACAACAGTCGTTGCTTTATCTTCCATCTTGTTTCAATTGGCTTCTCTGTTGGAAAATCCAACTGCCC
>Ga0256771_1000241_pt1 | contig 11710 bp, 3 predicted proteins | sample MC6MC0922MT_FD_186046 | JGI IMG/M metagenome (GOLD analysis project Ga0256771, IMG submission 186046) | Metatranscriptome of enriched soil aggregate microbial communities from Iowa State University, Ames, United States - MC6-MC0922-MT... | ecosystem: Environmental > Terrestrial > Soil >...
GTGGCAGTATGCGTGTATGATCATTATCGCATGAAGCTGAGTTGAATGACAAGCGTAGTGGCTGGATGCATATGCTAAGCCTTGCTCACTCACAGACTGAGCGAGGATGCGAAAGGCAAGGCGGAAAGCGTCATACTCAGAATAGCACAAAGGAGTCAGGAAATGAATAAAATCAAGAGGACGAGAAAGCGCCATTGTTTATTCTTCGGCGTCCTCTGCCTCTTCCGCCTCTTCTTCCTCCATGTCTGCCACTTCCTCTTCCTCACCCATCTCCTCACCGTCCACTTCCTCCTCCTCTCCATCTCCTTCTTCTTCTTGCTCTTCTTCTTCCTGTTCTTCCTCTTCTTCTTCTTCAACATCTTCCATGTCAGCATAGGACGTACGCTTCGCTCGCGTGGATCGAGGACGAAGTGGAGATGCGGACACTGATGAGGGGGATGAGTGTGAGTGTGAGTGTGAGTGTGAGTGTGAGTGTGAGGGAATGGAGGAGGCCGAGTCGAACAAATCCTCCTCCTCCTCATTCTCCTCCTCCTCACTCTCCCCATCATACTCCTCCTCTTCCTCCTCTTCACTGTCACTCTCCTCGTAACGTCTGCGTCTCCGTGACTTCTGCTGCGTCTTCCTCTTCCGTCCACCCTTAGCCTTTGCGCGCTTGGCTTGTGACGGACGTGCACGCTTGGGTGGAGTACCAGTCCCAGTAGCCAGGCTCGAAGCAGGATGAGTCTGAGCGTCAGCGTCAGTTCCATCCTCTGCATTGGTGAATGCCGCCATCGTTGCTGAGCGCTTATGGCCGCGTCGTCCACGCGTGCCTGTGCGCCTCATCGTGGCATTGCCCGTCGCAAGGAAGATGGCATCATCATCCATGGCGGAGTGGAAGAAGGATGATTGAGCAGCGAGTAGAGGAGGAATAATGGAGTTGTCTGTCGGCAGCGTTGGGAGTGAAGTGAATGCTGGTGCAGAGGCATGGCGAGCATGGGGTAATTTCGGTCTCTGACTTGATGGGTTGGTGTGTGAATCCGGTAAGGTGAATGCTGGCGGCCACTCCTTTCCATGCTCCAGCTCCAACGGTAGCTGATGGAAATGCAGAGGAAGATCAAACTTCTTGGGGAGACGAAGTGGAGTCTTCGATGGGGTCATGGCATTCACATTCCATTCTTCAAACTTGCCAGTGAGATCATAGGATTTCTGTAGCCATTGTCGCAGATGAATCAGGATGCACATGGACATGGCAGACTCGCATTGGAGACGGAGAGAAGTGAGAAGGCTGTCCTTGTCGGTCGGAGGATGGGGTAACCCTGCTGCTGTTGGTGATAGTGATGTTGTTGCACTTCCCTCTTGTCGCTCTTGGTCGAGTCGATCCTCCTCCATGTGTTGTGTGTTCCCTTGGTCCGTTCCCTCTGCTTCGTCCACATCCCTCTCATCGACTTCCTCTCCAGCCAGCCGCTTCAACTCAACGCTGCTACGCTTCAGCTTTGCTTGCAGTGCCGCACCACGCGTATTGATCAGCTTGGAGAGATGAACACACAGATGGATGGGCTCATCATCCTCAAACGGTAAGGAGGCACATAAGGAGGCAACATAAGCGAGGAAGGAAAGTGGCGCACTCCAACGGCTAGCATACATGCCTGAATGGCCGACGCCTGATGTCGCTCCATCACTTGCTGTCACGAATGATGCGTTCGACGCGGAACGAACCATGAAGGGTGACGTATTGGAATGTGAGAGGACGGGTGGAACGAATGATGGAAAGTCCTCACCTTGGGAGGGAGTGGGTGTCAGGGGTGGATGGCTGCCACCTGACAGAGTGCGATTGGTCAAAGAAGGATGAGGCACGAGAGGGGCAGTCGATGGAGGGGAGGGGAAGGAAGCAGCTGCACCTGGCTGTGACGATTCCATGTTCGTTGTCGCATCCTCTGATTCACGTGCGAATATACCAATATGATTGACACTCATGAGTTCATTGATGAGCATCCTGCAGAATTGCTTGCGTGCTGGTATGGACTTCTTGATGCATGCATAAAGTGATGCAATGCCATGAAAAGGAGTGGAGTCAAATATGGGCTCCTCTGCTTGTTGTCCTTTGCGTGTGTGCGTTGCCGATGTCTGATTGAGTTGCTTGCGGTGGAGTGGGTCGAATGTTTGGAACAGTTTACTCTGCATCTCGAAGCTTCTCTCAATTCCCTGTGCGAATCGTGTCTCCATGAATCTCATGTATTCCTTCTTCTTGTGAATGAGTGCATGGAGGATGGTCGAGGCTTGCTGCTGTGCGACTGAATCACGATCCGTCATACAGGCAATGAGGGTCGGCATGGCATCGACTGGATTCGTCACTGCTTGATGAAGGAAGACACTGATGAACTGTAACGCCTCAGAGCGCACAGATGGAGAGCGGGATGATGCGAGTGCATACACGCTCTCCTCACATTGAGCGACTAAGGAGGGTAAGAAGTCAGCCGCATCAACATTGGCATCGACCCAGGACTTGGTCGGCGTCACTGCTGCTGATAAGGATGATGCATCTGTTGAAGCAGCAGCGACCACTTCAAGGTTCATATTCATACCATTTCCACCCTCCTCCACATCATCCTCATTGTCACCATCGCCATCATCATCGTCTCCGTCATCGCCATCATCATTGCGCGATTGGCCGTCTGTTGCCTCTCCTTCCCTTCCTCTTCCTCTTCCTCTGTTTGCTTTATTGCGAATCCTTTGCAATCGTAAATTGTTCTGCAATCGTCTATCCTCACTCTCAAGGAATTCTCGCAGAGAGCGCAGGGATTGAAGATGCAGATCATCAGAGGAATGAGGCGATAAACATAAGTTGATGACATCCCTTGATTCTTGAATGAGTTTTGGTTTCCTCGAGAAGAGTGCAATAATGCCTTGCAATACGAATGGCTGCTGGGAGGATCGTGTACGACGTAATCGAGCCGTCTCAGCTGCACTCAGCCTCCCTTGTACTTGCTTCACCTCGTCCTCATGGTCCTGTGCACTCATCGCAGTGATGTATTGTTTATACATGGCAAAGATGGTATCAACGATGGGTCGCTCCTGCCGTGCATTCTGTGTCAGCATCCATTGACTCATGCCTTTCAATGGTTCGAATGCTTGACGGAATTGTTCACTGCTCGCTGCACGATTGTACACCTCACGCCAGAAGAATGTGCGTGCCCGTCCCTCTGCAACATTCGCCGCATTCAATGTGCGATAGTAGACATCGACATCGAAATGCTTAATGATGAGTGCGAGTGCAATGATGACACGTACAGTATTGCCACTCAGCTGCTTGACATGTCGCTGCTGGCTCCACATGAATGCCGTATAGAAGATGAGAACCTTCCACACCTGAGCGGGAGTCTGCAACAGACTGTCACACAGACGAACCCAGGTTGGAATGAGTGTACGAATGAGTGCGGGCTGATCACTCAACTGCAACAGACTCTGCAGCTCTGTTGCAAGGCTCGCACCAAATGATCGATAATCAGATAGGAGCGTGGAAGAGGAGGCGACTGCATTCGCCACACTCATGGATGAGGATGACAGGACGGGGAGTACATTGTGGAAGAGTTGAATGAGTAATACAACAATCTGTGCATTGCGTGCGTTCGTCTGTCCCAACTTCTTCTTCAACTCAACCTGCAACAACTCAAGCTCCTCACCATGTTTGTCTGCCAGTTGGCTGCCATCCACCCTCTCAGGTACACCGAGTTTGAGGTATGGCAGTAAGGTTGATAGATGTGGTAGTAAGAGGAGTGGATAGATCTGTGAGAATAGATGCAGTGCTTGCATACATGCAAGGATAGTGACCGGTCGCATGGCTGGCGAGATGGTCATGGATGATTCGTTTGGAAAGGTCTCCTGAGTCTGGATGAGTGCTGACACAATGAGTGAAACCATGTCAATGAGGATGGAATGGATGGAGGTCGGATCCGCAGCGACTTGGGATGATGATGATGATGACGGTGTCATGGATTGTCGACTGAGCTTTCCACTAGTCGGGCTGATCGCTTGAGACAATGATGATGCCGGGGTTGATGGTGAGCGTGTGTGCGACGGAGAAGTGCGAGCAGGTGAGCCATACATGGCAGTGCCACTGCTACTCGACTTCGCTTGTTTTCCCCGTCTTAATCTGTTTAGATTGAGTTTGAGTCCAGTGATAGCAGTTGCTTCTGTTAGGTGAGCAGCGTTGGCAGGTGTATGCGTTTGATTCCTCTTCCCCATTGCCGTCAATTGTGTTGCATGCTCCATGAGCGTGGAGAGTATATCCGCCATACACTCCGTGCCCGCTGATGCCGTGCCGAATGAGACACTGCTCACACGACTCAAGGCGGACATGACGTGAATGAAGAGGCGAACCAGAGTCTGAAAACCAACACTGAACGGAGCGGATGATACGAGCAGCAAGGAATCATACGCTGCTGTGGATGGCAGAGTGAGAGATGAAGAATCAGCGGTAGCAGTGGATGCATCTCCCTTGGCCGTTGTGGTCGCTGCTGCTGGTTTGTGGATTTGAACGTTTGCTGGTACTGGTCGCTTTCTGTCAGTCGTTGTTTGTAGGTCCGGCGCGAACCACAGTTGATAGACCGTCCCAATGACGAGTGATTGCATGCTCTCCTCCGTATCCCTCACCATCATAATTAACTTCTCCATCATGGGCACATAATAATGATGTGGAGGCTGCTGCATGCACAGATCACGAATGATGGAGACGACACGCTTACGCACGGAGATGCCATCATCGGAGAGACGACTCAACACAAAGGAGAGGTACTCATCATCCTGTGCGATAGTAGCCGTTGTTGATGGTGCATCGTTGAGTAATGGTATGAGGAAGGATGCATTGGCAGCATTGAATGTTCCATCTCGTGCTTGTCTCAATTGTTGCAATGATTGTTGAACTCTCTGCTGATCTGCCTGCGTCTGTAACATATATGATCCAACCAGTTCCACGACTTCTTCACGTGTTGCGATACTGCTGTCTGCTATGCGTGACTTGAGTGTTGATTTGATTCGATGCTTGGTGAGCAGCGTTGGCTGGACCCGGATGATGTTGGAGAGTGCGGATACGGCTGCTGCACGAACCTTGGGCGATGCATCCTCACATGACAGACAGAGTCGTGCAATGAGGCCATTGGTCAGATGAAGGATACTCTCACGACGATTGGCTGAGAGTTGACGTGACATGCGGGTGAACTCATCACTGTTAACGAGGAGCATCGATGGGGTGGAGGATGGAGCAGACACACTCATGCTGCCAGGTTTCGTTGCATGAGACATGTTGCTGCTGCTACTGCTGCCATCATTGCTGAATGCAGCTGCGTACGTGCGAGGTGGCTCAAAATTCTGTTGGCACATCTCAATCTCACGCTCAAACACGGCAGATATGCGGGATGCATTGGATGATGGAGCAGCTGACCCACCGGATGCAGTGTTGGATGACTGAGGTTGATGTTCATCCTCTGCCTCCTGCGCCTCTCGTAGCCATGTCGCGAGATCATACTGTCTTGCAGCGAGCAATGTTGTTGACTCCTGCTGCTGTTGCTGTTGTTGTTGCTGCAGCCATGCATGATTCAGGTAGTTGATACAGATCTGACGCAGTACGGATGAGCTGACATTCATGATATGCTCATCAACTGTGCTCGTTGCCACCAACTCAGACTGCAACCTCTCCAAATCTGCTTCGATGACTGACGCGACGCTCAAACTCTCACCATCATTATCCCTATCCTTCCCCTTCCCTCTCTTCTTTCCTCTCTGCTTCTCATCCTTACTGCTCTGCTGGAGTTGTCTCAGTCGCTCACGTTGCTGCTGTAATTGCTCCGTCTGTCTCTCACACTCCAATCGCAACACACAGGACGTACAATGATACGTATCGGGAGGATCACTGGGGAAACCAACACATGGTGAATGGAACCATATATGACATCGATCACAATCGAGGCATGGTAATCGAATACCGGGAGCCGGCTGTTGCGCATACTCAAAATCTCGCGTCACCATGCCACACACACAATCCAACAACTCATCAGACGTTGTAAAGCTGTCTTCCCCCGTTGCTGTCTTAATGGTTTGAACGGCATCCTCAGCCTTCAATACTCGATCTGGCCGTATGGTCATGGGACGTTGACGGGTGATCGACTCATGCATCGACAGATGAACGCTGATGAGGCCCAGTAAGGAGACGGAGCTCACACGTAAACCATCCGGCCAGGCAAAACTGGACTTATTGGAGGCAGAGGATGAGGAACTGTGTACAATTCTGATGAGGTGTTTGATGGTTTGATCGATGATCTGTTCAGCGATGGGAAATTCAGGCGTGAACAGTATGGCGAGTAAATCTTCAACAAATGCCTTGAGTAGTGCTTTACTGGCGCGTACACTGGCGGTCACACTCGAGTTCGTGGAGAGTGCGGATGACGCAGGAGGAGGGCGGAGTTGTCGAAATAGATGCGCAAGGAAGAGCTGAAGATAGGCGTGGATGGCTGGCAGCGGGGCCGTCACAACATCAACAAACTGGGAGCGGAGTAAAGGAGTGTCGAGGCTGGAGTGAAGAACGGACAGGACAGAGGAGGAGGAGGAGGAGGAGGACGATGACGGACCATCAGAAGGGATGGCTGTGGTGGTTGCGCCGGTATCGGAGTCAGTATGAGCAGACTCATCCTTGCTGCCTCGTCGTTTCCTCTTATTATGAGCGCCACCTTTCTTCTTCCTTTCGCCACTCTGCTTCTTTGCACTCTCCACATCCCCATTGCTTTTTTCTGTCTGTTCTAACCTCTGCCTCAATTCCTGCTCCTTCACCTCTGCCTTGATACGATCGATGAGTGTCATGGATGATCGCTGCTCATCGCAGCGTAGAGGCTCGACTGAGAGAGATTGCAACATATGACACACGAGTGCGGTCATTAGTTGAATACTCAGCTGAGGGCGAGTCGATGCGGGGAGTGTTGACGGCAGTGGAATGTTGGAGCCAACAGATGATGCCAACTCATCCATTGTGCCACCATGACTCATACTCGTGATATATTGTGTGAGTGATGATGATGAGTGCTGTGATGTGAGACTTGACTCTTGCTCAACTTTGATCGTCTGCTGTCCCTCATGCACGATATAGATGCGTGCATTCTTACGCTGCGGGGTCAGCTGCTTGTACATCGTTGCCAGCTGCTCCAATAATTGCTCACGCCCACGCTTGTCATGTCCCGTAAATATTTGTTGCAGCAGGTGAGCGCACGACAGCTGCAATGTTGGCGTATGATGTAGATCCATACTGCTGGGTGCATGGGTGAGTGAGAGGACGTGAAGCGCAGAATCCTCCAATGCAGTCATCTCGACCTCACTCACACACTCCTGTGACAACAACTGTCGCATCCGATCAACAATCGTCGATAACTTGGTGACGACGAATTGCACATCCCTCTCAACACCACGCCAATACTTGGCATCAGACGATGATGATGATGTTGATGTTGATGTAGGTGTCGATGGAGTTGAACGTTTCTCCCTTACCAACTCAACCTCACCAGCCTCCGCATCGTCCCCATTCTCCCGCTTCATCCTCCTCCTCCTCTTAGAAACATTCGGGGACGAGTCCTCGCTAGTGGGATTGCGCTTCCGACCCTTTCCACTTCCACTTCCACGAGCCTTGCCGCGACCGCTACCGCTGCCGCTACCGCTACCATTGCCCTTCCCATCATTCGAGTGTGCGCGACTGTTCTCAACAACTGTCATGATTTTCTCCCTCTCATTACTATCGTATGCTTTCATGACCACATTCTTGATGATGTGATTGATGAATGCAATCGTTGCGAGTATGTACTCCTCGCGTATAATCTCACGCGATGCATCGGGCATGGTCAGGAGGAGGAGCATGAGGTTGCATGCACTCAACGATTGATGCAGCAAGTGCAGGTCACCGCGCGTGACTCCAATACCACTACTGCTACTGCCGCTGCCATTGCCTGGTCCCTTGATCGGTTGTATGTGTGATGCCGCGGTGATGGGCGGCATGAGTAGGTTGGACATGATGGCACGAAAGGAGCTTGGAGAGGCAAGATGAGAGAGATCACGCGAGCATGATTGCATGAGACTCTGTAAGGTTGTCCAATCAAATGAGACGGACAGAGAAAGGCTCGTGGTATGGGATGAGGATGGGTCCGGTGGCAGAGGTTGAACGATGGCATCACTCGTATCCATCAACACTGCTGATGCACCTCCATTCTGCTCCTCCTTCTTCACCTGCTGTGTCTTCAATCCTTCTTCCTCTGTCTTTCCATTCTCTGCTTCTCCCTCTCCCTTCGTCTCGACCATCATCTGCATCTGACTCTCCTCCCCTCCTACGAGGGGGATGGAGGACCACTCCAACGCTCCGTCACGGCTACTGTTGCTGTTGCTGCTCTCACCCGCTGACTCGCACTCATAATTCTCACTCATCCACTCTAACAATGCACGTAGCTGCCATGTACGATGTGCAGAGGCAGACATTGATGGAATGGCAGCAGTGACAGCAGGGCTGGGAATGGGAATGGGAGTGGGAGTGTGAGTAGGATGGATGGATGGGATGGGTGCAGAAGGGGAGCGGGATGGTGGCAGTGTTGCGGTGTTTCCATTCTCTGTCTTCACGACTGCATCCGCCATTGGCGTTGGATAAAATGGTGATGATGAGTTTGGTTGGGATGTATGTGATGATGTTGATGACGAGCGTGAGCGAGTGGCAGAACGACGTCGAGTTGCAGCAGGAGGTGAGACTGTAGTAGCAGTCTGCATAGTTGTTGCAGTTTGATGATGGGAATGCATCTGAGGATTGGTGTCGAACTCCAGCTTCACTCTCACTTTCTCCTTCTCCTTCTTCTCTTTCACATTCGACTCCGCGAACATTTCTCCTTCACTGCCGGCCACCTCAGCTGCATCATCAACCTTCTGCTCGGATGCATCAGATGGTACGGAATTCCCATGCTCGACCTGTAGTGGTAACAGGGCTTCCTGCTCCTGCTCCTGCTCCTGCTCCTGCTCCTGTTCTTCGCTCTCTGTCTTACTCTCCGTCACTCCCATCATCGTCATCGCTGCTAACGTCGATTGAGGTGGATACTGAGACGGATGCTGAGGCCGCTGTGAGGCAAGGCCCTCGTCGAGTGCGTCCATCTCCATGTCATCCACCTTCCCACCATTCTCATCTGTCTCGTCGTCTTCATCCATGGTCAAATCAACGATCGCACTCACCCTCTCCTTCTCCCTCTGCCTCTCCTTCTCCCTCGCTCCATTGTCGTTGTCGCTGTCACTCATCTTGCAGTGCGGATGCGGATGCGGATGCTGCTGCAGCTATGCATAGGCCAGGCCAGGTCAGGTGAGGTCAGCGCTGGTTCGGGTTTCGGATGGGATGAAGGAATGATGCGCATATGCTGATGCATTCAGCGTGTGTCGTGTAGTCGAGCGGGGCAGGGTCGAGTAGAGTATTGGATGAATCGGGCTCGACTAATCTTGCTCAGGCTCAGCTTCCATTCCATTGCCATTGCCATTGCCCAATAACCCTTTTTTTGCAGCGCGCAGCGGACAGAGTGGAGGCAGAGCCAGAAGGCAGAGCGAAGGCCGAGCGCTTGGCGCCAACGGAAATATGCAGCAGAATACGATCAATCATCGACTACCTAGTAGAAAACATCAGTATGTATCAATCCTGAATGACTCGTGGGGAATGGTATGGTTTTGTTCACAGCCTTGGGACAATTTGAAGAAATGCGTGATCATCTCGATTTCTCAGTCCCTTCCTTGACAAAGTACACCATCATCTTGCGCACAGGTCAACAGTCCAGTGTGTGGGTGTTCCAATGCATGCGTAGAGATGGTCTAATGTCTTTGGGAGACGACATGTATTATTGTACAGCTTGACTTGAAACATCAAACAATGATTCGAATCGTCAAGCCATGGGCAAGCCTTTGCTTGGCCACTTCCGAATCATGCATATACTTTTAGGTAGCTGAGTGTTCCATCATATTCCTCATCACTCGTCTCATCTCGTGCAATGTTGCCATATGCGACCTTGATGGCACGGGGTGGTACATCAATCCGCGCCAGCTGTCGTGCCGTGTACGTACGATAGACAGCGGGTAAATCTTCAATCGTCTTCCGATGTTGAGATGGTGCTGCGGTTTGCAATGGTGTGATGCGGAGGTCAAACGATTCGAAATGCAACGATCTGACAGTGGTGGCACGATACTCAAGGGAGTAGGCGGTGCACATATAGACGGAGGAGCGAGTGGCCGACGACGAAGAGGAAACCGAAGGAGAGGAGATGGCTGATGTGATGACTGCATCCCGTTGTTGCATGTCCTGGGGTTCGATCGCCGATTCTAATTCAACAATCTCAATGAACCAATCTTCACTTCCCAAATCCAATGGCTCCGCCGGTGCACTCCCACCCATACTCGATGGCAGGGAACCGCTCACCAAGGGGAATCGAGCATCCCCACACACACGCGCCGTCGACACTTCGATGTCATACACACAGGTGGAAGACTCACTGATGCTGGTAAGAAGAGGAGTCGTTGCTCCTTCTCGACACGCAAATCTGACATTGACTTTCCTTGGTTGTGGCGGGTTCAATGCCGCACACATATCTCCGCCCTCCAGCAGCATGTTTGTCGGTTGGACGTGCTGAGTGCGGCCAAGCATGTACACATCACCACCATGAAATTGCTTCAGGTAACGACCAAAACACAGTTCATAGCTCCAATAATTCGATGTACTTGTGATACACATCCCCTCCATTCCTCGCACTACTGCACTGAGATCAATGCCTCCACCAGTTGCTTTCTTCTTTGCCTCTTCCTCCGCTGCCTTCCTCTCATCCTCCTTCCGCTTCAGTGCTGAGCTCGTCTCCGCGCCAGTCCGATACGTGAAAACACACTCAACCTTCGGAACCGTTGAGCCAGGGGTAAGCAGTGACACACGTGCGGCGCCACTATCAACACTTTGAATCGTGATGGACGCAGTAGAGGGGGAGGTGAAATGGCCGAAGGATCCATGAGGGAGTAGGGAGAAGAATGAGAGGATGACAAGGCAGAGCGGGAAGAGATTTGTTTGTATACGCGACTCCAAGCGTCGCCTACTGAGGGGTCCGCTCATTTTTGGTCAATGTGCTGTACGTATGCTGTCGATGGTGGCGTGGCTGCGATGGGTTCGATTTCCTTCCTCTGTCTCTGTGTGCGTGATCGTTGATTTTCTCTGTCAATCGGTTGCGATGCCGACGTCAGCAGTGAGGTGTTGATGATGGTGTGGCGGATGTGTAGATACAGGCAGTGTTGAATGTGTGGCGACGCAACTTGTCATACCCTGTGGTGTCATGTTCTGTCCTGTTCCATTTGCAGAGTCATGCAACAGTGACAACGGGGATGGGAGTGGCAACAGAGCGTCAACTGATGGATTCATTCATCTGCACTCAACCACTCTACACAGGAAGGCGGCGACGAACGCTACTCTCACTCTCGCCATCTCCCTCTTCACACATGTTCCCTTGCACGAAGTGGCATCACCACGTATGGTTGATGTTCATATACTGGCTGAATGATTGGGGATCATGATGAATGGTGCTGACTGGAACGATGCCGATGAGAGGAGATGAGAGCGAACAAGCGCACATACACAGACAGTGACTCATTTCCGCCGTCTCATCATTATCGCTGCGATGCATGCAATTGTCGCACTGTCTCCCAGGCCGCA
>Ga0256771_1000250_pt1 | contig 11604 bp, 12 predicted proteins | sample MC6MC0922MT_FD_186046 | JGI IMG/M metagenome (GOLD analysis project Ga0256771, IMG submission 186046) | Metatranscriptome of enriched soil aggregate microbial communities from Iowa State University, Ames, United States - MC6-MC0922-MT... | ecosystem: Environmental > Terrestrial > Soil >...
AGCGAACTGGTCGGCCTGTCCGGCATGGACACCGAAGCCTACCCGGTCTCGGCCCAGGCCCAGGAGACCACCTCGGTGTGCGAAATCCCCTTCGAGCGCCTGGACGAGCTCTCGGTGCAACTGCCGCAGCTGCGCCGCCAACTGATGCGGGTGATGAGCCGCGAAATCCGCGACGACCAGCAAATGATGCTGCTGCTGTCGAAAAAGACCGCCGACGAACGCATTGCCACCTTCCTGGTCAACCTGTCCGCGCGCTTCCGCGCCCGCGGCTATTCGGCCAATCAGTTCCGCCTGAGCATGTCGCGCAACGAAATCGGCAACTACCTTGGCCTGGCGGTGGAAACCGTGTCGCGGGTGTTCACCCGCTTCCAGCAGAACGGCCTGATCCGCGCCGAAGGCAAGGAAGTGCACATTCTCGACCCGATCCAGCTGTGTGCGCTGGCCGGCGGAGCAATGGAGGCCTGAAAGCCTGGCTGAAAAAGGTATACTGGCGCATTCGTTTTCCCAGGATACCCGCAACAATGCACAGCGAAGCCTTCGACCTCAAAGCCCTGATCCGCCCGGTAGTGGACTTCCCCAAACCGGGCGTGATCTTCCGCGACATCACTCCGCTGTTCCAGTCGCCGCGCGGGCTGCGCTATGTCGCCGACCAGTTCATCGAGCGTTACGTCGAGGCTGAGTTCAGCCACATCGGCGCCATGGACGCGCGGGGTTTCCTGATCGGCTCGATCATCGCCCACCAGCTGAACAAGCCGCTGATCCTGTTCCGCAAGCAAGGCAAGCTGCCGGCCGATGTATTGTCGGAGGGTTACCAGACCGAATACGGCGAAGCCTTCCTCGAAGTGCATGCCGACAGCCTGTGCGAAGGGGATTCGGTACTGATCTTCGATGACCTGATCGCCACCGGCGGCACGCTGCTGGCTGCGGCCAACCTGGTGCGCAGAACCGGTGCTCAGGTGTTCGAGGCGGCGGCAATCATCGACCTGCCGGAGCTGGACGGTTCGCGCCGGTTGCAGGCGGCGGGTGTGCCTACCTTCTGCCTGACCGAGTTTTCGCTGAGCGAGTACTGAGTCAGCCCCGTGGGCCGCGTTGCGGCCCCAATCGCCGGCAAGCCGGCTCCTACAGGGAGCGGCCTTGCCGGGGCGCCGGAGCGGTCGGAAAGGGCCGCACAGCGGCCCCCGACAATTCGAATCAAAGGGAAATCGGCCGACGCCCCGCAAAGGCATGCGCCAGGGTGCCGCCATCGACCAGCTCCAGCTCGCCACCCAATGGCACGCCGTGGGCAATCCGCGATGCAACCAAGCCCTTCTCCGCCAGCAACTGCGCGATGTAATGCGCCGTCGCCTCCCCTTCCACGGTCGGGTTGGTCGCCAGGATAACTTCGGTAAAGCTGCCCTGCTCTTCGATCCGCGCCATCAGTTGCGGCACACCAATCGCCTCAGGCCCCAGGCCATCGAGCGGCGACAGGTGCCCCTTGAGCACGAAGTAGCGACCGCGATAACCGGTCTGCTCCACCGCATACACGTCCATCGGCCCTTCCACCACGCACAACTGGGTGTCGTCACGGCGCGTATCGGCGCACTGCGGGCACAACTCCTGCTCTGTCAGGGTGCGGCACTGGCGGCAATGGCCAACCCCTTCCATGGCCTGGCTCAGCGCCTGGGCCAGGCGCACACCACCACTGCGGTCACGCTCGAGCAGCTGCAGCGCCATGCGCTGGGCGGTTTTCTGGCCAACACCGGGCAGGGTGCGCAGGGCGTCGATCAGTTGGCGGATGAGGGGGCTGAAGCTCATGGGGGAAGGCCTGATAAATCAATGAGAGGCGGTTTATACCGGCGCGGGCTGGCAGCGTCAAATCTCCCACGTCACGGGTAAAAACAACTGACCCAGCGTTGCAGTTGACCCCGGCTGCCCAGCACGCGTTCACCCGCGCCTCACTGAATCCGGCTATCGCCGCAGGCCTTCGCTTGCAGCGATAGCCAGCGGCTCAGGACTCGACCGCCCCGCGCAGCGGGGTCTGCTGGTCGTCGCGCCGGCCAGGGCGCACGGCCAGTACTGCGACCAGCGAGATCAGCACCGTGCCCAGCAAGTACAGGGCGACCGGTTGCCAGCTGCCGTTGTAACGGCTGAGCAAGAAAGTCGCGATCAGCGGCGCGGTACCGCCAGCCAGGGCGGCGCCCAGCTGATAGCCCAGGGTGATGCCGGTGTAGCGCACACGGGTGGAGAAGATCTCCGAACTCATGGTACCCAGCACGGCAGTCACCGGCGCCCACAATACGCCGAAGGCAATCACCGTGGCCAGCATCAGGCCCCAGGTGGTGCGGGTATCAAGCAACATGAAATACGGCACGATGAACGCGGCGATCAGCAGAATACCGGCAATGTAGACCGCCTTACGCCCGACCTTGTCCGACAGCCAGCCCATCAGCGGAATCATCAGCGAGGCGACCGCCGCACCGATCATCACTGCATTCAGAGTAGTGACCTTGCTGTAACCCAGGGTCGTCACCGCATAGCTGACCACGAACGTGGAGAAAATATAGAAAGGCGCCGTTTCCACCACTTTCAGGCCGGCAGCGATCAGTACTTCGCGCCAGTGGTCGCGCAGGGTCTCGACCAGCGGCATCTTGGCCACGTTGCCGGTTTCCTTGGCTTTCTTGAAGTCCGGGGTTTCGTCCAGGCCATGGCGAATCCACAGGCCAAGGAACACCAGGCCCGCGCTCAGTACGAACGGCACACGCCAGCCCCAGCTCATGAACTGGTCTTCCGGCAACATCGCCATCAAGCTCACGGCCATGGTGGCCAGCAGCATGCCAACCGTCACCCCCACCTGCGGCACGCTGCCGAACAGGCCCTTGCGTTTGGCCGGTGCGTACTCGTAGGCCAGCAGCAGCGCGCCGCCCCATTCGCCACCGATGCCCAGGCCCTGGATCACTCGCAGGCTGATGAGCAGGATGGGTGCCCAGACGCCGATATGCTCATAGGTGGGCAAGCAGCCGATGAGCACCGTAGCGCCGCCCATCAGCGACAGGGTAATGACCAGGGTCTTCTTGCGCCCGATACGGTCGCCAATGTGCGCGAACAGCACACCGCCGATGGGCCGCACGAAAAAGGTCAGGGAAAACGACAGGTACGCCAGCAGCAGGCCGACCACCGGGTCGAAGGTCGGGAAGAACAGCTTGTTGAATACCAGGGCGGCGGCGGTGCCGTAGAGGAAGTAGTCGAACCATTCGATGGAGCTGCCGGTAAGGCTGGCGACCAAGGCTCGGCCACGCCCCTGGGTTGCTGGGGGAGTTGCACTGGACGGCGTCATTCGAGTCTCCGTTTTTTTGATGTTATGTCGGCGAGCACTGTGTGAAGTGTGACAAAGAGCAACCAGGTTGCACCGTTGCGAGCGGATGGTATTCAAACTGTGGAAAAAGGTGCAACCCAGATTAAACGTTTAATCTTTAAATTTTTTTGAATACTTAAGGAAATGCCCTGTTTTGATTCGTTTTCACAGAAAAAAACAGCGCGCTCACCATAATGGTGCCTGGGAAGAAAAAACCACACCGCAAGGTTTTAGTTGAATGAACATTCAAAGTTGCACCGGGTTGCACCCAACAGAGAAATGCTCTTAATCTAAAAATGACACAACAACAACTACACGGAGAGCATCCAATGAATGTGCTGTTTATCGGCTATGGACGCATGGGCGGCGCGCTGGGTAATGCCTGGCTTAAAGCTGGGCTGATAGAGCGCTTGACCATTGTCGATCCGGGCTTTGCCAAGGATGCCGGGGCTGGCTGTTATGCACGGCTTGAAGAGGTCCCTTACGACCAGGCGTTCCAGCTAATCGTCCTGGCCGTGAAACCCGCCTATGTCACGGATGCACTTGTGGGGCTGAGCGACCACCAGTGCAGCCAGGCCATTGTGATATCGGTTGCCGCTGGTGTTACCGAGGCCACATTGAGCTGCGCGCTGAAGCAGCGCTGCCCGGTGGTCAGGGCCATGCCTAATACTCCGGTACTCGTGGCGGCGGGTTGCACCGGGCTATATGCGAGCGGGGAGTTGGATATGGCGCGCAAGGCTGCCATCAGTCAACTGTTCGAAGCAGTCGGCACGGCACATTGGGTTGCAGAAGAAGAGCAACTTGACGCAGTCACAGCCATCAGTGGAAGCGGGCCGGCGTACTATCACCTGTTTAGCGAAGCGTTGGCACAGGCCGGTGTGAAGTTAGGCCTGGAAGCGGAACTGGCGCGCAAGCTGGCAGCGCAAACTGCGTGGGGTGCTGCCACTTTGCAACATCAGCCACATGCCGATTTCGCCGAACTTCGAGCAGCGGTAACTTCACCGAACGGCACGACGGCGGCTGCCATTGAAGTATTTGAAGGGGACGGCAAACTGCGCGAACTGGTGGGTGCGGCTGCCTTTGCTGCACATCGGCGATCAGTGGAGTTGTCCAAAGGCGAGTGAGGGCTGAGGTTGATTGTTTGAACCATTCAATCAGCAAACCCAATAAAAAAAACCGCCACGGTTTCCCAGTGGCGGTTTTCGGTGCAAATGCCTTAGAACGGCATCTTGAAGCCCGGCGGCAGTTGCATGCCGGCGGTCATGCCACCCATTTTTTCCTGGCTGCTCTGCTCGACCTTGCGCACGGCGTCGTTCAGCGCGGCAGCGATCAGGTCTTCGAGCACTTCCTTGTCGTCTTCGTCGGTCGACATCAGGCTCTGGTCGATGCTGACGCGCTTGACGTCATGGCGACCGGTCATCACCACGCTGACCAGGCCGCCACCGGATTGGCCAGTCACTTCGGCGTTGGCCAGCTCTTCCTGCATCTTGGCCATTTTTTCCTGCATCTGCTGGGCCTGCTTCATCAGGCCGGCCATGCCACCTTTCATCATGGGGGTATACCTCGATTGGTTCGTGTGATGCGGCCCGGCGCAGGCCCGACCGCATGGTTATCGATTACTGGCCCTGGCTGGCCAGGGCTTCTACAGGCTCAATAGTATCCTGCCGCACGGTGGCACCGAACTGCTTGATCATCTGCTGGATCAACGGATCCTGCTCGATCGACGTCACCGCATCCTGCTGGCGCTCGGCGCGCTTGCGCGACCCTGCCTGGGCCGGGGTTTCCTGCTCCGGCAGGATCAGCTCGATCCGCAGGTTCAGGGTGCGCCCCAGGTGCTGGTTGAGCGCTTCGTTCAGGCGGCGTTGCTGGGTGGCGTTGAACAGCGCGCCCTGGCCCGGGTCCAGGTGCAGCAGCCAATCGTCACCGTCTGCAGCGATCAACGTACAGTTTGCGGCGATGTTGCCTGTCATACCGGAGACAGGCAACTGCGGGAATAATTCCAGCCATTGCAGGGCCAGGCCAGTGGCAGGTTTGGCGGCCGGCAGCGGCTCGGGCGCAGCGATGGGGGCCTCTTCCTGGACGTGTTCGACCAGTTCGTCCAGGTAGCTGAAGCCAACCGGGTCACTTTCGCCGCCGTAGTAATCCTCATCCATCGGCGGCTCGTCATCACGGTCCATGCCCGCCGGGGCGTAGGCAGAAGGGTCGAATGGCGGCTCGTCATGGATGGGCTGAGCAACGGGCGGTTCGGCTACCGAAGGCTTGGGCTCGGCAACCGGGGCCGGCTCTGGCTCGACGGCCGCGGGAACAGGCTCAGGCTCAGGCTTGGCTGCCGGCTCTTCCCAGGGCAGGTCGATGACCTCCTCTACCGGGGCCGGTTCTGGCTCTGGGTCAGCGACGCTGGCCTCAGGCTCGGCTTGTGGCTGTGGCGCAGGCGCTGCCTCGACGACGGCAACCACCTCGACTGGCGGGGGCGCAACCACCGCTGGCGCTGCCACCGGTGTTGCAGGATCAGCTGTGGCCTGGCTGATCCCCACCGGCTTTAGTACCGGCTTCGGCGCATCGTCGGTATCGGCTGGGCGGAACGCCAGCATGCGCAACAGGACCATTTCGAAACCGCCTCGCGGGTCCGGCGCCAATGGCAGGTCGCGACGGCCGATCAAGCCCATCTGGTAGTAGAACTGCACATCTTCGGCCGGCAAGGCCGACGCCAGCGCCAGCACCCGCTCGCGGTCGCCCTGGCCGTTGTCCACGGCTTCGGGCAGGGCCTGGGCGATGGCCACCCGGTGCAGCACATTGAGCATTTCGGCCAGCACCCCACTCCAGTCCGGCCCCTGCTCGGCGAGGTTGCGCACCGCCTCCAGCAGCGCCCGCGCATCCCCTTCCAGCAGCGCCTGCAGCACACCGTAGACCTGGCCGTGATCGAGGCTGCCGAGCATGGCGCGCACATCGGCGGCCAGCACCTTGCCTTCGCCAAAGGCGATGGCCTGGTCGGTGAGGCTCATGGCATCGCGCATGGAACCATCGGCAGCGCGGCCGAGCAGCCACAGGGCATCCGGCTCGAACGGCACGTTTTCGGCGGCCAGCACGTGGCTCAAATGTTCAACCACCCGCTCCGGGCTCATGTTCTTCAGCGAGAACTGCAGGCAGCGCGACAGGATGGTGGCAGGCAGCTTCTGCGGGTCGGTGGTGGCGAGGATGAACTTGACGTAGGGCGGTGGCTCTTCCAACGTCTTGAGCAAGGCGTTGAACGAGTGGGTGGAGAGCATGTGCACTTCGTCGATCAGGTAGACCTTGAAGCGCCCACGGCTCGGCGCGTACTGCACGTTATCGAGCAGTTCGCGGGTGTCCTCGACCTTGGTGCGGCTGGCGGCGTCGATCTCGATCAGGTCGACGAAGCGGCCTTCGTCGATCTCCCGGCACACCGAGCAGGTGCCGCACGGTGTGGAGGTGATACCGGTCTCGCAGTTGAGACATTTGGCGATGATCCGCGCAATGGTGGTCTTGCCCACGCCACGCGTACCGGTGAACAGGTAGGCATGGTGCAGGCGCTGGTTGTCCAAGGCATTGATCAAGGCCTTGAGCACATGGGTCTGGCCGACCATTTCGCGGAACGAGCGCGGACGCCATTTACGTGCAAGAACCTGATAACTCATCGAAAAACCATCGCAGCCTGATCGAGCGGAAGATCGCTAATGCTAGCGGAGCGGGGCCGAAATTGCACCCTGCATGGTTCGTCTACGCTAAGTAACTGGCGCACGTTGTTCATGGAGGATGTGCTTTGCGAAGACTGCTGGCCCTGTTATTGCTCTGGACCACTTGCAGCCTGGCCGATCCACCGGTGCTGCGCTTTTCCGTCGCCGAAAGCTGGAGCATGCCGCTGATGCGCGTCGAGGGCGAGCAGCCGGTCGAAGGGCTGCTGTTCGACCTGATGCAGGCGATGGCCCGCGAAGTCGGCGCCCGCCCCGAATACCACGTGCTGGCGCGCCTGCGCCTGCAACAGGCGATGGATGATGGCGACATCGACGTGCGCTGCTATGTGAGCACGCAGTGGTTCAATGACCGGCCAGGGCATTTTGTCTGGAGCATACCGTTGTTCCATCAGCGCGATGTGCTGGTCGGGCAGCCAGGTGACAACGCCCCGACCCGGCCGGAGCAACTGCCGCGGCAGCCCATTGGCACGGTGCTGGGGTACACCTACCCGACGCTGGAGCCTTTATTCGAGCAGGGGCAGTTGCGCCGCGAGGACAGCCGTAGCCAGGAGTTGGCGCTGCAGAAGCTGCAAATAGGGCGTTATCGGCATGCGGTCAGCAATGAGCTGTCGTTGCAGTGGTTCAACCAGCGGCTGCCGGCCGAGCAGCGCCTGCAGGTGCTGGCGGTGCTGGAGGAGCAGGCGCTGGGGTGTATGGTGAGGAACGACCCGGCGCTGCCGACGCAGGGGGTGTTGAGGGCACTGGTGCGGATGAAGGAGTCGGGGGAAATCGAGCGGATTACGCGGCGGTATGGGGTTACTGGGTATAGGGAGGGGGTTTCGGCGGCCCGTCCCTGAACAGACGGCTGCGGGTCCGCCTAGATTAATGTGGCTCATTTGAGATCGAGCGCCGCCCGCGCTGCGCTCGATTTCGACGGTTACACATTGTTCAAGACACACGAGAAGTCACAGGATTCGGATACGCCGAACCTCTGACAAAGGGCATCCATGCGCTTTATATCCACGTTGTAAATTAGCAATTTCGGCGGCCTGTACGCAGGAAACCCGCCAGGCTCTGGGCGTTGACAAAAATCAAAAGACCCAGGAGAACAAAAACAATGGCTATTGTCTTGAATGCATTCATTTGCTCACCAAAGAAGACATACGAGGCAACCACCCCCGACACTGGGACAAGTAGCGACAAAGGCGCAACCTGGGCAGCGGGATACTTCTTCATGAGGTTGTTCCACACCCAATACCCCAGGATGGTCGTGATATAGCTCTGGAAGAGAATCGAGAACGCCGCCTCCGGTGCCACCCCCTTAGTCAGGGTCCTGAATGGTGCCCAACCCTTGACTGCCAAGGTCAGAACGAAGATGGCCGGCACCGAGAACAGGCTCGACCATATGATGAAAGCCATCATTTCGGATGGACGCTTCAGCTTTACCAGCAGGTTGCATAACGCCCAGGCCAACGCCGCGACCAATACCAGAATCACGCCCATCAATGTCGATGACTCAGCGTTCGACAGCAAGATCATCAAACCGCAGGCTGCGAAGGCCATGCCGCAAAGATGAGCCACGTTGATACGCTCGCCCAGCACCGCACTGCTCAGCAAAATTGTGAAGAAGGCACTGAATTGCAAGAATACGGAGGACATGCCTGGAGACAAACCCTGGTACATCGAGAAGTTGACCAACCACCACAACCCGGCGCCGAAAAGCACGCCGTAAAGTGCCAGTACGCCGAACGATATGCCGGATGGACGGCGAATAAAGAAAACTAGAGGAATCACGCAGAAAGAGAAGCGCAACAGTGTCATTAGATAGGGGTCGAGGCTTCTCAAACCCAGCTCGATGACCGAGAAGTTACAACCCCACAGCACGGTCACCAACACACCGGCGACCAGATCCCGCTTGCTCATTTTCATACCTGCGCTCCTTTTATTGCGGCTTGCATCACTGTAATGATGCTTGCTGCGCAAAGATGCAGGACGCGACCTCCACGCCCCGTGGGCTCGGTCCGATAAAATCCGCTCGCTGTAAACATCAGTGTTTAAAGCATGAAGCCGGCGTAAGCATAGCCCCCCCCCTGCCCCAGTAGCTTCTAGATCGCCACATCCCGCAGCAAAATGCACAGGTGTACCTGCATCAACGCTGCGTTATTACGAGAAGATAGGCTTGCTCGAATCACTCGCCAGGCAGGGGCAACGCCGACAGTTTGCAGCTGACGTTGAAGACCGGCTTGCGCTGATCGCATTGGGCCAGGCGGCTGGGTTTTCTCTGGATGAAGTGGGAGCGATGCTGGTCAACCTGCAGGTTGACCGGCAGATGCTGATAGCCAAGGCGGATGAACTAGATGCGCGGATCAGGCAGCTGCAGGCGATGAGCAAGGGGCTGCGACATGCGGCGCAGTGCCCTGAGGAGGATCATCTGGCCTGCCCGAAATTCCAGCGGCTGATGAAGCTTTCGGCGGCGGGGCATGGGAAAAAACAGAACAAATCAGCGCATACGTTGAAGCGCTCTGCATAAACCAGCGAACACCGGAGAGAAGTTGGGACGTAGTTGGAGCGCCCGACAGATATCTCTCCGGTATTTCTTCAGCATCTACCGCTGCCGCTCAACCGCCAGGGCCAAAGCATCCGCCTGCCCCCAGGCAATCTGCATCGCCCGCAACCCATGCTCCAGCTGCTGCCGCGTCTCTTCATCCTCGATCCGCTCAAGCGCCCGCCGGCTGTCGCTGTAGGCGAACATCAGGTAATGGGTGACATTCATCATCACGAACTCAATCGGCACGATGCCGTCGCTGATGGCGCGGGAGAGGGATTTGCCGGGAGGAAGTTCGAAAACGTGTGGTGGATCAGGGACAATTTTTTTCATAACAGCTCCACGTTATCTGAGCTGCGCCCGCCTGCTTCCACGCATGAGGGGTGGCAGCTGTACACGGGGTGGAAGACCAGGCACGTGGGAAACCCAGCAGGTACGAATACCTCCCGCGCACAGCTGCCATAAACGACAACTGCCCGACGTGACCGCTTCCAGGCTTCCACACCCGATCGCTGAACCGACAGCGACCGCAAAAGGCTATAGGGCGAGGTTTCCAGGGACAATCAGACGGGTGTCGACAGAGTGCGTAGGATAATTCGTCAGCAAATGCAAGGTTGTAGGAATGATCCTGTTTTTATGTAAGGGGCTCCCATACACCCCTTCAAAGCCAAGATGGACCACTTGATGAACAGGCTCGGACTACAACTCCAACTGAAGCGAATGATTTCCATAAGAGTACACAAGGCCCAGAATACCTGCACCAAGGCCTATGCCGTCACCCGGTAAGGTGGCTTATGCTTCAAGATGATCGAGAAAACCTGGAACTGGACAAGCTGCACCTGGAAAATCGCAAGCTCGTGGCAGAAGCTAATAAACTGAGCGCGGAGGCCCGCAAATTGGCACGAGAAACGCGCTGGTATCCCATAGTGGCAGGGTCAGCTATTGCTACAGCCGCCGGAGGCATCTTAGGCCTGATCATCAAGCTATGAGCGCTCTCCCGCCATCCAGACTAGAGGGGAAATCATGTCCGCTCCACACCAACAAAACATCAAGCGAATACAGCGGGACATAATAGAGGCACTTGACGAAGATCTGCGTCGAACAAATAGCTCCTCTCTGTGGGAAGAGTTTCTACTATTTAGCCTTGGGGCAGGATTCACCATTGCCTTGCTGGTCGGCGGCATTCTGCTGCTAGGTTAGCATTGGCACTGGGGAGATGAGACCGAGAGCCAAGCGCGTATGCACATGGTTTTCCGACCCCAGAAATGGAGGCGGCCCCACCAGCCACACCCCGGCACTCGATGTTCCCGCTATGGCTGCTCCCTTCCGGGCCTGACCAGGTTAACGGGTAATCAATGCGGGGGGACCGGTGGGGCCACCACTACGCGGCTCGCTGAACAGCGAGTGGCGCCATTGTACCGGTCTGGGGAGCAGATACAACCTCTGGGGGAGAAAAAGTCATCATTTCTCAATGACTTGTCCAAATCGAGGGTGTCTGGGCCGGCCTCTTCGCGGGCAAGCCCGCTCCCACAGGGACCTCACTGAGCCTGAGGGCAGTGCAATACCCGTGGGAGCCGGCTTGCCGGCGATGAGGCCGGAACTGTCAGACGGTGATGCCCTGCTCGCCCAGGAACACCACAAACGCATCCTCGTCCAGCACCTTCACCCCCAGCTCGCTGGCCTTCGCCAACTTGGAGCCGGCACCGGGCCCAGCGACTACGCAATGGGTCTTGCCGGACACCGAACCGGCCACTTTTGCACCCAGGCCTTCCAGCTTCTCCTTGGCGATGTCGCGGCTCATGAGCTCCAGGGTGCCGGTCAGCACCCAGGTCTGGCCGGCCAGCGGCAAACCTTCAGCCACCTTCTTCTCGCTGTTCCAGTGCATGCCGAACGCCAGCAACTGCGCCTCGATATCACGAGCCAGCTGCTGGTTGGCCTCGTCCTTGAAGAACTCACGCACCGCATCAGCCTGCCTGGCCGCCAGGGCCTGGCGCAAGTCGATACCGTCGGCCGCGATGATCTTGTCCAGGCTGTCGAGC
>Ga0256771_1000251_pt1 | contig 11592 bp, 9 predicted proteins | sample MC6MC0922MT_FD_186046 | JGI IMG/M metagenome (GOLD analysis project Ga0256771, IMG submission 186046) | Metatranscriptome of enriched soil aggregate microbial communities from Iowa State University, Ames, United States - MC6-MC0922-MT... | ecosystem: Environmental > Terrestrial > Soil >...
GTCAGCAGCCCGCCAGCCAGGTCGGCGAGGAACAGGTACAGGCGCTCCGGGTGCAGGCGCGGGTGAGCCAGCAGATGAGCTAACTGCGGGTGGGCACGGTTGACCGTGTTCAACAACCAGAACAGGGTGACGTCGCTGGACCCGAACTCGGCGATCTGGTCGGCGCGCTCACGTCGCCGGCCGGACAGTGCCTTGCTTTTGGCCTGCAGGGCGCCGAGCAGGCGCTTGCCGAGGCCGACGATGGTTTCGTGGCTACCCAGGTGCAGGGTAGGGTGGACGAAATGCGGGTCAATATTGAAGCCGCCCATGCTGTTGCGGGTCAGCTTGGCCAATGGACAATGGGTGTAACCGTCGAGGCTGTCACCGTCGACCAGCATTACCACGTTCAGGCGCAGGCTGGTGATTTCGTTCTCCAGTTCGCCTTCGTTAAGGTCTGGCAGGGTGTCGAACTGTTTGCGAAAACGCCGCGCAGCCTTGTGTTCGTGGCCATCTTCGACGTAATTGAGGCCAAAGGGCTCAGGCAGCTTGAGTGCGGCATAGACTTTGAGGTCATTGGCCTTGAGCAGGTCTTTGAGGTCGCGTGCGGCAGGCAGCGGGTCGTGCTGCGGAGCGTCGTACAGGCTGCCATCTGGGAACACCAGCTTCAGGCGTTTGAGCTGCAGCGTACCGTTGGCCAGGGCGTCCTCGTCGACCTGCAGCGCCTGTACCCCCCAATGGAAAGGGGTACTGCGCAGGGTCGCCTCAGCCAACTGGTGCTGGTGGAACTCGTCCTGGTACTGGAAGTGCTGGGGCAGCAGGAACATGCCTTCCGACCACATCACCCGGCTCTGCTTGCTCATTTGACGCTATCCACTAAAGAGTTGAAGGTTGAATCCATGGCGTTGCTGGCCGACTGGCCTGCGGCGTCGGAGGCTTTTTCGATAACTGCGCCCTGCACCTTGTCCGTCAGGGTCGGGTCAGCGTCGTTGGCCTTTTGCGCAGCCGCGAGCTGGTCGGCGGTGGGTGGTTTGTTCAGCACATCCACGCCACGCATGGCGCTGATTTCAGTCTTGTCCACCAGTACCCGCAGGCCGTCGGAGGAGAACCAGATGCCGTCCTTGCGCAGCGAGTTGGCGTCGAAAGCGACTTTCCAGCGCGCGCCTTGTTCATCGCGGAAGAACGCCGCCACACCAACGTAGCGAGCATTCTTGGCCAGCGGCCATTGGTCGATCTGGCCGATGCCCGGCAGCAGGGTGATCTCGCGTGCTTCCACCAGGGTGTTGCCCAGTGCCTTTTGCGGGGTATCCCACAGGGTCTCGGCATCGGTCGCGGCGAAGCGCTCGAGGTCCGTCAGCTGGTACACGCGCATCACCACCGACAGTGGCTTGCCCTCGGCATCAGGGTTGAGCTGGTTGCCGCCGTCAGAGGTCAGGATGACCTTTTCGCTGTCGGCCAGCATGTCGGCAGCCCAGCTGTCCTCCATGCGTTTGCCGATTCGGTCGGTAACCCCACACCCGGCCAGCGCCAGCAGCAGGGCGGCGGTGGTCAGGCGTTTGAGGGCTGTGTGCTTGCGTTGCATGACGGCTAAACCTCCGGTCGTTGATCAGGCCAGGCGATAGGCGAAGTCGCCATCGCTGCCCAATTCGATCACCAGGCGTTCGATGGGCGTGTCCTGGGCCATGCGTTCGAGCACGCGCTGGGCGAGTTCGGGCATCAAGGTCTGGGACAGAATGTTGTCGATATTGCGCGCACCGCTGTCGACCTCGGTGCAGCGCGCAGCAATGGCTTTGACCAGCGCCTCGTCGTAGCTCAGTTCGGCCTGGTGGTTGCGGGCGAAGCGCTTGGCGATGCGCGCGAGCTTGAGGGCGACGATGCGCTCCAGGATCTGGTCCTGCACCGGGTAGAACGGCACGATGCTCAGGCGGCCAACGAAGGCCGGCTTGAACACATGATTGAGTTCGTCGCGCAGGCCTTCGACGATGGCCTGCGGCGTGGGCAGCTCGGTGGCATTCAGGCAGGTCTGCATGATGCGCTCGGTGCCAGTGTTGGAGGTGAGGATGATCACCGTGTTGCGGAAGTTGATTTCGCGGCCTTCACCGTCGTCCAGTACGCCCTTGTCGAATACCTGGAAGAACAGTTCGAGCACGTCCGGGTGGGCTTTTTCAACCTCGTCGAGCAGCACCACGCTGTACGGTTTGCGGCGCACCGCCTCGGTCAGCACGCCGCCTTCGCCATAGCCGACATAGCCGGGTGGCGAGCCCTTGAGGCTCGACACGGTGTGGGCCTCCTGGTATTCGGACATGTTGATGGTGATCAGGTTGCGCTCGCCGCCGTACAGGGTATCGGCCAGGGCCAGGGCGGTTTCGGTCTTGCCGACGCCGCTGGGGCCGAGCAGCAGGAACACACCGATCGGCTTGTTCGGGTCTTCCATGCGCGCCCGGGAAATCTTGATGCGCTTGCCGATTTCGTGCAGGGCATGGTCCTGGCCCAGCACGCGCTCGCCGAGCAGGGCGGGCAGGCGCTGTACGGTGTCGATTTCGTCACGCAGCATCTTGCCCAGCGGGATGCCGGTCCAGCCGCTGATGACCTGGGCGATGGCGCCGCTGTCGACCAGCGCGTGCACCAGTGGCTGGTCGCCTTGTACGCGAACCAGTTCGGCGCGCAGGCTATTGAGCTGCCCGGCATCGGCGTCGTTGGCGGCATCCAGCGCCTTGAGCTGTTCGACCAGCGCCAGCTCTTGCTGCCACTGCTCGTTCAATTGCTGTTCCTGCTGCTGTTTGGCCTGCAGGCTGGCCTGCAGCTCACCCAGGCGGCGGGCATGGTCGTGGCCCTTGCCGGCTTCGTGGCCGAGCACGTCAATTTCTGCCTGCAGGTTGTCGATCTGTCGACGGCAGTCCTCCAGCAAGCCAGGCTGCGACGATTGTGCCAGGGCAATGCGCGCACAGGCGGTGTCGAGCACGCTGACCGCCTTGTCAGGCAGTTGGCGCCCGGTGATGTAGCGGCTGGACAGGCGCACCGCCTGCACCAGCGCTTCGTCCATCACCGCCACCTTGTGGTGCTCGCGCATCTTGCCCAGCAGCCCGCGCAACATGTGAATGGCCTTGTCCTCGTCAGGCTCTTCGACCTTTACCACCTGGAAGCGGCGGGCGAGGGCGGCGTCCTTCTCGAAGTACTTCTTGTATTCGGCCCAGGTGGTGGCGGCGATGGTGCGCAGTTCGCCACGCGCCAACGCCGGCTTGAGCAGGTTGGCAGCGTCGTTCTGCCCGGCCTGGCCGCCAGAGCCGATCAGGGTGTGGGCTTCGTCGATGAACAGGATGATCGGGTGCAGGCTGCGTTTGACCTCTTCGATGACCGCCTTCAGGCGGTTTTCGAACTCACCCTTTACCCCGGCGCCGGCTTGCAGCAGGCCAAGGTCGAGGGTATGCACGGCAACGTTCTTGAGCACAGCTGGCACGTCGCCCTGGGCGATGCGCAGGGCCAGGCCTTCGACCACGGCGGTTTTGCCCACGCCGGCTTCACCGGTGAGAATCGGGTTGTTCTGCCGGCGGCGGGTGAGGATGTCGACCATCTGCCGCACTTCGAACTCACGGCCCAGCACTGGGTCGATGCGGCCTTCGCGTGCACTTTGGGTGAGGTTGACGGTGTACTGGTCCAGCGCAGGGGTCTTGCCGCCTGCCTTGCTGCTGTTGGCCACCGGTGCCGCCGGGCTGGCCAGGGCGCTTGCCTGGCGGGATTCGGCGCTGCCTTCGACGAGCGCGGCGAGGTTCAGGCGCAGGTCATTGGCATTGATTTTTTCCAGCTCCGGCGCCGAGGCAACGACCACCCGGCGCAGTTCGGCGTCGTCGAGCAGGGCTTGCAGCAGGTGGCCGCTGCGCACCTGGCCGACGCCATACTCGATCGACGCCAGCAGCCAGGCCTGCTCGATCATGCGGGTAATGTGCGGCGACAGCGCCGGGGTGCGGGTATTGCCTTTCTTGAACGTGCCCAGGGCGGTGACCAGCTGCGCCTGCAGGCGCTCGGCGACCACCTCATAGTGACGCAGGATCGGGGCCAGGTCATTGTCACCGGTGTCTAGCAACTGCAGCAGCAGGTGTTCCACCTCGACATCGTAGTGGTGCTCTGACAGGCAAAGGGCCGCTGCGCTTTCGGTGGCCGTGCGGCTGGTTTCGTTGAGCTTGGCGAACAGCGACTTCAGGTTCACAAGGCGACCCCATCGTAAGGAATATGGAAAACGGCGCAACGCGAAGGCTCCGCGTCACGGCCAGGGCGTTTGAGCCAGCCGAGCCAGCCCAACGCGACATTGCCGTTGCGGCCGAGCCGGGCGCACGGTACCGCCTCGCGCTTGAGGCGCGGGGCGATTTCAAAGTCCAGGCCGGCACCTATATAGAAGCGCACCAGCTCGACCAGTTTGCGATAGCACTCGGTACCAGGCTGGAAGCGCTGGTAATCGGCCAGGCTCAGTGGGCCCAGCTCAATGCGAATGCACGATTGGTAGTCCCACACCCGCTTGCCAGCAACGGCGCTGTGGCCAAGCTGGGCGTTGCGCCGGCCAAGCTGGGTGCGCTGCTCAGGCGGCAGGTGCAACCAGCGCCCGGCAAACTGCTTGACGTGGATCGGCAGCGAGAAATAGAAGCCGAGCATGCGCTCGAGGTTCAGCGCATTGCGCGGCTTCTGGCTGAGCAGGCCGGCAAAATAGCTGAACAGCTCGCGACGCAATGCTGACGGTTGTTCTTCAAACTTGAGCTTCTGCGCCCGCGGGCCGAGGCCCACCAGGTTGAGCAGGTAGCCATCGAAGCCCGAGCTGCCAGTGCGCTCGTGCTCGATATGGAATTTGTATTTTTGCCAGGCCTCGTAGAACAGCGTTGTCATGCGGTGCGAGAAAATGTCGAGAAAGGCATGAGCGGCATCGTCTCGAAACTGCACATGGCGCTCAAGCAGCAACTCGGTGTACGGACGCGGCAGCACGCCTGAAGGCCCGACCAGGCCCATGAAGGTAACCTGCACTTCCGACAGTGGCAGGCCGGCCGGCGAGACCTTGCCTGCGTGCTCGAAGTGCAGGTCGCTGACTTCGCTGGCCGGAAACGCCAGCGACAGCTGGGTGCGGAAACGCAGCGGATCTTCGTGGGGCCGGGTTGCCAGGTCCATGCGCCCGGTGCGGCTGTAGTGCAGGCGGAGCAGGCGCACCAATTGAAAGAATTCGAATCGGTGCGGCTCGGCTCGGGCCTGATCGATCAGACCAGGGGCTGATCGCCAGTACGTGCTGGCCATTGGACGACTCTCTTTTCTCGTTGTTGGGTGCGCAAGGTCAATTGGGTAAAGCTGTTCATCGAGCAGTACTGCCCGAAGAAGTGGTCCAGCACCATGCCGAACAGGAACACGCCGCTGCCGGTGAACTGGCTTTCGTCGAAGGTCAGGGTGATGCCCACGCCGCGTACGAAGTTCGGCCGCGGGTGGCCGATGCGTGCCACCACCGGCTCGCTGCTGATCGCCTTGATGCCGTTGATCTGTTTGCGGATGGCCGACACGTTGCGGTAGTTGTACAGCGACAGCAGTTCGAGCAGCACTTCGCGGCCCTGGCTGACCAGCGACAGGTGGTTGAGCGAGAGGTGCGCGATGAGCCGCCAGATCAGGCCCTTGCCCAACGGGACGCGCACCGTGGCGGTGGGTTTGCGCAGGCAGCGGATGTCCTTGATCACCGAGTTGGCCGGGATGTTGAAGTCGCCACGCTCGCCGCCGAACGGCAGCATCAGCGGTACATCGCGGTTGCTGCAGGTGAGGCTGATGCTGAGGGTGTCACTGTTGCCGTCGATCAGCTCCAGGTCGCGGTCGACCACGCGGATGCTCATGGCGGTGGCATCGCCCTGGTTGCGCCGGCGGGCGATCCAGTAGCTGTTGTGCGGGTCTTGCTCGCCACGCGGTTCGAAAAACGGCTGGCAGGTGCCAACGTGGTCGATACCGCCCAGTTTGCGCACGCGGCGCACGCGGTCGATCGACACCACCTCGGCGGCGTTGTGCAGGCGAATGTCCGGGGTCACCGGGTACTCGTGCTGGGTATGGGTGAGCTTGATTGGCTCGGCCTGTTGGCGGAACAGGTTGATGATCGGCGTGCAGTTGAGCTTGAAGTTGTTGCGGCCGATGTTCTGGGTCAACCGTGACAGGCGGTCGCTAAGGTCGTAGTCGTTGAAATAGAAGTTGAGCTCGACTTGCTCGATGGCCTTGCCCTGCAGGATGCGGGCAAACCCGCAAAGGTCGAAGAACATGAATTTGTCGGGGAACGTGAAGTACTCGTGCAGCAGGCGGTAGCCCAGGAACGAGCGCTCGGAATAGTCCACCAGGCCCTCGTCGCGGGCATAGCCCACAGCTTTCAGGGCATCGGCTGGCAGCGCCACTTCGCGGTTGCGGCCTTCATCCTGGAAGCTGAGCGTGGCTTTGGCCAGGTTGTTGAACAGCAGCTCGTACAGCTGGTGCATCAGCGTTGCTTCGCCATCGAGGAAGAAGCGCAAACGATCAACTTCCAACTGGCCGAACAGCGCATCACCGGTGGCTTGCAGGCGGATGCGCAGGCGCGCCACCAGGTCGGCGCTGTGGCCGTTGAACGCCGAACGCTCCATCTCGGCGAACGATGCCTGTTGCACGGCGATCGGCCATAACTCCACCGGGTAGCAGGTGCGGAACTTGCACACTACGCCTTCGACGGCATTGGCGTGCATCTCGGTATGCCGGGCCACGCGGTAGGCTTCGGTGACTTTTTCGTGCTTGCCCAGGCTCAGCTCGGCGATCGACATCGACGGGGTAGGGCGCAGGTAGTGCGGGTACAGCACCTCAAGGAACGACTCGACGATTTCGGGGAACTCGTCATCGAGCTTTTTATGCACGCGCGCCGACAGGAACGAGAACGCCTCGATCAGCCGCTCGGTGTGCGGGTCTTCGCAGTTATCGCCCTCGATCAGCAGCCGCGAGGCGATTTTCGGGTACTGCGCAGCAAACTCCTGGCCGAGGAAGCGCAGGTGCGACAGTTCCTTTTCGTAGTAGGGCAGCAGTTCGTCGAGCATGAGTTGAGGTTCTGCACTTTGTATTCCTGGGTGTTGACCTGCAGCACGGCGTCGAACGACACCTGGCGGCTGATGGCCTGCAGACGCAATACGGCGTCCACGCGGAAGGTCAACATGCGATGGCCGTTCTGCTGGGCCAACAGCTGCACGCGCACCCGGCGGAAACGCCGGTCACCCGTGCTGATCGCCCGCTCCAGCTGTTGCTGGATCAGGCGCCGGTCATGCGGGTCGAGCACGCTGCGGCTGATGAAGTCGGGCATGCCGTATTCAAGGATGGACCCACCCAGCTGGCTGAAGCCGTCGAGCTCTTCGGCGACCAGGGACTGGCGAGTGTTCACCAGCACCTCCAGGTCGCGGACGATGCTCGCCTTGTACTCGGCCAGCGAACAGGTGCGCTGCAAAGCGGGCTCGGCCGACTGGTATGGACGGTCGTCCAGCAGTCGGTCGAGCAGCGAGGGCAGCAAGCGGGCCTGATTACTCATGTGTCATCCTTGAACACGTAGGCCGGTTCAGCCGCGCGCGCCTTGTGGCAGTTCGGCTACCAGGCGCAGCGAGGCGGTCAGTTCGTCCAGCTGGTAGTGCGGGCGCAGGTAGGTCACGGCCTTGTACACGCCAGGCTTGCCCGGCACCTCGAACACCTCGGCGCGCGCTTCGCGCAGCGGGAACTTGGCTTTGGCTTCCTGGCTGGCGGTGTCGTCGAGCAGCACGTAGCTGGCCAGCCACTGGTTGAGGAAGCGCTCGACATCCATGCGCGAGGCGAAGCTGCCGATCTTGTCGCGCATGATCGCCTTCATGTAATGGGCGATGCGCGAAGTGGCGAAGATGTATTGCAGCTGCGCCGACAGGCGTGCGTTGGCATTGGCGATGTCGGTGTTGTACTGCTTCTGCTTCTGCGCCGACTGGGTGCCGAAGAACGCGGCGTAGTCGGTGCCTTTGCAATGCACCAGCGGAATGAAGCCAAGGTCCGACAGCTCTTTTTCGCGGCGGTCGGTGATGGCGATTTCGGTCGGGCACTTGAGGGCGATTTCGCCATCGTCGGTCTTGAAGGTGTGGGTCGGCAGGCCTTCGACCAGGCCGCCACCTTCCACGCCGCGGATCGCCACGCACCAGCCGTAGCGGGCGAAGGCGTCGGTGACGCGGGTGCCCAGGGCGTAGGCGGCGTTCATCCACAGGTACTTGTTGTGGTCGCGGCCGTCGACGCTCTCGACGAAGTTGAATTCTTCCACCGGGGTGGTATCGGGGCCATAAGGCAGGCGGCCGAGCACGTGCGGCAGGGTGAGGCCGACATAGCGCGAGTCCTCCGAGGCGCGGAACGACTTCCACTTGGCGTATTCGACGGTGTCGAAGATTTTCGCCAGGTCGCGCGGGCCGGACATGTCGGTGAACGAGTCCCAACCGAACAGCTCGGGCGAGGCGGCCGAAATGAACGGCGCGTGGGCCGCGGCAGCCACGTGCGAGATCTCTTCGAGCAGGTACATGTCTTCGGGGTTGCGGTTGAACTCGTAGTCACCGATCAGCATGCCGAACGGCGCGCCACCGAAGGTGCCGTACTCTTCTTCGTAGACCTTCTTGAACAGCGCGCTCTGGTCGAATTCGCTGGCGGCCTTGAGGTCGCGTACCAGGTCTTTCTTCGAGGCGTTGAGCAGATGGATCTTCAGCGTGGTGCTGGTCTCGGTCTGGTCGACCTGGTACTTCAGGCCGCGCCAGGAGGCTTCCAGCTGCTGGAACTCACGGGCGTGCATGATCTCGTTCATCTGCTCGGAGAGCATCGAGTCGATCTCGGCGATGCGCGCGTCGAGTACGGCGATCAGGTCTTTGCTCGGGGTCATTTCGCCTTCGAGCACCTGGTTGACCAGCTCGCCGATCAGGTCGCGGGTGCGGTTGCGCTCGGTGTCGGAGCGGGCCACACGGCTTTGCGAAATGATGCTGTCGAGCAGCGAGGCCTGCGGCGCGAAGCTTTCCACTTCGACCAGGTCGGCGTCCTGTTGTGGCAGTGTTTGCTTGTCGGTCATCGTCTGGCTCCTGCTTACTCTTTGCCGTCGTTGGCGGGGACGGCGGCTTCGCGACCGAATTCCTTGCCCAGGGTTTTCAGTTTTTCGGTGTTCTGCAGCACGTCCATCAGCAGCTCTTCGAGCTTGTCGTTGCCGCCCATCTTGTTGCGCAGGTCGGCCAGCTTGTTACGCACTTCCAGCAGCTTGCGCAGCGGCTCGACCTGCTTGACCACGTTTTGCGGCTCGAAGTCTTCCAGGGCGTTGAAGTTGAGTTCCACGCCCAGCTGCGTGCCGTTTTTGGCCAGTGTGTTGTCGACACGGTAGGTCAGGCGCGGCTTGATGCCCTTGAGCACGCCGTTGAAGTTGTCGCGGTCGATGAAGACGAACTTGCGGTCCTTGAGCTTGGGCAAAGGCTCCAGCGGGTTGCCGGAGAAGTCGCCCAGCACGCCGACGACAAAGGGCAGCTCTTTTTTCTCGAGCGCATCGCCGATGTCCACGTCGTAGGTGATATGGACCCGGGGCGCGCGAACGCGGTCGAGTTTGTGCTGGGTACTTTCCTTCTTCGCCATCGTGTTCTCCAGTGCGAGCAGTTCGCTGCGAATCATTGCGCGGCCGGTTGCCCGGCCCTGCGCGTTACAGACCTTCGATCGTCGCCAGCAGGCGCTGACGGATTTCGTCGTTCATTTCCAGAATGTTGTCGCGGCCCACCAGCTCTTCGAAGCTGGTGTTACCGGCAATTTGCGTGCTGCTACGGATGACCGAATCGTCCGGAAGTTCCGAACGCACCGGCGAGCTGATGACGCAGAAGGGCAGGTCGCCCAGGCCCTTGAGGCGCTCGAAGCTCAAGCCGAAGCGCAGGCCTTCGAACAGCCGGCCAAGCCCCGGCGACTTGCTCAGGCAATAGAACAGCACCAGGTAGTGCACCACGAAGCGGTACAGCTCGGCGCTGCTGCGGTTGGGGTCGTTGATGACCGTGCGAAAGCGCGCCAGCTCGAAGCCCTGAAAACCCACCACCCAGCGCACCGGGCTGGTGATGCGGATGACCTGGCCGCTCGGGGCGAGGGCCTTGTCGTATTCCAGGGGGAACAGTTCGGGGGTGGTGCTGATGAGGTTGAGCGGCACTTCCAGCTCGCTGACCAGCTGGAACGGCGCGGCCGAGCCGATGCGCTCGTACAGTTCGATAAGCGACTGGAAGTGGCCCTGGGTTTCGCGCCCGCTGCTGCGCTGCGCGCCCTGCAGGTATTCGCCAAACAGCGTCTGCGGACGAATCAGCGGCGCCATGGTAGCGAGGTAATCCGACGCCTGCGCCTTGAGCGCGTCGGCAATTGCCCGCGTCTGGCTGCGCAGCCGGATCAGTGCTTCGACATCGAACGTCTGTGTCATCGGTACATCGTCCATGAGCCTTTTTGAATCGTCCTGATACGCCGGTGGCGTGGACTTGAAACTCGGTACTGGCACATGAATATCGTGTTGCCAGCAATGCCGTGTAGGGCACCTCGCTAGGGAAGAAGTTCCTGCGAGGGGCGCGATTTTTTCCCGGTTTGTGATGCAGTGCAATGATGTCTCAATGATATTTCTTGAGCGTTTTGGGCACGTAAAATAGGGGCTTGGCCCCACAGGTAAGGGGTTTCAGGCGACACAAATGGTCTGGAAAAAAGATCAAAAAATGTTTATCAAAAGGTGAAGCAGGTCTCATTTCTGGCGGTGTGAAATCCCACTCGCGGCGCTTTATTCCGGGCCATCCAATGATGGCAATGCGACGAAATACGGCGCACGGGCCGTCGATCTTCAAGCAACCACCTGGCCCAAAACTTGAAAGTACCCCGGGCCCACCCGGGGTATTCCTCATCGCGCAAAAACCAGGCAGTGCGCGCCATGTCGCTCGTTTGGAAGGAGCAGGTGGCTACCTGCCATCCACCTGGATGCAAATATTCTTGTCCCCGACAACTTTGCACGGCCAGTGGTCGTTGATGTAGGAATCGGGTGTAAAGCACACGCGCTCATCGTTCACCCAGAACATCTGCCATCCGGAGCCAGAAATTCGGAGCTTTGGGCAAGACCAGTAGCCCTTAGCAGAAAGTGTGGCTGTGGTCGCGATGATCATGGCCGGGGCAGCGAAGCACATCATCGCGACCATCAACTGCAACGACCGGATTTCGAAGGTGTGAAGCCTCGATTTCCTGGGCGGGTCGAATTTCTGACCGGTCCATGCCGCGAAGGCGCAGGCAACGAGACAGTAGGGCGTTCCCGGAATGGCCGCGAGTACGAAGAAGCTTTTGAGCGGTGTCTCCACGACCGGCGCGTTTCTGTAGATGCGGCCATACAGCGGCAGCAGTTCGGCCCACAGTACGTAAATTGCAAGTGCGCACACCATTAGCATGCACAGCGCAAAGCCGATGGCCACGCAGCGAAAAAGCAGCGGGGATCTGACATGGAGTTCGGGATGGGATTTCATGATGACGGCAGCGTTCCTTGCTGGGCTTGATCGTTGATTTTGCCAGAGCTGTATGGAGCTGCGCACTGCTCGGCCTGGCAATTGGAGATGCGGTGGGTACGACATTGGAATTTCA
>Ga0256771_1000255_pt1 | contig 11556 bp, 10 predicted proteins | sample MC6MC0922MT_FD_186046 | JGI IMG/M metagenome (GOLD analysis project Ga0256771, IMG submission 186046) | Metatranscriptome of enriched soil aggregate microbial communities from Iowa State University, Ames, United States - MC6-MC0922-MT... | ecosystem: Environmental > Terrestrial > Soil >...
TCGCGCATAGCCGTTTCTCTCCGTTACGGCGAAGTTTCCGTCAGCGCCCGCATTGCCAACGCCTTCGCCCGAACGGTTGAAACGGTCAGGGAGGTTCAGTGGGAGGCGTTCGCCATGCCCCAAGAAGGGCGCGGGCTGCCGGCCGCCTCCAGCCGTGGCCGGACGATACCGTATGCGGGCCGGCATTGTAAGCCGCAAACTTGCGGGGCGGAACGTGTGTGCTTGAGCGATGGGCTTGGAGGCTTTAGCCGAGAACGCGGCCTGCTATGGCGTCGAGCTTCTTCATAAGCTCGGGATCGCGTGCGTCGGCAGGCGTGATGATCGCGACATCGAGCGCCCTGTCGGAGCCGATCGGACACGCAGGATGCTCGCGTGGAAAATCGCGCGCCAGGCGCGCCACCAGGCGCTGCGCTTTCTCGGTATTGTCATGCATGACGGCGAGGATCGTCGCGACGTCGACGTGCGCATGGTCGTCGTGCCAGCAGTCGTAGTCGGTGACCATCGCGACGCTGGCATAACAAAGCTCTGCTTCGCGCGCCAGTTTGGCTTCCGGCATGTTGGTCATGCCGATGACGTCGCAATCCCAGGAGCGGTAAAGATTGCTTTCGGCGCGCGTCGAGAATTGCGGTCCCTCCATCGCGAGATAGGTGCCGCCGCTGTGCACTTTGATCTTTTCCGACTTGGCGGCTTTTTCGAGCGCCTCGACCAACAACGGACTGACCGGATCGCCCATCGCCACGTGCGCGACGCATCCCTTTCCGAAAAACGATTTCTTGCGCGCGAAGGTGCGATCGATGAATTGGTCGGGGAAAACGAAATCGCCCGGCGGGTATTTCTTTTTCAACGAGCCGCATGCCGACACCGAGACGAGGTCGGTGACGCCGGCGCGCTTCAAGGCGTCGATGTTGGCGCGATAGTCGATATCGCCCGGCGCGAGTTTATGACCGCGGCCGTGGCGTGGAAGGAAGCGGATCGGCAAGCCGTCGATATCGGCGAACATGATGTCGTCCGATGGCGTGCCCCACGGACTTTCGATATGGCGCCACTCCGCGTGCTCGATGCTCGGCAGATTGTAAAAACCGCTGCCGCCGACGATGCCAAGAACCGATTGTGTCATTGTCCCCACCCGATTTGTCGTTTGCGCAGCGTAAAAGACTTTGCGCAAGTTCGTTCTAATTTTTTCACACCGTTCAACACCGCATCCGGCAACGCGCAATACACCTTACTCGCGGTTTTGCGCTGCTCAAAGGCATTGAGCCCGCCTACTATCGGGGCGCAGTTACGTCGATACCAAAGGACGAAGTTCCCCCCGTCGAGGAAAGGTCAAGTCCCATGAATCTCGTTTCGACAATTATGCAGCTTCTCGGCCCGACAATCATCAGTCGCATCGCCTCAAGTTTTGGGGTCAACCAGGGCCTTGTTGGAAGTGCGATTGCAGCCGCCGTTCCAGCTCTGCTCGCAGGACTTACGAAGACTGCTTCACAAAGCGCCGGCGCGACTCAGCTTTCGAACGCGGTCGCCAAGCAAGACCCGTCAATTCTCAGCAACCTTGGCAATCTGCTCGGCGGACCCAACCAGCAAGCGCTCGCCGATCAGGGCACGAACGTCCTGTCGTCGTTGCTCGGTGGTTCGTCGACGAACGCTCTCGCCAACGCGATCGGTAAGTTCAGCGGCCTTAGCGGAACACAAGGCAGCTCTCTGCTCGGTATGCTGGCACCCGTCGTTCTCGGCCAGCTCGGGCAAGTGCAGAAAAGCTCCGGCCTAGATGCCGGCGGCCTCGCCAACCTTCTCAACAGCCAAAAGGACAATATCGCAGCGGCTCTTCCTGCGGGATTTTCCAACCTGCTCAGTGGGACCGGTCTTCTCGACGGGCTGGGAAATCAGACCACAGCTCGCACGGCGCCTGTCCAGAAAGCGGCTCTACCCGGCACCACGGACTGGAGCAAATGGCTGATACCGGCGGCGTTGGCGATCCTCGGCTTGTGGCTACTGAGTAGCTATGGCTGCGAGCGCGAGAAGACGCAGAACACCGAGACGACGGCGCCGTCGCAAACGACACCGATGGCCGCAGACGCCACGCTCGTTGACACGACATCGAAGGCGCTTAATGGCCTAACCACGGCGCTCAGCGGCATCAAGGACGAAGCAAGCGCCAATGCGGCCGTGCCGCAGCTTCAGGACATCGCCAAGCAGATCGAGAGCGTGAAAACCGCCGCCGCGCCGTTTTCGGCCGATACCAAAAAGCCGATCGCGTCGCTCGTCGCCAATGCGCTTCCGGGGATCACCGCTGCAATCGAGAAAGCCGTCGGCATTCCTGGTGTCGCGGCAATCCTCAATCCGATCCTACAGCCGTTACTCGCAAACCTGGAGTCCCTGTCGAAGACCTGATGACTGCGAGCGTTCCATGTCGCAAACAGAAAAGGCCCCATTACGGGGCCTTTTTTGTATCTCGCTGGAGCGCAGATCAGTGCTTGATCGCCGACCAGATGCGCTTCTTGCCGATGTAAAGAAGGATCGTCGTCACGATCAGATACAGCAGCACCTGCCATCCGATGCGCTTACGCTGATCGAGGCTGGGGTCCGCCGTCCAGGATAGGAAGGCCGCGACGTCGTTGGCGTAATTTTCGACCTTCTGCGGCGTGCCGTCCTGATATGCGACGGCGCCATCCGACAGTGGCGGCGGCATGCTGATCTGATGGCCAGGGAACGCCGCGTTGTAGAACTTGCCCTCGACCAGATGGAATTCGGCGGGCGGTTCTTTGAAGTCCGTCATCAAAGCGTGGATGTAGTCGGCGCCACCTTCCTGATAGCCCTTCAGGATATCTCCGAGCATCAGGAACGGATGGATGTACCAAGGGGACTCGCGCTCGACGTCCCGGGCCCGTGCCATCAGCGACAGATCGGGCGGCAAGGCGCCGTTCTGCGCGGCGCGGGCTTCCTGGTCGTTCTTGTAGGGGCCGAGAATGGGGTCCGAAAGCCTCGCCGGGCGCTCGAACATCTTGCCCTCGTCGTTCGGGCCATCGGTGATCTTGTTCGGCCACTCGGCGGCCAGCGCCTTCACCGCAGCTTCGGGGAACTCGGGTCCGCCGGGCTGGACGAGGTTGCGAAACGCGATGCGCTTCAGGCTGTGGCAGTTCGAACAGATTTCCTTGTAGACCTGAAATCCACGCTGGAGCTGTGCCTTGTCGAACTGGCCGGTGAAACCGGAGAACGACCAGTTCTGACGCGGGATCTCGTGGTGGCCGGCGTCTTCAGCAACCGCGAGGCCAGGTGCCAGCACCAACGCTGCGACGGCAGCGGCCAATGCGTGAGAGAAACGTGTGCTCATTTCTTTCTCCCCGCTCAGCGTGTTTCAGGTGACGCGGCAGCGCCACTAGGCAATGCCGCGTTGCCGCCAAGCACCGCATCCGTGATCGAGCGCGGTAGCTTCTTGGGCGTTTCGATCAAACCGACGATCGGCATGACGACAAGGAAGAAGAGGAAGTAGAAGACCGTGAAGATCTGCGCCCACATGACATACACGCCTTCCGCCGGTCTCGATCCGAGATAGCCGAGCGCGAGGCAGGTGAACACAAAGAACCAGAAGAACCATTTGAAGATCGGCCGGTACTTCGCCGAACGCACGCGCGACGTATCGAGCCACGGCACGAATGCGATGATGATGACGGCGGAGAACATCGCGATGACGCCGCAGAGCTTCGCGTACTGTCCGAGCGGGATGATCCAGAGGAACGTGCTCGTGAACGACCTGAGGATCGCGTAGAACGGCAGGAAATACCATTCCGGCACGATGTGCGGCGGTGTCACCAGCGGGTTCGCCTCGATGTAGTTGTCGGCGTGACCGAGGTAATCCGGCACAAAGAACACGAACCAGGCGAAGAGAATGAGGAAAGCGAAAAGGCCGACGGCATCCTTGGACGTCGCGTAGGGATGCATCGGAACGGAGTCGCTCGGCTGCTTAAGATCGAGGCCGGTGGGATTGTTCTGCCCCGCCGTGTGCAAGGCCCAGAGATGCAGCGCGACGACTCCGGTCAGGACAAACGGCAACAGGTAATGCAGCGAGAAGAAGCGGTTCAGCGTCGTTCCCGACACCGAATAGCCGCCCCATAGCCACTCGACGATCGCGGTGCCGAGGCCGTTGATGATCGTATCGAGAGCCGAGAACAGGTTCGTGATAACCGTCACGCCCCAGAAGCTCATCTGGCCCCATGGCAGCGAGTAGCCCATGAAGGCCGTCGCCATCATCAACAGCATGATGATGACGCCGAGAATCCAAAGGACTTCGCGCGGCGCCTTATACGATCCGTAATAGAGGCCGCGGAAGATATGGATGTAGACCGCGAAGAAGAACATCGAAGCGCCGACGGCGTGGAAATTGCGGATCATCCAGCCGTAATTCACGTCGCGGCGAATGTGCTCGATGGAATCGAAGGCCCCGGCGGCGCTCGGCTGATAGTGCATCGCGAGGATGACGCCCGTGATGATCTGGGCCCCGAGGATGAACGTCAGAATGCCGCCAAACGTCCAAAGGTAATTGAGATTGCGCGGCGTCGGAAAATCTACGAACTGCCCATGCATCATGCGCGCGATCGGCAGGCGCTCGTCGAACCACTTACCCCAGCGCGACGTCGGCTCATAGGTCGAGGTATGACCACTCATTGTTCGCTCGCTCCCTAGCCGATTTTGATTTTGCTGTCCGACGTAAAGGCGTAGGGCGGCACTTCCATGTTTCGGGGAGCCGGACCTTTGCGGATACGGCCTGCGGTATCGTACTGCGAACCGTGGCAGGGACAGAACCAGCCGCCGAATTCACCTCGCTCGTCGCCAAAAGCCTGGCCCTTCGGAATGCAGCCCAAGTGCGTGCAGATGCCGATGATAATGATCCAGTTTTCGTGGCCTTTGGTCGTGCGGTTCGCATCCGTTGCGGGATCGTCGGTGGGGAGATTTTCGTTTCGGGCAAGGCCGTCTGGAAGTTTATTGACGTCGACATTCACGGCCGACTCGATTTCGGCCTTCGTGCGGTTGCGCACGAAAATCGGCTTGCCGCGCCACATCACCGTAATCGCCTGCCCCTCTTTGACGGGCGCCAGATCGACATCGATTGAGGAGAGCGCCTTGGTGCCGGCGTCCGGGTTCATCTGCTGGATGAACGGCCAAAGCAACGAAGCGGCGCCGACTGCGGCGAATGCATTACCCGCGATCACCAGAAAATCCCGGCGATCCGGCTCGGATGCGTCAACTGTCACGGTGCCTCCAGTTTGAAGCAATTGGGAACCACTGGAGATTGGGACACGCCCGGTGCGAGACGGTTTGCTTCCGTCCTTCTGCCCGCCTCGCGTCAACCCCCGGTTTTCTTCATCCCTTTAGAACCGTTCTGACAGCGTTTGGGCTCATCCTCAAGCGCGGCTGCGCCAAAGTGCGAGAGGCAATTTGGCGCATCATCGAACCAACTCGGAAACGTTCAATTTAATTATCCGCAACCAAGGATTTTCTTATATGCGCTTAGCGCTCTATCAGCCGGATATCGCCCAGAATACCGGGACGATTCTGCGCCTTTGCGCCTGTCTCGGCGTGGCCGTCGATGTCATTGGGCCGACCGGATTCGACATGAGCGATCGCGCCTTGAAGCGCGCCGCGTTGGATTATCTGGATCACGTCGACCTCACGCGGCACGCGAGCTTCTCAGATTTCATCAACTCGCGGACGCCGAACGAGAATCGTCGTCAGGGCGGACGGCTTGTCCTGCTCAGCGCACACGCGGAGACACCGCATTACAAGTTTGTCTTTGACCCCAGCGATACGCTGATGCTCGGCCGTGAAAGCGCCGGCGTCCCGGAATCCGTGCACAGCTTGGCGGATGCACGCATTACCATTCCGATGCGGGCCGGACTGCGTTCGCTCAACGTCGCGGTCACGGCAGCTTTGGTGCTCGGCGAAGCTCTGCGCCAGACGGGCGGCTTCCCATCCCACAGCTAGACGTTCGGCACACCCGTCGCAGAGGTGACATGCGAATCCGGCAGGAGTTCGGGAAACCGTCTTTCGGATGCTTCCGCGACGCATGTCCTTCGATACATATCTGATCCTGGCGGGTGCCGTTGCCGCCGTCCTTCTCATTGCCGGCCTTATCGCCGGCATCGGCGCAGGCAACGGCAATACGGCATGGCGGATCTGGCCGGCGCCGCCCGCCGGATCGCTCAAGAGCTTTGCATTCTGGACGCTTTTTCGAACGTTGAATGTCGTCGTGCTGGCGTTGGCAATCGAACGGCTGCTGATGCCGACGGCGGCGGAACTCAGCACGCCGTTGCGCTACGGATTGACCGCAATTTCCGTCGTGGCCTTCGCCGCGTATCTTTATTCGCTCTGGGCGCTCGGACGCGCGGCGACCTACTGCCGGGCGAGCGGCCTGGCGACCGAAGGCGTCTACCGATGGACGCGCAATCCGCAGTACGCGACCGCAATGGTGGCGTTCGGCGCGCTCGGACTGGCTTTATTTTCGTGGCAGGTGACGCCGCTCGCGGCGGCGCTCGTTGCCGTCTACGCGCTGATGGCGATTGCCGAAGAACCCTGGCTCGAAGCACGCTACGGCAGTGCCTACGCCGCATATCGGGCCGAGGTGCCGCGTTTCTTCAATCACCGCTACGCCTTAAACCGGCTTGCGGCGTTGATGGCGCGACGATCGGAGCCGATTGTCAAAGCTCGGCGCAGCGGACGATAGCCGGGGCGACGCCGGAAGCCGCCGCGCCTCGCACATCTTCCCAAGCTATTCGGCGGCTTCCTGCGCCAGGAATCCACCGGACTGGCGTTCCCAAAGCTGCGAATAAAGCCCGCCGCGCAAGAGCAGTTCGGCGTGCGGACCTTCCTCGACGATGCGGCCGTCTTCCATGACGACGAGGCGATCCATCGCGGCAATCGTCGACAGACGATGCGCGATGGCGATGACCGTCTTGCCGCGCATCAGCGTTTCGAGGCTCGCCTGGATTTCCGACTCGACTTCGGAGTCGAGCGCGCTCGTCGCCTCGTCGAGAATGAGGATCGGGGCATTCTTCAAAAGGACGCGCGCGATCGCGATGCGCTGACGCTGGCCGCCGGACAGCTTGACGCCGCGTTCGCCGACATGGGCGTCGTAAGCTTTGCGTCCCTTCATATCCTCGAGGTTGAGAATGAAGTCGTGCGCCTCGGCCTGCCGAGCGGCGGCGATGACCTCGGCGTCGGTTGCATTGGGACGGCCATAAAGAATGTTGTCCCGCACCGAGCGGTGCAGAAGCGACGTATCCTGCGTGACCATGCCGATCTCGGCGCGCAAGCTGTCCTGAGTGACGTGCGCGATATCCTGGCCGTCGATCAGGATGCGTCCGCCTTCCAGATCGTAGAAGCGCAAAAGCACGTTGACGAGCGTCGACTTGCCGGCGCCGGAGCGGCCAACGAGCCCCACCTTTTCTCCCGGACGAACAATCAGCGACAGATCCTCGATGACGCGCGGGGGCGCGTCGTCGGCCGCTGCACGTCCGGCGCCGTAGTGGAAGTGAATATGATCGAAGCGGATCTCGCCCTTGGGCACGCTCAGCGGCTTGGCATCCGGCGCATCGAGCAACAAGTTCGGACGCGCGATCGTTTCCATGCCCTCGTGCACCACGCCGATGTTCTCGAAGACGTCGGCAATCGTCCACATCACCCAACCCGACATGGTGACGATGCGGATCACGAGGCCACTGACAACCGCGATATCGCCGACCGAAACGTGGCCTTGCGTCCATAGCCCGATTGCCGTGCCTGTCGTCGCAACGAGAAGCACGCCGTTCAGCGAGTAGAGCACGAATTCCATGCTGGTGATGAGGCGCAGCGACGATTGCCACGCCTGCATCTGTTCGGTCAGGGCTTCGCGGGCGTATGTGTCCTCGCGCTCGGCGTGGGCGAACAGCTTCACCGTCATGATGTTGGTGTAGCTATCGACGATGCGGCCGACGAGCATCGAGCGCGCCTCGGACGATTTCGTCGAGCGTTCCTTGATGCGCGGCACGAAATAGCGCAGCGTGATGATGTAGGCGACGAGCCAAATTGCGAGCGGGATCGTCAGGCGCCAATCGGAAGCCGCAAACAGCAGTGCCGAGCCGACGAACTGCACGGTTGCATACCAAAGCGCATCAATGAGCTGAACGATGCTTTCGCGAAGCGCCGTTCCGGTCTGCATGATCTTGTTGGCGACACGCCCGGCAAAATCATTCTGAAAGAAGCCGAGGCTCTGGCGCAGCACATAGCGGTGCGTGTGCCAGCGGATGCGCGTCGTCGTTCCGGCCGAGATGAGCTGGTTCTTGATGAAGTCGTGCGCGGTCGAGACAAGCGGGCGAAGAATGAGGGCGACGAAGGCCATCAGCGTCAGCGTCGTGGCGTAGGTCGATATGAACGTCGCCGGATCGCCATGCGTGCGCATTTTGTCGACGATCGAGCCGACAAAGCCCATCAGCGCGACCTCAATGGTCGAGCCGAGGCAGCCGGCAATCAGAAGCAGGACGAAAAACGGCCAGAGCGGCTTGATGAAAAACCAATAAAACGCCCATAGCTGATCGGGCGGGCGCGTAATATCGCGCTCGTCGAACGGCCTGATACGGGTTTCTCCCCAATGCAGGAGGCGTTGGAACATTTCTACATCGCAAGCAAAAAAGCGGCGCCTACACCAGATGCGGAAATCCGACTGGCGGCGGCGACCGGACGTTGATCAAGGATATGCGTTAGGGCTAAGGGTCTTTTCAGTCAAAAACAAGACGAAATGCAGCATACCTGATGAACGCACCCGATACGGCACTTGAGCAGAAACAGTCATTGGCGCGCGCCTGGTTCGAGCGCCTGCGCGACGACATCGTGGCTTCCTTTGAAAAGCTGGAAGCGGATCTCCCCGAGACGGCTCCGCACGGCAGCGATGCGCCGGGCCGCTTCGAAGCGAAGCCCTGGACCCGGAAAGATCACGCCGGAAACGAGGGTGGCGGCGGGGTCATGAGCCTGATGCATGGCCGCGTCTTCGAAAAGGTCGGTGTTCATACCTCGACCGTTCATGGCGAATTCGCGCCGGAGTTCCGCAAGCAAATTCCCGGCGCGGAGGAAAATCCGAACTTCTGGGCGTCGGGGATTTCCCTCATCGCGCACCCGCGCAATCCAAACGTTCCCGCCGTTCATATGAACACGCGGATGATCGTCACCAGCAAGTGGTGGTTTGGAGGCGGCGCCGATCTCACTCCGGTTCTCGACAAGCGACGCACGCAATCGGATGCCGACACGCTGGCGTTTCATGCGGCGATGTACGGCGCGTGCGCGGCCCACCCCATCGTCGATTATCCCAAGCTCAAAGCCTGGTGCGATGAATACTTCTTCCTGGCCCACCGGAACGAGATGCGCGGCGTCGGCGGCATCTTCTACGATTATCTGACGCCGACCGACGCGGAGGGCGGCTGGGATGCAGCCTTTGCGTTCACGCAAGACGTCGGCAAGGCGTTCGCACGGGTTTATCCGATGCTGGTCCGCGGCAACTATTCGATGCCCTATTCCGATGAACAGCGCGAAGAGCAGCTCATTCGGCGCGGGCGCTATGTCGAATACAATCTGCTGTACGATCGCGGCACGATGTTCGGATTGAAGACGGGCGGCAACGTCGAAAGCATCCTGTCGTCGATGCCGCCGGTCGTGAAATGGCCTTGAGCAGCCGCTTCGGTAGCTAAACGCCGGAATGAGGCCGCGAGCCGATCGCCAGCAAAATCGGCAGGGAGAGCGGGCCATTGTTGCCAATCGGCCAGCCCCTGCCGACCGCGTTCGGTTCTCCACCGGCCACATTCTGGACCGGGCAGAAGGGAGCCGTATAAACTCACAGCTTGAATAGCTCGCCCGCGTTCAGAGATCGCGCGGCGAGGACTGCGCACCCCTATTTGTTTCGCGTGCGCCGCAACGGCCTTCTGGGGGGAGGCACAATGAAGCGCCTCGTCTGCTCACTCGACGGCACCTGGAACGATGACGACGGCCCGTTGCCGCTGACGAACGTTGCCAAGCTCCACAGCGCCATTCCGCCCCGAGACCGCAGGGGCGTGCGCCAACTCGTGCGCTACATTTCCGGCATCGCAACCGAGGAAGGACGGCGTTTCAACTTCCTGCGCGGCGCGTTTGGGGTCGATGTCGCGGGGCGGATCAAGCTCGCCTATGAATTTCTGCGCGATGCCTATGTGCCGGGCGACGAAATCTATCTTTTCGGGTTTTCGCGCGGCGCGTACGAAGCCCGAAGTCTTGCCAGTTTCGTGACGCTGTTCGGCATCGCGCGAAAGGACAGCGACTTCTCTCTCGATGAGGCTTGGGACCTGTACCGGCAGTCGGACCATAAACGCGATGTCGATTCATTGGCGCGCTTGAGCAGCAATTGCCACTATCCCGTACGCATTCGCTGCCTCGGCGCCTGGGATACCGTCGGCAATATCGGCAATCCGATTTCCGGACCAGCGCGGCTGAGCCGGTGTCTGGCCTTTCACGACATGCGCCTTCACGACACCATCGACGTGGCGCTGCATGCGCTTGCCATCGATGAGACGCGCGGGCCGTTCCGGCCGACGCTTTTCACGCTGCCGGAAGGGACGCGCCTCGCGCCCGGCCAGCACGTCGAACAGGTCTGGTTTCCGGGCACGCACGCCGACGTTGGCGGCGGATGGCCGGATACGGGATTGTCGGACATCTCACTGCTATGGATGGCGCAGCGCGTCGTCGCGAAGACGGGGTTGAAAATCGATCTCCCCAAGCTGAAGCGATCGAGCCATCCCGATCCGCTCGGATTGCAGCATCATTCGGCGACGGGTTGGATCTACGCCTTCTCGCGGCGCGTGCCGTTCCGGCGGGTGGTTCAGGAGAACCTTGGGACGACGTCAATGCGACGCCGGAGATGGCGCACTGGCAAACTCCCCAACGGCTTGGTGTCGGTCAACGAAATGGTCCACGACAGCGTATTCGCGCGTCTCGGCCAAACCGTGCCTGAGGCACGCGGTCAATCGGTGCGCCAGATCGTTTACCAACCGGAGGCCAACTCAGCAGGCGTTGCGATGGGGCTCGATGCTGAAATCCTGGCGCCGGCGAACGAGATGCAAGTCGCATAAGTCGCGTTCGCCGAAGCAAAAAAGCTCTTTCCGAGGGTGCGCCTCGCGGGGCGATGCATCGCCGCAGTTGCCCCTGCCCGATCGCGTGCCACATGATGACGAGCGGCTGCGCTTCGGCTCGCCGTCATCACAGCACGCATCCTTCAGACAGGCCGGGATTTCCTTCATGACATCGCTCTTCGATCCGCTGCAAGCTGGAGCCTTCACGCTCGAGAATCGCATCGTGCTGGCGCCGTTGACGCGCTGTCGTTCCAGCGCCGGGCGCGTGCCGAACGATTTGATGCGCGAGTACTACGTGCAGCGCGCCTCGGCGGGATTGATCCTTTCGGAAGCAACGTCCGTTTCGGCGATGGGTGTCGGTTATCCCGATACGCCCGGTATCTGGTCGGAGGAGCAAGTCGCGGGCTGGAAGCGCATTACCGAGGCCGTGCACGCGGCA
>Ga0256771_1000259_pt1 | contig 11440 bp, 5 predicted proteins | sample MC6MC0922MT_FD_186046 | JGI IMG/M metagenome (GOLD analysis project Ga0256771, IMG submission 186046) | Metatranscriptome of enriched soil aggregate microbial communities from Iowa State University, Ames, United States - MC6-MC0922-MT... | ecosystem: Environmental > Terrestrial > Soil >...
CCTATGTTCAATGATGCGGCGTTGGATGATGAAGGCGAGGATGCATGGTTAGCACGAGTCATCAGCTCTGATACTATTTCCTCTCAAGGCAACGAGCGTGCAGCAGCGATGCGGACAGATGTGTCGTTCTCACTGGATGCATTTGCTGAACTTGGGCTGAGTGATAACGCCGACGCTGATGCTGGCGCCGGCACTGGTCCACTCTCAAGGAAGAAGATGGCGCCAACTCCGCATCAACATCGACGACAACATCGAATGAGCAGTGTACCGCAACACCAGAGCCGCACGGCTGCCACTACGCGACCTGTTCACGCGGAATCCCACACACCTGCCTTGCAGCCTCCCGCCATTCCCCAACCTGATACTCAGATTGGCCCTCTCACTCCCTCACAAGCTGCATTCCTTAGCCCAATGCGACACGCAGCCGCACGAGGCAATCGTGCTTCACCAGTGCGGGACGCCATGCATTCCTCTCCATCCACTCCTCCTCTTACTCAACTCTCCCATTCTGCTCGCAGTAGCACTCGCAGCTCTTCTCATTCTTCTCCTTCTTCTCCATCCTCATCTACCAGTCTGACCCTCATTCTCACATGCAAGGATAGTCAAGAATCGGCAGAGCCGGATCAAGATCAAGATCACCGAGTGTGCAGCTCGAACGAGAGGAACGATAGAAACACGGCAGCGCTGCCCACACCCCACGCAGCGCTCGACCACAATCAGCGTCCTCAACTGCAGTGTGATGAATCTCATCTGTACGACATGGACGGATCGTTTTCTGATCGTCATCCAGATTCATTGTCGCATCTCGAATTCGAGCAGAATGACATGCGACAGCAGAACGACGAAGAGGATCATGATCATGCCTTCCCATCCTTCGACTCCTGCTCTCATGCATCATCTTCATTTGAAACCAATTCCCATACCAATGCAAATGCAAATGTCAATACTCGCGCTGCTCTCAACCAGAGTGGTACGGTCTCTCGCTTCTACTCGACTCGTCGTGGCAGTGTGTTGGCCGACTCAGACGATGTGGATGGGCTCATGACAGAAATGAACAATTTACATTCGATTCCAAGCGAGAGGGAGACAAATCATGCGCACATATCAGCCGTACCATTGCACGAGAATGAAGGCGGCGACGAATCCGAGCGTCAAGACACACACTGCTCAGAAGCGGATGACTGCAGTGTCGCATCGTCACTCACATGGAGAAAGAAGAAAAATGGCTCATGTTCACGTGATTCGCCACATCAGAACGCCCACCTCACCAAGGACTGCTCGGCGCATCCGGAGTCACGCCCGAAGCCTTTCAACTGTGTGGCAGCGACACGCCAATGTCTTGCTGCACGATCATCATCATCTACATCATCCTCTTCATCTGACTCATTCACTCATCCATCATCCAAGCGTGGCAACGACACCAACACCTATCATCGTCGAAGTTCAAGCAATGTGATCAGTAGTCCGCATATCCCATGGAAACGCAGCAAAGTCATTCGCCGATCGCTCTATGCACACGATCAACACAAAGAGCAAACGGACACACGTGGTCCGATGCATGGTGATGGTGGCGATGATGATGATACAACGGAGGCAGATGGAGGCAGTGACGAAGGTGTAAAGGAAGAGGAGTATGAAGAATCGAGCACAGCAGAGCGCAATTATGATTTCGAACTGACGGTAGATGACGAGGAGGAGGATGAGGATGAAGAGGAGAAAGAGGTCCCAGATGAGAACATGTCCTGTCAGAATGAGAATCGCAAGAGTGCATTTCAACTCATCATGAAATCCACGCGCAGTTCTTCACACTCCAAGTCTTCAGCTTCCGTTCCGGTTCCAGTCCCTCTCCCGCGCACTCGCACTCGCACTCGAGCACATTCGTCTTCTTCAAGCAAATCTAACTCCCCGTCTCGCAGTCGTGTTCGCAAGTCTCGCCCCATTGTGATTGACCCCGCCATCCAAGCTTCGACAGTGTTCAAGCCACCGAAGCCAAGTCGCATCGCTCCCTTAAGGATGACTCACTACCTTCAACCACCCATCACACTCATGAGCCCGATCAAGAAAGCATGAAAAGACTAAAATGAGGGATCCACATGCGTGCGCGGTGTAATATTGCATCTCCCACCGCTGCGTCATTTCGAGTGGTTCATACACGGCTGAGCAGAGTGATGTCAAAGGCGGTGGCACGGTGTGGGGGGTGAAGGTTAGTGCCGAATGTAGAAAGTGGGAAGCAAGGTGAGGATGCCAACTGGCCGAGGCAAAAAAAGATACATTTGACCCTCTCACCATCAACGATAATTCATCGAGTGCCAGAACAGGAGCGTTCTCGTAGCAAACAAGAAGACGGGGATCATGCAACAGCACTAGCAAAGTCAATGCATCCAACATCATCTCACCTTCATCACCGCTGCATCAATCATCTCACCATTCATCGTTTGACATCGAGATCATGCATCAACACGCCTGTGTGAACCGTGAAATGACGGGTGTGGAGTGTGAGAGAGAGGTGTGGCGCGATAGTCGCATTCGTCACATCTCAGTCCGTTTGGCTTTGGATGGCAGCGTTCCTCACCCGATGACGGTGGAAAAGCACATGAATCGGTCGAGCGTTGATACATCGATTTTTCATCGTCCGAACTAATAAGGACGTTTTTGTTTTCTTGGTTCAATTCCAAGATGCTCCCCCTGACATTGTTGGACTCCAATCTTGCAACCGGACAATGTCAAGCAACATTGTCTGATGATGAAGGTGGAGTGGATGCAGGTGCGAGATGATGCATACTCGGCAGTCACAACACTCAGGCTCTGACACCATCTACTCCTGAACAATGCAAATCCTTCCTCCCTCCTCGTCTTCATCTGTTGCGACAGATGCGTCAACTCGAGGCATCTGACATATGCCTACTATGTCGATCTTGAATCCAGTGTGGGCCATGGTACAGGCAATGGAAGCATTCGAAGAAGCTCTTCTTCTCAATCGTATTCCACCAATCCCAGGCATCGTTAAACGACCATCAATGATCAGCATCGAAGAAATTATCCGCATCACTGCCGGACGGAAAAAATCAGTCGAAATTAATATCTGTACACAAAAGAAAAAATCAAAGGTAGTGAGGAGACGTAAGCAATGATATTCAACAAACAAATACAATCAAAGTGAAAGGAGGGAGATATGCATCAAACACATGTGTCGGTCATTTATCGGTTGAGTCCTTTCTTTGAGGAGACTACTTGGCGTAAAACCTTAAGCGTAGTGTAATCTATGAGTGCGTCGTCATGTTCAGCGATTCAACTTCAATCAACAGCGATGTGGCTGTGGCGCAGACAGCATCTGATCCATCGTCCTCCTCGTCACCCTCCTCCTTCACCAATTTCAAGATGTTCCACCTAACTGACATGTCAATCGCCGATATGCAACGTCAAGGGAAATTGGCTCATGAAGGAACGCGAGATGGAGATTGCCACTGTCTTATCACCCCCGGCAATACGACGGCTATCCGAGGGAGGGTCGCTCCTGACTCCAGTACTAATGTTGAATGTGTGCTCCGGATCCAGACGATGAAAGCATTGGAAGAGGCGTCGACATGTCCGTCAAATTGAGAATGCGATGATTGATGAGATGGTTGTACATGCCATGTTATCATCCTCGCACGGGATGCGAAAGAGATTGAAGCGGTGGCCTCAATGCAAAATCATCATGCATCTCCACCAATAGCTGATGAATCATCACAGTAGGATACCACTGCCTCAACCACTCTTCCACCTGGCCCAATCGACCTTCAATCCACGACCGTCCGTTTCCATGTGTCCCAATCGAGTGCAGGGTTGGCCATGATCATCCGCTCCGCATGCCAGAAGAATGACTTCGTACAAGATACATCAAGATGGATTGGTGAGACTCGTACTCTTGTTCAATTGATGAAGCGTGGAGTGGAGGCGAGAATGGAAGGGCTGAGAAACAGTTCAATTGGTGAATCTCGCGCACTCTCCGCCCCGACTACAACATCAGGCCCTCTGATTATGTCTCAACCTTTCAACGTCTCCGGATGTACCCGTACCGCACGACGATACTGTCACACGTGTGACAATCTCTGTTGGGACGGACGGACGGACACACATATCGGTGCCAGTGTCGTACTCCTAGCTGGACAAGGCAAACGAGTCACAGGTCAGTCAGTCCCAATGGCCAGTTGATGAAATATATCTCCATAGGCAGCGCGCGGGCGAGATTGATCGACATGTCCGTGGACTACTGGACAGTTGGTAGACATTGACTGGACATTGTGTGTACATGCTGATTGTTTTGATTGTTGTGTGATGTTCGGTTCGGTCTCCCTCGTAGGAATGATGTTAGCGTGGCGAGTGCTGAAGGTTGGGCGCGTTTTTCCATATGTGCTGGTAGTGGACGCCGTATTGATGAAGGCGGAGCATGACGGTTATGATGTATTGCCATCAACAGATGACGATGCGACTCGATCATTGGCAGTACTAGTGCCGTGCTGATCATCTTCCGACATGTACGCGCAATGCCGTCCACCAGCCATTATATTGCCGACCAACCAGTTCTGTCATGTCGCAAAGGGTTTTTTTCCTCAAGTTGAGTCAGACGAAGAATAATTTTCGCTTGAATGGAATCACTTTGGTGACATTTGGTGGACGCCTTGGTTCGGAGCGGTGGGGATCATGAGCGATGCTCATCGTCACATTCAATCTTCCTTCCTTCCTTCCCCCCTTCAGCCCGAGTATACGCCATTCCATTGTCATGCAGGTCGGGTTATGGAAGTATCGTTGTAAGGAGCGTGAGGATGGAAGGCAATTCTATCGTCCTCGTACATCATGCTTCCGTATTATGGCAAAGAAAGTTCCGCTCTATCAAGATGACATGTGTCATGATGATCATCCATACGAGCCGAATGAGATGTTAGATGGTCAATTCCTGTACTTTGCTCAAGTTGAAACACCATGGGATGTTGGACAGGACAGGTAGGTTGATCAACCACTCGTATGAAGATGTGGATGGAGAAGCGAACGGAACAGTCGCAATGGCTGGAAGAATGTTTGGAGGAAGCATAAATGTGTGTCCGATCTCCGGTTCACATCATTGACACCCGTCCGAGCCCACTCCAGGGACCATCATCAGTGCCGAATTGATGTCATCTTCAATGTTGTTTGTGTCATCTTGATCCATTCATTGCTGTTACTCCACCATCCGATTCGATTCTCCATCATGCATTCACCATTCCAACGCTAGATGTCGATATTCGACAAGTTGATCTGAGAGAAGTATATTGCTGACATCGATCCCTCACCACCATCAACGATCCAACATTGATTCTTCATCGCCATCTCATGTTCGATATGCATTCATGTCGATATCTTCATCCTCCTCCTCCATCCATCATTGTTGAATCATTGCCAACACCCATTCGATGCTTGCTGCCATCATTCTTCATTGTTCTCATCACCAACTACAAACCGCAACACACAAACATCAACACTCACATCATCATCAGCAGCAGCAGCAGTATGGGAATGTTAGCTTACCTGTCAGCTTCATCCATCCAACTCACTCTCTCCACCTACGATGCATTCTCAGAACTTGATTTGCCATTGGCGGGTCGCATCCATGCATTGCGTCTCATTTGTTCGCGTGGTCACTGTCACAGTGGAGGATGATGAGGAATGAATGGCGAAGCAGAGTCTGATTGGAGGCTGATATATGCAGAGTTGATGGCGTCAGTTGCTGCATCATGGTTACTGCTCGACCAATATTGTTGATGCACCATGATCATCATCGTTGCATGATTGTTGCTCCACCATCCTTGTTATTATTCTTGCTAGACTAAGTGTTGAGGTGTTGCTGGATAGCGATACCGTCATGTGCACATACACTTGACCTTAAGCTTGACTCTGACCATGACCTTGAAAAAAGATGGTGACTCCGATCATAGGGCCATGTCAAATGCATTGAGCGATATCCAGATCCGAACTACTGAATCAAGACTGAGATGCCTTATAATTAGGCTTAGCCTAGGCTAAGCCTAAGAATCACCATTGCGGAATCCGATGCTTGAATGCCGGGCTCAGTGGCAACAGAGTCAGGGCCTGGTCCAGAAGGAAGGTGTGCACATGCATGTGTATGGCAGGATGCAACAGAGCGAACTCTTGTGACAGTCAGCTTCCAGTGCCGAGGAGCTGTACTAGTACTAGTGTCGTAGCTGATGGCTTCCGAAGCCGGAGTAGTCGCCGCGACGCTCATTGACTAACTGTTGAATGGCAATGGTTCTCATAGTGCTGGTCGTACTAGTAGCACTCGTCTGGTCAGTGATGGACGAATGGCTAGCTGCGCTGGCCATGGATCCGGCAGGTAAAGCATCGCTATGATTTGGTGAGGGCGATTGAGTAGCGCCATTGTTATATTGTGGAACGTGAATGGCTGATGGTGGGGAGATATCGATGGCCGTGACATCGTCATGACGGGTTGGAATGTGAGTATGAGTATGAGCGTGAGTGTTCCGACCAGAAAGCAATCCTCGCAATGATCGTACAAGTGATCCCGATGAGTCAGACTCAGAGGCTACTGGTACCGGTGGGGAGGAAGAGGAAGAGGAAGAGGTAGCTGAAGCCTGAGTCAGACCAGGTGGAGTCGAGAAGGTGGATGTGGAAGGAGAGTTGGCTGGAGAGGCAGACAGGGATATCGATGCTGCTGATGTTGATGTTGATGTTGCTGTCGACGCCGAGCGAGCACCAACATGAATGTCGGAACGAACAGACGATGCATGAATGGAAGATGAGGAAGTGGGGAAGTTGGATGAGCGTGAGGATGAGAGTGACGAGTGGTTGGATGGAGATTCAATTGGAGACAGGTGGAAGAAAAGCCGTGCATCTCTGCTCTCCATTGCACTTGACCCACTTGTGCTATCTTCGGTAGCTGCCAGTGTCACTGACACCTGCCCAGTATCGTTCGTTTTTCCTGTGATGGCCATGACTTGTGCCTTCTCTGCCTTCCTTCTTCGTACGAGCTCTGCTGCCTCATTTTGTCTGATTCGTTGCAACTCCTTCGCGCGATGCTCTGCAAGCTCATCGGATGCCTGACTCCACTCCAACAGAAAGGAGGCAAACAATTGGAAAAAATCTTGCCAAGGTGGAAGAGATGATGAGCCCGCACCGTTGCCACTACTGACACTGCCACTGCTCGCCATTCCTTCACCAGACATCATATAATATTGAGCCTCATCGGCATATAACTGTTGTACCAATGACAGCTGCTTCTCGAGATGGTGAACGCAAGTCTGAGAGTAATCATAGAATGCATAGACACGTTGGGGGAGAGGGATGTAGCTACTGGATGTCGTAAGTGGGGCAAAGGAAGGGCAAGACGATAATTGATTGCTGTCAGAAGTCGGAGAAGGAAGCGTGACGTCTGATGCAGCATCACCATGTAATTCGTCATGATTGTGCAACAATCCTTCGCTTTCTGTCTCGGGTTGTATGGAGCCGGGTTGCTGTTCTGCTACTTGTTGTTGTTGTTCAATCACCTGAATCTGCCTTTGATCCTCCTCAATCAACGCATGCACGAGTCGAATATCCTGTGACAGCTGTTTCACTTCAGCAACGATGAATGCCTGTTCAATCTTACTCGCCCGACGCACCAGCGGCAATAGTGTGCTGACCAATTCATCAGTGAGATCTTCACCACATGGCACATGGGCTGAGACATATTGAACGAGGTAATGAAGGAGAGAAGTGATGGGACCACTGCTTCCTGTCTCATGGCCTGAGCCCGATCCTTCCTTTGTTTTGATCATTCGTAGTTTCGGCAGAGTGGAGGGAAGATGGAAGCCATACACTTGTTTTGATTGTTGAACAAAATTCCCTTGAGGATCCCGAATTCGCGTTGAACAATTCATAAGATTGCCAAATCGCAGTATGAGAGCGAGAACGATACTGATGAATGGACGATCTTCCTTCATACAATCCAATGCCTCTTGTATGCACTCCAACCAATCCTCAATGCGCATGACTTGCGAGTCGAATAGTGTCATCAATCGGCGACATTCAAGGCGTTGATGCACAGCCGGCGAACTCAATGCAACCATGAGCTGCTCAACATCGGCAAGATCGGCCACATTGTTACTGCCAGACGCGATCCAATTGCGCAGAAGTAAAACTTCATCAGATGTGGGAAGGATGGAATGGATGAGGTCGAGTACGTCAGGGTCAGCGTCGGCATCAGTGTTGCTCTTCTTACTGTCATCCTCCTTCAGTGTTAGTGCCTCCATGTGAAGGATGGCGTCGCGTAAGAGGAGCGGTGAGGTATAGTTTGTCCGCGATCGCAGATGTTGAAGGCTGATGCTCAAATTGTAGGATCGCTTGGGATCGAGCAATTCGATACGACGAACAGGCACAGGAGCTTTGCGGTGGTGATCGTCCTGTGCACCGTCCGTATTCTCATCCATCTCCGAGCCAGATCCATTCTCACCTTCTCCTACGTTACTCGTGTCTCCCTTCCTTGCCATGTACCTCTGTCGCCTCTTGTTGTTCGATCGTTTGTTGAGTGCCGCTGGTGTCTTCTGCGCAAATGACTCGATGAATGATTGAGTGTCAACTGGCCAACGCCAGATGAAGGAAGCGGAAGCAGGTGAAAGGGGTTTGGCATGAATGTCAGGGTCTGCGTCAGAGTCGGTGGTAGGAAGTGGATGACGTGCGGATAGGATGAGCGGAATTGCGAGATCCTCCACTTCAACGGGTTGCTTCTCTTCAATGGAAAGTGGATCATCCTCTCTCCGTTTCTCTTCATCCATCCATCCTTCCTTACGTGCTTGTTTCTTTGCACGCATGAACAATTCCTTCCATACATTGTTCTTTGTCTCAACAATCTCATGTGTTGGCAGCGGAGTCCAGTGCAACTTTTTCAACACCACACGATGGCCTGGCTTATGCTTCGGATTCCCTTGCGATGCTGCAACACCATCATTGCTCGTACTATGAGCGTCTGTGTTTTCGATCATTTCCACTTCAGGCAGCAGTGGTAATCCATATTTGCGCGCTTCTTCTTCCTCACGCAAACGTGCATTCACAATGTGACGCTGAAATGAAAGAGAGCCGGATGGCGCGAATGGAGCGGGTGGAGGACCAGGAGGCGGTGAGGGAGGAGGAGGGGCGGGGATGTCGAGAGGAGGAGCTTGAGGCACCTCAACGTCAGCAATTGGTTTGCCCTCCTCTTTCTCTGCTTCACGCTCTTTTTTGTCAGTGTTGGCTTCGCGTTCAGCAAGTTGCTTCTTCAATGAGGCAATTTCATCCTCCAGCGCAGAATGTATGTTTTCATCCCTTTCCCCTTCATGCTCCTCCGTCTTCTTGTCTCGTTCAACCTTCTCGCTCAACTCTTGCAACTGTTGTCGAAGACGAGCATTCTCCTCCTCTGTACTCTGACGTGATGAGATCTCCTCCTGTAACTGTCGACATGCATCAATGATCGCTGCATCAGCTGCTGAAGGACGCGAGCCACGGCGCCATGCTGTAGAGTCACCTTCACTATCCAATGGGCGTGAGTGGCGACGGAGTGATGGATGAATGTCTGGTGCATCAGCGGTATGTGTGGGTGGAAGAAGACGAGAATGATAGTGGTAGGTGTTACGAACATATGATCGACGGCGAAGTCGATTCTGAGCGGATCGCAACAGTTCATCCTCCAGTTGATTGACGCGCCTCCGACCAGATGGAGAGAACAGTTCACCAGCCTGTGTTAGTAATCGATTGCGCATGCTGGGGCTGAGCAAGTTTGGTTCATTGATGATGCCACCGTCAGCCGTACCGCCATTCGCCCCTTCTAACATGACCATGGTGTCAAATGCTCTCATCAATGGCCTGAACATGAGCTGCAGCTGTACGTTGAATCGTGTCGCTGCAACATCCAATGCTTCGATACGGCCATATCGCAGTTCATTGTAATGCCGTAACAGACCCTTTAAGCGGCCATCATAGATTGACCAACATTGCCCAAGGTCGGATTTCGCCACCATTAGATCAAAGTCACTATTAATGTCAGAGGGCGACGGAGTAGACGTCGGAGATGCATTGGTTCCATCATTCCCTTCCCTCTCAACTTCCTTCTCTTCCTTCTCTTCCTTCTTCATGAACAGTTCATCGACCTTGGCTTTTGCTTTCAATGCTTTGATTCGCATCTCGTTTGTTCGAATTAATTCTCGTTGGAATTGCGCTGCCTCGTCCATCCAAATATTGAGTGGCTCCAATGAGTCATCGAGGGAATCCTGTGAGAAGAGTGAGGATGCGTTGTCAAACATGGATCGATGACCTGAACTGAAACTCGACAATGCGGCAGGCCACATATCACTTTCTTCACATACGCTGCTCGTATGATGGGCGACGGTGCTTCCCAACTCAGCCATGTTCACGATGGACTGTGCAAATCGATTCAATTCAGATTTGATCGCTTCCACTTGAGCGACCATTGTTTCAACACTTGACTTGTATCGATCCAGCGTTGCATCACCAAATGACTTGGACCCATCACGCTGCTTCCTGTCTCGACCAGCAGTACCGCTGGTGGAGCGCGGTTTGCTCCGATGGCTGCCACTTCCAGTCAGGAATGACGGCAACCAACTGCTCACACCACCACCACGACTGACAGTTTGAGGCTGAGCGTGACCCTCACCGCTACGATTATCAACAATATGACTACTCCTGCGACTGCCATCTCTGCTGCTGACGTTACTGCGACTTGTACTTCTGCTGCGTCCAACAATATTGGAATTGGAGTCAAGCTGAGGAGTACAACGAGGGATGCCACCATTAGTATCACTGTCAGTGCCAGTATCCGAGGCAGCTGCAGCAGCATTGGTATGAGTATCAGCGCTGTTGCTCAGTCTGCCGCTTCCACTTCCAATATTCGACGCATGGATATGTGCATGATGGCTACAATCCGATTTAGCTGTGTGGGAGATTGGGTCAGGCAGGACAGGGGTAGGCGAAGAGGCAGGGACCGCGACCGAGGCAGATGGTGATGTTGAATGAGGCTGGGAGGTGGGTGGGACTGGCACAGCAGTCGCATCAATGTCACGAAGTGCAGCTCGTGTGCGATCGTGACTGCCATCAATGGGTGCCATATGCGGCGTATCACTCATCCTGACACCATGTATTTGGTGTCTTCTAGTTCGTGTTAAGCAAGTATGATGCGAGGAATGCAATAGGACGGTAGATTATCAAGCTCCAGAGTGAGAGTGCGAGAGCGCAGAGAGGAAGGAGGAGAGGATGGACACCGGACAGGCGAGTGAAGATTCTTCCGCTGCTGCTGCAATCAATACTCATTGGACACTGTACTGGCGGCAATCCATTCCAACAATCAACACAGGCCATCCATTTGAAATATGAAACATCATGCAAGACCACTGGTGCGGGTAAGACAAGGATTCATTCATTC
>Ga0256771_1000269_pt1 | contig 11353 bp, 3 predicted proteins | sample MC6MC0922MT_FD_186046 | JGI IMG/M metagenome (GOLD analysis project Ga0256771, IMG submission 186046) | Metatranscriptome of enriched soil aggregate microbial communities from Iowa State University, Ames, United States - MC6-MC0922-MT... | ecosystem: Environmental > Terrestrial > Soil >...
CAACGCTAGCACAGAAAACGTGAAAAATGGAGGCCAACCAAGAAGATCGATGAGTGTAATGATGAATTGCTTGTATGATTGAATCGCTGATGATGACTTGAGTCGATAACAGCGTCGATGGGTGATGTGATGGCACATCGCACCTTGTCCAACGACTCCGACCGTGCATCATTCACCATGTGCCACGTCAACAGCAAACATGACGTTGCTGGCGAGAGGAGGGAAGGAGAGCTGCCACTGCCACTCTCACCACCACTATGATGGGAAGCGATGAAGGATGCACATCAAGCTCAAACAGCAAGTAGCTTGCTAAACGCCGTGATGGATGGAATGGATGGATCAAACAGATGAGGAAACACAAAGTTTGGGAACGGGAAAAGATGGAAAATCAACAAAAACACAAAAGACAGCAATGCCCTCGAGATGCTTAGGAGGAGGAGGCATTGGGATATGGAATATGCATGCGTCTCAACACTAGCGTCCTGCTGAGGGTTGGCAGCAGCACAAGCTAGTGTGGACGACAAATGGATGGATGGGATGGATGGATTGCGTCAATCAATCAAGATGGATGACGAAAAGATAGATAGTCAGACTGCATTCACTGAACATGCATGGGGGGAAGAGATGAGAGATGAGGAATGAGTGGAGGGTGAATTAAATAGATATTACGAGAGGATGGATTGACGTGATGAGAGGGATGGATTGACGTGGACGTGAGTGCAGTGATGATTGAAATGGTGTGATTGAAGCGCATGTGAGCGATGGGTGATGATGTGGTGATGGAGTGTTGATGAGTGTGTGATTGATAGTTGCCGTTTATGCGACGAGTTTCTTGAGTGCCGCCTTCTGTTGTTCAGTCAAGGAGCTGATGATGCTCGCCAAGCCGGTCACCGTCGCATCCGTCTCGGGGGTCTGTGCTGCACCACTTCCAGTTGCAGCCTTCTGGTGTTGTGCATCCTTCGTGACGACACGACGAATCTTGTTGAGGAGTTTGTTGCTGCGCCATGATTGGAACTGAGCCTCAATCTCATTGGTATGAGCAGCCAACCATGAGTAAGTGGCCTCATCTGATGAGTTGGATGCAGACGAGAGATCGATGCTGCCATTGGAGATGGTTGAAACCCATCCAGCCAACAATGCCTGTGCCTCACGCCATGACTCATGCACAGGTGTTGGTGCAGGAATGTTGAGTGTATCGGCGCTATCAACTGTATCCTTATCATCCGTCTCTTCCATCGTTGCCTGGATGCGTTTCTTCCATTTTCCTTCCTCGACCTTTCTACGGATGCGATGATAGAAGTATTCACGACTGCGTGGCCATGCGACCGTGCCACGAATGCATCCCTTCGCTTGCATTCGGCCAGGTGTATCATGGAGGTCAGCGAAATGCGCGGCGACTTGATGGTACATGGGGAAGAGGAGACGCTCACGGGCAGCGATCTCCTTCAGGATCACATCACGGGAACGACCAGTGGAGGAGGAGGAGGCAGCCGCGCCAACAAGAGGAACACTGGCAACAGCCTTGAGCTCGGCATCCAATGCCTTCAACTTGTCATCCAATCGATGCGCTGCAGCCAGAATGTCCTTTTTACGGAATTTGACATCGAGCGTTCCCTCCGTCTCCAGCACTCCACCTCTTGCCGTCTCATCCGCATACATCTCCATCCATGCCTCATTGATGGTCGAATCGACGACGACCCATGCTCCTCCTCTCAGTGTTGCATGTGGCGGCAGGTAGACCATGACTGGCTGTTTATACTTCCTGAGTGCATCCACGATGTATGAACCGAACTTCAACACTTCTTCGAACATGTCCTGCTGTCCTCCACTGAATCCCCTCCAGTTGGCAAATATGATGAGCGGCAGGTCCTCTGCATCGAGGTCATTGATGGCCTGCGCAGTCTTGAATGAACTGTTGGGGTACCATACCTGACCGGCACGCTGCAGTACCTGCTCCTTACTGTCAGGTGCAGCGGGGTCAGCGGGGATGACTTCCTCCACTGTACGAGTCTCAACGGCGATGACACCAACGGGCATGCCGCCCAGTCGACCACGGCCCACGACAACCGTCTTGGCCCAACCGGACAGAAGCTCAGTCCAACTGTCACGATCAAGGAAACCACTCTGCCACACACTCGTCGAGCCGTCCTCATTGACTCCCTTCACACCCGCCAACATATTCCTCACATCATATGGAGCCTTGGTTGGAGTGAAGCCAATATCACGTGCAATGGGATCATTGAATGCCGGCATCAACATTGGTAGTGGGTAGCCACGTCGTACGGGGACATAGCTCAACCAATTGAGACAGGCCATGACTCCCTCCATGTCATCATACACGGTCAAGTGCGAGACTCCATTCGTAAACATGATATCAGTGCCACCCAATTGTACATTGCTCGTATACACCTGTTTACCCAACAATTTATTGAGCGCACTAAATCCAGTCAAGATGATGGGCAAATTATGCTTCTGAATGACACGCTGACCCAGACGCGCCAGATAGGCTCCAATACCCACCGTACGACTCGTGACATAGGTGAGTGTATAGATATTATCATATGCGGCACTCGTCTCACCCGCGATGGTTCCACTTCCACGCAAGTTCTCCACTCCCAACCCATCACGCGCACCAATGATATCATGCAGGGCGTAACGAACCTCCTTCGTCTTGCTGCCATCTGCATGGCTCACCTCAACCTCCGTACGATTGGCCACGACACTCTTGGCAAGGGTTGGGTAATCCTCCTCCGATACATACAAGTAAGCAAATCCTTTCAATGGGTTTCCATCCTGCCATGCCACTTTGAACTTCTGTCGTAATTCATCGGCCAATCCAATTCGTGCTCCGGAGTTGGCCGAGAAGTACCAACGTGGGATGCCATGCTGACGTGCATACTTCGACGCCAAATCAAACAACAGGTCTTCTTGTGGACCGAAGGTGCCGGCTTGGAAGGTGATGTCGTTGGCAATCAACACTACTTGACGACCGGGACAGGAGGAACCGGGGATGGAGAGCAACTTCGCTGCACTCGACGCACCAGACGATGAGGACGAGGCGGATACATTCGCGCCAGCTGAAACCAACTCTGGTGTATAGAGTGTCAACAGCCATGCAACCATGCCAATATTATTATGACCCGGTGCTCGATGCTTCTGTACCAATGTTGGTCGACCAGTCGTTGGGTCCGTATCCAATACCAATTCAACTGCCTTGAGTAATTGATGTGGCATGAAGGATGACAGTCTTGCTTCCTCCTCACCTTTCAACTCAGCATAGGCATGCTCACGCTCTGGTAAGGATGAGTGTTCACTATTGGCCATCATCACCTGTGCGAACAGTGATCCGGGCCCACCTGGAATGGATGGCCTTCTCTGTCCCGCACTCGCTGCCGCATACTTCAATGCACGATAACGAAGCTTCCATTGCTTACTGATCGCATGCTCAATCAATGGTAAGAAGTCATACACATACACCGTCTCCATACTGGCGGCGACTTGACGCTGCTTCTGGAAGGGAGTGGAGACAGGGTAGGGAGTGGAGACTTCTAAGCCATCCCATGAGAAGGATGAGAGTGAGGAGGACATCGACTCCGCTGATTGTTGTGCACCATCATACACCATGCTGCGACCATGTTGATCATGATTATGCACCAACTTGAAGAAGATCTTCCCCGTCGTTGGATCCTTACGCTCTTGATACGTATCCACGAGCAAGTTGTAGCCAGTTGGATTGGTGGCGATGAAACGATAGGCGATGCTGGCTGCAGAGGCGGATGCAGGAGACATGGCTGAGTCGGCATGCGCATCATCCACTGGTGGCTTGATGCAGATATTGAACTCTACCACTGCCACATGCAATCTCTTGATCTTGCTTGCATACCTTCTGGCCATCAATCGAATGACCGCTTCAATATACTTGACATCAATGATGGCTTCCACCAGAACATTGAGGAAGATGCTATTGAACTTGAATGGGGATCGAGTGGCATCACCGGCCATGGCAATCTCCAATGCATTCAAGGCTTCAACGAAGGCAAACTCCGTCTCAGGATAGGCATCCAAATCTGACTCCGAGTAGCCTTCAACAGATGAGGATCCACCAGCACCACTGTGGAAGGGAGTCTGGATGACTCCACCACGTGTTGGACCATCACTGCTGGAGTCGGCATCTTGGAAGAGTGCACCACCATCCAACTTACGAACCAATGTACGAATGAAGAATCGACGACCATCATATGCGTTGACTGATGCGGTGGCCTGTTGAATCGGCTCCGTTGGTGGCACGGCATCACCATGCAATGCAACACCCTTACCAGGTACCTTGGCTGGGTAGGCCGCGAACAGATGGACGGCACGATTGGTGGTGGACAGGTGGGCCAGATCAAAGTTGCTCAAGCGCTCCAAGTCGAGTTGTGCAGCAGTGATGGGCTCAATATGACGGACCAATGTATCCTCCTCATAATTCAAACGATGACGGAAAGTAAAGATGGCAGGTGATTCCTCCTTGATTGAACCGGCCTCGGCTGATGCCGTCACGATGAATGTCACACGTCTCACACCTGCTTGTACCAATGCCTTCTCTTGACTGGAGAGGAACGTACGGAGGTACGTACTCAATGTATCATCAGGTGGCATCTTCGCTGCACCGGATCCTGCAATATTGATTCCCGCACCCCAACGGAATCCAACATACAACACATGGATGGGCTCCACGAATTGCACGCGAGTATCAAAGAATGGTAACAGCTCAGCGAAGTAGCGCTTCATACTATCGAAGGAGGTGAAGTAGCCCAGGACACCTTGGCGCACATCGGATGGACGACCACCAATTGATCCACGTGGCTGACGAGGAGAGGAGGTGGCGAGGGTGGTGAATGACGCAGCGGCACTACCTGCAGGTACAGTCTCTCCCTCTGCACTCTTGCTAGCCTCCTCCTCTTCCGAGAGGGCTTCATCTTCCTCAGCTGTGGGCTCAGTGCTGGTTGCCGATGCCGAATCCTTGCTTGATCCACGACGCAACTTACGAACATCACTGACTGAATCCGACTTTCTCAACAGATATTGAGATTGCATCTGACGACCACTCACAACACTACGCTGCTGCTGCTGCTGTTGACCACTGGATGAAGTGGTAGCAAGAGGAGGACGTCCAGCGCTCGTCTGACGCACATTCTGACTTGGAGACAATCCACTGGCACTTGATGCGCCTCCAGCAGCAGGAGACCATGATTGTCCACCAACTGTTGCGGGAGATGGTGAGGGAGAGCCTTGAACGGGCAACTTGGCATTGGCATGTTGCTCCATCTCCAATGCTCGACTCGTCTGATCCATACTGAAATGCCAACGACCCAACAAGATTGGTGCAGAGAGCTCCTCGTTGGTGCCATCGATACGAAGCTTCAATCCACCAGTGGAGGATCCAGATGCATCCCCGCTTCCACTCTTACCCATCAGCATGTTTGGTTTGACCACCTGACAATCGACGAACGGTAAGTAGTATACTTGGAAGATTCTTCGAATATACGCTTCCATCGCCGCCGTTTGAATCGCTGATCGTTTATGTTCGAAGCATTGGAAGATGAGATCTTCAATTGGCTGCGATTGATCGATCAACGGTGCCAGACGCTCACGACGCTGCTCGGAGGAATGACAGGAACTCGCGGTACTCAACAAGGTTTGGATGGCAATCTTGCGTTGAGCACTCGACGGGAGCTCAGTCGACATGATGAGTTGACGTGCAGCCAACACGACACTTCCACATTCCTTGCTGTTCAATGTTGCCAGCTTCTTGAGTATGGGACGGAAGCTTGGAAGCAGTGGTGCCAATTGCTTATGTAACAGCTCCAACAATAGTACGATCAATTCACTTCGTTTCGACAGTTGATGATGAGCTCGGGCCACACGTGCCACCGCTTCCACACCTTCATCTTTGAATTGACGACGCAGTTTCTTGATGACGAACTCCGCCTGACCTCCAGTGGACGAGGCGGAAGACATCGATGCCGATCCATGAGATGCATCATCCACATAGTGCTGTTCAACTGCATAGAAATCTTCCAGCAACTCGAACAGCACATGAATGGCATACCCATGATTTCCCAACTTATACAATTGTAATAATTGAGTGATGCCCGATGCATTCAAACTCGTCGATACCTTGGTGCGTTCTTCTTCTGATGGTAGTGCGAGCAGTGCACGCTCGATTGCATTCTGCAAGTCCAACACGGGGAATTCCTCCGGTGACTCCCATGCGAATCGATGCTGTGCCACACTCGATGCATAGCGATCCAAGATCGTTGTTAAGTTGTGTGCCAAGTTCGCTGGGATGCGACTGATGATGGTCGACAGAGCCTCACGGAATTGCTCCAATGGTAAGGCAGGGGCACGCAGAGCATTCAACAACTCTTGGAGACCATTCTTGATGCCTTCCGAGGAGAGTGCATAACCACCGAGAAGATTCAACAGACGACGATGAGTCTCCTTCAACGATTGATTGGGATGAGCACTCGTAGATGATTCATGCTTACTAGCGACAGCAGTCGTGGTGACAGCAGTGGATGGTTCATTGAATTTGCCCGTGAATAGTTCCGCCTTCTGCACGCGTTCCGGATGGTCCAATGCCAAGCTTGCCAACAGATCTCCTGCCTCAATGATACTTCCCTCCGGCTTCAATGTCTTGATGACGCCATCCTCCGGTGCAGCCAACGTGATGTACATCTTCATGACTTCAATCTCCGCATAGGGCTTGTCCTTCGATACATGGTCACCATCAGCCACGAGGAAACGAACGAGCTTACCCGGCATGGTTGAACGAAGCTGAGTGGGATCATACTCCTCATGGAACAGACAAGTCTTGCCATCGACGACTAATCTCAATCCACTTGGGAACTCCTGTCCATACACCACGTGCTTCTTGCCCAATAGGATACACAGCAGTCCTTCATCCGTCAAGGTGTGCGTATCGACTGAGCCACCCCATGAGACCTCCTTCGCACCCTTGTTTCCAATGGTGACATCGAATGAATGTGGCGAGCTCTTCTCCATGATGAGATGATACTTGACCTTGTCATAGATGAGATCCAATTCATGATGGATGAGATCATTGTGTAGTGAGGGTGGCGGCAGTTGACCCCGCTCAAGCATGTTCATATACTCCTTCATGCGTGATTGTTGAAGCTTGAATGTACGCCAGATGGCACCAAGTACAACTGTTTGGAGCACGGGAGGCTTCTCGGTGATGACCGCCCGTTTCGACATCAATCGTTCCAGCCAAGTAGTGGAGAGGTTATTATTTCGGAAATCATCCGTCTCCAAGATCTGTTGAAGGTACTCGACGGTGGTACGGATGTCACCACGAATACTCAACTCTCTCAAGGCCAACACCATGTTCCTTCTTGCAATCTCTCTCGTCTCTCCAAGTGCAAACAAGTGTCCAAATTGTGAGTCCGAATATTCATGGATGCCTCCTTTGGCTCCGACGGAGAAGTAGCCCCACACATCCGGTGTCGCACGAAAGTTCAATTCTTGAATGGCACCGGAGGTAGGCTGGAAGGATGCATCGGGATTCTCCGCGGTGATTCGACAGGCGATCACATGGCCAGGCAAGGTCTTCGCATCACGATTGTCGAAATCGATCGGAGTGGAATCATCCGGAGCCTCTCCATACATACGACGCACTCCACGCACATTGTGTAAGGGGATGCCCATGGCCACTTGTAATTGTGCAGCAGGAAGGTTGACACCGGAGATGAGCTCCGTGACAGGATGCTCGACTTGAAGACGAGGGTTGAGCTCGAGGAAGCAGTAGGTACCATCAGGATTATACAGATACTCAACTGTGCCCGCACCGACATATCCGACTTCCTTCGCCAATCTCACTGCACTCTTCTCCATGTCTCTCCAAATCTTTGGTGGAGCCGCAACCACTGGACCTTCCTCGATGATCTTCTGGTGACGACGTTGAATACTACAATCTCTTCCAAATACCGCGATGGCATTATGGAATCGATCGGCTAATAATTGTACTTCCAAGTGTCGACAGCCCGATGCGAGCTTCATGAGGAAGATGGGGCTGCCCGGCACTTCACCTTGTACTTGTGGGAAGGCCAGTTCGATCTCCTCCTTATTCTCCACTTTACGAATTCCTTTGCCACCACCACCTTCACTCGCCTTGATCATGATGGGGAAACCGATACGCTCACTGGCGGCTATGGCCTCAGCGGTACTATGCACACAGGCGCGCTCATACAAATCCTTGGGCAAACCATTCTTTGCATATTGTACTTCCAATCCACTTCCACTCCAGCTCATACATGGCACTCCCGCCGATTGTGCAATGAGTGTTGATCCAATCTTATCTCCCAGTGCTCTCATCGCTTGCGGTGGTGGTCCAATCCAAACAATCTTGGATGGGGTCAATGCGAGCATCTCTGGTAGTCGATCATTCTCACTGGCATGACCCCAACCAGGCCACACGCCATCACACCCAGTACGCTCAGCAATGTCCACGATCAAACGAATGTTGGCATAATTATTATTGTTACTGCCTCCAGGTACTTGCACGAACTCATCAGCGAGATGGATGTATGCAGCATTCGCCTTGAGATCCTCGGGAGTCGCCATCACCACGAACTCCAACACGTGATCATTGCCAAACGTCTCATAAGCCCAACGTCTCATGCTTCGAATGGCCTTGACCGCAGCAATACCATTGTTGGCAATCAGAATCTTACGGATGATACGATTTCCCCCTTTACTCTTCACATACTCATCCAATGAAAGTTTGGTGAAGGAGTTGAGGCTACTGTCGCTGCTGGTGATGGCGGCCTCGAAAGGTGAGAGGGAAGGAGAGGGAGCAACAGAACGAACGCGACTATGCATCGAACTGCTGCTCCGGCCATCACCATTCGCAACAACAGTGCTGCCACTCATGATGGTGCTGGTATTGGTGGTTGATGAAGAGGCGTTGACAGGTGAGGGTGAGGATGCGATTTCTCCTGCTTCTGCTCCAGCTGGCTGAGTCAGATCGAATCCAGACTCAATCCCGGCAGGCAGACGATCCAAGCCGGTCACTGCAGCAAGACGAGGAGAGAAAGCGGCAGATGAGGGTGTACCGGGCCTATCCGCTTGGGTGGTATTGGCAGTCCGCATCTGTGTGGAGTGTGGGATGGGATGGATGGGTGGTGGGGGGTTGGATTCGGATCGATCGATGAGGTGGCAGGTCAAACTCAGGCTGAGGAGCGACAGCGAAGCAAAAAAGCTTAGCGACCGAGCAGGAGCGGAGACCGAAGACCTGACCCGACCAGCGTGCACACCGAGAGGAGTTGAGTGCGAGGCAATCGACGACTCGTTTTCACACCCACTAGCACACCACTCTTGGCGGTATGATGGAGGTATGAGTGATTGTATGAGAGTTAGTAGGGAGTGAGAGGCGGTCAGGCGAGACCCAGCCTTTGCCTTTTGACAGTAGCGGCAAGCCTCATTCATCTCGCAGATCGCAGCTTGAGTGGCTTGACTCGCTGCACGCCAAAGCCAAAAAGGTGAGATTTTCACAAACATCCACGCTTGAAGATACAGCGATGAATAAGGTATACGTGCGGTTTTATTAAGCCTTTAATGAAATAGATGTTATGAGGGCAAGCGTTCAATGACACGTGAGAAAAGACGAAGTTTGACAGGGGATAGCCTTCTGATACCGACGATGGGAGTGCCTGTGCAGTATGAATATATACTCAATTATAAATGTATTTATGTTGCACCAGTATTTATGGTATATTCCCTCGCATTCGCTGTTGGAATTGACATTGATTATTCAATCCTGCGACGGTCAGTTTGGGCAAAATAATTCGACTGCTCTGTCACTTTTCTGCCTGATGGAGTGGTCTAACTTCAGTATATTCTACTTGTGCTGTCCTACTTCTCGCGGCATCATCGAGCGCATCCATCTGTGGATTTGTCGCCTCGTCGATCCTCATCGTCATGTGGTCGATTGATCCACCTGAGCGTGAACTCGTCCGATGTGAGCGAGCAACGAAGCTGTTCAACCACGCGGCCGCTCACAGACGACCCTTGCTCGGGCACAAAAGACAGGTTGATGGTCTTGCATGGAATTGCACAGGAACACGTCTCGCCACAGTCGGTCGTGATGGCAGTGTCTGTGTCTGGTCAGCTGAACTCCCGCGTGGGGTCAAAGTCGACCAGACGAGCAGCTCAAGTAGCAATGAGAAGACAGCCTCAGCAGCATCGGCAGCAGCAGGAGGATCAACATCACTCAGCGCCGCCACGCTTGCATGGGCTTATCCAAATGCAAGGATTACACACATTGAATTGAAGGGTCACACAGGTGCAATCGATCGATGCTCATGGAACCCAACACATCCAGATCAACTCGCCACTTGTAGTTGGGATAAGACAGTCAAAGTTTGGGATGTACGAAGTGGTGGAGGCCGATGCTTGCACACGGTTCCGACCATCGCTGGTAACATCAATGTAGCATGGTCTCCATGTGGCAAATACATTGCATTGTGCAACAACAATAATCTGGTATCGTTACTCCAATGGGATGCGGATCAACTTCGAATGCAAGTACTCAAATCCATCAGTTTCAATCATGATGTCAACAGCTTGGCATGGGAGCGAAATAGCTCCCGCCTCCTGCTCGGACATCAACATGGACATGTAGAAGTATTGGTGATACCGTCGATGACATTGCAAACACCCATTGTGGCTCATGGAAATACGATCTTTGCCGTGTCCTTTGATCCCAGTGGGAAGCAACTGGCGACCGCTGGTGCCGATGCACAATTACATCTGTGGGATCTTCATGATATGGTTTGTATCAAGAGCATACAACGATTAGAAGATAATATTCGTGCATTGAGTTGGAGTCATGATTCACAATTTATTGCATACGGTGGAAAGGATCATAAAATTGAAATTGCTGATGTTGCAACGGGTAATCGTATCATTTTATTGGAGAATGGTGAGGAGAGTATGAACATGTCGTTCCATCCTCACTTGCATGTCTTAGCTTACTCAACGAAGGATCGACCAGATCGTCCGGGACAGGTTCTACTGCTTGTTGCGACACAACAGGCACTGACTCTCAGACCATCTACTCAACCAACATCATCCGCTTCTGCCAAGCCAATGGCGCCCGCTGCAGTCGGTGGCCGAGGCATGCATACAGGTCGTGGACCGCCTGTCGGAATGGGAGGACGAGGTGGAATCCCTGGCACGATTCCCAATCCATTACTCCGATGAGAACAAGGAGCTTTGTCTTGAAAAGTTCAATGTCAGATACGCCTTCCAGCGTGAATTGTTACAACAAGATTGAAATCATTGTTTCGAA
>Ga0256771_1000273_pt1 | contig 11284 bp, 7 predicted proteins | sample MC6MC0922MT_FD_186046 | JGI IMG/M metagenome (GOLD analysis project Ga0256771, IMG submission 186046) | Metatranscriptome of enriched soil aggregate microbial communities from Iowa State University, Ames, United States - MC6-MC0922-MT... | ecosystem: Environmental > Terrestrial > Soil >...
ATCGAAGTGAACGAGGACCGGCGTTTTCTTGCCACCGACGTCGATGTCAGCGAGAACATTCTCGTTGACGCCGTCATAGTCCCATTCGTCGAATGGCGTCATCTGATAGGCCCATTTCGCGACGCCCGTATCCGGGTTGCGAGCTAGGATCGACATCGTCCATTTCTGGTCGATCGGTTTGCCATCCGGTCCCGCACGTTGCGAAGGATTCCAAGTCGATGGGTTGGCCGTACCGTAGTAAATAAGATCGGCATCCGGATCGTATGAGAACCAGCCCCATACCGTGCCGCCGCCGATCTTCCACTGATCGCCATTCCAGGTCTTAAGCGAGGAATCTTTTCCGACAGGCTTCCCAAGCGAGGTCGTTTTTTCCGGATCGAAAAGCATCTCAGAGTCGGGTCCGAGGCTATAAGCCCGCCAGACGCGCTTGCCGGAGTTCATATCGTAAGCCGTAACGTGGCCCCGCACGCCAAATTCGGCGCCCGAAATGCCGATGATCACTTTATCTTTTACGATGATCGGCGCCATCGTGCCCGACTCGCCCTTTTTGGGATCACCGTTGACCGACTTCCAAAGTTCCTTTCCGGTCTTGGCATCCAGTGCGACGAGCGACGTATCTGCCTGGTAAAGGAAGATCTTTCCCTCTGCGTATTGCACACCGTTATTGACGACGTCGCAGCACATGATCGGCACCACGGCCGGGTCCTGCTTCGGCGTATAAGCCCACTCAATCTTATTATCTTCATCGAGGTTGAGCGCGTAAACGATATTGGGGAACGGCGTCACCATGTACATCATGTTGCCGATCACCAACGGCGCACTTTCATGGCCGCGAAGCACGCCGGTCGAAAATGTCCACGCGACCTTGAGCTGACCTACGTTGCTCGTCGTGATTTGGTTGAGCGTGGAATACCGGGTCGCAGCATAGTCGCCTTCGACGCGAGCCCATTGGTCTGGATTGGCCGTCTGCTTAAGCACGTCATCGTTTGCCGAAGCAGGCGCCGTCAAGGCACCCATCAGCATGAGCGCCGCGCTTGAAACGCGAAATCGCATATTTTCCTCCGATTGTTATTAGTGCTCGATAGGGCGCGGTGTTGCGTTTTGGTTGCGGCTTTCTTCCTGGCACGCCGCCCAATACTCAACCGCAAGGTTGACAATAGTTCCTCACGAATTATTGTCAACCTGTTGGTTGACTTTTAATGCCGAATGTTTTTTGAGCTTGGCCGGCGCGCGGGATCGTCGGGTCGAGCCTAATTTTTGTGCGCGACGTGAATGCTACCGCGCGGCCAGAGCGGCAGCTTTGACACGATTGCAAGCCTCATCTATATTCACACCGATGGTTGAACGTCGCGAAACAAGACTCAGCGAGATTTTTTACGCCCTGTCCGATCCGACACGGAGGGCAATCATCGGCTTGCTTGCAGAACGCCCTCATACGGTGACGGAACTTTTGGAGCCGTTTCCAGTTTCGTTGAACGCGATATCCAAGCACATCAAAGCGCTTGAAAAAGTCGGGCTGGTTGATCGGGAGATCAAAGGCCGCATTCATATGTGTCATCTTAATACGGCACCAATGAACGAAGCCTATCAGTGGCTCGGCGCCTATGAAAAGTTCTGGTCTGGCAGCCTCGATAAACTTGAGAAGCTTTTGCGCAGTAGAGCCAAGCACAGTCATGGCAAGTGATCGACGGCGGAAGCTTCCATCCCTGGCGATGGTTCGCCGCGTTAAGTCTCCCATCGCAGACGTTTTTTCCGCTTGGACTGAGCCTGATTTGATTGCGCAATGGCTTGCGCCTGGCTCGTGTATCGTCAATGCCGTATCACTCGATGTTCGCGAGGGCGGAGAATACAGCATCGAAGGTCAGGATCCGGCCGGTGAAGTTTACGTAATCAGCGGATCATATTGCGAGGTGATCCCTAACCGCCGACTGGCGATGACCTGGAACTACAGCGGCCCAGCTTCAGCACTTAAAGGATCGCCCTCATTAGTTGTCGCTGACTTCCGCACACTCGGCGAGAACTCGACCGAACTGACCGTTACGCACGAGAAAATCGGCACCGCGTTCGCGAGCGATTTGAATAAGCGGAACTGGGTTGTTTGCCTGGACAATCTCACGGCAATCCTCCAGCCGTATGTCAACCGCGAGGGACCCGCCAAGCTCGCAGCGGTCAACGATTTCTATCGTGACAGCCACCGCGAGTGGCAAGATGAATTCAAGGCCCGCGCGATGGCGGACCGTCTGCGCGACACAGGTGTAAAGCCCGCCCTCACCGCATCAGATGCGGCCTTCATCGCGCACCAGAACATGTTCTTTCTCGCGACAGCCGACGCCGAAGGACGTCCGAGTTGTTCGTATAAAGGCGGACCACGAGGGTTCGTTGGGGTGCTTGATGAATCAACGCTTGCGTTTCCGAGCTACGATGGAAACGGAATGTTTTTGTCGGTTGGCAATTTATCGGAAAATGCTCACGTCGCATTGCTCTTCATCGATTTTGAACGTCAAGCGCGGTTACGAATAAGCGGCACCGCCGAAGCATCAAAGGACGATCGCCTCCTCAAGCGCTATCCGGGAGCCGAACTCATCATTCGGATCAATATCCGCACTGTCTTCTCCAACTGTCCGCGCTACATCCACAAGATGGAGATGGTTGAGGAATCCACCTTCATTCCCGACGGCAGGCATCCAGCGCCAGTTGCCGAATGGAAACGTCTGGCCGAATACGCTGATGTATTGCTTGATAAGGACGCGCACACTGCAGGGGAAGAAACCGACGTTGACAAGGCTTTCAATCGGAATTCGTCGTAAGTCCGCGTCGTGAGTGGCACGTTTTAAGGCGCGTGCCACCGAGTAGCTGCGTCTGCATCAGAGCGATTGCAGACATGATTCAGCGAAAAGACGTGCACGCCTCCCGCCATTCAGGTGACGTCCGCTTTCTCTAAAGGCTTCTTGATGAGATTGAGTTCATATCCGCTGCCAGCGGCCGCTTTGGGTCAAAGGCATCGTTTTGCTGCACGCGCGCGGAAATCATAAAAACATGAAGTTATATCAATAACTTAATCGGTGGCTGGGGGACTAGGATTCGAACCTAGACAGGCAGAGTCAGAGTCTGCAGTCCTACCATTAGACGATCCCCCAATGCCGGGATCAGCGCGCATTAGTCCGCGCCGGAACGGGCGTCATAGCAGCAGCTTTAACTCTCCGCAAGCTCGCCATCAGATGCTCGTACGTCGCAGATGCCATCGGCCGATCACGAGCTGTTTATGGCCTTCGCAAGCGGCACCCGCAATCGCCGCGGCCCACAGGCGAGCACCTTCCCGAGCCGACCGATTTGCAGCGCTCCAAGCCGAATACAGGCCATGCCCGCAGCCGGCTAAGGCGGCCGCGAGCTTCCATCGATCTAGGCCTCCGGACCCATTGCCGGCGACGTATTGGCAGCCTTGAGTTCCTCGACGAGGCGCCGCGTTTCTTCCGCGCGCGGCTTCGACCACGGAGCCAGAATACGATAAGCGACAGGGATCAAGAACAGCGTGAAGAGCGTCGCGAAACCAAGACCGCCGATAATCACCCAGCCGAGCGCGAGCCGGGATTCCGCGCCCGCCCCGTGGGCGAGGATCAGCGGCAACGCTCCGAGCACGGCCGCCGAAATTGTCATCATCACCGGGCGCAGACGTGTGCGCGCCGCCTCGCGGATGGCATCATCGACCGATGCCCCTTGGTCGCGGCGAATGTTGGCAAATTCGACAATGAGAATGCCGTTTTTCGCCATGACCCCGACGACGAGAACAAAACCGATCTGGCTATACACGTTGAACGTTCCGCCCGTGAACTTGATCGCCAGTGCGGCAGCGGCAAGTCCGAAGGGAACGGTGAACAGGATTACGAGCGCACTCGTGATGCTTTCGAATTGCGCGGCGAGCACGAGGAACACGATCAATAGCGCAATCCCGAAGACCAACGCCGTATTCTGGGTTGTTTCAGCAAGCGTCTTGGCTTCACCCGTCAGGGAGATCGACATGTTCGGGCCGATTACTGTTGGCGCGATGGCCTCCATCTCCTTGACCGCATCTCCAAGCACGACCCCGTCGCTGAGGTTCGCCGTAATACCGACGGATCGCTGCCGATCTTCGCGTCCGAGCGTCGGCGCAATCGCCACCTCCTTGATCGAAACGAGGGACGAAAGCGTGACGAACTTGCCGTCGGCGGCTTTTACGAAAAGGTTGCCGAGATCGGCGGGATCATTGATCGGACGGCCACCGGCCTTGATCTGGATCTCGACGATATCATTGTCGATGAACAGATCCGCCGCTTTCTGATAGTCGATCATCGTGTTGATCAGGCCGGTAATCGTCGCGATCGGCACGCCGAGTTTTGTCGCGGCCTCGCGATTGATCTTGACCGAGAGCTGTGGCTGCGTGGTGTCGTAGTCCGTGCGGACGCTTCTGAAGTCCGGCAACGCCTGCAGCTTGTTGACGAGCTTGGTCGCGGCGTCCGCGAGCTGATCATAATTTGGGCCGATGATCGCAAAGCGAAGACCTTGGCCGCCGCCCCGAATGTTCAGGCTGTTCGCGGTCTGCACCTGAATTTGCAATCCGGCGATATTGGCCAGCTTCTTTTGCAACTCTGCTTGAATGTCCTGTTGCGTCCGCGTGCGATCCGACCATTCCGCGAGAGATGCGACGACCATTGCGCGGTTGACGCCGCCATTGCCGATCGAGCTCAAAACGTTGGTGATCTCGCCAGTATCGCGATACTTGACGAGCACGTTCTCGACCTTCTGGGTCAGCTTCGCCATGTAATCGAGATTGCTGCCTTGCTGCGCGCTCAAGCGAATCTTGATGACGCCGCGATCTTCCAAAGGCGTGATTTCCTGCTTCAATGACTGGAACGCAAACCACCCAAGCGCTCCGAATCCGAGGCAGACCAACACGATGACCCAGCGCAATCTGAGACAAACTTCAACGATCGCCATGTAGGCGCGCGTGAGGAAGCCGCCCTGCCCGTCGTGGGACTGGCCCTCCGCACCGGTCCCGAACTTGGACGCGAGCATCGGGCAGACCGTCAGAGCGACGGCTGCCGAAATGGCGACGGAGAACGCCAAAACAAATCCGAACTCCGAAAACAGGCTGCCGACGACCCCGGGCATGAACGAGACGGGAATGAAAACCGCGGCCAACGTCGTGGTCGTCGCCATAACCGCGAATACGATTTCCTTCGTGCCGAGCACGGCGGCGGCGCGCGGGCCAGCGCCAAGCGACCTGTGCCGCGCGATGTTCTCAATCACGACGATCGCGTCGTCGACCACAAGCCCGGTCGCGACGACGAGAGCCAGAAGCGTCAAGAGATTGATCGAAAATCCGACCGCCCAGATCGCCGCAAGTGTGCCGATCAATGAAACGGGAATGGAAATCGCCGGGGCGATGGTCGCGCGGAACGATCTTAGAAACGCGAAGATAATCAAAATGACGATGGCATTCGCAAGCAAGAGGCTGATGAATACCTCCTGCACGGATTCACGAATGAAGGTCGCATCGTCCGACGTGATTGTAAGCTCGACATCCTTCGGCAGCGTTTTTCGCAACTCGTCGACGGCTTGATGCACGCCGTTGGATATATCGATCGTATTCGCCTGGGCCTGACGAATAATGTCGATTCCGATCGCACTCTTTCCGTTGATGCGCGTGAGGGCCGTCGCATCTTCAAAGCCCCAGCGCACGAATGCGACGTCCTTGACTGTCGTCTGCGAGTTGATCTCCAATGCGCCCACATCGTCGGGCGTCGCGAGGGGCGCTTCCGCGCGAACAAGAAGCTGCTGCGAGGTGTTCTCAAGCGCACCCGAGGGCGTGGTGATCGCAGCTTTGCCGATGGCATCCACCAGGTCTTGCAACCCAAGCCCGCGTGCGGCCAGCGCGACCTGGTTGACCCGCACTTCGATTGTTCGAGCACGAACGCCGTATGAATTTGCGGCGGCGACGCCATCGACGGCTGCAAGTTTGTCTTCAATGACGTTATTGACGAGATCGGTCAGCTCACCCTCGGAGAGCTTCGGCGACGAGACGGCGATCTGCAAAACCGGCGTCGCATCATCGTCGGCTTTGACGACGCGCGGCTCGTCTTCCATGTCTTTCGGCAATTGATTGACGATGCCCGCGACGGCGTCCCGCACATCCATCGCCGCCGTATCGAGATTCGTTCTGCTGGAAAATTCGATCGTGACGCGCGTCGAACCGAAGGAGGACTTGGAAGAAATTCCGGTGACACCTTGAACGCGCGACACCGCACTTTCGATAACGGCCGTCACTTGTGAATCGATGCTCTCCGGCGTCGCCCCGGTGTAATCGGCGCGAACGGTTACAACCGGTCGGTCAACATCGGGAAGCTCGCGGACTTCGATACCCTGATAAGCCGCGAAACCGGCGATGATGATCAGCAGATTGAGCACCAGCGCGAGAATGGGGCGGCGGACGAAGATGCCGACCCAGCCACCATCATCGGCGTCTTCGGCGCTCTTTTTATTTGCGTCGGGCGAACTCATCGCAAACGCTCCTCAATGTGCCGAGCTGCGGCTTTCTGGATGATGAAGTGTCGGATGGTCTGCTCAGGAGCTTTGCGGGCTGACTGTCTGTCCCGCACGAAGAGAGCCGCCGCCCTCCTTCACGATTTTGTCGCCGGCCTTGAGCTGCGCGTCGATGTACACTCTATCGCCGTCACGATCGATGATGGCCGCGTCGACCCGCTCCAGGACATTCTTATCGCCAACGCGCCAGACAAATGCGCCGTGCCTATCCCACTGGATCGCGAGTGCCGGAACGACTGGACTGTCCTGCCCCGGAAGCCGCACGGAAATCGAGAACGTTGAACCGGGAATGAGTTTCAAATCGTCATTCGGAATTTCCCCACGTACGGCGAGCGTCCGCGACACAGGATCGATCCGCGTACCGACCGCCTGGATCTTTCCGTCGATAATTTCACCTGTGCGCGTGATAAGATTGGCGCGCACCGGCAGCCCGACCTTCATCGAGCTGGCAACCGCTTCAGGAACTGTGAACTCGATGATGATTTTCGAGCGATCGTCAATCGTGGCAATCGGTGAGCCGATAGCGAGGTAATCGCCGGCCTGCAAATTCGACAAGCCCATGATGCCCTTGAAAGGCGCTTTGATCGTCATGCGGTCGAGTTCGTCTTGTACCTTGCGCAACGCCGCATCGGCGACCTTCAAAGCCGTGTTGGCTTCGGTAATCGCCACCTTCGTCACAGTGCCGGGATTGAGTTGCTGGTAGCGCTGCACGGTATCGGCAGCCTGGGCGCGCTGTGCCTGAGCCGTTTCGACGGCGACCTTTTCCGTGGCGGCATCGAGTTGCACGAGCGGCTGATTGGCTTCGACGAGTTGGCCGCCCTCGAAAAGCACCTTCTCGATGACACCAGCGACGCGCGTCGTCAGCGTGACCTGTTGGCGGGCGCGGCCGGAACCGACGGCAGCGACGCGCTGGTTCATGCGCTTGATCTGCACATCGGCAAGAGTAACCGCCGGAAGCGTATCGCGGTTTCGGGCACGTTGCGCATGTCCGTCGTCTACTCCGAAGACAAGCAAACACAATCCGACGCCGGCGATGACGCTCACCGCACGCGCGGCGGCTGTGCTCCGGCAGAAATCCACAGTCATGATTTCAAATCCCCCCATCGACCGGCCACATCAGACGCAGTCACTCCTCAATATCAAGCGCCCGATGCGTCGAGCCCGCGCCTTGCACCCTCGGAAGCTGTTTTATTGCCCCGGTGATTATTGTCCAACGTCGACGGCGCCATAATCCTTCGCACGCGCCCTACAGAGCATCGGCCTGCACCGTGATAATTCGGCACCGCTGGATTTGCTCGTAAGCTCACGCATGAGCTGAACGGCGTTGACACTGTTCGAGACGTCAACTTCAATGGCGGCGTGACGGTCTCAGTCCTCGGCAATTGCAGAGGACTGGTGAAAAGGGAACACGGTGCGGCGCACCACGCGCCAACGCCGGGACTGCCCCCGCAACTGTAAGCGGCGAGTTCACTCCACACATACCACTGACGGTCTCACGATCGAGACGTCGGGAAGGTTGGAGCGAACGTTCGAGCCGCAAGTCAGGAGACCTGCCGGCACAGGCTGCCCATCTTCCGTGCGTGGGGCGCGGTAGAGCGAAATCCGTAGCGGCGGCTGTATGTCAACCCGGTGGAGAGCCAGGTCGATCATGCATCTCGTTGCGCTACGCGGATAGTTTCTATCGCGCGCAGGATGACCCATGCATTGCGGTTCTCTGAGAACCGCAAATAGGAATCTGCGCGCGCTGCAAGCGCCTTGCATATCGCCCTCGCGATCCGCCCAGCTCTGCGGCCGGAGGGTCTTATGTTACGTCATTATGCTCGTCGCAACGCGCGACTAACCATTGCGTGCGCGGCTTTAAGTGTGTCTGGAATTACGGCAAGGGCGCAAGTCCCAGCTTCGCCCGACACCGAACTACCGGAAGTCACCGTAACGTCCGCAGATCGCGCCGACACACGGCATCCGAAACCCGCTAAGGCGCCAGCAGCGGCGCAGCAAACTTCGACGCCGCGCAACTCCGCGACACACAAAACGGATGCTGTCCGCGGAACAGACAACTCCGATGTAGCCATTTCTCCCACCGGCACCGTGCAATCCGTCGAGCAGACCGCAAGCTCAGTCACAGTCATCACCGCGAAAGAGATCGAAGCGCATCAGCGCCGCACGCTCCCGGACGTCTTAAAAAGCGTTCCTGGCCTCAACGTCGTCCAGACCGGCGGCCCCGGCGGCCAGACGTCGATCTTCATGCGCGGCACCAATTCCAATCACACCAAGGTGCTGATCGACGGAATTGACGCCAGCGACCCGAGCACACCGAACCGCACCTTCGATTTCGGTCAGATGCTCGCCAGCGACATTGAGCGCGTCGAAATTCTGCGCGGGCCTCAAAGCGGTCTTTACGGCGCCGACGCTCTTGGCGGCGTCATCCTCATCTACACAAAGAAAGGCAAAGGTCCGCCGAAGGTGACCACGGCCGTCGAGGGTGGTTCATTCGGAACATTCAATCAGGCGGCGAGCATCAGGGGTGGCACGGATCGATACAATTACTCCGTCAATATTTCGCATTACCGCGCCGACGACATTCCCGTCACGCCGTCCGATCTTCTTCCGGGCGAACGGCGCTTCTCCAATCGCTTCGATAATTGGACGTACTCCACGAAACTCGGCATCGACCTCACCCGGGACGTCACGGTCAATCTTATCGCTCGCTACACCGACGGCTCTTTGCATTTCACCGGCGATACATACGACCCATTCACGTACTCGTCACACCCGAGCAATTACCAGTCCGCGTCGGAAGTCGATGATTTCTACTCGCGTGGCGAAGTCGTTTGGCGGACGCTCGACGGTGATCTGACGAATTACTTCGGCATCAATTATTCGAATGCGCGGACGCAGAACGTCGATCGCGATCTGGGCAACAGCTATTATCAAGGTAACCGCGTCAAATACGATTGGCGAAGCGTGATGAAGATCGCTCCCGGCTACACCATCGTTACCGGCGCGGAGCATCAGAATGAGCAATTCACCGGGCCGGATGTCTTCGCCGAGGAATGGAACAACGGCGTTTTCGCCGAACTCCAATCAGAGGTTTTTCGCAACGTCTTTGTCGCCGCCAACGTTCGCTTCGACGACAATGAAAATTTCGGAGGCCACACGACTTGGCGCATTGCACCCGCTTACATCATCGAAGCCACAGGGACCAAAATCAAAGGCAGCATCGGCACCGCCTTCAAGGCCCCAAGCCTTAGCCAACGCTTTCAGGACTACCCATCGTCGTTCTTTTACGGCAATCCGAATCTGAAGCCGGAGGAAAGCACCGGCTATGACGCCGGCTTTGAACAGGCCGTTCTGCACGGGCGCGCTCGGTTCGGCGCCACGTACTTCAACAATGACATCACGGGGCTGATCCAGAGCACCTATGATCCGAGCACATTCATCTCGACTCTGATCAACATCGGCAAGGCCAGGACCGAAGGCGTGGAAGCGTTCGCTTCCGCCGACTTGACCGACAATTTGCGCACCCGCATCGACTACACTTACACGGAGGCAACCAACGAAGACACCGGCGAGTGGCTGCTGAGACGTCCACGCAACAAGGCCAGCCTCTCGCTCGGGTGGACGCCCACCGAAAAGCTGCTCCTGTCAGGCTCGGTGCTTTACTACGGAGACTCCCTCGACATCGACCGCTCGACGTTCGCAAACGTCATCTTGCCAAGCTTCACCGTCGTTAACATCGCGGCCGACTACAAGCTGACCGACAATATGAGCGTGTATGGCCGCGTCGATAACCTGTTCGATCACCACTACGAAATTCCCGACGGATTCCTTGCTACGGGTATCGGCATCTTTGGTGGCATTCGTTTCACGAACTGACTGATCTGAATTCCCGTGGGATAGGGTGGCGCTTTTGCCAAAGCGGAATACGCCAAAGCAAGAGTCGCCGCACTTCTCGGGCACATTTCGAGACAATTGAAAGGAATTAGCTAACCCCAAGGTAACCTAAGCGGGGGATGTTGTGCACACGCGTCCATACCGCCCAAGAGTTTTAATATCTTTTGTGGCTATTCGAGCAAAAGCAACTTTGACAGAACCGATGCTCGTTCCGCTGGATGCTCATGATGGTTTCGTCTTCGACAGCCGCAATCTGTTGCGCATGCAGGGGTATCTCAATCCCGCAAGTTTTTGGGAGATCGTCGACGATTTCAAAGTCGCGATCGAGCAACGCCTGCGCGATCTCGATGAGCCGAACCTTTCAATGGGCAGCGTCGGCCACGTCTGTCACGATCTTTGGACTCTAGCGGGAACCCTCGGCCTATTCGAATTACAGGCCGCGGCCGAACGCCTGTCGAATCTCAAGGGGCACGAGAGGTTGCCCATCGAATACACCACGGTGGACGTGCGGAATGCCGGCGCACGTGCCCTCGCGGCTCTCAGCGAATACATCAATGCGCGAAATGCTTAATCTGCGGGTAGACCGCGAACAACTGGTGGCGCTGGCGCGCGCCACTCCCTTTGCCATGCTTGGCTATGCAGTCAATGTCATGCTCGCGTGCGTCGCGTTTTGGGATGACATTCAGTTCACGCAACTCAGTTTCTGGGTCGCATTCGCATTGCTCGTATGTGGCGGCGTCGCACTTCGCGCAATCGTCCGTCGCCCTCATAACGCCCGTAGCGATGTCGGCGTTCGCAAAACGCGCGACGCGAC
>Ga0256771_1000278_pt1 | contig 11245 bp, 4 predicted proteins | sample MC6MC0922MT_FD_186046 | JGI IMG/M metagenome (GOLD analysis project Ga0256771, IMG submission 186046) | Metatranscriptome of enriched soil aggregate microbial communities from Iowa State University, Ames, United States - MC6-MC0922-MT... | ecosystem: Environmental > Terrestrial > Soil >...
ATCTGGCCATCATGACCCTTCGAAACAGGACATCAACAGTCCCTGTTCCAAAACTGGGGATGGTCGAACAACTCCTGAACGAAAGATGCAGAACACTTCTCGAATGAGCCCGCTCCCTCCATTGCCGACACATGGCCGACCACACTCGACGACACCAACTCGAGGCCATTCCAAGGAGGATACGAATCGATTCACTAGCAATGCCAACATGATGTCGTCTCCTCGTACCACGATAACAGGCCTCGATCTTCGCACTCCGCATAATGCATTCTTGCACTCTCCACCAAATGCACCCTCGCCTCTCTCCCCGCAGTATATGCGCTATCAGCAGCAGCAACTATCCATTCTCGTGGCTCCTCCCTCGCCCATCGCCGCTCGCATCCAGCCGACAACAAGTAGTCCATCGCGAAGTGGAACGAGTACGGTACCATTCACACTCTCTATCGACACACCAACAACGCCAGATATGGCAGCATTGCAATCGTTGGTCACTGCGCAATTATCCAATGCCAGTGGTGCTGGTCGCTCATTCTTTGATCGGACTCCAACTCCTCCGCACCAGTCACTTCATTCGGACGCACACTCAGACGAGTCAAGCAAGTCGTTCACCTTTGCATCATCACGTGGTACGAGTGAAGCATCATCTCTCACCAGTTCCATACTCAGTTCACCGATGTTATCCACAGGCTGTACATCAATGTTATCGACCGGATGCATTTCCTCCCCATCTTTCTCCATTGCGCAATATCCTGCATCCGTACTGTTGCCACCATCCTCGCCAGCGTCGGCGCCACTGATTCGCCTTCCAATCTTCCGTCTATCCACCTGTCAATTGATGCTTCGTTTCCTTCGTCAATTAATGGAGAGGACAATGAGAGCGAAGAAAGATGGATGGATCATCATCGAGAAGGTGCTCGATGCCTTTCCTGTTGTTGGACATTCCATCGACAACAACGATGACATGCACGAACCCAGAGAAAGAGGAGAAGATGCCACAACGAATGCGATCAACAACTATCGCAAGCAAGAGAATCTGATCAAAGCATATCAATCGACACTTCTCACCATCCTTCTATCTCGCTTCCAGGAGCGGTTGAGAGCACCCTCCAATGATCTACCGCTGCTCGCCCCATCCACCTCGTCGGCGTCAAGCAACAATTCCATTCCATTACCGAGCAACTACCTCCTCAATGTATCTCGTGCAACGGAATTCATCCTTCTCAAGATTCAAAGTGGCACGTTCCTCACTCAACAATGGGCAATATCTCAACTGAACAATGATGATGGTCTTGGTATGATGGGTACAGCACAGAATGTATCGAATGCTCGATCACCCCATCGCGCAGGCGCTGCTACTCCGACCTCAACACCGACAGATGTCGCGCACGATATTTCTGGGAATGGAAGCAGTATTAATAGCTGCGTGGGTCTGCTCCTGTTCGTCACCCAACTTCTGAACCATCCGACACTGCTTCCTCATGTTGCCGACCTGTCAAAATCCACCGCCGCCATGCTCTCCAAACATGCAGCTGGTTCACGTCGAAGGAGTGCACAAGCACCAGGAGGACGTGATGATACAAGCGCAAATGACATCTCTGGACGTGCTACAGTCCTACCATCGTCACTTACTGACGCTTTGGTACAACATCCGTTACAACGATGCATTCGCACACTCATTGATGTGCAAATCAACTGTCTGCTGCATCTATACGATCGATTGAGTATGAAGGGGTTGGATGCTGCCTCCATCATTGATGTCAACAAGTTCGCGCTGCGCCATCTGCACACGTTGCTGAGTGATTATGCTATTCATGGATGGGTGAGTAACTACATCTCGACCAATAATGATCTTGCTGGTGCAGCCATTCAGCTCTCAGATCCATCTGGGATGTCCTCATCCATTCCATCACATTATAATGGTAGATCCTTCATTTCATGCTTGCTTTATCACCTCTACTTCTTTCAACTCACATTCACATCGCCAGCATCGTCATTGGAGGAGATGGGCAGAAGCGACCCGAACACCACCGCAGGACGTGAGGCGAAGTCATCCTCATCTCCCTCTAGAAGACACGTGTCCAAGAGTACGGTAGAAGATGTGAGACTCGGTGCGCTATCCATTCTGATTCATCTCGTCAGAACCAAGCCTGCTTTGATGGCTGAGCTTATGCGTGCAACTATCGCCGCGGGTAGTGCGAGCGAGCAAGATAAACTTGGTCCTGCTCATACCGTTTCGTATGACCTCTTCAATAAGGGCTTCGATGTATTGCAGCATGGCTTCCACTTCCTCTCGGGCCCCGATCACTCCGCGCCTTCTCCATCTCTTGCAATTTCATCATCACCCCATCATCATGCTCGTGCGGAGCTGGAAGGATTCTTCGATTGGCTCTCGATCCAACAACCCATCCTCCATATCGTCTTCACGCGCGCATTGAAGACCGAATGGAAGAAATATTGCACATTCAATAATTCATTCTTACAGACGGCACATGCGACAACGATGAAGAAGGTGGTGAAAGCGGCGAAGCGGGACAAGCAAAATATCGAGATGGATCATACCGAAAACGAAACGTTACATGGACTTCTGTCACAGGTACTGACCGAATGCTCTCGTGTGGAGAGAGACAGCGCAAGGTATCGACGTTATCTAGCTGCTACCCATGAGCGAGATCTGGCGCAAGCGTTGGAGAGAGAGTTACGTCGCCCAATGCGTCGTTGGAGACATATGTTTTCGACATCAAAGAAGGTTCATCCAACTACCACTGTGACGGTTCAACCACAATCATTGTCATTACCCATGACAGCTGAACCATGTAGCTCCAATAGCTCCAATGATAGTCTGGATGAGGAGTCCAGTCGATTGCGCTTCGTTCAACGTTGGTGCGTGGATGATATCGAATGTATCAGCCGGAAGCATGCGAGGTTGGCTCCTGCTTCACTCATCGATCCGGATACTCAACAACTGTTCACATACCCATACAAGCGTCATGCAGATGATGTGAGGGAAACACAGAGGCTACACAACATATTCAGGAAGAATAGCCGGAGTGGAACAAGCCATACAAGACATCATAGAGAAGCTGAAGAGTCTGGTGATCAGCGCTGTGCAACCGAACCATTGGACGAATCACGTACATCGGTCGTGATGTTGACACGACCATCTTCAGCGTGCACATCGGAGAAAGCTGACGTGGATCGCTGCCCAACGGCCACGTCCACAACTCCACTGGCAGCCAAATCTGTTGCTGCCAACCCGATGGCATTGGCAGAGCCAGAGTCGGCGCCAACCGAGTGTGGAGTTTCCGACGCAAATGAACATACCATCCATAGTCGAATCATGTTGCGTAATATGAGTCCCCTTGATCCCACTGTCGCAGAGAAAGATGGAATCACTGTAGGAAAGCGCGATCTCACTGTTGGAGACTCATTCGGCAACAGCGATGTCATCTCAGCACTCACACCAACAGCAGGCAAGATCGTACCAGAATCAAGTGAGCGCCCTGTTCGACATCATCGTCGAAGTTCCACGTTTCTGTTGACGGTTCCATTCAACAATGCACCCAGCCCGACAGCAATGCGCTCTCCAACGAAGCCAAACACTTCTATACTCTCACCCAGCAAGCCAGGCCATCCTCCCTTCCATCCGCCATCACCCATGCGGGCTATTCCATTTCATGATGCAGCAACACCACGGAATGCGCTGGGAACAATACCACACATGCCTCATTTGTCACCTACACGTTTGCAAGTGAATCGTCGCAGCCCGACAGCAATGAAGCACGCATTCCGGATGCCATCGCCACGATCGGCAAACTCCATTCCAGAACTGCCATCCCAGCCAAATAGACGACGATCAGTTTCATTCGATGATACGGAGACGCCCTCTCCCTCTCCATCCACCCACCTTGATGACAATGGATCAACACCACTACTCTCTCCATCAGATCCTGTCAGCGCCAACCTGCTCTCACCATCCACATCCATCATGCACTCCCAATCTCACTCATCATCCATTCCATCTCCATCTCCATCCTCAACATGCACACATGACCATGAGACGGGCAATTCCTCTCTACATCCACTTCGCACAGGCTCGACCACCCCGACTTCCAAAGCAGATCCTATCATTCTGACATCGCCGACGCTGCTCGATGCTGATAAACCAACGGTACGTGAGACGAAGGGTGCTGTATCAGTTAAAGCAGATGAACTCAGCAACGACATGGGTGCTGATGATACAGAACCGCCCATGGAGGACGCTTCCATCCCATGTGAGCCCGAACCTCAACCAGCGCGTGCAACACGTTCCATGTCACATCCACCAAAGGCCACATCGGGGGACGCTGGACCTGATAACGAGCGAACCTCGCGTTCAGCTAGCTGCCCAACATCCACCACAGACTCGAATTCGACGCTGGCTGACGAGGAGCAACAATCAGACAAGTCGCCTGTTGCTGATGACGATAACGATGATGCATGGTTGCATGAAGTTCGCTTACATTATATGATCGGCGACGAGGCCATCAATTATCATTATAACTGTCTACGCATCGTTGGTTTGGAGGAGGTGTCAGCAGTGATGCTACTCTGCACACATTCAGTGTTCATTTGTGATGGTTATCAAATCGATGCAGGTGGCAACATCGTACGATTGAAAGAAGAAGACGCAGAAAAAACCAAGGAGACATCAGATACGAAGCGGCTACCTTCGCCGGTGTTGTTTCGCAGAGGTTCGGACGATGGAGATGATGTTGGATACAAACGATGGTCCTACAATGACGTTATTAGTGCACATAAGCGACGCTACTTACTTCGCCCTGCAGCATTGGAGCTCTTCTTCATTGATCACACCAGTTGTATGTTGGTGGTCAACATCAAGCAGCGAGATATCATCTACAATCATCTCCTTCAGTTGTGTCCGAATTGTGCCATGGGACCCAATCTACAATTCATGGCTTTGTCTGATGGATTGGCTTCCATCAGCTCCAGTGTGAGCAAAGTGGGTGGGTCGAGTGGAAATGGTCGGAAGACTGCAACAACCGAAGCTTCAAGTGCAGATGAACATGACGATGGCACACGTCGTGATAAAACCAAACATGTCCAATCAGGCTCGGCTAACCAACGGACCTCTTCAGCGAGAATCGGACGATTCACATCCAATCTCTCGTCATACTTCTTCGCATCTCAACGTACGCTGTCGACAGAGTATGATGCATTGCTCCTCACAGCATCTTTGTCCAATCTCATGTCAAGTTTGACATTGGAATGGCAACATGGTCTCCTCTCGAACTATGACTACTTGATCTTGCTCAACAGTCTCTCTGGACGCTCCTTCAATGATCCCTCGCAATATCCCGTCTTCCCCTGGGTGTTATCCCAGTATCACTCCCGGGGACTGGAGCTGGACCAAATTGAAACCTTTCGGGATCTATCGAAACCCGTTGGAGCACTCGATCCGGATCGTGCCCGGTTTCATCAACACAAATACAGGGAGACGGAACACTTGTGGAAGGAGGAGATGCGAGATGGGCATGTACACGGAACCGCTTCGATCGTGCCGCCGGATATCTCCCGTGCCTACCACTATTCGACTCACTATTCCTCCGCGGCAATCGTCATGCATTATCTTGTTCGTGTCGCGCCCTTCACTGAGTATTTGATCCATTTTCAAAGTGGTCGTTTCGATCGAGCTGAACGCCTCTTTCAAAGCTTGCAACAAACATGGATCACCGCGACACGACTCCTCAATGGAGATGTGAAGGAGGCCATTCCTGAACTATATTTCTTCGCGCCACTTTTGCGCAATGGGAATGGGCTGGAATTAGGACAGAGACAAGATGGACGCCCAGTGAATGATGTGCTGTTGGCACCATGGTCCAAGGGTAGTGCACGAGAATTCATGAGGCTACATCGATTGGCATTGGAAAGTGACTATGTCTCCGCACACTTACATGAATGGATTGATCTGATTTGGGGAATGAAACAGCGTGGTCCTGAAGCTGTTGATGCATGCAACGTCTTCCACTACTTGACTTACGCAGGGAATGTGTCCATTGATAGTATCCAGGATCCACTGTTGCGTCGTGCCACGATTGAACAGATTCGATCCTTTGGACAATGTCCATTGCAACTCTTCACCAAGGTCCATCCACCGAAGATACGCGCGGCAAGTCGACCACGACTTTGGTTGGAGGCTTCGTCAGCTCAGCCGACAGATATGGCACGCTTCCCGCATGGGATTGGACAGATCTTCTGTGTGGAGAGCTCCACCATGCTAGGGGGCGCTGGATCAGCGAACATGTATGCATCAATGGCAACAAATGGAATTGAGAGAATCATTGTAACGAAGCAACATCATGCCATCGCATTACCCTCTCTCACACCACCTTCATCTTTCCTGCCTTATTCATTCGTACATTCACCATGCGCCACCTCCATACGCAACCCACGAAGCGCCAAATCATATCGTTCTTCTCCGGCGTTCAACAAGTTGAGCTGCATCAGTTGGTCATATGTGGATGGATCTGTGCGTGCGGCCATGTTAGATATGAGTGGAAATGGCAATAGTGCGACAACTGGGCGCAGTGCTGCTGGAATTAGTGATGCAACTAGCACACCATCAAATTCTGGTCCAAGCAAGTCCAGCACCCATCATTCACGCACGACATCTGGACTGATGCGTGCGAGCAGCGCATCTTCCGACTCATGGCCATTACGCTCATCTCGTTCCTATCTGAACATGCATCGTGGACGCGTGCGTGTGGCAGCCATGCCATTGGAAGGTGATGATGGAACACTTGTCACTGGTGGAGATGACTGTCTCGTATGTGTATGGCGGAAACCATCCTTTGGTCTTGCTCATGCACAGTCAAACCCGTTGGCGGCTGACTATGTACTCGTTGGAGAGCTACATGGGCATCGTGCACCCGTCACATGTTTAGCTGTCTCGGCTGCGTTCTCACTCATTGCGAGTGGATCCGATGATTCCACCGTCATCCTCTGGGATCTACATCGAATGACATCCGTTCGTCAGCTGCGCTTCGCACCATTGGGCAGCTCCATTTCATGTATCCATTTCAACACATTGACTGGAGATCTGTGCTTCGCCAGCAGCCATCCAGCCTCACTCTTCTTCACGGATGTCAATGGGACGCTCCTCGCTAAATTTCCTGACCCGCGTATGAAAGAAGCGGCTACCCGAGCTGATGAAGAAAAGATAAGCACGCAGTTAGGCGGTCTAGCATCAGCTTCATTGCTGCTCGAACAACGGTTGGATGAGGTAACTTCCCTATGTGTCGCTCCGACCATTGGGTATCACTCATCGTCGTCTGAAGCACGTGTCGATTGCAGTGCTCTCATCATCACAGGACACAGGTCAGGATTGGTGTGCATATGGAGATTGCAGTTCCTGTCATTTTCGGAGCTATTCACTTTGATGGAGGAGCTACACGTTGGTGTTCGTAGTCCACCCACCCGCTCGGCCGAGCCATGTGTTACAGATCGCAGTCGTCCTTCGCCGACAGATGATCAGGAATGGAGTGGGAGTGAATGTGAGTCTGCCCCACCAATTGTCACGATGTCAGCTGCGGGTGAGTCATCAGCCCCATTGCCTCCGCCGATTGCTGGCAGATGTGTTTCAGATATGAGCGCGAGTATGGAGTCAAATGCAAGCGAGATGGGAGCCAGGGACGCACATGAAGTGGCTGCAACATGTGAATCTGTACCTGTTGGTGTAACGAACGATGCAGTTGATATTCCCGAGGCCCAGCTGACGGCACCCGATCGTGCTGAGTGTCAAGCAGACAATGCGACTACCATCCCATCCACACCTCCTGCCCTCAAGCTGGTGACGAGTGGACCAGACACGATGAGTTTGGCAGATCTAGAGAGCGATGTGTTGTTGGATTCACCCGCACGATTGGCAGCAGCCCAGCAGCATCAAGCTCACGCTCTCGCCATCTCGACACACATGTTTGGAAGCCCTGGTGAGGAGCAGATAGCAGATGATTACTTCCTCAACAAACAACAAGAAGAAGCCAGAAGGAAGAGCCAGAATCATGAACAATCAAACCCAGGAATGACAGCCTCTCCCCCATCCATAGTTTCTCCACCACCTGTTCATCGTCAATGGCATCTGATTCGTGTCGCCGAGTTGGTTGGACACCAAGTTGCTGTCACTGCACTCTGTCTGAGTCGTGATGGCCATTCATTCTTCTCGGGTGATACCAATGGGAATGTCATCCATTTCACATTGCCACAATTGACACACGCACCATCATCCTCTCACTCTCATCGCCATCAGCCACATGCACGTCATCACGATGCAACAGCAGCTGGATCGAAACCTATCTGTTCCTGTGCTGCCAGTCGTAACAAGAGTCGTATCAAGATTCTACAGACACTGTTGACAGGAGTTAGTGTCGCTGGCCAATCCATTCCAGTGACACGTATGACATGCAATCAATCTGGTTGTCTGTTCGTTGGGTGTGATCTATGTCTGCTGGATCATCTGCGCGATGCTCATCCTTATCCTCAAGCTGTGCCGGAACCGGCACCTGTCAAGGCTGCTAGCGATCCTTTCATCGAACAATAGAGCAGCCGCCTTTCCATGGTCATGGCCAGCGCCTGTTTGTCACGACTAGTCAATGAGCTATGAGCCTCCCATACATTATCTGCGCGCCATTTGATCGGTTCCATCAAATTCTAAGACTTCGCGGACTTGTTCTTCTATTATCCGCTTTGGCGTTGCAACTCACAATATTTTGCGGGCTGACTTCGAAGAGATTTGTTTGATTTGTTGACGATGCGCGGATCCCAGGATTAAAAACGTCAGGCGCTGTATTGTTCTCAGCTTGTGGGCAGTTCGCATTGGACGAGTGGCTCAAGTAACTGTTTCCGTGGACAGGATTGGATGCGGCCAAGGATACATATACCTGACGTAGCGAGGATCGATCAGCCCAGTGGGGCAGCAGCAGTCGAAGGTACAAGGTTGAAACCTTTTAAACCCGTATCCTTCCTTGTTGGATCGCCTCATACAGCTGCGGGTCGATGCGTACATAGCGTCGTTGTGCATCATGTCGGAAGTAGAGCGCATCGCTGATGATTGAAGGATCAAATCCTTCTCGAACCAAATCAGCCTTCTTGTGTTTGAATGTTCCCGTCATATCCATCTGTTGTTGAAATCGAAGGAAGAGTGGATTCTGGTACGGTGGCAATTGACTCTGCAAATAGCTAAACAATCCATCCATATCGAAGTCGCTCTCACTGACAGGAGTTGTTGTACCCTGGTCATCTTCCATCCCATGGTCACTTCCTTGTCGCTCTAATGTGATGCATGCCATCCCTGCTCGTCCATCATTGCCCTGAACACTCACACCATACACATTGATATCCTTCATGTTGACCAATCCTTTCGATGCTGAGAGTTGGCGAGGTTGGAAATGTGACATGATTGCCTGCACTTCTGTGGTGGCAACATTCTCACCTTTCCATCTGAATGTATCACCCACTCGATCCACGAAGTATAGGAAACCTTCTTCATCGGCTCTGAGTAGATCCCCACTTCGAAACCATCGATCTCCCTCTTTGAATACTCCCTTCAACACCTTCTCTTCCGTATCCTTCATCGATGTATACCCATCGAATGATCGGAGGGGATCGTGCGAGTCGATTCGGGCGACCAGTTCACCTGTCTCACCCACGCCACATTCGATGCAGCGACCAGTTCGGGGATCACGTACTGGCTTCTCTGTGACGGGGTCGAATGACACGAGTCGAACTGGATAGATCAACTTGGCGATGGGAGGGATCCATCCAACCACACCTGGCTTATTGAAATTATTGATCAAATTGGCATTACCTTCGGTGGATGCGTAGAACTCCGCGATTTCAGGAATATGGAAACGGGATTGAAATTGAGTCCAGATCTCAGCCGGCATTCCATTCCCCATCGCCACACGAACTTGATGATCACGGTCAGCGGTGGATGGAGGCGTGCTCAACAAGTATCGAGCAATCTGTCCAATATACTGAACGATCGTTGCAGATGCTCGTGAACAATCCAAGAAGAATGAACGAGCACTAAACTTACGACGTAGGATGACACTGGCACCAGTATAGAATGCACAACTAATTCCAATCATGCCTCCCGCAGAATGATACAATGGTAAGGGACAATAGATGCGATCCCGCTCGTGGATGCCAAAGAAATTGACGAAGCTCGTCCCACTGAGATAGAAGCGTGCATGCTTGATCTTGGCAGCTTTCGGCAGACCAGTCGTGCCAGAAGTGAAGATGTAGAAGAGCAGATCGGATGGACCCAATCCTTGACGTGCTCGACGCCAATCATACGAGAGATCTGGGTAGGATTCGAGTGCAGCAGAGTACTCAGTGTGGTACCAAATCTTCACATCCGATGGTAGCATGGGTCGTATGGATTCAATCGCCTCCCGATATTCATCACCAGCAACAATCATCCTTGCCTCACATGTTCGTATACAATGTATCAATGCTTGTTGTCTCAGGTTCGTATTGATGAGTGCGGCCGCCGCCCCAATCTTGGCCAGTCCCAACCATGTGGCCACATAGCGCGCACTGTTATCCATCAGCAGTGCAACCACCTCACCTTGACTCAGACCTTGATCACGCGACCAACATGCAACACGACTACTCAGACGATCCAATTGTGCGAAGGTCATCGACACCAGTGGTTGAGGTGACATCGTGACACTAGTATTGCCATTGTCATTGCCACTACTTTGACTATTGGCGGCAGCCTCTGCGTCCACCTGAATGAAGGCGATATTGTTGGGAGTGGCTGCAACACGAGCAGCGAACATATCGCATGTTGTCCAACGACGCAGAAGGAAGAGTCGCATGCTTAACTGCATGCAAGCAAATTGATAGGCATAACGGAGGAGACGTCGATGGCGGTAGGCCAGAGCTGCGGCGGCAGCCAGCACAAGGAGGAGCAAGACGGCGAGTGAGGCGGAACCGATCATGATGATGATTTGAGCATGTTCGATCTGACAACACCAACAATCAGCCACTGAAATGTAGAAGGGGGGGGGTGAATGGCCCACAGCAATCAACATGAATTGTGAATGGCAGAACGGGAGGGATGGGCGGATGACAGTGAGCGCCCTACTTCTCGTCGCTCCAATTTGCATGTCTATAGACGATTAGTCCATACGATTATTGAATTCAATAATCAATCCATACGATTCCGGCCACCGAGCAATATTCC
>Ga0256771_1000287_pt1 | contig 10976 bp, 1 predicted proteins | sample MC6MC0922MT_FD_186046 | JGI IMG/M metagenome (GOLD analysis project Ga0256771, IMG submission 186046) | Metatranscriptome of enriched soil aggregate microbial communities from Iowa State University, Ames, United States - MC6-MC0922-MT... | ecosystem: Environmental > Terrestrial > Soil >...
GTGAGATGGAAAAATGTCTGCGCACATTTACAGTTCGTTTCTTTGCCATGACGATAGATAGACTAAACAAATAAACATTAGGGAGAAAGGAGTGGATCGTGTTTGTCACTGTGATGTGATTCGTTCAGAACAGCGTGAGTGGGGGTGGAAGAAAGATGTTGATGAAGAATAGGATTGAATAGAATGGTAGGATTGAGCATCTACCTTTTGTTACTGCTTGCTTCATTGTTGTGTGCGTTGTTTCTTGTTCGGTTGATCGGGTGTTGCAATTGGCAATGGTTGGAGTTGTGGCATGGGGATCGTGCCAATGGGGGGCAGAGTTGGTATCGTCACCGCCATTCCAGCAGGTTGCTGTTGTTGTTGCAGTTGTAACTGTTGTTGGTGCTGAAGTTCATCTTCGCGTGCTCTCTTACGACTGCCATCCATCGCTTGTAGGCCTGCTGCTACCGCTCCAACTGCTGATGTTGATGGATGTTGTTGCATCATTTGCACGATGGTTGGCTGCTGTTGTTGCTGTTGCTGCTGATGTTGTGCCATTGCCTGTGCTTGTGCTTGAGCTTGTGCTTTGATTTGTTCTTGTTGCAACAATGCTGACTGATGTTGCATGACAGCTGCCTGTTGTTGTTCTGGTGTCGGCACGAAGTTCGTTCCCTCGCCTACTTGACTCGTTGGTGCGAATGCATAGCCAGTGGCAGGAGGAGGAGCGACTGGTTCAGCACCGGGACGGAGACGGAAGCGATTGCGCAGACGTCGACGGTCACCATCAACACGATGTTGCTGCTGCTGCTGCTGCTGACCTCCAGAAACACTGGCTGAGCCTGTATCAGACCCTGGCCCATCACCATCATTGCTGAGTGCAGCTGTGGTGGCAGCGGCGGGAGAGGCAGCAGTCTCAGCAAGGCCAGACAAGGCGGCAGCGGATGAAGGCGCAAGACCAACACTACCAGCTGGTGTGGTTGCATCCGCTGTCGATGCAGCAGGAGTAGCGGCGGCTTTCTGTGGTGAAGCCTTACGAGGTTCTTTGCCTGCAACAGTCGGATGCTTGGTGGGCGATGTTTGTATTGGTTTGAGTGGAGGCGGCTCATCATCGTCCTCACCAGCGCCATCATGATCTGACGCAGCTGCATCCTCCTCACCAAACTCATCATCTTCGTCATCTTGTTCCATGTCCTCATCCTCGTCTTCATCATCCGAATCCCACTCTTGGCGTCGATTGTTGCGGCGTGCACGTGGTCGACGAGTGCCACGTCCGAGTGCAGCATGGATGGGTACAGGACGGACTGCAGTGTATTCTTCGAGTTGAACGGGAATATCATTGCGCGTAATCTCAATGCCATCGGCTACCCATTTCAGACGGAAGGTACCAGCACGGAATGTACGAGTCGGTGGGAGTGCGGCAGCTGCAGCCGCCGCTCTGGCTGCTTCCATCTCTGCCTTCGTTCGTCTCCTTCGTCTCTTGCCTGATTTGCCTCCCTTTTTATATGTCTTCTTCTTCGCTTTCTCTGGTCGAATCTTCTCTCGATATGGCTCCTCCCAATTGCTTATACTCGCCGCACGAATGGCCATCTGACCATGGATGGTATCACGAACCTTCGCGGCACATGATGCACAATACATCGTACGCTTCGCCAGACGAATCTCGGAACCAGTGATACAACGAATATGAAGACCAATGGGACAGGTTTGACAATGAATCATCGATTGAGAATCACCGGGAATGGCACATCCCGCACAGTAGTGTTGTGCACATCTGAATCGATTGGAGTTCTCATAGAAGTAGGTGATGGGATACTTTCGAATACATTCAATATGATAGAAGCGTCCACATGTCTGAATCGAGCATTTATTCACACCACCCGTCGTCGAGCCTGGCTCACATGCTTCACCCATCTCATGACAGGCATGACACGGATGACGACGTGCGATACACTTGGGACATACCCATTCCTCATCGGGTGAGGGGGGAGCTTCGAGGCCAGCACAACTCAGATGATACCAATTCATGCACATACCATCACATGCGATGAGCTTCCCACTCTGATGACACTCATCACAAATATCCAAATTCAGAATACCTTTCATACGCTTCTTGCCACGAATCTGACGTGACTTCGCCTGACGACGTGCAGGTCGACCACTGCTGCCACCCTCCTCCATCTCTTCATCCTCCTCCTCCTCCTCATCTGATCGAGCTGCTCGTCTTCCTCTCCTTCCTCCTCTCCTCTCCGGACTGTCCTCATCATCGTCTCCCCCAAAGTCCGATCCCGAGTCTCCCTCCTCCTCACTGGAGTCTTCCACATTGGTAATGCGTCCAAAGCTCGTTCCCTTCCTCCTGCGACCGGTGCGACTCGGACCCAGACCATCATCCCCATAACTGAATCGACTACTATCCACTGTGGCCATCAAGCCTCGTTGCTTCGCTTCACGTGCACGACCACGAATGGATGGCTGCATCGTCTGGGTCATGGGGAAGGCACGGTGGCGCGCTCGTCTCTCAATGCGCTTCTCGGCCTCACTCTGCCATTGTGCAGCCTTCTGTCGTTGAGAGTGAGAGAAGGCAGTGGTTGCTTGGAATTGAATGAGCAGATTGATGAGATCATCCACACCGGCCACTTCCTCGCCTTCACGACGCTGTCGAAGGATCTTCTCAGAGACCGCTTGTAAGTAGCGGAAGAAATCCGACTTCGATTGGGAGGACTCCACGGCACTCCCATCCGTCAACTGTGAGAGCAGTTGATCCGGGGTATATCGTTCTGAGTCGGATACAGGAATGATTTTCATCCAGAATTGTGGATCATTGATATCCAATTGTGAGGAAGATCCCGAAGATTCGAAGGTCATCTTGTTATAATTCAGACGAGAATGGATGAGTGACGAGGAAGAGGAGGTGGCGAGTAGGTCACGTGGATGAGAGGAGTCACCATTCTCTCCTTCTTCTCCCTCCCCTTCCACCTGTTCCTTGGTGACACGAATGGTTTGTGTACGCGTGCGCAGGATATCATCAATATTCTCCTCGACGAATGTCTTCGCCTGTGAGTCATCATCATCATATGCGCCGTATGCACCGAGTCGTAGCAGCTTGTTGATATCATCCTTATCGGTCGCCTCCAATGAGCCACGTCCAACTTCCAGATTGGTGAGCACCGCATGATCCAATCCCAACTTGCGACTGGCACGAACGAACATCTGTGACTCATACGTATTACGAGTGACCAGACGGAAGATGGTGACTTTACGCTGCTGACCGATACGATGAGCACGAGCCATCGCTTGAATATCGAGCTGTGGATTCCAGTCCGAATCAAAAATGATGACAGTGTCAGCTCTGGTCAAGTTCAATCCCACTCCACCCGCTCTCGTACTGAGCATGAAAAGGAATCGATTACTGTCCTTCTTACTGAATCGATCAATGGCTGATTCGCGCTCCGTACCACGAATCGATCCATCCAACCTCTCATACGCCCATCCCATATACTCCATATACTCTTGTACGATATCGAGCACATTGATCATTTGACTGAACAACAACACCTTATGACCATCCGCTTTGAGCTTTGGTAGAAGCTTCGATAGCAGCACCATCTTACCACTCGCCTCAATTGTCTTCTTCATGTACTCCTGATCACTGACTTCATCACTGATCTCCTTCTCCTCCACACCGGCGATCAACCAAGGATGATTACAGCATTTTCTCAATTCCATTTCGACATTGAGTAGTTTGGGTGCATTCCTCGGATCGGTTCCCGCCCGTAAAAATGCCAAATTCCGTTCATAGATGGCACGATAATACTTCTTTTGGAGGGTTGTCAACTCACACTGAACGATCGTCTCTTCCTTCGGGGGAATACTCTTCTCCACCGCCTCCTTCATTCTTCTGAGCACATATGGTCTCAGGTGTTCCTGTAGTCTTTGTACTTGTTCACTCTCCTGTAGATTTCCGAATTGTTGCTGGAAGATTTCCTCGGAGACAAACACGTCCGGTTCGAGGAAGTTCATGAGTGTGAACAATTCGGCGGTGGAATTCTGGATCGGTGTACCTGTCAGCAGTAGGCGTCGATTACAGTTGAGCAGTTGCAAGGCCTCCAAGATCTTACTACTCTTATTCTTAATACGATGCCCTTCATCCACCACGACTTGTAGCCATGGTAGTGTGGACAATTCTTCAATATCTCCAATCAACACTTCATATGTTGTAATCATGACATTGAATTTGACCTGTTTCGTACCGGCATAGTACCACTCCGTCTCTCGTATCAATCGTCGCGTCTCCTTGCCCCGTACGGCATCATGATAGACGAGGGTGTTAAAATCCGTCCAATTCTCAAACTCACGCTTCCAATGACTGATGGTACCCAGAGGAACCACTACGAGGAAGGGACCAACTAAATGCTCGACACGACGCAGATGCTCGAACAAGGCAACAATCTGCACCGTCTTACCCAATCCCATCTCATCAGCCAAGATGGTATTGCGATCATCATGCCATGCTTTAATCAAGAAGTTTACACCTTCCACTTGATAATCTCTCAACTTGTTCTTCGACTTGAATGTTGGACTCTCCGTATACCAATGATCCTTGCGCGCATCAAACTCCTCCTGTGTATAGGAGGGGCCGGGCTTGTTGGCTGAGGGCATCTTATTGAAGCGTCGATATTGTGCAATCTTGGCCTCATCATCCACATCCTCCCTCGTCTCCCAGGTGCATTGAGAGTAGGAGAGAGAGGCCCACTTCACAAGATACATCTCCACTTTGCGTGGCTTGGGTGCGGGGGTCGGCACTGGTTTGGGTGGGAGAGGATTGTTCATGTACTCCTGAGCCAGTTGTGCAGCCGCGAGGGGATCTTCCTGTGATCGTTCGGCCATCTTCAGTGCGCGCTCATTCGCCATCGCTGTCCATTCTGCCAACTCCTTCGCATTCTTCTGCTCTCTCGCAATGCGTTCCTCATCTTCTTCCTCGACTTCAACCATGTTGCTTGCGACGATTCGATCGACTTCAATATATCTCGGGTCGAATGGTTCTCCTCCATACCGATCTAAGTTTGTCGCTTCCATCTCTGCTTGGTTCGCATGGAAGGTGTTGACGCGCTGAGTGATACGCGAGGGTGGACCACCGAACTTCTTCTTCATCGACTCAACTGTATGCCACTCAAGATGCAAAAAACTCTGTCCTTCAATCTTGATTAAGTACTCAGTGATGACCGTATAGTTGGGATCGGCAATAGTGGGAGCGTGGCGGAGGACACCGGATGGGCCAGTCGGCTTGCCTGGCTGATGACGACGGATGGAGCGCCAAGTAGACGATGGTTGGGAGGCAGCGGCAAGTGCAGCTGCAGGGGTCATGGTTGAGGCGGCAGCTGCTTCTGCTGCTTCGGGAGTCGGAGCGGGCGGTGAAGGAGAGAGGGAGGATGATGGAGTTGGCAGAGGGGATGGCGTTGGAGATGACTCACCTTCCTTCTTCTCTTCTGTCTTCTGCTCTTCTTTCGCTTCATCCTTCGTCTCCTCCTTCTTTTCTTCACTCGTATCCATGCTGACAGGTTGGTCACTGGATGTTGATGCAGTTGCAGAAGCATGTTCACCGTCCTTCTTCTCTTCATCCTTCTTTGCCTCATCTTCTTTCTTTTCTTCCTTCTTCTCCTTCTCCTTCTCCTTCCCACTGTCATCCAGATGTATGTGTTTGTGTATATGTGTCTTTTGAATGGTTGAATCAATGATGGATGCCTCAATCTCGCTCTCATCTGCACTGCTCTCCTCATGACCTCTCAACACGCGTCGATGACGACATGCAAGAATCTTCTCGATCTTCCAGAGAATCAGTGGCTCCTCCTCCTCAACGTACTGACTCGTCGTAGCTGAGCCACCACCTGTGCTCTTCTGATGTTGAATATGTGCAGCAGTGGCTGATCGTGATTTCGGTTTCTCATCATCTGATGAGAGGAAGAATGCATCATCATCACTACTATACGTATACTTCGTTCGTTGTTTGGCAGAGAGGCGTGAGGAGAGACGAGTGCCCGATGGGCGTGAGCGCTCAGACGCTGGAGTGGATGTGGACTTCTTCGATGCAGATGCCTTGCCATGAGACGGTGCGGAACTAATCACCTTCGCTTTGGTTGGAGCCGGCTTGCCTTGTAGATGCGCCCACTGTGCTTGGAATGCCGCATAGCGCCTCTTCGCGAATGGGCTGGTGAGACTGTCGCCATACAGAGAGGCCAATGCCAGAATCGTGAAGAATCGTGCTTGACAATCTTCAATGCTTCCATGGCGCAACTTCATCAATGGATGATCGACGATCGTCTTCCATGCCTCAGGTTCCACTCCCACATCTTTGATCAATTCCAGCAGCACGATCGTTTCCATCTTATTCCAGTTGCCATCCGGGTCCCGGTAGAATTGTTGGTAGCTGGCATCGGTGATGGGAGCCAATCCCAGACTGGCAAAATTCCATGGCTGACTCGTTCGGAACGATTCATACTTCGCAATCGAATAGGTTGGTTGAATCGACTCCTGTGCATAGCAACAGGAATTGAACGATGGATCCGGATTCATACTACACTCCCAACGGATGACTGCACGGGGGAAGGAGGGATTGTCCTTCCTCGAGCCTGGTTCACCTGATGCACCATCAGCTGGAAGCTTCGTTGCTGCTGCCATGCGCTTGCGACTTGCCAGCAACATCTTCTTCCTTCTTCTTGCTGCCCGATTCAATTCTTCATCTGATCCCACATCATCATCTGAATCTTCATCCGATGAATGATGAACTGGAGCGAACTTGTTGGGTGCATTGATGCCCATCATACGTGCGGCACGAACTGGATCGAAATTCTGTGCAGGTACAGATTCCTCCTCCTCCTCCTCCTCCTCCTCCTCTCCGCCTTCAAGCTTGGCCATGGGAGCATCAGCTGAAGGTGTGGGTGTCGCATTCGTATCTGGTGAGGGAGAGATGGATGGATTGTCAGGTGTAGGAGATGGGGAAGGTGATGAAGATGCAGCATTTGCCGCTGCAGCAGCTGTACTCACATTCATCGTCGTCGTCGTTCCATTTCCATTCTGATTCTGCTGTTCCAGTTTGACACCGTTGACATCCACATTGTCAACTTTGGCTCCACCCGTTGGCACACAGTACTTCGTGCCCGATGTGGGATTGAGGATGACATACCTCCATTTGCCACATCGATCACATTGCTTGGCTTCAACATCACCATCAGCAGGCTCCAACGCCGGATCAGGATCAGGCCAATGAACCTTGCTCGCATCACTGTAATCCCACAGGTCAGGTGGGCAGGGACCAAGATCCTGCTGGTTCATCGATGATTCATCTTCATCTCCAACTTTCGGTGGCAGTCGCTCGGGGAGTGCAAGGATGCTTTCATGTGATCGCTTGACATAATGTGATCCATACTTATGTCCTTCCGTATCACTTCCAGCCGCATGATCCGCCAAGTCCTCATTCTTACTATAGTGTTCATCCAGCTTCTTGGCCTCCTCCTCTGGAGGGGTTCCATCCTTGATTGCCTTCTTCACATAATTTCGTAACAATGCTGCATCGAAGACATCAGCAGAGTTGAGTGCGGCTTTGAAGAGGGAGATACGATCACGACATTGAAGACTACAGGGACGCATTTGGAACTTATGATATTCGCATTTATACACACTGGACCACATGGGTGCGACCTGTTCTGGCAATGGTGGCAACTCAGGAATGGGTTCATCATCCACCGTGTGTGAGCGTGGAGGCCGGCCGTTGGCACGAGGCATACCTGTACTGAGACGATGCTCACGGGCGAGAAGATGAGATGACGGAGTACATGGAATAGAGGTGGCTACGATAGGACTGGGAGGAGGAGCGAGCTTCTGATGGTGATGATGCTGAACTGGCTGATGCCGATGCTGATGCTGTTGTTGCTGCTGTTGTTGTTGACGCTGTTGATGCTGAACCAGCTGTTGTTGATATTGTTGTGCCTGTTGAGCTTGTTGCAATCGTCGCTGTTGCTGCATCATCTGCCTTCGTTGTTCTTGCTGTGCTTGCTCCATCATTGCCTGCTGTGCAGCGGCCATCTGCATGTTGCCTGATTGCTGTGCCTGCGCTTGCATCTGCATCTGGAGGAATGCCATGTTCATCATATTCGTCATGTTCATATTACTCATATTCATACCCATATTCATGTTCATACCAGGCGAGGACATGGGATTGGGATTGTATGCGGCATGCTGATGATGGTGTGAGGGAGGGGTTGGCGAGAGTGCTGAGGGGGATGCAGCCATACTAGCCATCCCCATGCTCATGCCATTCATCATTGGGAAACCCATCTGTTGCATCATTTGGAGCTGCTGTTGTGCAGTCCACTGTTGTGGCATGGCTTGGTGTGATCGAGCTGGATGTGACATTTGCGGTTGTGCTTGAGCAAAAGCGGGAAACGCGGCGGCTGAGGAGGCGCCGCCAGTAGGCAAGGCAACACCATGACCATGACCAGGCCACGCCATGATGACGAATGGCAGAGGTGTGGCTGCTATATGAGCCTCCTTTTTTACTCTTCGCTTTTGTCTTGCTCTCACTCCGTCCTCCACAGTGTCCTCTGCCTCACTGTTCCCTTTGACTCCAACTTCCGTCGCCAATTTGACCTGTCCGCTGCTGTCCGATGAGAAGTAGTCTCAATTGAGCTTGGGCGGGAAGCGACAAGATTGGAGATTGGCACCGTGGATAGGATGTTACAGTCACAAGCTCACCGCCGTACACCACACTGGCATCACCCTAAACTTCACCCAACAATTAAAGACGGTGGTGGGGGGTACGCTGTGAGAAGCGCGATGATGATGATGATGATGATGGATTCGACGCGAAGAGCAGAGAAGAAGAGGGGGCAATCAAAAAAGTACGATCAAATCAGAAGGCTTAGCTATAGAGCACAAAATTTGTACAAGCCACAGTTCTGCTTATTTTATTGGTTAACATTTTATGCATTGTGTCGACGTGCACCACTTCCGGGTCGAAGGCTCATCTTCTTGTTCATCACATCACATCATCATCTCCGATACGCAACCACTCCACTCCACCGACTACCATTCGTTGAGATCTATCGTCTGCTATCATTGTTGTTGGTATCAGCGCCATTTCGACTTGTTGACTGACTTGTTGACTGTACATCAGTCCCGCTGCCAACTGCGGCGCCGCGCATCATCCAATCATCGTCACGCATCGGACCAGTTGAATCAGCTTGCCGTGCAATCCAATCATACGACCTAGAATCATCTCATTTGCACTCCCACACTTCCGGTAGTCACCATGTATCGGCCACAGCATGATGAGGATGAGGACGCGGCAATGTTCGAATTTGACAGTGAACATGAGGAGGAAGAGTATCGACGGGGTGAGGAGGCGCTGGCCAAGGAATTGACGCAGAAGGAGCATGTCGCCAAACGACAAGCAGAAATGAAAGTGAAAGCGAAACAAACGGCTGCTGCTGCTGCTGCTGCCGCGTCCTCATCATCTCTCGAACCATCTTCATCCACGGCCACACCCGCTGTCGCCGTTGGTGCCGCAACCCCGGCGCAAGCGTCAACAGTAGGTGGTTATGCAACTGTCGTTGCCGTTGCCATTCAGCCTGTCCCTGCCGCCGCCACACTCGCTGCCGCCTCCTCATCATCTTCTTCATCCGACTCTGATCTCGTCCATGTGAAATTGGATGTCTTCCAGCGATGGGTTCCACATCTCGGTCAAGCGACGACACATCCATTGGCTCATTTAAGTCGAGGCGACCTGCCATCGGATCAGGCACTCATTGATGCACTGCGCAAGGAAGAATCCAAGCAACAGAACATCACGCCCACTGCCAGTGCGAATGCAACGACAGCGACGAGTCATGTCACAAGGATGGATGAGAGCAGTGGTGATGAGAGTGACAGTGACAGTGACGATGATGAGGAAGAGAAGGCGACGGGTGCAGACTTAGTCTTGACGGGTGATTTGGAGCGTGACCAACAGACACTCGCTCGTCTCATGAATAAGAAACGAGACGCTGATACAGACATGGCAACGGCTGATGAGCGTAAGGAAGGTGGTGGTGATGGTGGCGATTCCGATTCTGATTCTGACAGCGATGATGATGATGACTCCGATCTCGAGCTCGCTCGTCGCACAGCTCGTGCTCAGATGGCCGATGAGTATGCATCCGATGAGGACGTCGATGCATCCTCCGCCACCAACCCTCCACGGACTAAGAATGAGTTGCGTGATGCGCCACCACCAGCCGAATTCATCGTTGAGGCAAGTATGGAGATTCGTATGGTTGGGAAAGTGGTGAGTCTCGTCGATCGATTATTGGTGGTGGAAAGCATCCACTCGAGTCCTCGGGATGCGTTGGATATTGGATCGGCGATCTGTCTCGAGGATCGAATGGCCGTGGGACGAGTGGAAGAGGTCATTGGATCGGTACAGGCACCATATTATGCAATTAGACTCATTCAAAGTTTTGATGCGGCGATCATACAGAAACAATTGCAACAACGAACAGAAAATGATGACGAGGATGATGATGACCTCGATGCATCCATCGCCACAGGACCCTCGCTCTACTCGGTTCCTTCACTCAGCAAGCCGCTGGAGCCCGATACTCGTCCTGGCACGGATGCATCCAATATGCACGATGAAGAATTAGCGGAGGAGGAACAAGAGTTTAGTGATGATGAAGAGGAAGCAAAAGCAAAAGCAGCAAAGAAAGCAATGAAGAAGAAGAAAGCAGCTGCAGCGGCGGCCAAGAAGGAGAATGAGGAAGCCAAGAATAATGCCACCAACATGCAAGCATTGTCTGGCGCTGTTCAGCCATCCAAATTGAACAACCGTACGATCTTAAGGGCAAAGCGACGACAACCCACTACTGTAGCTCCATCTCCAATCAAGAACAGTGCGGCTGCTGCTGCTGCTGCCTCTGTTGCCGCTTCCCCACCTGCACCACAACCTGCTGCTCCAGTTGCACCAACCA
>Ga0256771_1000294_pt1 | contig 10924 bp, 1 predicted proteins | sample MC6MC0922MT_FD_186046 | JGI IMG/M metagenome (GOLD analysis project Ga0256771, IMG submission 186046) | Metatranscriptome of enriched soil aggregate microbial communities from Iowa State University, Ames, United States - MC6-MC0922-MT... | ecosystem: Environmental > Terrestrial > Soil >...
AATGATGAAGTATCTGTATCGAATGGCTGGCATATGCATGCGAGATGCTCATCATCAACGAGAAATCGAACAAGCAACTGCAAGCAACGCGCGACGGTTTTGCTCGCGAAATCCAGTCTGAATTGCTGAACATCTTCACAGCTCAGCCAGTTTGTGTTGTCTCAAACAATGTGATGTCTAGGAGGAGGAGAAGGGGGCGCATCGATATCACGCTTTCCGGGCGTGGCTGTCGATATCCTTCAGTAGTTGTGTCGAGTGTGGATGGCACTGCGGCGATGAGGACTAGCGTTGATGGAGCAGCCATCTTCTGCACCATCGCCCCGCACAGTTTTGACCTTACATGCCACCTTCCATGCTAGCTTCAGCTTCACCTTCAGCGCCTCCTCCACCCGCCTCAGCAGCTTGTTGCTCACTCGCAGCGGGGTCCTCAGGAGGAGAGGTAAACTCATCAAGCAGCGTGGAGAGTGCATACCAACTGCCATAGTAACGTCCGTAATAATGTGCATAATAATTGCGATAATAATCGGCATAGTGCGTGTTGCCAATACTGGCGAAGCAGTATTGACAGTATTGCTGCTGTGCTTGACAGAACCAGCAGTAATAATCCTCATGTGCCGTACGTGTGAGTGATGGTGCGATGGCTGAGGAGAGACTCATGGTGAGGCTGGGTACGAGTGCATGAATGAGCAGCCGTGTCGTACTCTCAACGATCGGTTTCGGCAGTGCTTCCAACATTGCCCGTGTGACACTCTCCGTCAAGCTCACGGTCAATTGTGTCGTCAACGTCGTGGAGAGTGCACGACTCGTCGTACGATTCACCTGCATGATGAGATTATTCGTCAAGGAGCGTCTCAAGGCCGTCAGCAGTTGCATGGCAGCTGAGTCAGAGAGTTGAATCGATTCCTTGTTGACGAGCGGGCCACCCGATGGTTCAGGCGGATATTCATAACCCTTCTCAGGCTGATCGGGGATCTTGGGTGTCGTAGCGAACATGCCTCCACTAGCAGTGGAAAGTACATGCATGCCTGAGGCTGAATGAGTGCGATGTTTGGTGCGGGTCAATGCACGATGCATGATGGAGCCTTCAGCGAAGACGCTGGATTCAAGCTCAACGAATGATGAAGTCGAGGCATCATCAAATTGGGACAATGCCTTACCGATGGGTGAGGCGGCTGGATGATTGAAGGCAGGATGATTCGCATCAGCCTCATCACTGAAGCGAGAGCGTTGACGGAGCAGGAGAGGGATGAATGGAGAATCTGCATCACCATCACCGGATGTGCTCGACTGTTGCAAATGGAATGGAGATGCAGTTGGATGATCGAGCACGAGGCCGAGTTCACTGCTGCCATCGAATGGTGACAACAGTTGCATGCTGTGCAAAGAGCGTAATCCACTGGTGGATGATGCATCGAGAAGACTGGTTTGTCCCTCGAGTTCATTCATGCTGGAATCCCACATGTGGCCAACTTGCTGCTCCTCATCTGCAGTGATTGGTGGCAACAATGCCTCCTGCTCAGTCAATTGCAGCATGGATGCGCGATCCGTTGGACATGACGTGTTGCATAGTGTGAATAGAGACATGAAGGAATGGTCTTGCTCCTTCTTCTTCTCGGGCGTGATGAAGATGTGAATCTCACTCGGATAAACCTTGCCGGACGACGGAAGTTCACCAGGAGATGATGATGAGGAGGATGCTGATGAATCAGATGCAGAAGACGACGAGGGGAAGGAGAGTGCGGTTCCTCCATTTGCTGTCAAGAATTGTCGATGACAAAGCAGGTTGATTTGACCGAATGCCAGGATGATCGAGGCACCAAAGTGATGCGGATCCGACTCGAAATCAGCCAACGTCAAAGATTCAGGAGTTGAGACGCTGCCTTCACCTGTTGCCAATCCTTGTGAGAGAGGAAGTTTTGCCAATCGCATGAGTGCTTGACCCATGTTTGGTATCTTCTGCTCCACACATGAGCTGAGCCAACTGGGTGTCCATGGGAGGAGCTGCATCCAGGAGCCATACTTCGTGCGATACTCATTCGTTGGATGAACGGTCGTATATTGGAAGAGGGTCTCCAACAACTTCTTCATGCCCGCTGTACGACACTTTGATCCCGTGCTACTGCCACTGAATCGTGCACATTGATTGAAGAACCACCTCTCATCTGGAAGGTTGTACTCAATTCGACTGACAAGAGTGACGAGTTGAGATTGGGGCAATGCTGAGGCACTTGCATCGGACAGTGCATGCCATATCATTCGACGGCAGCGTTGGCCGGCACTCAAGCCGAATGAATACAAATTCTCACCATCCAATAGGTTACATTGACCAAGTTGAGAATGGGCATAGGCGAGGTTGGAGATGAGTGGCAGTGCGGCACGCAGACATGCATGGTAGAGCAGTGCACCGGATTGAATGGATGCGGTCACTTCGGGGCTCCAGTTTGGTCCTGCTGGTCGTGCCTTGAATGCTTCCTGTGCTAGGTTGAAGTATCGTGAATAGAAAGCGAATAACTCCGACGCACTGACAGGAGCATCACCTTCATGGCCCGCAACACCAGGGAAGTGTGCAGACGGCAATGCCAGACGCTGAGCAGGGCAGTATCGCCATCCTTGCAACGGCTTCTCAATACCAAGCCATACATCTCGTACATGTGCCGCTTGTTCGACATTGATGTTGCTGCGTTGGAGAGACTTATTCGGCACACATGCGGTCATGATGGCCTTACCGGCACGATGCAGCACATTCAGCTGATCCTCACTATCCAACTCATCATGTTGAAGACCAGCAATGCCATTCGTATCGAGTAGAGCAAGAAGTTGACGCACGAGAGAAGGCAGATTGTAATCGATGCAACGACGCACTTCATCCGATGCAGTGAGTGCGAGCGAGGGACCATGCCGTAAGGCATGACGCAATGCAGACGTCAATTCCGATGCATCGATGGTTCCATCTTTATTCTTATCCCAATCCAGCCAGAATTGTGTGACCAGACTGGATCGTGCTACATGGACTTCGCATGATTGCATCATTCGTTGCATGGTCTGATGGATGCACTTGGGATTGGTTCGGAATTCAGCCATCTGAAGTCCTCCAACCTTGTTCGCATCGTAACGTGCAAGAAGCTCATCAACAGCTTGAGACATGACACGATGCAAACAGGATGCAACGCGCAATGCAACACGACCGCTCTGTGTGGATGGTTGTGCGGCCTTCTCCATCGCATCGATTTGTCCATTGAGGTAATGTTCAATTTCCTTCCTTGTGATCGTTCCATCCTTGTTGAGATCGAATTGTGCGAATAATCCTTTCCAATAATTTTTTGTCTCCTCTGCTTCACATGTACGTTGTAGTGTGCGTGCATCATCATAGAAGCGTGTTGGTTGCTGTTGAAATTCATCCAATTGAATATTTTGTCGATCATTCGATCCCAGATCCTTGAAGGCACGCTGCACCACACCAACCATACGACGACGAATACAGCCAGTGATACGACCATAGATCTTGATGGCATTCGCATAACGATCAGGATGAGCTTGATGGCGCTCCAACCAGGCGGACTCCGCATGCCGCAACCAGATATGCTCATACACGAACAGTACCTCAGCAATGGTGATGCTGCCATCATTGTTTCGATCGTAGAAGCGGAATGCAGAAACAAGTTCCTCCTGATTGGCACATGCACGTTGTACATGTAAGAATGCATCGGTCATGGCTGTGGGTGATTTGAGATAGAGTGATGGACCAATGCCAATGGTGAGGGATTCGATCGGATAGGGCTCAGCACGTCCCAGTGCCTTCACCGTATGAATGATACTCTTACTCAACTCGCCGATACGAGGCAACAGACATGGATATTTGACGATGAGTGCACGGTGGCGCAGGGATGCCAGCAATGAGAAGTAGAAGACTCTCAACTCTGGCTGGGTCAAATCTTTGTTCTGATCACGATCGAAATGTTGGAATACTTTGCTTGCATGATTGGGCAGATCCTTCGTCTGTGAGATTTCATGATCGAATGCATCCAATACTTGCATGAGTGAGGGATTGGACTGGTGATTCACTTTGATCTGACCAGTAACACCCGCCCATAATGGAATCTCATGCAACGTCCAACGCAACTCATGCATGACTGCAGGTTCCACGTACGGGAAGAGTGGACGCATCAGACGTTCAGTGATACCATCCGCACGCTCGGCGCCTGGTGCTGAGGCAAGCTTGGCAAGAGTCGGTGCATCAGGGTCGGTTGGTGGTTTAATATCCGATCCAATTGAAGTGTAGGTCGATTTCGCATCCTCACATCCTTGAACCACACGCTTCCATGCATCTTGCACTGATGCAGAGTTGCGTGACAATTGCTCCAATGTGAACTTGGGCTCAACAGCCTCACCCACTCCAGCCAGCTCAACTACAGCTTGATCAGCAGCGGATGTCGCGAGTTGACTATTGATACACCGTGAGATGAATGCATAGCCACGCTGAGCAAAGTGTTGTGCACCGAGTGTCTGATAGTAGGAGACAAGCTCCTTGGATCCGACCAATCCATCATGATCGAGATCGAGTGTGGCGAACAGAGCAGTGTGAATCTCATCGCGTACCTTGCCTGCCACCAACAACTCTTCCATCAATGACCATACACGTTGGTCGACGAGGAATGGTGCATTGTTGAATGCCATGACTGTCACTCTGCTATCCTTGTGACCCGTCCAATGCTCCACCACCTCGTGGCTGAGACGATCAACAGTATCCGGATACACTTTCAAATGCTTCTGGACGGTTGCCTTACTTGGTGCATCTAACTTCGTCGCAATGGCAGTGTCGATGGTCTGTTTGACGAGGGATTTGACCGCAGCCAGATCAAATGATCTCGCCTTCTCATCATGCGTGATAGCCAGCCATGATCGTCTGGCTCGAGCGGCAGTGTGTCGTGTGGCTCGTACAGCCATCGCTTGCATATGTCCAAATGCACGTGGGATACGCTTCGGTTGTCTATCATAGATATATCTGCTGACACTGGTCTTTGGGTAGCCGGCCATATCAGTCAGGACACGATGAGCCATACCAGGAACCAGTCCACGCATCCAACCATAGACTGCATGGGCACCAGGTGTCACTTGCTTTTCGTCGAGATCCATCTGATCAAGATCCTTATTCCATACAGCGACAAGCTCCGGATACGAGATCGTTCCATCCCCATCCAGATCATATCGTAGGAACCTGCCCGCTTGTTGATCCAACACCGTCTTCATCTTGTGTTGGCATCGTTCGGAGAGTTTGGCCAGGAATTGCTTCGGGGCTGACAAGTCACTGAAGACTTGCCCAAAGTTGACATTGCGATCCATCACGGGTATCTTGTTCACTTCTGCCAAGTTGACACCAGGATAGTTGTAGACGGGTGTTGAATCCATGGTTAAGGAACTGGTGAATCTGTTGAGTACACGCCAGCCCGGACCACCTGCAGCTGGACATGTGCCCTGCGTCAAGTAATGTTTCTGATGGGACATGATATAATCCTCGAGCATTTTGGTGACCTTCTCTGCATCTTTCTCATTCTCATGTCTCGTGCCCAGTGTCTTGCGCAGGAAGTCCATTTGTGCACTCTGTCGAATCCATCTTCCCAGTACCTCTGCTTGAATCTCCGCCGTTCGAAGCTCCTTCAACATGCATGCACCAACCGTATAGAAGCCACCTTGTGTGGCACGATTCATCATCGATTGAATCTGCTTGGCGAAGGCATGACGAATAGCTTCCGCACTGATACTCACACGATTGTAAAAATCATTCGCGGCCTCAACGCTCGGCCCAACGAGTGAGGGCGCCTTGGACAGGTCAATGGAGCCTGGTTTGATATCACTTTGTGCCTTGACATAAGTCATATATTCAACCAAACCTTTCAATCGTTGCTGCTTCGTGCGACGTACACAACTTTGTAACAATAGCTCGATGGACCGACGGGGGATATGTGGTGAGCGCATGAATTGCTCCTTCGTTAAGCCGGTTTCGAAAGGAGGAACCTTTCCCACTGGAGTCTCACTCATCGCACATAGGTCGAGCATCGATACGCTGCCCAACAATGAGACGACACACTCAGCCAATTGGAGGCGGCCCTGGAGATCGGTGAGTTGTTGAGGAGTGAGATCGACGGCAAGACGAATGCTGGTGCGGAGCAATGGTCCCATCCGGACATGTCCATCATCCGATCCTCCAGTATACTTCTCCCACTCCTTCTCCGCATCCATGCTCTCTTCCACCATACTCATCTGACACTCCGCGACGACCTTCTTCGCCATGTCATCAATGAGTGTCGGATGCAGGTCAAATTGAAGTTTGGCCAAGCCGGGTTGGGAGGGTGGCCGATTAAACTGTGCATCGATACTACGAACCACTTCACCAATACGACCCAACTCACAACGCAGGGATTGCATGAGCTGCTTCTCCGTATCATAACAGAGCAGATCCTGTACACTGCGTACAACCTTGCTAAATCCCTTCGCCAACTCATCCAATGTGACCAAGTCACTGCGATTCTCATCGAATAGATGGAAGAGGAAGGAGGCACGATTCTCAGGCTTTGACAGCGAGCCAACCGGGAGCGAGATCGCAGCAGGGAGTGTTGTACCTTTAAACTCCTTCTGTCGATGAGTGGTGAAGGATCGGTCACGCTGCTCCTCGCTCATCTTTGCGCACACTTTATCTGTCTGTTCCACTGCCTTGACTTTGGCAGCGAGTTCATCATTGAATCGATTTTGACGATCAACAAAGTCGACACATCCACGCATCATTGCTTCAATGTATCCCTTCGCGCGGATGGCACCCATCGTATGCTCCCACTCATAGAAGGAGATACCCACTGTACGATCCGTATCCAAGGCGCGTTCAATCTGTACGATATACCAGGGGATGGATGTGAGTAAACATTGATGAATCTTACGATGAGTCTCAGAAGGCATATCCGTCCACTGTCGACTTGCTTGTGCCTCCAACGTGAACATGGCCCGCTCCAGTGTTGGGCAGTCGAGCAATGTACCCACATGTTCACTGGGTCCACCAAACTGTCTCCACATACTATTGATCAGCATGCGTGGCATGATGCCCAAACTCGGTACCATGAATCGTTGACGACGTTCTGCACTGCCTTTCGGATACATGTCTTGTTGAACCTTGCGTACGAGTGGATTATTGGCGAGTACCTGGATGTAGCAGCCCTGGGACAGTACATCCACACCACCGAACATCAAGGATGGCTGTGTACGGAATTCAGTGAGTTGAATTCCAGTAACACCATTCGTATCCAATTGACGAAGTAAGATTGGTGCAAGATTCTTGGCACCATAGGTGAGACATTTGGTCAATGCCTTGCGTAAGGCTGCCGACAGCGCGAGTGAGGATGTCTTGCCTCCTTCAGCTCGTACAACATTGCTCATGGCCTGCTCTTCAATCCATGCCTCCAACTCCTGTTGAGTGACCGTTCCCTCCTTCGACGGGTCCATCGTCTCAAATACAAACGATAGATGTTCGACTTTCCATCGATGGGATCCAAAGCGCCAATTCTTCTTCAGATGTAACGGCAGGTACTTGCTACGAAATGTCACATCGAATAGGGCACGCTGCTCCAAGCCTGCAGGACGATGCTTGTTGGGAAGGGGCACGGAAGGAAGATGGAGGAGAGTGGTGGGCACATCGATCGACGTCAACAGATTCTCCGTTCGACATGAGCCAACCAATTGGAGGAGTCCCCACATGAGATCGAATCGGATGCTGCCACTCGCTCCAACGATACCTGACAGCGGACGAGGCTTGGGCTGCTTACCAGGTATGAGTGCTTTCATCAGCCTTGGAAGTCGTCGTCCGAAGCATTGTTGCATGTGGAGTGGACGTGGCGACGCCCAGCTGCTGGCCTGACCACTCAACAGCACAACAGACCAGCGCATCAATGCATCACGAGTATACGTCTTGACTCGGCCACCGCCAAGCGCGAGAAGTTGCACGACCATCATATTGGGTAAGCCAGCAATGATACCCATGACTACTTCACGCTCCTGCGGTGTCATGGTGAATGCAGCTTTCTTCTCCTTGCCATCTTCCATGATCGTTCGACTCTTCTCCACCAACACCTCATCCAACGTATGAATGAATCGATCGGGATCCTTCATGAATTCTTCGAATTGGGTACCAGGGAAATTGTTGAACTCGTAAGAGGAAATCATCTCATCGGCGAGTGCAGCTGTGTCAATGGTTGAGAGAGCATGCGAAAAATGTTTCGAGTGTACAAGAGCCAGATACGACAGCACGGCATCGAATTCTCTCTGCCATTCATTCCTGGTGATGGTGAATGTTCCATCCGAATCAAATCGTGCGAAGAGTGCGAGGAAGGTTGGGAAGGATTTCGGGCGATTCTTGCGAGTCTTGGCCAAACGCAACCCGACACCACCCACACCACCACCGTAAGCGACCAAACGAGCCAAGGCAACATCGGAACGAATGGGCGTGGCATGTTTCGGAGCGGCATGGAGATGAGAGGATTGTTTGTGTAGATGGGAGGCGAGCTGCTTTTGTACATGGCGTGCATCCAATTCTGCCAATGATGTTGCATGACCCTTGACGAAATGTTTCATATCTTTACTCAGTCGATTGGCAGCAGCTTCGACATTGACACGTTCCTGTGCACCGGATAGCAAATTGGCATGAGACTCAGCTTCGAATGCGGACAATTCATGATGACGAACGAAGATAGTGTGGGAAGTAGAATTCACCGGTGAGGAGCCATTCGTGGATGTATTGGTCAGTTGGACGACTTTGTAGGCGGAGTATTGTTCCAAGTGTGAGACGGGTATGGCCGTTTGATCCAGGAACCCATATGCCGCATCTTCCTTGTTGTTCGATCCAGCTCGCTGATCCTCCTCCTCCCATGTGAGTGGTGGTCCAAATGCCTCAACCTCTTCTTTCATGCCGGACACTTCATGATCTAATCCCTTCTCTGATCCACGTAACTTTCGTATGGCACGTTCTAAATCTTCGATATCAATCCAATCGAGTAGTCGATCCAGTCCATCCTCACCATTGCCCAGCTGTTTGAGTGCATCCTCCAAGTTGATGGGCTCGCCTGGTAGGCCTGGAAGGATTCGATCCAATGCATCCTCTGCATCACTCAAGCCTTCCAGTGCTCCTTCAAGATCGGTTGTATCATGTTGGAGACTCTGCACCGCTTCAGGAGAGACCTGGCCGCCTGCGCCAGCTCCCGCACCACCAGCGCCTCCCCCTGCTCCACCTCCACCTTCACTTCCACTTCCACTTCCGCTTCCTGCACCTCCACCTAATCGATCTAGGATGCCGTTCACTCCTCCTGCTTCACCGACTTGAGCGATGGCATCATCGATGATACCAGCGATGCCTCCTGCACCACTGCCACCACCAGCTCCGCCTCCACCAGCACCGGCTGCTCCAGCACCGCCTGCTCCTCCTGCGCCACCTCCACCTCCACCGCCGCCGCCACCACCACCTCCATCCCCACCACCAGGTGAGAGTGCACCGGCGAGAGGTTTGAGTAATGGTTCGAGCAGCAGTGGCTTGAGGATACTGCCGATGAGCTTACTGATGATATCCGCCACGATGCTTACACAGATACTGATAATGATGGGGATGGCCAACATACAGATCGGCTCAATGATCACTTCCAACACTTGCTTCGCACCAGCCTCCTCCAACGATTGAAACGATTCAAACGCTTGAAGGAAGACAGTCGTCTCGTGATCGAGGGCACCGGACTGAAGGGCTGAGAGGGACATGCTGCTTGGCAGGGCAACTAAACTCGAATCGAGGTTGGAGCTGCCGGATGATGCAGAAGAGGCAGCAGATGATGAAGGATTCGACGAGAATACAAACTGAGAACTCGGGCCCTTGTGGCCTGTTGCGGATGCTTTCTCCTTGGTGCTCTCCAATTCATCTTGTGTCTTGAGAATCTTCATGCCTCGATCGCGCTTCCTCGGTAGACGGACCTCTCCTGTGAATGGCTCACCAGCCGAATTGGTGAGGTTGACGCCCTGAGGGTTTCCCTCCCAACTCTGTGCACTGGCTGGGAGGAATGTCAGCGTACACCCACCGATATCAATACCGCTTCGCCGACTCCCACTGCCATGCATTGCGAATACATGCCAGATGCAATTGGATGGTGAGTGGCGGGAACTGAAGAGACTGGACACATTGGCTGCAAGGAACGGAGGCTGAAGTTGCGGGAAGAACGGCCATAAATAGGTTGGCTGCTGTTCGATGGGGATGATACGACGCGTGTTCGATGGTGTTGACCCATCCTCCTCTATCTGCCATGGATCGTCAGCAGCATTCGCCTCGATTCGTTTGCGTTCCTCTGCTTCCATCTCCGCCCACGACTGTGGCGGATGACTCTCAAGCAGTTGATGTCCACAGCGAAGTCGTGTCAACCCCAATGCCGGGTGTTGATACGTCTCCTGTCTTGATCTCAATGCTTGATCAATGATGGCGATGGATGCGACGGGTAGTCGACCATTGACGTACAGGGACTGATCGAAGCATGCCTCCACTCGTACGACATTCAACACGGGCTGACGGCGCGCATGGGCATGGGAGGATGAGACGAGCTCCTCTGATGCCGATGACCAATGTGCAACATCATTCGGCAATCGAAGCAGTGCTGAACTCCAACTTGTCGCGAGCAGTGATGGAGGAGAGGCGCTGACACGAATGAGAGTGAGCGAGATGAAGCTCAGCAGTGCACTGCTCACGACTAGCAGCAGCATGCATCGTATCCGTCGGCCCAATCTGCCGTCCACCTCCCTCTTTTTCCGCCGCGCCCTCATCCTCATCCTGCACCCACTGCAGATGCGCAATGGCACGAGAGTGAGAGGAATGGAAGGGCCTCGCTGGCCGATAATAATCTCTTCCAGCCTTGCG
>Ga0256771_1000304_pt1 | contig 10826 bp, 1 predicted proteins | sample MC6MC0922MT_FD_186046 | JGI IMG/M metagenome (GOLD analysis project Ga0256771, IMG submission 186046) | Metatranscriptome of enriched soil aggregate microbial communities from Iowa State University, Ames, United States - MC6-MC0922-MT... | ecosystem: Environmental > Terrestrial > Soil >...
AACGGTGCAGCCTGGGCCAGACTCGAACATTGCTCCACAGCATAGTGCTGCTCCCGTGCTGTCTCCAACCCGTGAAACATCCACTCCATTTCTCACACCGGACATTGATCTCGACGCAGAGAGTAGCGATGATGACAACGATGATGCAACCAAGGTTGGGGGTGAAAACGAGGATAATGGTGAGAATGATGAGAATGCTGCCGAAGCGTGTTGGGCCCAATTGGATGCACAACAACAAGTGCTTCAACTCACACAATCAGCACATGGTGTGGCGGATGTGGACAACATGGGAAAGAAGGAGGATGTAGATGCAGCATTGGAAGACGATGACGCAGCCGATCTACTCCCACCACCACCGTTGCAAGCTGAGTTTGATCGTGTGGCAGAAGAAATGGAAGAGGAAGACGAAAACAGCGGCGACGAGGGCCAGAGCGACAATGAGAGAGCAGATGCAGATGCCGTTGAGGATGATGACGATGACGATGATGACATTGAGGAGGATGCAGATGGGGGCGAGCAGGATGGGGATGAGAGGGATGAATATATGGAGGATGGAGACGCACGCATGGTTGAGCCGAGCGCTGTTGTGCACGAAGGTCGAAATGTGGGCATGGTGATGGAGACCGATGTGCCACCATCACCACGAAGTAGTCAGCAGCGAGCTCGCCGACGTGCTGTTGCTGACATGCGGGCTGTTCCTCGTGCATCCGCTGCTGCTGCTGCTGCATCGTCAATGGCTGCCGGTGCACCAGTTGCGTCCATCCCCATCTCTCGTCCAAGTGATCATCCTCCTCATTGTCTGGGCCATTATCTTCCTCCATGCCTCAGTGCGGCCTATCGATCTGAATTCGGCATTCGAACATTATATCCATGGCAAATTGAATGCTTGAACGTGGATGGAGGAGCAGTGCTACAAGATGAGGAGGAGGAACAAAGGATTCGTGATGTGGTTAAAGATGAGCAACCATGTTCCGCCGCCCATCGAAGACGGCGAGGCCGGAGGAATTTGGTATATTCCGCTGCAACGAGCGCAGGGAAGACTCTCGTTGCTGAGATCATTATGTTTCGTTATATCATGCGTTACACACTCTGCCCTCCTCCACCATCTGTGGATTCGACTTCATCTTCATCCCCGTCAACTGGCGGAGGTGCGCGCATCTTTCGTAGTCTCTTCATCGTACCATTCCATGCATTGGTTCAAGAGAAAGTACGTGATTTAAACAAAATTGTTCGAGCGATGAACAAGAATATTCAACGAGAAGAGAAGATGTTTGCCACTAACAAGGGCCAGGGCTTTAGTGGTTGGGAAGGAGATGCGGGTCCATGTCACGATCCAGCGCCTCCACAACTCCGATCCACACCTTTCCTCGACACCGCTCCTCCACTCCTCGTCAAAGCCCTGGATCGAGACACGGACTTCCATCAAGGTAGTCCAGTACTCATCGGTGTGTGTACGATCGAGCGTGCACTTTCATTGTTGACAACATTGACGATTGAAGGTCGTACACATGAACTGGGCTGTATCCTCATTGATGAAGCGCACATATTGGGAGATCGACATCGTGGATTCCTGCTGGAACATGTATTGACGAAATTGAAATATATCGATGAAATGCGAAGGGAGGAAGGAGAAAAGAAATCGAAGATCAAGAGAGAAGAAGAGCGGTCACGGCTGCAGAACTCATCACAGGTCAAGGATAGTGACTCTTCCACTCGATCACTGAGTTTCACGTCTGATCTTCCTCCATTGCAGATTGTTTGCTTGTCCGCCACGCTTCCCAACATCCAACATCTATGCGATTGTCTGGATGCGAGCTTCTATAGAACGGATTTCCGTCCAGTCAAATTGGATGAGTTGTATGCAGTGTTGGAGAATGCACAACCGCCAGTTCGAATTGGAGGGAACATGCTTGCTACATCTGCTGCATCATCTGTTACCACACCATCCTCACTTCCTTCTCTGGCTTTGTACAATGCACAAGGACTCCTTCAACGTCGCCTCTCTCACCCTTCCATTCCACGCTTGCTCGCTGATCGCAACCCACTCGATCCATTGTTGTTGGGCTTCCTTTGTTGGGAGTTGGTGAGTCGTGGAGGACATGGATTGGTATTTTGTCCGAGCAAAGGAGCATGCAGTCAAGCGGCAAGATGCATTGCTCAAGTCATTCGAGCATTGTCTCCACAACCACAGCAACAACAGCAACAGCAGCAGCATAATGTGTCCGGAGTAGATCGAACTCCACAATCAAGACCTCGTGGATATTCATCACATTCACCTGCCTCTCTCGCATCCATGTCCATCGTTGAGCGAAGGAAAGCATTAATGGAACGATTGAGTACCGGTACTGTTGGATTGGATCGAACCCTTGCGATAACGATTCTTTGTGGTGTTGCCTTCCATCATGCTGGCCTGTCATTGAATGAGCGTTCGGAGATCGAATCTGCCTATCGTGACCATCAATCCGGTTGTCTTCAGATCCTCTGTGCAACCACGACCTTGGCTTGTGGTATCAACATTGGAGCCTCACGTGTCATGTTCTTATCATTGAAGACGGGATGGGATAACATGTCGCCGGCATTGTATCGTCAATGTGCTGGCAGGGCTGGCAGGGCGGGTATTGATGCAGCGGGGGAGAGTATCATCTTGCATACGAATGCTTCACTAGCAAACACCAAGCCCATGTATACGGCCACGGATCGAAGTAAGCACGTAGCTGCATGTCGGCATATCATGAATGCACCACTCGAGCCACTTCGAAGTTGCTTGGATCAAACTGAGCAAGATCTCACTATCATTCCACCACCTCGATCTGTGTCACAACAGCCGACAATGCAACAGCAACCCGTACCAACTGCACCAATGACTCTCAAAGGTTACATGCTTGGTGCGAAAGCAACGGCGCCACCAGTTCCATTCGCACCGCGAGCTCCCGTTCCCTCGTCTGCCGCAGCTTCGGCCCCAGCAGTTCCGCCAGGCCCTCCAGCGCTGCACTATCCAAATCTCTCTCGATTGTTACTTGATGCTCTCTGCTCTGGCCTCGTCCAATCAAGGAAGCAGCTGGGTACGCTTGCTCGGCTCAGCCTGTTATACTTCCAACTGAGGGCCAGAGTGAAAAGAGAAGAAAGTGCAGAGAAGTTGTTGAGCAGCAACACCAAGAGCATGTCAGCATCGTCGGTTTCATCTGCACCGGATAGAGCAGGCATCGAACTCGAAGCAATGGTTGAATCGTGCATAGAATGGTTGGAACGTAACGAGTTCATCACGAGAGCAGCCAAAGAGGATCGACCACAATCTCCCCTTTCTCCAACACAGACTTCCATGATGGTGGTGGATGGCAATACAGATGGTGCAGAGAGTAGTGATAACGATCTGACCTTCCATCCAACGTCTCTTGGTCATGCGGCAACGAAAGCCGGGCTCGCTCTCACAGATGCTTTGGTGTTGCATGGCCATCTTTCGTTGGTGAGGCCGTGTGTCATATTGGAGGGTGGTCTGCATCTACTCTTCTTATGTACACCGTTGAAGAGCAATTTGGATGTCAAGTGGGAGTTATTTGCACAGATGCTCGATATGTTACGACAGCAACATGAAGAGAGTCTTCGTCGCGAACAATCTCGTTCAAAGCCTCACGGTCTCTCATTGGCGGGAAACCGACTTTCCCCTCACCTTCGTGTGGTCTCATTGTTGGGTATTGAAGAGGGATTGATCATTAATCGGATGCATAACCCTCCCTCATCCACTGATGCACGATTGCATCTCTATCGAAGATTCTATGCTGCACTCATCATTCTATTTCATATGCAATGGGAGAATGAATCTGTCGTCAGTGGCATTGGCGACGAATCGACTGGCGTACAACAATCAGAGACGATCAAGCCACATCCAATCACGAAGTATCATGACATTGGCTCCATCCAGTCTTTATGTGATACTGCACGTACATTCGGTCACCAAGTTGCCTCTTTCGCCGAGTGTTTAAATTGGATCGATTTACACTTGTTGATTCGGGAGTTCGCCAGTGAACAATTGGTGACTGCTGACTTGGGGAATGCGATCGGATCGAATCATGGAACACGACCACTCATGCTGGCTAGCATGAACAAGAATGCTCCTTCTGTCCAACATGATTTACCACCATTGAAAGATTTGATGATTGTACCTGGAATGAAGCCAAGAATGGCACATGCTCTCTATTCAAAGGGATTGACAACTGTGAGGCTCATTGCTCAAGCCAAGATGGATGTGGTTATTGGAGTTGTACGTGCATGTCGTAATTCATTCGCTGCAGTGCTTGGTGACAATGCTGATTTAAGTGTGGAAGATGAGGCGGAGTCATTGGTACAAAGTGCTCGTCGATTGGATGCGGCAGCGAGAGAACGTGAGCATAAGGCGAAGATGGCTCAAGTTGAATGGAGAGAACGAAAGAGACGCCTGACGATGGTGGGAACAAGAACAGCGAACACAGGGGCTGGAGCTCGTGGCGCTCATACCGAATTGGGTAGTGCAGCTGCTGCCACGGCGTCCCGAACAGCAGCACAATCCTCTCCTCCCATTCATACCCCTGCATCAGCCACACATCCAACTGAGATCCCACCTAACACCCCTTCTTCATTGTCCACTCCTTCACCTGGTACCAATGCGTTCCATCTACTCAACAATCTTCGCTCACCGGGCACAACACCTCCATTCATGCCACAACGGACGAGTCAAGGACAACAAGTGATAGAGACACCGCCAGATGGCGGAGCAATGAACTTAGACGAAAACAAGAACAGTTCATCAGAAACTGTTGCGTCATCCATCATCGATCTCTTCTCCTATTCATTGGATCAGTGGCATGCATTCCATCAACGTCTACTGGATTCATCACATATCTATTGGCAATTCTTTGGGATCCGTCGCACACCTATACCCAGCACGAAGAAGAAAAAACAGAAGCAGCAGAACCAACAACATGGTGGTGAGTTGGATGCGTTGACACAAGGTGCAGTGGCTGCAGCCGCTGATGCTCCCTCAGACAATGATGATGAAGACGACCTGTTAGGTCTGAGCCAAGAGGAAGAGGACGATTTGATCTGCTCGCCGGAGTATCGTACCATCCTACCCTCATCTTCCTTCGCACTCTACCCGATCTCTCTGTCGAGTGTTTCTGGAGTGGCGATCATGTTGCATGATGATCCACATGTATACCATTTGCACATTGCCGAACGGTATAATAATGTCAATGAAGAAGGGGTCAATGGTGCAGTCATGTTCGAGGCATTCTGTGACGCATTGTTGAAGCCCAGCATCCTGAAGGTTTCTTTCAATATGAAGACGAATCTTCTCATCCTCAACTCACTTCCCATGCCAATTAGTCTGGTCAATACCATCTACCAACGTACACGAACCAAAGCAATGAGCAGCGGACAACATGGCAAGATGATTGAATCACTCTATCCGAAGGATCCCGCTGCCGTCTCTTTCCTCACACTGCTGAACTTGATATCCGACACACACCATCCGTGTAATCTCATCGATTTGAGAGTTGCACATTGGATGTTCATGCCGGATGACAAGAACCTACTGCAAGTTGAACGATATTATGAGTATTACGTGTTGAAGTGTGCAGGAGCACAGGGTGGTGGTGCTCGTGGACGGACGAAAGGTACGAGCACAGCCAATACCAGCAGTAGTGGCAGCACCAGCATCAGTAACAGTGGTGGATCAAATGTTCCCCGTCCATTACCTGCTCCTGATGCGGATGGTGGTATTCCATGCTCTCCAGATCGCCGATCTCAATCACGATTCAATGTCGCGGAGGCCATTCGACGCGCACAGGAACGATTGAAAAAGACTTCCAGTGCTCATTTGTTATTCTCTGCTGGGGAGGAGCCGACACGACAAGTACAAGTGAAGCCGATTGCACCGGCAGCGTGGCAACAGACAACGATGGACCGATACCGCTACCCAACATCCATTCATACTGCCGCTGCAACCCTGCGCACCTTCCCTCAACTCTTCCCTGTCCTACTTCATCATCTCTCCTCCTCACTGCTGCTTCGTCCACTCCTCGAATGTGAGACACCCTTCACTCCGGTACTTGCACACATGGAATGTTTTGGGATGGGCGTCGATCGAAGAGGGCTGGAAGCACATATTCGCTGTATGCAAGATCGACTGAACTACCTGGATCATATGGCACGACTCTACCTACCTTCAGATGAGATACTTGACTCACCGAGAGAAATGGTCATGTTCATGTCGAATTCATTGAAACTGGACATGCCCAAGTGGTTTGAAGAGCAACAAAGGAAGAAAGGCAACAAAGGCGCGATCAAAGGTATAAGCAAATTGTTGACAGAGTTGGCCAACCAAGATGGTGCACATCCACTCCCGGCCATCATCGAAGAGCGCCGGCTTCTCTCCTTGGTACTCGCGCACTTGCTGCCGCTTCCTTCCAAGGCTCTCCCACATCCTTCATTGGGTATGCATCGCATCCATCCAACATTGTTACATACGACTTCAACTGGACGTTTGTCGTGTCAGGAACCGAATGTGCAATGTATACCGAAGAAGAATGAATATAGGACGCGCCACGTTACTCTGTCCACGAAGAGCTGCAGCGTGGTCGTCTCTCCGTTGACTCCTCCTCATCCAGCTCCTCTTCTGGTCGTGCACGCATTCATTTCCATCTGAATGAAGCTGAGAAACGAGTTGAAGCACAACGACGAACGGCGGCATTGACTGCATCAGCAAAGAAGAAAGGGGGAAACAGTATTGCTACACAACAAGTTCATCTCCAATCAACCTCCAATTCTTCTGCATCTCCCTCCTCACTCTTCTCTGTTCTGATCCAACATCCCAACGGTGAATTGCGGTTGGGTCGCTTGGTGGATATCTCGAATCAATCAATCATGGCTCCAGGAGTGTGGCAGTGGGCTGGACCATTCGCTCCTCCACCAGCCATCAGGAACATGCCATTTGCACAATATTGGACAGACAAACGTCAAGCTGCATCATCTGCTACTGCCTCGTCGTCTTCCTTGGCATCGTGGAGCTCAACCAATGCACAATCCATTCGACAGGTGCTCATTACATACGATCGTAAGACACTCTTACCAGTGCCAGCAGCTCATGTATGGAGAGTCGAAGCATATGTGAGTTGGGAAGAAGATGTGGCTAGACGGAAGGAGATGGAGAAGAATACTGTACATCAGGACGCGGATGTCAATATGGCATCAGATGGCGATGCAGCAGCCTCCACGCTTCCATCTCGTTCGGCTGCCACCACTCCCACTGGTCCACCCGTGCCTCGTCCATATTCTTCTCTCGTTTCATTCAGTGTTCGTGATAGTTTCATCGCTGCACCTGGCTATGTATTGTTGAGTGTGGACTATTCGAACATTGAATTGAGAATGATGGCACACTTCTCGCGCGATCAATCTCTCATGGAAATGTTCAAGATGAAAGTCGATGTCCTGAGCGAGATGGCGGCTCGTATGTTTCATAAGTCATCAGCTGAGGATGTCACTGCGCAGGAACGTGCAACAGCCAAATCATGTGTGTATGGATGCTTGTATGGAGCAGGGGAAGCTCTCGTGGCTGACAATCTTGGTGTGAGTCGCCCGATCGCCTCTGGCTATCTTGATCAGTTCCGTTCCACATTCAATGGAGTGACGTCATTCATTCGAAAGCTCAAGACACATGTAGCGAAGGAAGGATTTGTGACGACATTGTTTGGAAGAAAACGATCGCTTCGTCTTTGTCATCGTTTCGCCAAGACTCGTTCGTCCGAGGAGCGCAAAGTTGCGAACACCCTGTGTCAAGGTAGTGCCGCTGATTTAATCAAAGCAGCCATGACACGCATCCTTCAAAAACTTGCGCGCACTGATCAACAACCGAAATGGAAGGAGAAAGCAAGATTAATCATGCAGATGCATGATGAACTCATATTGGAGGTTAAAGAAGAATATGTCGAAGAAGTGACTTCTCTCATCTGCCGTGAGATGGAGTTCGACGCCAGCCGCTTCAGTTTACGTGTTCCACTCGTCGTTCGTACCAAGATTGGCCGAAGTTGGGGAAGCATGACACCGATGCAGACGGCAAGTAAGATGGGACATGCGTATGAGAAAGGAAACGATGGACAGATGAATTCGACTGGGATCAATGCGAGTGCTGCTGCAGCAACAGATTCGTTGCATGACACCACTAGCAGTGTTGTCCCAGGCTCAACAAACATGATGCGTTGAGAGCCGCTCTCCAGCAAATCCGCGACACCATCAAGGAACTCATCCATCGCTAACCATTCATCGCGCATCAACAACATTGGCCAAGCAATAACAGTGATGCAGCAGCAGATGCTATCCAAACTGCATATATCAGCCTCCAAGGTCAAGGTCAAGGTCAATGTCAATTGTATGTGCACATGGCGGTATCGCTATCCAGCAAACCTTGACCTGAAGGTGAAGAACATCCTTATTGACTTTCCCATTGCATCTGCCCTGCAGCTGAGCGAAGGAGTTGTTGTACAAGGTCGCGTGCTGTGGCAATATGTGTGCTACCAATGAGCAAGTCACGCTTGGGGTGGTTGCTGCTCTGATTGGATGATCGTCGCTGATGTGATCGAGAGGAATGTTGACTGCGGGATCGACGTGGCTTCCGGGGCTCATCTTCATCATTCGAACCTTCTTCCTCCTCCTCGTCTTCCCCTTCCTCTTCCTCCTCTTCTTCCTGTTCCTTCCATTCCATGTCCTTCATCATTCGCATGGCTTCAATCCTCTCTTCATGTGTCATCCCTCCCACCACGAACACTACAATGGTGTACTGCGGATGCTGTCCTGGTCTTGTGGCACGTTGTCGCCTGTTGGAGCCAGAGTCAGAGCCGAATCCGAGGTGTCGTAAGTGACTGAGACTGCCACCAGTGGTACTCTTGGCGACTTGACTCACCACTTCACGAAGAGAACCGAATAGGGACCATGAGGAGGAGGAAGATGATGAGGAGGACGGATTGGAGGATACATGTGAATCATGACCTGCTTGTTCTGGCTGTCGCCTCCTTCGCTCTGCCTCCATGGCCGCCGCAGCGGCGGCAGCAGCTGCTGCATCCGTCTCAATCTCGCTTTCAACAATGTCGAAGTCGTCATCCACCAATGAATCATTGTCACCCATCCGATTCAACAAGCGTACCAAGAATGGATGGAAGGAGGCTGAGCGATGCAGACTCAGAGGTGGAAAGGAAGAGGAAGTGGAAGTGAACGAGGGCGAGTAGGACGGAGAGGATTCGAGTGGTGAACAGAGATCAATGAGTTCTTGAGCGGAGAGATTGATACGAGCCAGACTGAGTTCTTGGACACGATCCAACCACGCGGATAGGAGAGTGCGAATTTGGCTGGAAGAAAGAAGATTGATTGCTGGTGCTGGTGCTGGTGTGATGGAAAGCGACGTCGTTGATGACGGTTGCGAAGAAGTGGATGATGAATGAGAGGAGACACATCGGGCCAGCCATTTTTGTTCAACGATCGATGCATCCTCCACGCATTGACACATCATATCCAAGACCAGTCGTCGATCATCATCGACCAAGACTTGTCGTGATCCACCAATCAAGCATACCAATGTGAGAGTGAGACGAAGGATGGACAGTAGAGGGAGGGGTCGATCATCGTTGTTGTTGCTGTTGTTGCTGTTGGTGTTGTTTGATTGGACGAAATCGACCAGCATGGATACGAGTTTGTGCACTCCATCACCTTGGTCACCACTATCATGATCACCATCTTGAGATAGATGCGTGACATATTGCATGAGGAGTAGTTGCTCGAATGACATGATTGGTTCATAAGCACTCTTGTGGCATGGCCCTTGCTCGCGGCCGTGTGATTTCGATTTCTCCATCATCATCATCATCGACATCGATGTGGATGGAGCGAACGCATGCAGGATCGATTGGGCGATCTCGATGCACTCAGCTTCTCGCAACCTCAGGAGCGGATCATCCTGCAGCGCATCAATCATCGCACGGATCTGACTGGCAAGTTGAGGAAGCGTGTTAGTCGTGGTGGCCGTGCGGGAGGATGAGGATGGTGTGGGTAGTGGAATATGATGACGATGAAGCAGCTGCCCCAACTGTGTCCGAACCGTGGACAGGATCGTCTTCGCTTGCGCTGATGCCGACACAGATCCACCACTTGCAACAGACACGATAACTTGCTCTGATAGGTTCGTTAGAGCACGGATCAATGCACCAGCTGAAGTGCTCGAAGGTAGCGAAGGGAAGCATGCACGAACATCGCGCTTCATCTCCGCTTGGTTGGAAGGAGTATCATGGAGTAGTTTTCGAAGCTGCTTCAATGAATATTTGGGCAAAGAGGAGAGATCAGGCGTAGTGTTGGGTGGAGGGGGAGTCATGGATGCGAGCTCATGGAGGAGTTTGGGACTGAGTAACGAATGAGAAGGATCAGAGGAGGGTGTGTCTGCGTCATGGGTCATGCGCAATGATTCATCTTCATCGCGCTCAGTGTCATCCACATCGTCATCATCGTCATCGAAATCATTCAATCGATCAAGAATACTTGCAGGATGATGCTTGGCAACACTCATCAGATCCAATGTTCGATCAATGACTACAATTGACGCAGATTTCCATGTCGACGCTGACGACGATGCTGATGATGATTGCTTGCTCTTCTTGTTCGTACTGTTGCGGCGGCTGGCTACAGTTTGTTGATGAGCTTCTTCTTCCACTCGTAATTGTTCCATCCTTCGTACGACCAACTGCGCCAAGTTCCTCATGCTCGCTTCCCCATCAGCACTGACACTGGGCACGTCGCCACTGAGGGCGAAGAAC
>Ga0256771_1000308_pt1 | contig 10723 bp, 9 predicted proteins | sample MC6MC0922MT_FD_186046 | JGI IMG/M metagenome (GOLD analysis project Ga0256771, IMG submission 186046) | Metatranscriptome of enriched soil aggregate microbial communities from Iowa State University, Ames, United States - MC6-MC0922-MT... | ecosystem: Environmental > Terrestrial > Soil >...
CCGGAGAGGTGCAGACCACCTGTCGCCACGACGAAGCCCGCGGCGTAAGGCAAGAATGCGATCCCAAGACCTGCGCCCTCATTGCCGTGCGCATGGCCGTGAAAGAGGGCAAACACTCCCACCAGCGCCATCGCCGCGATGGTCGGTAAGCGCACTCCGAGAGCGATTGCCATTCCCATAACTATCACCGAAAGTGCGATACCCGCCTCGACCATAGGCAACGGCCATCCATAGTAACCAAGCAAGCCGCCGATAATCATCGTACCGATAAACGCAGACGGCACGAGCCACAGCGCGCGTCCGCCAAGATTGGCCGCGTAAAGGCCGACTGCGACCATTGCGAGAATGTGATCGAGACCGCTCAGCGGATGAAGAAAGCCTCGACTGAATGTGTCGACGGAGCCCGCCCCAACGTGGGCTGATGCCGGCGCAACAGCCAGTAATGAAATCAATCCTGCCAATCCGGCAACTGAGAGCGCACGTTTTGCTATCACCTGTCTTTTCATTGCGGTCTCCTATTTGAATACGTTGTTGCGATGACCGAGGTGACCCTCTGCGACAAGGGTCCCGAGCACATCAAGGGCTACGCGGCAGGCGAGCTGCGCTGTATTGTCGTTGACGTCGTAAGGCGGCGAAACTTCCACCACTTCCATGCCGCACAGTCCTTCGCGCGCAATGGTGTGAATCATTTCGAAGGCTTCTCTGGGCAGAAGGCCACCGGGCTCGGGCGAACCAGTTCCAGGAGCAAATCCTGGATCTATCGAGTCGATATCGAACGACAAATAGACAGCCTTGCATCCTTCCCACGCCATCTCCAACGCGATCTCAGCTGCCTTTTGCGGACCGTGATGCTGCACATCGTGCATCGTGAGCACGCTTGTGCCGCGCCTCTTAGCAACGGCCGTACCAGGCCGATTGCCATACCAGCCACCGATTCCGATTTGCACGAGATTCTTCGGGTGGCAGTTCGGCAGGCCGACATCGTGCATGTGGCTATGGTCGCGATGCGAAGCGTGGCTACCTTCATGCGTCGTCCAGAACCAGGGCGTGGTGTGCATCCGTTCATCCATATCCTTTTCCTGGATATCGATATGACGGTCGATGTGGATGATGCCGACATTCCCATCGATATGCGGAGCGATGCCGCGCACGTTTGGAAATCCGAGACTGTGATCGCCTCCGCAAATGATAGGGAACACCCCTGAGGTGTAAATGTGAGAAACGGCTTTCGTTACCTGATCGAACGTTTTCTCGATGTTCCCGGGGATAACGAAAATATCTCCGGCGTCACAGAGATTGAGTTCTTCGTAGATGTCGACCCCACCGTCGAACCAATACCCGTCATAGAGCGCGGATATGCGTCTCACCGCTTGTGGTCCGAAACGCGTGCCGGGTCTGTAGGTGGTGGCTGAATCAAATGGTGCGCCAACGAATGCGGCTTCGTAGTTGCCGATTTTTCGAATATCCTCGCAATACGGAGCCTTCATAAACGTATTGATTCCCGCAAATGCGGGTTGGTGGCCGCGGCTGAATAGCGAGATGTTGCGGTCGACGATCGAGTCCGCCGCTTCAAGGCCGAATTCCAACGAGCTTCTGACTTCTTCGTCCTGCTTATGTTGGGAAATGCGCGAAAGCGTCTGCATCACCTTTGCGCCGTGGGTGTCCTCTCGTTTCACGCCATGAAGATGAGAGTGTCTGTGCCTATGATGGCCGTTATCGTCCCCTTTTTTCTTGTCGGTCATTCTGATTCCCTTTCGGAGGAAGTTATGACGACAACGATTGCGCAAATAACTGGGGCTGAACACTCTCCAAAAATCAATTGATAGCATTGCCCAGATCAATGCTGGGCGTTTGACCTCAGGACATGTAGCTATTTTCTCCGCGAGTCAGAACGCGATTATTCGATGCTCATCTGAGGTGGTGTTCATGCGTGGAGAAAGCGCATAATCGGCCGACGCACGTTGCTTGATATCAGTGCGGTCTAAACGCGGAAAGAGGCCGTCTAAATTATCTCTCGAGCAGCTTTAGAAGTTCGGTGTCATTCCGTTTAATCGACGGCAGGACAGCGAATGCTCGCACGATAAACCCGTTCCGCACATGGCGCACTAAATCGCGGCCAATTCGCTCAACGACGTGCATGAAACATGGGCCTTCCAACTCGTTGGAACGGACGCCACGGCAATAGGCCATGGCGTCCCGCTATTTCGCTATGTGCATCTATTACGGTTGGTACGTGGCTAGCAGGTGTCCGGCGTATATCGTCAAACCACCTACCAGCAGCGTTATGTACGGCAACAGGCCGGCGCGACGACGTATCGGTTTGCCGTTTTCCTTTAGGTCTGCCTCCATCCAACTCGGGAAACGGCCTCCATCCGTTACGTAATGACGGTAGGCAAAGATCGGAATAATCCCAGCGACGATGACGAGGCTGGTCAGCAGCACGCGCTGTCCCCAGAAATCCGCGCCCCATCCCATGATGAGGAGGTTGAGGAAGCCGCATGCGGCGCCCACCGCCAACAGCCAATTGGGAGCGCGATAGGGTCGTTCTTGATGCGGGCGATCGATCCTGTGGAGCCAGCCTGCCTGCAGATTCAGGAACACGAAGACCATGTATGTCGTGTTGGCGAGAACGATGAGGAAGACATAATCCGAGATCGATAGAAGTGCGGTGTTGAACGTGAGATCCGTCCACATTGCAGCGACGGGTGCGCCGTGACCGTTGACGCGTGACAGATACTTCGGCAGCCAGCCATCGTGGGAACCTTGATAAAGAGTGCGCGACGAGCCCGCCATTGCGGTCATAACGACGAGGCAAATCGACAAAGTCAGCGTTGCGATCACCAGTTTACTGAGCAGTGGCCCGGCACCCAGCATTTGAGCCATCACTTGGCCGACACCGGTACCGTCGTAAATTCCCGGATCAAGAAGACCGTTGAGCCCGAGGTAGCCCTGGAATGCAAAAGGAACGATCGTGAAGAATGCGATGCAGAGTATGCCCGAATACACCAAGGCCCGAACTGTATCATAGCCGGGATTCTTGAACTCGCTTACGTAGCAAACTGCCGTTTCAAAAGGGTAGGTGGACCAGGCTGCGAGCAGTAGGCAAGCCATCAGCGTCGTGATACCCACCATGTCCCATGCGCCATGCGTCGGCTGCCCGGCAGCATCGTGGATAAGAGGCACAAACGGCGTGAAGTTTTCAGAATGAATATCTCCGGTCAGCAACGGCACGATACCAATCAGCAGCAGTGGTAGCAGCACCGCCACGGCGATAATCATCTGCACTCGGGCAGCTTTCAAAATTCCGCGGTGTTGGATCGCGAAGACTGTAAGCATCAATGCTAACCCGAGGAAGAACGTCGCATTAAGCCGGACAACGACGCCTTCTTTGATGAAGCTCAGATCGAACAACGTCAGCTGCCACGTCCTGATCATAGAGTCGGCAGGAAAAAGCAGATTCAAAACATAGCCCGCGGCAAGGCCTGAACCGATCGCGAGCACCGGTGACCACGAGAACCAATTCGCCCAGACTGAAACGGGCCCGAGCATCTTGCCATAGGGAACCCACGCGATTGCGCCGTAGACAGACGCTCCGCCCGACTTATTCGGAAAAAGTCCTGAAATTTCTGCGTATGTGAAGCACTGAATAAAGCCGATGAACATCGACAGCATCCACACGCCGGCTGAGATATTGCCGGCAGCGGAGGCGACGGCTCCGACCGAGAATAACACGAGTACCGGTGTGCCAGATGCGATCCAGAATGCGTGCTTCCAATTCAGTGTACGGCGCATTGTGCCCGATGTTTCGGACACTTCTGGTTCGGCTGTTAATACCACCTCCGACATCCCCACCTCCCGAAATATAATTTTTTTATCCAGGCCATCATCTCGGAATGCGAGATGCTAAAACCCGGATTCTAGGAGACCACAGGGACGCGGATTAAAAACTCCCCGGTTCGCTATTTTATGCATTGAGGACGTTGATGCTTCCCGTCGAGCATGAGGCACGCGCCGCGCGCTTCAGTTCGATTTGGCGACGACGTCGTGTTCAGTAATACTGCTAGGGCAGTAACTTGCTCTCGTTTCGTCGGGTAACGTCGGAGTGGGGGAGGTGAGCTTCCGGCCGACTTCTTCCATGAAGATTTCAGCCACTAACCGTTTCGGCGCATGTCTATTGGAAATGGCGTAGATATCGCACCCTGTGCCCAACGATCTCGGCGTGAGGGGCCAAAGCGTTCCTTTTCTGACGTCTGCCGCGGCCATACGTTCAGGCAACAGACAAATTCCCAATCCGAGGACGGCGAGGCGCTTTGCTTCTTCCAGATTTGGTGTCGTCGCGGCGATACGTTTTCCCAGTCCGTGACCTAATCGATAATGCGTTAGGCTGTCCGGTTCGTCGGCTCCTGTTAGAATAAGGGGCTCGTTCGATAATGAGTCAACCGACTGAACAGAGGTTCCATAGAGGTGATGTCGTTTCCCGCAATATACTAAATGCACTTCCCGAGTCAGAAATTCATAACGTAGCTCCGTATATTTTGCATGGATTGCAGCGATGCCGACATCGACCTCGTTGCGAAGTACAGCGAGTGAAATTGTTTCCCACGGAGCGACTTCGATCTGAAGCTCAACAAGCGGACATCTTGTGCTGTAGGCGACGAGAAGCTTGTCGAATTTTGAGCTTACGAAGTTGCTGATCGTGCGCAGCCGGAGACAACCGCGCAGTTCCTGAGTGACGTTATCGAGGCTGTCTGGAATGCGATCGAATTTGGCGTAAACCTCGCTGACGCACTCGTACAAAATGCGTCCCTCATCGGTCAATTCGAAACCAGCGGGTCCGCGTCGACAAAGCTTTTTGCCGAGGTGCCTTTCCAGTCTTTGGAGAGCAAGACTGAGGGTCGATTGCTTTCGCCACAGGGCGTTTGCGGCGGAGGTCACGCCATTCGCTTCGACGATGCCATAGAAGGTTTTGAGAAGATTCCAATCCAGATCGAGACAAAATTTCTGGCGCGCTCTCATGGTCACTCCCGGAAAATGAGGTGGGCTGAACTATCCCACCGTCATGATTGGAGTGAACTCTACTCGACCCTCAATGGACCGCAACAAGGAGTGCATTGCAGCATGCTTGTGCGAGCGGCTTAGAGCATTGGTCCAATCAATGCTCAAAATAGGAAGCCGGTAGCTCTTTAACGGACAACTCACCGCTATGGTCGGGGTGAAAATCGCACGTGTATCATAGCGGCGAAGGGATTAGTCGGCTCAAGCAGAGGCCAGTAATGCTCGAAAGCGAAGCTTTCCCCGTGGTGTTCTTCATGCTCAGCTTCTTCGCTTTTGCGATCGCGTTACTCTACGCCTTGGCGCGCGCCTGGGAAAAAGCACTTTCCACACGAGCGGAAGTTGATCGTGCCTCTGCAGCACGGCCCTGTAGAAGCGACTATAGCCGTCCCGTCGCCACTCTAGCGCGCCAAACTACAAATCTATCATCAAGCAGGGACAACTGAAGAGCGGCCCCTTTGCAAGAACTATAGACCGGAGAAAGCGAGCAGCCAAAACGCTAAACTCAAACGCTATGACGACGTTGCCGACAGATATCTTGCGACCGCAGCCGCGCTTCAACTTGGAAGCTCAGCGAGTAGCCCAGAAATATTCGAATCCCGATCCACATATCGGCGAGAGCAATATTGATTTCGCTTTTTCTGATTTTACGCATCGATCATTCGCTAGCTTGAAAATTTTCAAGAGAGAGAATTGCAGACTTCTATCAATGCAACTGCGTGCTTCAAACATTGTGCGATGAGTGCACGATTTGTGCAGTCCCTGGTGCCGCACTTTGAAAATGCTGGCAACCGAGCTCATCGAAAGAGTTTGTTGTTCAGGGCGATGTGGGTGACAAGCAGGTGTTCTACAGCTGGTCGTCAGTGGCCTGCTCTGCGGAACTCCTCCAGTTTGAGTTGGAGTCCGAACCTGAGGGCCGGTAATTCGCCGGCCATTTTTTTGAGTGCTTGAGTGAGTCAAATTCAGACTTTGCACCGAGTGTAATTCTCGTTCGCTCTGCGAACAAATGTGCACTCTAAGCCTATTTCCTGTTCTCTCACGCCTTAGAAAATATTCGCAAGGAGATAAATTATAGCTCGGCTCGCAGACATCATTCACAGCTCGGCGAGTTGAAGGCTTCGTTCTGGGAGGCATCAATCTTCGATCTTTCTCGAACGAGGAATTGAATCAAAAAATAAGACTTCCCAAGGAGACTCTAATGCAAAGCGTGATTGGTGGAGGCCCACGACGCAGGTCGTGGCGCCAAGGAATAGTTGTGTCCTCTTTAGTGGCAGCCGCAGCACTGACCTCGGTACCGGCTCTGGCAGCCGATGCCTCGGACAACGGCCCGACCGCAAACACAATTGAGGGGAAAGTGCAGGGATATACGAAAGATGGGGTCAACATCTTTTTGGGCATCCCCTACGCGGCCCCGCCAGTCGGCAAGTTGCGTTGGCAGCCACCTCAACCCGTTAAAAAATGGAAAGGCGTACTTGACGCCACGCACTATGCCAATACGTGTCCGCAGGTCACGACACTCGGCCCCTTCGCCGGACCGGCGAGCGCCAATGAAGACTGCCTCTACCTCAACGTCTTTACGACCTCGAACAAGGGACACAAAAAGCCGGTACTCGTATGGATTCACGGCGGTGGCAACATCACTGGTGAATCTAACGACTACGATGCAAGCAAACTCGCCACCGGCGGCCCCAACGGTAAGGACACCGTCGTCGTCGTCATGAACTATCGCCTCGGTCTCTTCGGCTATTTATCGCAGACAGCGCTGAATAACGAAGGCCATCTGTGGGGCAACTATGGAATCCTCGACATTCAGGCGGTGCTTCGCTGGGTCCAGCGAAATGCTGCTAAGTTCGGCGGAGATCCCACAAGAGTTGCGCTCGGCGGTCAGTCCGCAGGTGCGCTGAACACCGTCGCGAATCAGCTGTCGCCCTTGGCTGCCGGCCTCTTCAATCGCGCAATCTATGAAAGTTCTCCAATTTCCTCGCTGCCGACGGCGGCCAGCGCTCTTCAGAAAGGCAATGATTTTGCCACCGCTGCCGGATGCACGAGCGGCAATGTTGCCAAGTGCCTCCGGAACCTATCGCCTGCGCGTATTCTTCAGCTCCAGGGAACGCCGAACGCCAATGGTTCTTACACCACCCAAGCGTTTGTCGACGGCACGATTATCCCGATTCAGCCTGAAGCCGCGTGGACGAGCGGCCGCTTCAACAAGATGCCGACCATGGGCGGCTCCACCAAGGACGAAGGCAACTTTGGCACAGCCATCACGGAATACTTCTCCGGACCGCCGCAGGTCCCGATGACCGTGGACCAGTACAACGCTCGTATAACCGGCGACGTTGCCGCTCAATATCCGCTCAGCAATTACGACGGCAATCCACAGTTGGCCTACAATCGCGCGAGCACCGATCAGGGCAAATGCTCCAGCCTCCATGTTCTGAAAGCGTGGGGTCCGCAGATGAAGACGTATGCCTACGACTTCACCTATCAGAACTCGCCCTTTTACTTCCCGAAAATGCCGGGCTTCCAGCCTCTCGCCTACCACACTGCCGATATCCAGTTCCTTTTCCAAAACTGGCATGGCGGCAACCTGGGCGTAAACCTCGATCCGGTGACCGGCGTTCCGCGTGAACTCCAAGGTGCGGAAGTCACGTTGTCGGACCAGCTCGTAGCCGCGTGGACGAACTTCGCAGCGACAGGCAATCCGAACGGCACCGGCAATTCGCCGTGGCCGAAGGTGGCCGGTGGGGCAGTCACTTTCCTGAACCAAAATGTTCCGCTCTCGACAACGTCGGAAGCCGACTACAGAGCCGCGTACAAGTGCGATTTCTGGGATCCCAAAATCACTTACCCGACGAATTGATCGCATGACATGACATGAATTCTCAGGGGCTATGTCCACCGTGGCATAGCCCCTGAGTTTGTTTGCGCGGTCCCGGAATGCGGTTCAGGCTGTCACTTGCCTCGTGCGAACCCCTCGTTGAGTGTCTTGGTTGAGGACCCGTTGGGCGTCTTGCTTCAGAAGGTAGATAGAGACTGCAAGCAGCACGAGATCCTTCAGAAGGAAGGCAGAATTATTTGTCATCGCTGGAAAGCCGCCGGCGCCGGCATCCCACGCATCTGGAACGAATGGCATGACCGTCAGGGTAGCGATGAAGGTAGCAATCGAACCGAGCGCGCCGAGCATGCCGGCTTTCTTGTTCCAGAAACCCAGAAGCAGCAACGTGCCAATGGTCCATTCCGAGGCACCGAGGAAAATGGCGGTGCCACGAATGCCCAAAACCGGGATCGTCCAGGAGATAAACGGGCCGTGGGTAATGATTGGCAACAGTCCTCGGATCTCCGATTCGAACCATTTGTCGTATCCGAACCATGCGAAGATGATCACCATTGCGGCGCGGAGCAGATTGTAGTCGAGGTCGGGTTTCAGGAGGCCTGAGCGGCCGAGAAGTTGGGCGATGGCATTCATTTGTTTTTTCCTCTGAACAGGCCGGCCGAGCCGGAGACGAATTGCATCTGGGTTGATGCCGATGGGTGTCACACTAGTTCAGAAGATGAGATTGATAATGCTGGGCAGGCTCGATTATATGCTCCATCGTCTCAAATGAAGGCCTCGCGATGGAGCACGTAGATTGGCTGAGCCGCCTCCTGGACATCATACCGGTCGCTGGACGAGCTGAGCACCGCTGCTTCTTCGCGGCGCCGTGGCGGTTGGAGAACGGGAGTTCGGAACCAGGGGAAATCCCCTACCACGTCATCCTCGCCGGCTCTGCTGTCCTTGAAGGGACCGATGGCCAACCTTCGCGAACGCTAAACGCCGGCGATATCCTGCTGTTGACGCGAGGGCCAGCGCACGTCCTCCACGATGGCGGTGGCCAGGCCGCATCGCCTATCCGGCAGAGGATCGGTGCCACGATCACGGTCGACGAAAATGATGGCCAGGGGGAACGGCTCGATATGCTCTGCGGCCGCTTCATCTTCTCCGCAGCCCACGCGCGCCTAATCCACGATTATTTCCCTTCGCGTCTGGTGGTCAACGCAGCCGAGCATTCGGCGATTGCTGCTAGACCCGGCGCGCGAGCCCAGCTCGCCAACTTAGTGGGATTGATGCGATCGGAATCGGCGGAGGAGAACCTTGGTGGCCAAGCGATGCTTGCAGCCTTGTCGACCGTGCTCTTCACTCTCACGCTGCGCCTCGCGAGCGAGGATCGGGATGCTCCTACCGGGTTGCTCACGCTGGCCGGCCATCCGCGCCTGGCAGGAGCCTTGTCGGCCATGTTGGCTGCTCCAGGTCACGCTTGGACGTTGCCGGAACTCGCCGGTCTCTGCGGAATGTCGAGGGCCACGTTCATCCGCCAGTTTCAGCAGAGCCTCGGCCGCTCCGCCACGGAGCTACTAACCGATGTGCGCATGACAGCAGCAGCAAACGCCTTGCGATCCACATCGAACTCGGTGGCGACGATCGGCGAGGATGTAGGCTACCAGTCGGAAGCTGCATTCCAGCGGGCATTTAAGCAGCACGTCGGATTCACGCCAGCAGAATACCGGCGTCGGGCCGCGATGCACGGAGAGAGTTCGAGATGAGAGCAGGGGATTGCCAGCATGGCGAGCAGCTGTCGTGAAGTGGGTTAGTATTTTTTGAGGCGCGATTGCCAGAACCAATCGCGCCTCAGGTTAGATGGGGAAACGGATCTCAACGAGACGCAACATTCTTATGGGGCGACTTCACGTACTTGTTGACCCACTTCATCAGCAACTTGGAGATTTTCGCACTGTTCTTTTCGATCATCATCATGTGGCCGTTGCCTCTGATGCCGACCGTTTCGAGCCGGACATAATCGACCGGAACGCCAGCCTGCTGCAAATAACGTGCGGTGCACTGGTCGTATTGGGCATGGTACGACGCTTCACTCGTGACGACGAGCGTCGGAATCTTCTTCAACCTGATGAGCTGCCTGGCTGGCTCTTTTTGCTGCTGGCAGGGATTAAGATCAGGATTGTCCGCCGGAATTGTCTCGAACTGAAGCTCTGAAGGACTGGCGATGGCGGGAGAGTACGTCAACGGGGACGGAGACACGCCGTAAACTTTGCCACCGGAGACGGGCGGTCCCGAAGGCTCGATTGCAAGGATGCCCTTGACAAGATTGGGACGCGCATCCGCGATTGGCCACGTGAATGACCCGGATTGTGAATGGGTCATGAGAATGGAAGGCCCAATCTGGTCTAAGAGAGCGGTGACAGCGAGTGTGGTCATCACCTCATTGTCGGACGATGCATTCTCAACCTGAGACGCAAAGAACTGATCGAAATATTTGTCGCCAAGCAGGCCGGTGCCCGGGAACTGCGTGTGATATTTGGCTTGTGGCCAGCTACCAGGAAACTTTTCTGGTGCTGTAAAGCGTGTCTGAACGCTATTGGTATCGCCGCCGCTGAGCGTACCATTGGTTTGGGGATGATAGACCGATCTTCCTCGGGCAGGCTGATCTACGACATAGACGGGATGCCCCTGACGCACGAAGTCGAGAGCCCAACCTTCCCGGCCGTCAGGGGTACTCAAGAAATTTACGCCCGTCTGTTGCGACCCGTGGACCATGATGACGGGAAGCTTTTTGGAATTTTTATTGGCGGGTAAAAAGTATTCGACGTGGGCCTGATTGGTTTTGATGAGGGC
>Ga0256771_1000310_pt1 | contig 10672 bp, 2 predicted proteins | sample MC6MC0922MT_FD_186046 | JGI IMG/M metagenome (GOLD analysis project Ga0256771, IMG submission 186046) | Metatranscriptome of enriched soil aggregate microbial communities from Iowa State University, Ames, United States - MC6-MC0922-MT... | ecosystem: Environmental > Terrestrial > Soil >...
CCCCTTTCGTCGTTCCGCTCTGCTCTATGTCACACACATACACATACCTTCGACACATCCTCTTCCGTTCTGCTTCCATTAAACGCTATTCTGGCTGTGTCATAATTACCTAGCCCAAACCATCACTTCATTGCTTCACATCACAGCTGCCAGTGGCACATCACAGAAGCATCCTCAGCAGCACCATCATCAACATCAACATCCACATCAACAAACAGCGGTGAGGTGTTGAATTTCAGCGTGCATCATAGCGAGCCTCTCAAATCTGAGTGACGCTGCGGTTGAGTGGATCCACGCCTCGGCACCCATATCCGCATTGATTGGCAGCGTTTCAATCGGGCGTAAGAAGAGAGTCGGCGGACAGAGGTTGGACGCTGCTGTCCTGCCCTCCTTCACACATCACCATGCCGCCCATCCTGTTGGGGTTTGGCACACCGCCATCAACTGTAAGGTGGATGGCAACACGGGCATCCATACGACCGCATGTCCCCTGGTCACTTCTACAGCTGCTCCTTCTCCCTCTGCTACTCCTCCTCTCTTCTCCCCTCTCCCTCACTCTCGCCTCTGCTCCCTTCCCTGGCCCTGCCTCCACCCTCTACAGCACTGCAGAGCATACCTGGCTCTTCAATCAGTCAGCGTCCTCACCCAACAAATGTCCTCTCTCCACCCCATCCGGCATGTCCGTTGGGTTTGCATCGTGCGGCGGCTACGGTACGGGCCAATATGTCGATCTCACTCTCGCCACAGACAACAATGGCTGGGCCACCACGGTGCTTCCCAATCCATATACACTCACCGCGACAACAGGATTGGCATTCAGTCTGTGGATCAAGCAACGTGATGCGAATGAAGGATTTATGCTCATGACATTATCGAACAATGAGCAGACGAAAAATGATGGAATTTTCATCAAAATCTCCGCCAACAAACTCTTCTTCAAATTTTATTCATCGACTGGCACGGATCTTTGTCCCCAATCTGACAGCCTCAACGTTCCCATCAATTTGAATGCCTGGACGCACTATGCCTACTCCTTTCAAGCATCCACCAGAACACTCAATGTGTGGAAGAATGGTCAGGGAGCACAGCCCGGCAGTACATCATTCGTGTGTAGTAACACGATCCCATCTGTGTCACGTTCATGGGCGACATTGTTAAAGTCAGATAGTTCAGGCATGACCGATTGGCTTGTGAAAGCTGAATTGGGACACTTCGCCATCTGGGAGAAGTTCCTCTCGACAGCCGATGTCACGACATTATTCCAAAGTGGCACACCACTACTCAGTGCGGTGGACTGGATCCAGAATCCCATCATCAACACCATCAATGAGACCTTCCTCTGTCGAACATGCAGTCAAACTATTCAACTCAATGCTCCCATACTCGTTGATGATAATCAAGCTGTCGAATTAAACTTGGTTGTCGATGGTGCAGCCTCGGCCTCGCCCTCTACGCTCATCTGGAACACTGCCAATGCTATCAAATCATTCACAATTACACCATCGTTGCAGGGTGCGGATTGGTTTCGTATCCGCTTTGAACAGACGGGTAGTGGAGCATTACAACGACCATTCATGTTCGATGACCTCGTCTTGCAATCATCCGACCTCTCCTCACTTGAATGGAGCTTACCTCAGGAACCATTCACTGCCGTTCCAATCAATCCATCCTTCGCTCCGTGTACACGATCGTACTCGTTGTCTGATGGTTGGAGTGTGTCTGCGTCGATTCGTGTCAGAGCGGCGTTTGGAACAGTGGGTGCATGGAGTGTTCGGCTCACGAATGGAACAACGCTGCCACCATTGAGCAATATGACCTGGATGAGCGTGCCATTGGAGATGGGCGCCAACACACTCCAGCTCATCAGCAGCATCAATGGGAATTTTCTCTTCACCGTCACACGTAAGTCCTCCAATCTGACAGAACTGGATTTCGCATTCAACGCACGATCGGATCGGCAGCCTCCCGCATTGGAGCAGCAAGTTTCACTATTGCAGTCCGGCATCCTCTACTATGAAATCTCTGTGCCCTACTATCGTGAATCATTCAAGATGCGTGCAATGACAAGTGAGACATTCGCGCTAATTAAGTTGACACCACCATCAGGGGCAGCTGTGAATCTTAATGCAGCGGTTGGTATGTCTGGGAGCGGCACTCCATCCTTCTACAAGGCGAGCAGTGGTAGTTGGTATGGTGCACCTGCAGGATACTTCCCATTGAGTGTTGGAGCGAATGATATGATCGTGCGCAGTACGAACGAAGAGGATGTACTCATACGCATAACGCGTGCAGCACAAGATATGATTGAGATTGATGCATTGGATCAGAGTGAGTCTCTGGGGCTGGCTAGGGCGGCACGTCCATCCACATTTGGTCGGCTACTTCCTCTCACACCTTCTGCTTCACCCATCCCTGCCGATCGATTCTCCTTTGATCTCCTCCTACCCTACTCTGTCACCAACTTGAGCTTCCGTGTTGATACACGTGTAGCGACCACGCCAATCACACTCACACATGGTCCACGGCCCGGTACGGTGCTGACAACCCTCACTGATGGAGTCTCCTCACCATCGATCGCGATGGATGAAACAATGCTGCCTGCTGGAAATCGTATGAATTCCGCTCTTTTCATATTGGATAATCCACAGGATGGTGCATACATGGTCAATGTCACACGCTATCAACCTCGTGCGATCACCATCGAACTACAAGCAGTCTACACGGATGGAACGATCCGTCTGATCAACTTCCCCACTCCATTCAACTACCTCCAGACATATGGCTATAACACGACTCTCGGTTCGGGTGTGATGGGTATACAGGTTCGTTTGAATGTATCTGCACCAGCGGACCCTACTCCTCCAAAGGCCACACTCATCTCCACCACCAGTACTTCACCATACTCCACCTCCACACAGACAACACTCACACCTGGTGCCTGGAGCTCGACTCTTCAACTCGCATCGAAACTGTCACAGATTTTACATGTACAGACGGAGTATGAAGGAGTATATGAATTCAACCTCATACCACAAGCACAGAATTTGAACGTCAATATCATCGGCCGATTGAGAGCCTACAATGGCAGTCCCGTCGTTGAGCAGGACCTGACATCGAAGCTCATCTGGGCGGATCCTGATTTCGGCGCTGGAAGTGGGTGGAGTAGTATTGGTGTGAAGAAGTATAATCTGGCCGTGACGTATGGATATGAATCGTTCGACTTTCTTCCAACGTTCACCGTGCAGGATGCTGTTGGTACGTATCATCATGATGTCTCCATCAAGGCTGGTAGTGGTAGTGGCACACCCATACCAGCAATCAGTGGACAACGATCGATGAATTATTCGCTTGCTCTTGGCAGCAATACATTTCAACTCATCTCTACGCGTGATGGAACCATCACCATCAATATTGAACGATACAATCCGACACTCTCTGCGACGTCGTTGAATGTATATGATGGTGCACGCTCTGCTCCACTCGTTCCAGTCGGTGACTTGGAAACGTTGAACATGAAACCGTCATCATTCTCCATTGGTGTACTGGATTACGTCATTAAGATGCCACACATTTCTACGAGTGTTAGCATCAAGTTCACTTTCACGCCAACTGGCCCAGCAGCTGGTGATGCACCGGTCTCTGCGGATGTTGATGGTCAACCAGCCACATCGGTCAACATCGCCAGTAATCAATACCTGCCACCAGCCACACACCCACCAACAGGTACACCAACTCATCCAACACTACCAGATGGAACCATCCTACAACTTCGACCAAATACAACCAATGTTGTTCGATTGGTGACCGTGGATGGCGTGTTCGGTATCCAAGTGAAGCGCATGGAGCCGAGCTTGTATACACTACATGTCCGTGGAAACACGAGCTCTGGCTTCACTGCTCCACTCACCCTGGGACCATTCTTCTCACCGATCGAGCCCTACTATACGATTGCGGTTCCGAAAGAATTCCAAGCGGTTGCATTCGCCATCACATTCAATACTGGACAGGTTGCGGCGAGTGTGCCTGAATCGAATGCAGGTGAAAATGGAGAGACGAATGCATTTTATTCGTTGTTCGATGCTACTCAACGTCTCGATGATGGCATCGCTGCACCGACAAGCAACCTGACTGCTCTGTGGAGCGGGCAGACGACAAGCTACTATCCATTACGTATCAACTCGACTACACTCTTTTATATCGAATCGAATACGGATGGTGTGTACACATTCTTATTCGTGCATGATGAAGTGGTGATGAAAGATGTGTCCTTCTGGTTGGGCTCGAGAAGCATGGGCGCGACCAACCCATTGGATGCATCCGCCACTGGATATCAACGATTCTGGCGTGATTCAGATTCCCCATCATTGGTGCCATCCATCTCTCCACCATTCAAACCAACGAAAACGGATGTAGCCTACACATTCACTGCAAGTGTCTATTATGTACAGGACTTGTATGTGATGAGCGCACGGTTCAACAATCTATCCTCACCGGCTCCGCCCACCGTGCTCACGCTCGATCGCCCTTCTCCCGCTGGCGGACCTGCAGCGACAGAGATGCAGTATGATACACCCAGCCAAACCGTACCGATCGCATTGGGCGAGAACTACTTCCGTATGCATTGTAGTATTGATGGAGATTATATGTTTAAAGTGACACGTCAATCTCCATCTGTCAGCAGCATGACGCTGCAGGCACGCAATGCATCGGCTGGTGGTCCACTCATCGAGGATGCATCACTGTTCGCCCCATCGCCAGCATTGACTCCCACCGCTACTGCACCCGACGTCGTACACGAGATGTCGGTCGATTTTGTTGTCGACGCCATCATTCCCATACTCACCTACTCACCTCGTCCATCCGCTGTGTCTGGCCTGACACCCTATGTATCGATGGAAGTATGGGGTGAGGACTACTTCCATGGAAATGAATCCATGATTCAACAACTGCCAGTCTATGCGTCCGGTACTGTGCCAGTTCTCCACCCGTTGCCGTCCGCTGAGGCTCCACGCTTCACCGTTCCATCACTGACGGTTGGTATGAATTTGTTGCGTATTCATAGTCCCTTGGATGGTCAATATCACATTGTCATCCGGCGTGCTGATCGGAATATGAAATCATTTGGATTATTCGGATATGGATTTGATGGACGAACTGCATGGCCCGTCACTCATACTTCAACCGGTCAGAGCATCGATGCGGATAATCCCATCTCCACCGATGTACACTATGATCTACATGTACCATTCTATGTGCGCACACTCAACTACAAGGTATCGTTCGCTGGCAGTGATGGACCGAAACTCAATCGAATCGAATACTTCAATTGTACCTACAATGGTACATTTGTGACCCCTGATCACTTCGGTGAGACGAATGTCACCTGTCTGAATAATTCGTATGAAGTCATCGTTGGTCCAATGGTGCGGATGGATAATTTCAATTTCACCGTACTCAATGTGACGAACCATACCTATCAGCCATCTGACTCACTCGACACTTTCCTCCCGTTAGCTGCATCGGACTCGGCTCCCAATGTTCTGACCATCCTCTCCGTACTCGATGGAAATTATCAAATTCGTGTGCAACGTGCCGCATCCGACCTTAAGAACCTGACGCTGATTGGCTATGCCGGCATTGATGCATCAACGCATGAATTGCCCGATCCATTGACTCCATGGCCACTGGGGTCAGGAGTCAATCCCATGACCGCCGTCCAGACGAATGTTATACTGGATGCATTAGCACGTGGTGAGTCGAATATGAGTACGAGTGTATCAATCCCATTCTCCATCACTCATGTTCAGCTGCCTATATCATTCAGCCAAGCAGGTGAGGCATCCATTGAGATGGACATGCCTGATGGATCCATCGCACATCTGTTGCCACAACTCACCAGCACAGATCTACGATGTCCATCCGCGGGGACGAGTGCCACCAACCCCACCGTGCTCAACAGCAACTACACGGATTGTAAGCTGGTGCAGCTTGATGTGGCTGCGTTCGTTGCCACACTCAACTGCTCAGCTGAGTTCAATGGAGTGCCATTGCTCATCGATGGACAGAATCGAACCGTTGTCAACTGCAGCACCGAAACTGCACTCACTGGTACATTGCCCAACGATCCTTCCTTCCCATTCCTCGCACTGCAAGCCGGTCAGCATCGTCTGCGTGTCTCATCCCGTTTGGATGGTGAGTATGAATATCGTGTGAAGCGAGCAGCACCCTCGCTCACCAACGTCGCATTGGAGGGATTCTTTACCACTCCCAACCTGCCATCCACGCCACTCAACATGCAGCCTGTGCTCCGGAGTGCATTCGATCCCATCGATGCCAATGGTACGATGCCGACATTCAATGTGACCCAGTCCTCTCATCCATTCATTCCTGGCGGCTACAACATGCAGTCGGTGTTTGGATACGAGATTGATCGTGTACGAATCAATGTCGCATGCAGCGATATCAGCTTTGTTCAGACACGTGCGAAATCGTCTGATCCATTTGGCGCGTTGACAAGCGCGAGTGGTGCATGGTGTGGCTACACGGAGTTTGATTTCACGACGTTGGATCCATTGTCTTCTCCGCCAACTCAAGCACGCACTATCCATGTCGAACTTCGATCGGAAATGGATGGGCTCTATCGCATCTCACTCACACGCCTACCACCTGATCTCGCTGCCATGAATCTTACCGCCATCCGATCCAATGCATCAGCCATGCTCCTACCCCTGGTCCCTGCGTCCTTGACCGATCAGCCATTGGTGCCTGTCTATGTACCAGGTCTGGTGTCCCAGCGATATGAATTCAATCTCACATCGAGCTACGACAAGCTCGATCTCACCTTCCACTTTGCCACACCAGGTAGTCTCACAGTTGACGTGGTGACGGATGGCCGTGCCAGCCCTCCTCTGCACTTCGAGCCACAGAGTGGTGTGGCACTGCCACGCATCACTCTCGTACAAGATACGTTCACAACGCTGACGATCCGATCGACACTGGATGGCAACTACACTGTGCGCATCTTTGCTGTGGCTGGATACTTCAATTGGACGGACGCCGCTATTCCTCAGACTCTCTATGCATTGGACTCGACTCCACATATGCCTCTCACCCCCTTTGGCATCGTTGGTGCATCGCTCACAGTCACATGCAGCTCATCACTCGGCCCAACGGGTGGTGATATACTCGACTATACACCTCCCGATTCCACGTCGAGCCAGTCGGAGATGATCTTCATTGACTCACTCATGAAACAATACTTACGATATACCGCCGCCAACCTCATGCAAGAGACTCTCGTCAATATTACATGTACGGCGACTGGCACTGATGCGTATCGGTTCGATGCTGTTCCGGTATTGCACATCCGCATTTCCCCACGTGCAATCGTTCATGTGATCCATCCATCATCCGTCTTCAGTTCGGCCACGTTCCGCATGCAAGTCAATGTGACAGCTGCACCCAACTCTGGCAAAGAGATGACACTGTGGGCATCGATGCGATGTCAGAATGTCGTTGGATTGAACTCCTCGACACAGGGCAGTTGCTCGAAGGATTATGCAACAGGGATGAATCTTCAACCCGTTCCGGATGCGCATCTCACACTCAACAACACTCAACTGACATCAGATCCATCATTCTATATCGAAATGCAAGCGCCAAGTACATTCGCTCAGGATGCGGCTGGTTTAGTTGGTGGTGTACAAAATTTCACTATCTTCTTCTATGTGACCGGTAGTGACGCATCTCACTACAGCGTTGCTGCACTCAACGATGAGAGCTATCAAGCTGGTGTTGGAGCCCCGGGTGTTGGCATCTTCCTCTATGTACGACCTCAATCATACATCACCGTCAGTCAGATGCCAGACGATATGAGCGTCCTCCAATCCTACTCACTGACGACTGTCATGCCACTGGCACCACCAACCACTGCAGCTGGATTCATCTTGACGCCACGCATTGATCCACCTGATACAGGCGCGCGGATCGTTCCAGCCTCAGTCTTCTTCTCACTGCCCAATGCTGCTCAGACATTCACTATCATCGGCCCACCCAATCCTGCACATCTCACACTCTCATTCGTGTTGAGTGGATCAGATGCCACGCACTACTTCCTTCCAACTCCATTCGAGGTGAATGTTGCACCACTGGGTACGATCGTCCTACATGATGTATGTACGGAGATTGCTGTTGGCGGCTCGTGCTCTGCCTCCGTCTCCCTGTCAGAGCAGCCATACAGGAATGGAGCAGTCACGCTGTCTGCTTTCCTGGCACCAGATGGCAAGTTGGGTACCACGACAACTCTACATTTCGACTATAACAATTGGATGACGCCACAAACAATCATTGTCAATGCACCGACAACGACTGATTCACCCGCATTCCGTCTCGATGATGGCCTTTCCTACGGTACTCCACTACTTGACCTCTCATTCGTACCGAGTGGGATGAACGCCTATCAATATGCCCGCTATTCCAATCATTCCATCCTACTGCTCTCCCAATGTATCGTCACATCGCTACCTGCCACATTGTATGCGGATCAGAATTCGCTGCCCATCTCTGTCACGTGGAAAGGAGTGGGCTATGCTGCCGTTGACTTCCACATCTCCTTGTCACCACCGAACTTTGGCTACTCATCCACCTCACTCATCTCGTACTCATCCACACTCTATACCAAGAGCTTCTTCGTTCATGCACCCAAGACCATGGCTGATGGCTCTGGTTCATCGACTCTCACACTCACCTTCTCCCTCTCTGGCACTGATGCACACAAATTTGAATCCACCACGTTCGTCTCTGTACTCGATGTTGGGAATCCAACACCACCCGTCATGCAAAGCAGTACGTGGAACATCAACCTTCTCCAACCCGTCCCACTCACCGTCACTGGATTCCCCACACGTCTCTATACCAACCAACGCGCTCTGCTCACATTCACTCTGAGTGAGTCGACCACATCTGGCAGTGGTGGATTCGTATTGTCACCAGTGGGATATTTGGAAGGCGGCATTCCAGCAGGCAGCATGACTCCACAATCGCAATTTACACGTGGTGAAGGCTCAGCCATCACATTCGACCTCGAATTGACCGCACCCACTCAAGCCGGTAATTACTTCCTCTCATTCGCATTGTCTGGTGGGGATGCTGCACACTATGTAGTCGAGCCTCGTTCAACGACCATCATCATCGATCCTCAAGTCGAATTCATCATGCCGCCCAATACATTCCCTGTGGATGGACTCGCAATCGATCAACCACTGCCCATGTCCATGACTCCATCACTCATACCTGATGCGGGTGTGTTCATCCTACTCACACCAAAGTTGACTGCTGGCCAAGGCTCATTCATTCCAACCTCCATCAACTTCACCGCTGCCAATGCTCAACAGACACAGACGATTCTTTATGTCCCACCAACGTCTCTCGATGGCTCTGCATCCATGACGGTGACGATTGCCTATGACATGGATGCCACACTCAATGGCAATCCAACTGCAACAGAGCCGTACAAGGCTCCATCTCCTCGTACATTCACCGTGTATGATCCATCATTCATACCTGACACCAGTAGTTCATCATCAACTGGACCAGACTCATCCACTGCCATGTTGGATAGTAGCAGCAGCAGCAGTGGTACGAACCAGTCGGATGCTGATGGTGGGAGTAGCACTGGATTGGGTGAGCCAGAGTCCAGTTCATCCGGTCTGGCCCTGGACATCGAGGTCATCATCCTGCTCGTCTCCGTATTGGGATTGATCGTTTTGTTATTGGTCGGTATTGTATGCATGCGCCATAAGCGACAGAAGGAGGATAGCGATGCCTTCCATGCAGCGATGGTGGCGCAGGCAGCAGCGAGTGATGCAGATGCAGAGAAGGCGCGTCTCTCAACACTGACTGAGCAACGTGCACGTGAGTTGGATGCACTGGCTATCGCTGCTCATTCAGATGCGAAGCCAACCTCCTATGGTGCCGCTGCTGTCATGATCGAGATGGCATCGATGCAGCCTGGTAGTAGCAGTAGCAGTGATGGTGGAGCGAGACAGAAGCCAACATCCTATCAAGAGGACAGTATTGTTGCCATGCGTGAGGGAGAGGACGATGGGGATAGCGCGCAGGAAGGCAGTACCATTGGTGTTGATGAGGAGGAGGAGGAAGGGATCACAATGACGATGGCGATGAATCGATCACGGCAACCAGGTGGAAGTATTGAACTACAGGTTCGACGATGATGGACACCACTCCTGTGCCATGTCATGCCATGTCATGCCATGTCATGTCATGTCATGTCATGTCATGGTGTCCTGCCTTCCATCATGTTGCTGCCTCTTTGCTGCACAAGCACGTTGCACTCCACCCAGCCATGACGCTTTACTTTACTTTTGCCGCACTCTCGAGATTCTCAGTGTTTGATGCTTTTCTTGTCTCATCTCTTCTTCTTCTTCTTCCTTCTCACTCAGTGAGTTTCGCTTTTGCGGCTCACGACATGACGTGACGTGACTTGACCTCTCCTTTGTGTGACATCATTTCCGCGGATCCGATTCCGCCCAGCTAATCAAAGACTTGCCAATGAGCCATTGCACTGCATTGCACTGCACTGCGCACCCATGAACAGCAATGTTACAACATCACATCCCATGATGCCATCCTTTTTATACAATCGACACGGGAC
>Ga0256771_1000316_pt1 | contig 10570 bp, 8 predicted proteins | sample MC6MC0922MT_FD_186046 | JGI IMG/M metagenome (GOLD analysis project Ga0256771, IMG submission 186046) | Metatranscriptome of enriched soil aggregate microbial communities from Iowa State University, Ames, United States - MC6-MC0922-MT... | ecosystem: Environmental > Terrestrial > Soil >...
AGCTAGTTATGGCTATACCACTCAAGACGGGATGGAGGTGACGGATGTGGTGCAAGCTCATCATTGATGCACATGATGAAAATGGAAGCATGAACCAGCGAGCGAACGAAATGTTCGAGACATCATCAAACGTCATGCGGCTGTTCATGCCTGGGCATCATGCTGTTGAGTTGAATTTCGTTAGACAAAGGGCCATGCAAGATGAACGAACCAGCCGAACCAAGATGTTGATGACAAGGATGAGAGGAGCGGAGAGGAGAAGAAGGAAGAAAAGGGAGAAGACGATGAGGAGGAGTGAGCGGAAGATGATGAAAGAAATGTCAAGAATGATGAATGGGAAGAGGAGGAAGAAGAAGCATGATGCGAAAGGATGGACTGGCCAGATGCATCACCGCCACCAGTGGCTGACGACGATGGAGGAGGAGGCTCTGGTGTGACAGTGGATGATGATGAAGAAGAAGAGAACAACAGTGGTGGTGATGATGATCCTGTTGATGATGGAGAGGGTTCGATCGCGACAGCAGTTGAGGAACTACTCACGATAGGATTGCCGCTGTCACCTGTGCTGCTGTCACCACCGTCACCAGCCACGCCGGTGCTGCTACTCGACATGAAAGACGGAGCAGAAGAGGAGGACGAAGAAGAAGATGATGATGGCGCAGCAATGATTTGTAACGTATTCTGGAAATCATTCGCGGATGGGCATTCATCCACATGTACTCTCAACGTATTGACACCAATGTTGATTGGCCCGCTCTCAGCGAATGCCCCCGCAGGAGAAGAGTAGGATTCTGGTGTCACTCCTGCAGCGGTCGTACGAGTCAATGTCGATGCGGAGGCATCATTGTTGATACCTAATGTCACAGCACGAGCAATGAAACCCGAGCTAGTTGCAAAAGATGCAGTCACGAGCAGACTCGAGAGTTGAGACTGTTGCAGATTAGGTAGGGAATGAATGGAGCCATCTGATCCACCACTGGAAGGCGAATTGGAACTGAACCATGGCCATTCACTTGAGCCATCCGACAAAACGATAGATGAGAGATGGCAGATCATGATTGTACCAGTAGATGAAGATGATGAGGAGAATATACCAGTGCTAGAGGAGGAGATGATGGCGGCAGTGCTGCTGCTGCTGCTGGATGATGATGGAGGTGCCGTACTACTCGATTCAATAGCAGTGCTGCTCTGTCCAATTGCAGTCGATGAGGATGACGATGAGGGTTTTGATGGAGCGGTACTAGACGAGATCCAGCCACCTCCTCCACTTCCTGTCGATGACGATGATGACGATTCTATCCATGCTGGGCCGGATGATGATGAACTACTGCTGCTACTACTACTACTGGTGTCATTCACTGGCAAAACAGATGGGGCGACAGGCAATACAGACTCGGATGCACCACTCTTGAAGATGGATGGAGCAAAACTCCAAATGAGCAACAACAGGAGACCGACGCCGACAACGATTCCCACCGCCCATACACGTCTGAATTTCCATGCATTGCTCATCCATTGTTTCGTCTTCGCACAACACCCACCTTGTGTGTTGTTCCTCCTCCCTCGTAATGGTGATTTGACGACAGCCTTCTTGCCTTGATCTTTGCGAGCAGGAAATGCGGATGCGAGATGTGCATCAATACTTTGCATCGACATCGATGCTCTTGGACGAGGCACTGGCTCAGCGACAGGATAGAGTGGGATGGATGGAGTGGGTCTGGGTGGAAGTTGTGGTTGTGGTTCGGCCTTACTACCATCCTTCCATCCTTTCCGCTTCTGATCCTTTGCGCCTTCTACTTGCGCATCAACTGCCTGGATACGCATCTCATTCTCAATACAATCGCCCAATGTGCGCTTGTATGCTGCCGGTGGGTGGGGTGCAGTTCGACGTGGAGGCGAGAGCATGCCATGGGATGCTGAGGGGGCAGCGGATGATCGTGCAGCAACCGGGCAGGGTCCACCGATGACGGATGCAAGAGTCCTTGGAGAGGCACTCAATGCAGCAGGACGAACGAATGCAGGATGATGGTGTTGTTGTTGAGAGTAATGGGACGGCAGACCTGGTTGTGTTGAGCCAGTACTGCTCGTACTACCACTGGATGCACCACCATTACCATCCTCCTCACCAGGCCCCACTCCACTTCCATCTCCATCATCAATCTTCAATGGGATAAGCTGTGGGATGGGAGCTAACGGAGGAATGAAGGTGGGTGTACATGGATGTGCTGGATGTTGATGCTGGGAGGATTGGGATGGTGATGGGTCTGGAGCCGACGGAGTCGGTAAGCGACGCAGTGCCGTTAGCCGATGGCTCTCATCCGATGAATCAGGTGAAGAATCGTCACCATACACAAAAATGCTTGTGGCAGCTGAGCCTGGTCCATTCTTCGTTGCTTGCACTTGATGTTGATGTGCGTGCTGTGCTTGTTCTTGCTCTTTCCGTTTCGCTTGAATAATTCCACGCTTGTACTCGTACTCCTCTCTCAATTCTGACAGTAACGTTCGATGACACTGCAATAGGTTCAACCATGTCACACTGTCAGATTCACTCACATGTTTGAGATGCAGATTTGCATCCTCTATAAGCAATTGAAAATGCTTCATCTTCCATTCTAATATAGACAAATCCTCGTCGATTGTATTGCTCTCATCAATGCCACGAATCAATTGTTCAATACTTTCTGTCAATTGAATGAGCTGCTCATTTGCTGCTGCCAACTCCTCTGAAGCGGATGCGGATGAGCTGCTCACATCGGCACCGCTACTGCTCCTGCTGCTGCCGCCACTACTACTGTTGCCGTCATGTTTGCGACCACTCATCCAATTTAGCCTGCTCTTGCGACCATTGTTATTGCCACTGTTACTCATGATGTTGCCAGACAATGAACGCCTTCACAATGAGTGAGGCATCACTTGGAAGCTGAAGCTGAGCAGCTGGATCAAATGAAAAGTCGATGAACGCGTTGAGGCCGAATAGTCCATCCATGGATGACGACGCCCAGCATGCGCTAAATGGCGCTCCAATCCACCAACCCTTGTCCATGTCCATTCATTCTTAACCGCCCATGCTCATCTCATCTCCGCTCCCAGTCTTGAATGACTGTCACCGTGGCTCGTCCCTCATCGGCCGACAGTGCCCGACCCTGACACTGCCACTGACGTCAGTGACGATGGCGGTGACATTGACGGCATTTCGCTGGAACAATATGAACCGCATTGGCTCCACGCGTCATATCATCGCATGCATCTCCGGCTCTCCATTCTTGCTGGATACATTCTCATTGCTGCCATGTGGCATGATTGACTGACGTGGGGAAGGCATCAATGGAGAATCCTTAGGGCACTGAGTTGAATCCTTAGATTGCACATTCATCCATTCCATTGGCACGCCATCATCCATTGCCTCGTGAGCACAATCCCACTCCCACTCCTCACTCCTCCCTCGCACATTCTCTCTTTGCCACGCTTTGAACTTCCCAGTGCCGTGTCACAGCATGGAGAATCCATCAGCATCATCGAACCAAGCAAATCCACCAAACGGCTCCAAACCACAGCCGAAGGAAAACGGCGAGAGAAGTGATCGGGGTGAGGCTCGAGCTACAGGACGAGGGAGTGGACGAGGAAGAGGAAGATCAGGGAGAGTCACAAGTGGTCGAAGAGGGCAGCATCAATCTGATGTGGCTGCCACCACGCAGCAGCAACCTCTCTCAGATGCAACGACAACTCCCACACTTGCAGCAACTCACGCAAGAGCAACTACTGCTGCCAGTCCCGCCACATCATCAGTGCCCACAACTCCCATTCCTGCCGGCCCGACTCGTGGTCCCATGATTCATCGCCCCATCCGTGCACAAGGGACTGCTGCCACTCCAACAAAGCCAACCGCTCCCACGCCTATGCCACCTTCGAATGTCAATACCGTGCCAAACAATGGCATGGATGTAGCTGCGGGAGCGGGTGCAGGAGCCATGGCAGGAACGGGTAGAAGTAAACCACCACGAACCTCCACACAGAATGCATCAGCTGCCACAACGGCTGCTGCTCCCAGTTCACCGACTGCTTCGTCCATTCCTGCTCCAAGCTCTACCTCTACAACATCCACCATTGTCGCATCGCCATCTACCTCCTCTCTTCCATCCTCCCGTGGCTTACTCGTGTTGAAGGTTGGCTCAGCAAGTTTGGCCTCAGATGACTGCACCTTCATTCATCTCTCCACTCTGTGTGCACTCGTTGAGACCATCTGTCAACTCAAGCAGGAAGGATATCAAATCATATTGGTGACGAGTGGAGCAGTTGCTGTTGGTTGTCAACGCATGAATTTACGATCTCGTCCTTCCTCGTTGGTGTCCAAGCAAGCGCTCGCAGCAATTGGCCAAAGTCGTTTGATGCGCCTATACGAGGATTTATTCTCGGCACAGAATATGGCCGTTGCGCAAGTATTGTTATCACGTGAAAACATGTCGAAGAAGCATCATTATTCCAATGCACGAAACACGTTTGGTGAGCTGTTACGTATGGGTGTCATCCCCATTGTCAATGAGAATGATGCAGTGTCGGTCGAGGAATTGCGAGTTGGTGATAACGACACGCTGAGTGCGATGGTCGCATCACTCATGCAAGCACAATGGCTATTCCTCCTCACTGATGTTGCCGGCCTGTATGACAGTGATCCTCGTTCCAATCCGAATGCTCAATTACTCCACACTGTTTCCAACATCGATTCCTTGCAGGTGTCGTTAGGATCCAGTGGACGAATCGGCACGGGAGGGATGAGCACGAAGATTCTCGCAGCAAACATCGCGACAGCTGCTGGTGTACACACAGGAATCATTCGTAGTACTGAACTACAGAATATCAAGCGAATGATTGGTGGAGAACTAGTTGGAACACATTTCTTGCCAAGCTCGTCACCGATCAAGAAAGAACATAAGAGATGGATTGCGCATGGTGCGCGAAGTGCCGGCGTAGCTGTAGTTGTAGATTCTGGTGCAGCCTCAGCGATTCTTCAGAAGCGTTCGTTATTTTCCGCTGGTGTCGTGGGTGTGGTCGGCACATTCGCTGCTGGCGCAAGTGTACACATCATACTCGACCCACATGCGAAACTGGCGAAACAGGGCGTAAATGATGCTGCTGCAACAACCATGAATGAGCAAGCTGCTGCATCGGCTCCAACTGCCTCTTCCACGGTTAGCCCAGATCAAAATACGGCGCAGCAAAACGCAAACGTGAAAGGTAGAGGAAAGGGCAAGGGCAAACGGAAAGAGACAAATGACAAACGCGCCACTTCCGCACCTCCCTCATCCATTGCTGCCCCATCCACTTCATCTTCTTCATCATCATCCGGCATCTACCCATCCACCGCGCTCTCCTCGCTTCCTGAGATCGGTGTGTGCATTGTCAACTTTTCCAGTGATGAATTGGTTCGATTACGTGGAGCACATTCGACTGAATTGGGAGGCATCCTCGGCTATGAACCGGTGTCAGCGGAGATTGCTCATCGGGAAAACATTGCAATCACTGCGAAACAGAACGTCATGGATTTGGTGAGCCCAGGTGCAAATGCACAGAAGCAAGTACCAACGAACAAGCCGTCTTCGGAGAAAAAACAACAGACACAACGGGAGAAAATTGATACCTCGACCACTGCTGCCCCTTCTGCTTCTACAGCTGCCACACCTTCCACAACATCCACCGCGCCTCCCAAGTCAGAGTCTGTATCAGGAGCTCAAACGACGACAACCACAATTCCCTCGCCGACATCCAATGCTAAGGATAGTGGCAGACGTGCACGTGGTGGTCGTGACGCGAGAAAGACTGCTAAAGATGCACAGAGCACTCCGCCATCTTCATCTGGTGCCCCGCCGTCACAAACTTACAATGGCAGTAGCAACAGCAACAATAACGCTGCTGCCTCATCTACCCCTTCCTCTACACCAACCAACACGCAAGATAGGAAAGGCAAGCAGCAACAGAAACAGAATCAACAACGCAAGCTGAAGCAAAGTCCAAGACAGCAACAACAACAGAAAGAGAGGCAGAGTGCATTGAAACCATCAGATGATCAGAGTTCGGAGAAGTCGAAGCAGACGAATGAGTCGAAGAATACTGAGAAGGACTCCTCCAACTCCACTGTCGATGCTGCCACCTCATCCATCTCTTCCTCCACAACGCTGCCGGCTCACGCACCAGCCACATCTTCAATTCCTGTAGAGGATGCGAACACCAAGCCATCATCACCTGCATCGAGTGAGACTGCTGGCAATCCTGCATCTGTCACTCCCAATGCTACTACTACCACTGCGTCTGGCAGCAATGCTGGTGCATTGAGTTTGGAGGTGAAGTCAGAACTGAAGCAAGCCATCCTCCATCTCTCCCCTGTCAAGCTCAATGGGGTGGTGGAGATCGTTCAGAGGTCGCGTCAGACAGCTGAAGGGAAAAGTCCAGATGAGATCGAGATGGATCTGGACAAGATGGAAACGTCAACGTTAAGAGAGCTACAGGCATATGTCAAAAAGTCATTACAAAAGAAGTAGAAAGGAGCATGAGAAGTGGGATCACTCCGAGGAGTCATTCAGAATCTCGAACCGAATTTGCAGCCTGAGAGCGTTCTGTGATTTACAGCTGGCGCAGCCATTTCTTGCAATTGGCTCTCCCATGGTCGATTTTTGCACATGTACCGGTACACCAGATCAATGCTAGTTCATATTTCAAACTTACAACAATTTTTTAATGATATTTCCTAACTATTTACATGTACAAGCTTCGTTGAGCAAATGCTGCGAGCTATGGGAAAAACCGTGACCATCTGCAACATGCACCGCCTTTCAAAACGCCCAGCCCGATCGTGGTCATGAGCATCGATGTTGCTATTCAGCTGCGATCCATCACTTAAGACGATCCAGTCAGCATCAGCATCCACATCGTCAATGTCGACAATCAACGACCTCAAGCGTTGACACAGGCGCAAAGCAAAAGTTTACATCTTCCACGCACCAGTATTGGCTGCCGCAGCCGCACGCTTCAAACTCGCCTTCTCTGCCCTGTATTTCTGTCGCCTCTCTTCCAACTTTCTTCGTGCGAGTTCTGTGACGGAGAGTGTGACAGCTGCTGCAGCAACATTCGGTGTGGCGACTGACGAAGAGATTGTCGATCGATCAGACATACCAGCAGCACCTTCACTTTCACCTTCGCTATCCATCTTGCTGCTGGTATCACTTGCAGCCGATACATCCAACAACGTTCCACCTTTGGTTGAGCCAGCTTGTGCGATCAATGTACTCGTATCGATCTCATTCGACAGCCAATTCTCCTCAGTCAAGGAACTCATACGTGTGTGGCCATGAGCACGACCATGAGCATGGGAAGGCGGTGTCGGGTTGATGTGCGTAGATTGGTTCGAATCGATGTTAGTGTTGGAAGTGGAGGAGGCCAAATCCATGGCAGCTCGAGTAAATGGTGAATCGGCAGAGGGTGGCAGTGAAGGGGGCCCAATCGGTGCGACTTTGGCTGATGATGCAGTCGATGTGGAACTTCTGAGGAACATCCTTCCCGAGGCTGCATTCACTGCTGCAGCAACTGCAGCAACATTTTGCATCTGTTGTTGTAACTGCTGTTGACGACGTGTTCGTGCTGTGGCCGCACCATTAAGTGCAGCAAGTGTCGTGCGTTGAGCTCCTCCACCCAGCGCTGGTGCAGCTGTCCGTGGTCGCGTCGTTGCGCCTTCCTCCAAGTGTTGCTTCTTATTGGTGGAACGGGCCGAATCTGATCCATCTGTACCAATGTTTGCCTCTGCACTCTTACGCTTCTTGCTCACTCCGCCTCCATCGCCACTGTGGCGTGTTGTTGCTTTCTCTTGCGACACGCCTGCATTTTCTTGATCGTTGTCTGCTGGAATGTCATCGCTCATGTCGGTAGAGTTGGAGTTGGTGGTAGAAAGTGGTGGTGGTGGTGGTGGATGGGTGGTGAACTGGGATGCACGTGCTGCAGTTCGACGTGTCAGAGCTGTCGTTGGGCGTGGAGGTGGTTCACTCCATGCCATCCGTCTTGTTGGTTTGTTCGTTGAGGCTTGTGCAGAAGTTGCTTCCTCCAACTTCAATTTGATGGTCGCATTCTCTTTCTCAAGCGCCTTGATTCGTTCCAATAATGAATTGGAATGCTCCTTCGCTTCATGAAGTGCATCGGAGTGCTGTCGAAGAGATCGTTGAGTTTTCGTCAGCTCCTCTGTCTTCGATTTGATTTCATCCTTGAGTCGACGAAGGACGGCGGAATCAGATGTGGACGATGATTTCTTCGAATCACCTATGGAACCATTGCCATCCGCGCCAGATGGTTGCATTGTTGCCAGTGGCATTGGTGTTGGCAATGGTGCAGCAGTTTTATGTTTCTTCGCTTGTCCCAATTCCGTTGCTTTTGCTCGTTGTGCAAACAACAATGAGCACAAGCTTTCTGGCGCTGAAGACAGGGTTGGACTCACTTGACAAAACATGAGGCACTTGGAGGAACCGCCGAGACAATCTTGAAGCAAATGTGTCAATTTGCTGTTTCTGTAAGGGATGTGTCCTTGTTTACTCTGCAACGCCGCAATGACATTGCCCAATGCAGCCAATGATGTATTGATCGCTTGTGCTTCCTTCAATGCCGCTCCTTCCACGCCACTTCGATTGATGCGTTCCGAACCGGCCAAATCGACCAACACTAATTTGCCATGACTTCGTTCACCAGTGGCAGGATGGGTACCTTCAATACGCACTTGGAGTACCAAATGCGAACGGGAGCTATGAGCATTCATTGCCGTGGCTCCAACACTTCGATTCGGATGTGCTCGACTGCTCAATAGGTGGAGCACTTCATCAGCACCATGAACGGGCAATTCAGTCAAATCTGGAACGTAAACACCATGAGGACCGTGACGAATATCCAGCTTCATCTTCGTGTTGGCTTTGGCATTTTCCACCAGCAAATCTCGAATGGTTTCATTATAAATTTCCATGACACTCAATTTGACTTCATATGTACTTGCACCATTGTTACCGTTCCCGCCATTGGCCGCAGCTGACGACGCTGAGGATGTCTCCGCGATGATCTTGAACAATTCGGAGAGGGATCGATAGTTGACACCACGATCAGAAGGAGGGCCTTCCATCGTATACGATTTGCCAGCACCAGTCTGTCCATAAGCAAAACAACAGACAGAGAATCCATCTACCGCACTCTGCACCAACGGTGACACATGTTGAAACACATCCATCTGACTACTGCCTGGACCGAAGACACGATCAAATTCGAAGGTCTTGGAGGAATCTGCTGATTGATGCAACACTAAACTCTGTTCTCCTGTCACATCGACCGCACATGTCTCTCCCTTCTCTTCTTCCTCCTTCGACCTTGGTCGCACTCGTGCAAACACACGAATATTTCCTTGCAGTTCCAACACACGATTTTGGAGCTGCTTTCGTGCACGCTGCTCCGAGTATAATGCGGACGCCAATCGGGCGTGATTGCTGGAGGCAAAATCGGCGAGAGAATGAATTGAGGAAGTGAAGAGATCATGCAGACCTTGCAGGTCGGAGCGTAGGGAATTGGACAAGTTGGTGTAGGAGGAACGTAGATTGGCGAGCGGGGTTGTCAGACGATTGAAGGACGAGGATGAAGGGAGAGATACGAGGGAAGTGTTCATGTCTGTCATGCCGGTTGACAACGCATCAGTCATATGAGGCATCTTGGCGCCCTTCTCCGTCCCCATCTCACTCCCTCTCCTGCTTCCCGCTGCCACTGTTGGAATGACACTAAACTTCCTCGTCTGTCTTCGGACCACCTCGAATTCGACAGAACCATTCCATGTATCATCATGGCTCGTGCCGTCGAAGCTTGAATTCAAGCCTCCGATACTTGCATCAGTAGCAGCGGCACCATCATAAATTTCTCTCACTTCACCCAACAATGTACTCAACGCCCATAGCCAATAGCACAATTGCTCCATGGATGGGGCCTCCAAATCCAGCATGGACGTGTCGGTCAATAATGAGAACATGAGTGGAGCCGTCGATGCTATGACATTGTTGCTGTCACCATCTTGTTGTCCTTGCTCTTTCATCTTCTCTTGTACAGCTTTCTTGAGTACGGCTGTTTGTGCACCGAGGTAGATGTCGGTTAATCGATCGAGTGAGAGGCAACGATTGGAGGAGAGGGAACGACGGGACCGCTCACTCCAGTATAGTTTCCCTGCGCCATTTTTCTCTTTATCTGGTACATAGAATAGCAATATCGACCTTTTCACTTGTGTCTCAGCCCCACTTTTGAGATGGTGTGTAAATCGTGCACCCTGTGCGAGTAATGTGCGTGCAGTGGCGATGGCATCGTGAGGTGGAGAGGGCAGGGCGGCTGCGGCAGAGGAGATGCGACGGCTGCCAAGTGTGAGTGCCTGGTGGGGCACGAGAGGAAGCCAGCCAGCTGCAACAGTGGATGAACTCGCAGCGCGCCATGGACATGCATCCACACAGGCCGTGGACATGCTGGCAGAGGGGATGAGAGTGGAGCGAGTTGGCGGCAATGTGTTGTGAGGCAAGGGTTG
>Ga0256771_1000321_pt1 | contig 10511 bp, 6 predicted proteins | sample MC6MC0922MT_FD_186046 | JGI IMG/M metagenome (GOLD analysis project Ga0256771, IMG submission 186046) | Metatranscriptome of enriched soil aggregate microbial communities from Iowa State University, Ames, United States - MC6-MC0922-MT... | ecosystem: Environmental > Terrestrial > Soil >...
CGCGGCGGGTCAGACCTTCACGCTGAACCAGGCGCTCAACGGCACCGGGGCGCTCACCAAGCAAGGAGACGGCACGCTGGTGCTGAACGGCGCCAACGGCTACACCGGCGGCACGGTCATTGCCGGCGGCACGCTGGAAGGCAGCAGCACCAGCATCGCCGGTGCGGTCAGCACGGCGGCCGGCACGACGCTGCGTGTGAACCAGTCCGCGGACGGCGTCTTGTCCGGCCCGGTCAGCGGACAGGGCCAATTGGTGAAGGAAGGCGCCGGCGCATTGACGCTGGCCGGCGTGTCGAGCTACAGCGGCGGCACCCAGGTCAATGCCGGCACGCTGATCGGCGACACGTCCAGCCTGCAAGGCGCCATCGCCAATAACGCGGCGCTGGTCTTCAACCAGGGCGCGGACGGCGCGTTCAGCGGGACGTTGTCCGGCAGCGGCAGCCTGGTCAAGCAAGGCAGCGGCACACTCGCTATCAACGGCAGCCACGCGTACACCGGCAATGCCACGATCGAGGGAGGCACGGTCGTGCTGGGCAGCGCGCAGTCGCCCGCCACGCTGCCCGCGTCCGTCCAGGTCAGCCCCGGCGCCACGCTGGCCGGCACTGGCACCATCGCGGGGCTGGTCAACGCCGGCACGGTCCAAAGCGCGCCCGCGGCGGGCGGCGGCCTGAAGGTCAGCAACAACTTCAGCAATGCCGCCGGCGCAACGCTCGCCGTGAATGTGGGGCCCAGCGCGGCCACCAACCTGCACGTGGCCGGCGCCGCAACGCTTGACGGCGCATTGCAGGTGACCAACACCGCGCCACTGACCGCAAACAGCGCCTACACGGTGGTGACGGCGGACCAGGGCGTGCAAGGCACCTTCGCCTCGACGGCCCTGCCCCAGCTTGCTTTCCTGGACGGCGCGGTGGTCTACGACCCCAACAACGTCACGGTGACCTTCCAGCGCAACGACACCGGGTTCGAGACGGTTACGGACACGACGAACCAGAACGCGGTGGCGCAGGCATTGGGGCAGATCGATCCGGACTCCCCGCTGTATTCGTCGATCGTGGGATTGAGCCGGGACGAGGCGCCGGAGGCCTTCAAACAGTTGTCGGGCGACAGTCACGCTTCGTTGTCGTCGGCAATCGTGCGCAGTTCGGAATCGGTGCGAACGCTGCCGCTGAATCACCTGCGCGACAGCCTGCGTAGCGAAGGCCGCGGCCAGGACGGCGCGTGCGGCGAACCCGGCCGCAGCGCGGGCGGCTACGCCGAGCGCTTCTCGTGCCAGCGCAACGTGTGGACCGAGGTGCTGGGCAACTGGCAGAGCCAGGACGGCGACGGCAACGCGCCCAGCTATCGCCAGCGCACCGGCGGCGTGCTGGCCGGCGGCGACATCCGCGTCGGTGACGGCTGGCGCGTGGGCGTTGCGCTGGGCTACCAGGACAGCACGATCTGGCAGGACAGCCGTAATGCCAAGGCGGATGTGGATAGCTACAGCGTCACGGTGTTCGGCGGCAAGTCGTTCGTCCAGCCCAGCGGCAATGCGTGGAACGTGATGGCTGGCGCGGCGTACAGCTGGCAGGACATCGAGACGAAACGCAACCTGGCCATCGGCGGCGCAAGCCAGGAGCTGAAGGCGGATTACCGTGGCAACACCACGCAGATCTTCGGCGAGCTGGGCTATGCCATGCCCGTCTCACCGGATGCGACCGTCGAACCCTTTGTCGGCGCCGCGTGGATCAAGCAGCGCATGGGCGGCTTCTCGGAAGACGGCGGCTCCGCGGCGCTGTCGGCAGACAGCCAGAGCAACGACATCACCACCACCACTGTCGGCTTGCGGGGCAACCTGGACACGCAGATAGCGGGCGCGCCCGCCCGCCTGCGCGCCACGCTCGGCTGGCGCCACGCCATGGGAGATGTAGACCCCGACCGTACGATGGCCTTCGGTTCGGGTCCGGCGTTCACCGTCGCGGGCACGCCCATCGCCCGCAACGCCGCAGTGGCTGAAGTGGGTGCGGAAGTCGCCGTGTCCAAGAACGCCGCGATCGGCCTGAGCTACCAGGGTCAGTTCGGCAGCGGCAGCCGCGAGAATGCGGGCTTCCTGAACGTGCGCTGGAACTTCTGACGCACGCGGCGCCATCCGGCTGGTATCCGGATGGCGCCTGTCCGACCCGCTGGCGGCCGAGGGCGCAATGCCTTCGGGCGATCCGTTCGGGCCGCATTGACACCCTTGATTTAGGCGCTTTACGCTACCCCGCACTCGTGGTCCAACCGGGCGTGGTTCTGCCCTGGCGCACCAAGGTGCGGGAGGCGCGTCATGACGCTGAGCAGACCTGGCGCATTCGCGTGCGCGTTGCTGATGCTGGCTTTACTGGCGCCGGCCGGCGCGCTGGCCGCATGCAGCGACAAGACCTTGCGCGGGATGTCCGACGCGGGCCGCAGCGTGGCCACGATTGCGAAACGCTGTGGCATGAGCGCGGCGGCGGTGAAGGAAAGGCTGGGAGCGGGCGACGCGAAAGCCAACCGCGCGCCCGCCGAAACAGTGGCGCCGCGCGCGACGCCAGGCGCTGAAACGCGCGCGGCCGCGGCAGGATCCGCCGCGACTTCTGCAGCGCAGTCCTCCGAAAACGCCGCCGAAAAATCCGCAGCAAAATCCGCGGCAACTGCCGCGACGAGATCCGCGGCAACCGCGGCCACGGCGCCGTCGGCCAGCGCCGCCAAACCGTCGGGCAAGGCGCCGACCGAGCCGCAGAAGCACCCGCCGGGCACCGTGCTGGAGCTTTGCGGATGCTACGGCAGCATGGAATACGGCTTTACCGAGCCGAACGCGCAGTGCGTCAGCGGCTTGGCGGTAGCGACGCGGTGCCCGGGCTATTGCCCGGTGAACCGGTCGCCGTGGCGCCGCATCTGCAGTTGAGGCGGTCGCCCGCCCCGCCCTTCGATCAATCGGCCGCGCTGGCCTGCGGCTGGTGCGGCCGCGCATGCACCTGGTCGATGCGCAGCCCGTCACGACGCGTCACCTCAAAGCCCCAGTCACGCAGCATCACGGTGTCGCCCGTTTCCGGGATCCGGCCGCCCGCGCGCAGCAGGCACCCGGCCAGCGTCGCATCGGGGTAATCGTCGGCAAGCGCCGGCGCTTCCAGCAGGCGCGCCGCTTCGTCCACGGACAGCCGTCCGCCCAGCAACCACGAACCGTCGGAAAGCTGCAAGGCTTCGGGCTGGTCTTCCTGGTGTTCCGGCATGTCGCCCGCCACCGCTTCCAGCACGTCCATCGGCGTGACCAGGCCTTCGCACACGCCGTGTTCGTCCACGACGATCAGCATGTGATCGCGCGAGGCGCGCAGTTCGTCCAGCACCTTCAGCACCGGCGTGGTTTCCATCACGTAGCGCGGTTCGCGCGCCAGTTCCACCAGGTCGATCGGGCCGGGGTTCTGCAGCAGCGGCAGCACTTCCTTGAAGTGCAGCACGCCCAGCACGTTGGCCGGGTCGCCCGCGCACAGCGGCAGGCGCGAGTGGCCTGTCGCGAACTTGCGCACGATGACGTCCGGCGTGTCGGAAACGTCCAGCCAGATCATGTCGCCGCGCGGGACCATGATGGACCGGATGTCGCGCGCGCCGATAGACAACACGCGTTCGATCATCGAGCTTTCCTCGGGCGCAAAAGCGGGCTCGTCGCCAGCGCCGTCGACCAGCGCCACAACTTCGTCCGCTTGCGACACGGGTTGGCCGACACGGCCGCCGCGCAAGAGGCGCAGCACGGCCTGCGCCGTCCGTTGACGGCGGCCCAGCGCATGAGTGCCGCGGGCGCGGTTGCGGCGCGCCAACTGGTTGCACAGCTCGATCAGGATCGAGAAGCCGATGGCCGCGTACAGGTAGCCCTTGGGAACATGGAAGCCCAGGCCTTCGGCGACCAGGCTGAAGCCGATCATCAGCAACAGGCCCAGGCACAGGATCACGACAGTCGGGTGGCGGCCCACGAAGGCCATCAACGGACGGCTGGCCAGCATCATGACGGCCATCGCGACCACCACGGCGATCATCATGATGCTCAGGTCCTGCACCATGCCCACGGCGGTAATGACCGAGTCCAGCGAGAACACGGCATCCAGCACCACGATCTGCAAAATGACCTGCCAGAACACCGCATGCTGCGGCTTCTGCGCCTGGTCATGGCTGGCGCTGCCTTCGACGCGTTCGTGCAGCTCCATCGTCCCCTTGAAGAGCAGGAACAGGCCGCCCAGGATCAATATCAGGTCGCGTCCGGAAATCTCGGCGCCCATCACCGTGAACAACGGCGCGGTCAACGTGACCACCCACGCAATACTGGCCAGCAGGCCCAGGCGCATCACCAGCGCGAGCGTCAGGCCGATCAGGCGTGCGCGGTTGCGTTGCTCGGGCGGCAGCTTGTCCGCCAGGATCGCAATGAACACCAGGTTGTCGATACCCAGCACAATTTCAAGCACGACCAGCGTCGCCAGGCCAAGCCAGGCGGTAGGGTCGGACATCCAGTCGAAAATCATCAGGTTTCCACGGAAAACGTAAGCGGACGCGCAAGCGATGCGCGCCGGTGGGAAGGCGTAGTGTTAGAAGCGCGCAGCAGAGGCTGCACAGGCGCGCCGACGGGCACGGCCTGGCGAGGCGGCGCGCGGCCGCCGAGTCGCGGCGTGGCCGCGGAGGCAATGGGGAATGCGACGCGCAGGGAAACAGCCCTTGCCGCGGCAGTGTGGGGAGAAGATAACGGGCGCCGGCAGATCCGCGGCGCCCTGCTAGGAGGAGGGTCTTCGTTCATAGATGGCGGATGGCTCCAGGCTGCCGGGGCAGCAAAAAGTCGGAATATCCGCCGCGCTCTCTTTCTTACAGGATCCTGAATATTACCTGAATCGGAAATCCGCACGACTAGGGGATGTCACCACCTTCATTGGCCGCGCGGATCCGCCGTGCCGCCTGAACCCGACGAAGCGCCCGACCCCGGCATGCCCCCGTGCCCCGTGGACCCCGTATTGCTGCCCGGCGTTCCCTTCGCCCCGCGCGTGTCGGTGCCGGCGTCGTCCTGCCGCGGACTCGACCCGGCACGCGACGCATCGCGCTTGCCGTGATCGCCCTTGTCTCCTTGTTTGGATTGGTGCGGCATGGACTTCTCCTGTGCCGGCGTCTTCGGCGTGCCCGCCTTGCGATCCGGTTGGGTCTGGCTGCCGGTGCGGCTGTCAGGCGTGGTCGTCTGCGCCTGGGCGACTAGCGTTTTTTCAGTGCGCTGCGCGGAAACGCTAGTGGCAAGCAAGCCGCTCATCGCCGTAGCGCACAGATACAGAATCGGTTGTTCCATGGTTGCTCCCTCGTCGACAACGGTGACACACTGAGCCCCAGGCCAACGAGCTGACGCGGGATCTCTATTCATCCAGGGGCAAGTCGCGTGCCTGCCTCGCCATGGAGCAAACCATGAGTGATAAACCTGTACCCGGCCGGCGGGGGCTGCTCAAAGCGCTGGCCGTCGGTGTCCCCGGCGCAGCGTGGGCGCCCCGCGCGATCAGCGCCCCGGACCCTGCCTCCCCCACTCCCCATCAAGACGCAGCCGCCACTGGCGGCGCCGCCAACCGAACGCTCAAATTTTTCAACGCGCAGGAAGCCTTGACGATGGATGCCATCGCCGCGCGCCTGATTCCGGCCGACGACCTGGGGCCGGGCGCCAAGGAAGCTGGCGTGACGCTCTTTCTGGACGGCCAGTTGGCCGGCGCCTGGGGTGCGGGCAGCCAGCTCTACCGGCAAGGCCCGTTCGAACAAGGCACGCCGGAACAGGGCTACCAGCTGTCGTTCACGCCGGCCGAGATGTTCCGCCGCGGACTTGCCGCGCTGGACGCCGCCGCGCGCAAGCGGGACGGCAAGCCTTTCGCCGAGCTGGACGCCATGCGGCAGGACGCCTGGCTGCGCGACATGCAGGAAGGCAAGCCGGATTTTTCGCCGCTGCCGTCAGGCGTGTTCTTTCAGGCGCTGCTCGAAGGCACGATCGAAGGCTTCTTTTCCGACCCGCTGTACGGCGGCAACGCCGACATGGTGGGCTGGAAACTGGTGGGATTTCCCGGCGCGTTTGCCTCGTTTTCCAACGATATCGAACGCCACGGCGTGATCTGGGCCGGCCAGCCGGTCTCCATTGCCAACGCCGTGGGCCACAAGATGACGCCGGGAGGCAAGCATGGCTAAAACGCTGCCTGCGGTAGACGTGGCAATCATCGGCGGCGGGTGGACCGGCGCCATCATCGGCAAGGAACTCGCGGCCGCCAAGCAGCGGGTCGTGGTGCTGGAACGGGGCGAGGCGCGTTGGCCCTCGCCCGATTTCCAGGGGCCTAACGTTCACGACGAACTCAAGTACACGCGGCGCCATGAACTGCACCAGGACGCCGCGACGGAAACCTACACGTTCCGCAACAACACGGACCAGAAGGCGCTGCCGATGCGGCGCTGGCAGTTCGCCTACCCCGGCACGCATCTGGGCGGCGCGGGCAATCACTGGTCGGGCGCCTACTACCGCTTCGATCCGACCGACTTCGTCATGCGCAGCCATTACAACGAACGCTATGGCAAGGACATCTTCGACAAGGAGCTGACCTGTCAGGACTGGGGCGTGACGTACGACGAACTCGAGCCCTACTTCGACCGCTTCGACTACCTGATCGGCGCGTCGGGCCAGGCCGGCAACATCAAGGGCGAAAAGCAGGAAGGCGGCAATCCGTTCGAGCCTTGGCGCTCGCGCCCCTACCCAAACCCGCCCATGAAGGTGCCCTACGCGCCCGCGCTGTTCGGCGAGGCCGCGCGCAAGCTGGGCTATCACCCTTACGTGCAGCCGTCCGCGCTCTGTACGCGGCCGTACGTGAACTCCGAAGGCCTGCACATGAGCGCGTGCGTGTACTGCGGGTTCTGTTCGAACTTTGGCTGCGAGCACTTTGCCAAGGCCTCGCCGCAGGTCTGCATCCTGCCCGTGGCGATGAAGATGGAGAACTTCGAGATCCGCACCGGCGCGCACGTGCTGCGCGTGGAGCTGACACCGGACAAGAAGCGCGCCCGCGGCGTGACGTACGTGGACGCGGCCGGCGAAGAAGTCTTTCAACCCGCGGACATCGTTTTCCTCTGTGCATTCGGCATCAACAACGTGCGCCTGCTGCTGCTGTCCGGCATCGGCAAGCCGTTCGATCCGGTCACGAACACCGGCGTCGTGGGCCGCAACTACACGCACCAGACCACCTCGGGCGTGAATCTGTTTTTCGATGAGTCGGTCAACATCAACCCGTTCATGGGGGCCGGCGCGGTGGCGGTGACGATGGACGACTTCAGCGCCGACAACTTCGACCACGGGCCGGTGGGCTTTGTGGGCGGCGGCTATCTGCAGATCCAGGTGGTCAGTGGCGCGCCCATCGGCTTTCATCCGACGCCCAAGGGCACGCCGTCATGGGGATCGGAATGGAAGAAGGCCGTCGCGCGCCACTACAACCATGCGGCGAACATCACCATCACGGGCTCGGCGCAGCCGTGGCGCGGCGGGTATTTGAGCCTGGATCCCACGTATAAGGACGCGTGGGGCCTGCCGCTGTTGCGCGTGACCTACGACTTTCCCGACAACGACATCCGCATGTCGGCGTTCCTGACCGAGAAAGGCGATGAGATCGCGCGCGCCATGAAGGGCATCGCGCGCACCGAGCCTGGACCGCGCAAGCGGCCGTTTTCGGCCACGGCCTACCAGTCCACCCACCTGACGGGCGGCGCGGCCATGGGCGATGACCCAAACACCAGCGTCGTCAACCGCTACGGACAGTCGTGGGACGTGCCCAACGTGTTCGTCACGGGCGCGGCTTTGTTTCCGCAAAACTCGGGCTACAACCCGACCGGCACCGTGGGCGCCACCGCCTACTGGATCGTAGAGAAAATCAAGGCGGACTATCTGCGTTCGCCGGGCCCGCTGGTGTCATCATGAGCGAACATCGCAAAGGCATCTTTTTCACCGTCGGGCTGATGATCGCGGTGCCGGTCATCACGCTGGTCGCCACCGGCGTCCAGATGATGGGCGCCGGCGGCGACGAGGCGATCCGGGCCTCCGCCGTGCCGCAGCCGCCGCCACCGGCAGCCAGCCCGGCGCCGCAGGCGGCGGCTGGCCAGGCCTCTGTGCCTGCCGCACCCGCAGCAGCACCTTCGGCAACAGGCACAACGCCTGCCGCCCCTGCCGCTCCGGGCGCCGCTCCCGCCCCGATGAAACCCGTGCCCGGACGCAGCGCCACCGATTTCACCGCGTCGCGTCCCGACTGGGAAAAATGGCTGAACGAGGCCGATCCCGAAGCGGGCAAGCAGCTTGCCGCCAACGGCAAACCCGGCGCCGCGGTGCAGGCCTGTGTGGCCTGTCACGGACCCGCCGGCATCACGCCAACCGGCGGCATCTTCCCCAACCTGGCCGGCCTGCGCAGCGAGTATCTGGCCAAGCAGCTTGCCGACTTCCGCTCGGGCACGCGCGTGCAGCCGCTGATGAATACGATTGCCCGCGCGTTGACCGAACAGGAAATCGGCCAGGTAGCGGCCTACTACGGCACGCTTGCCGGCCCGCCGCTGCACGTGGGCGAGTTTGGCGGGGAGGCCGCCCGCCGGCTGGACGTTGACGGCGACGGCGCACGCGCGCTGCCCGCCTGCGCCAACTGCCACGGACTGCGCGGCATGGGCGAAGGACCGCTGCTGCCGCGTCTGGCCGGTCAATCGCGCGAGTATTTCACCGACCAGATGAACGCGTTTCGCAATGGCTCCCGCCAGAACGACGACGTGGGCGTGATGCGGGCGTTTTCGCAACGCCTGACCGATGCCGAGATCCAGGCGCTGGCGGCGTATTACGCCGGGCCTGCGCCCGCGCCGCGCTAGTGCCGCTGGCGTCATGACGGCGTAACGCCCCAAGGGAGTACAATCGCGTCCGCCGCACCCGCAACGGGTGCGCGGCCGCGACGCTGTCGCGATCCCAGATGGACCCGGCTTGCCGGGTGGCTCGGCCGGGCGCCTATCCCTCGGACAACTCTCAAGCACCAAGGGCGTTCGCCCTCATTTGCCATAGTCGGCTGCCGCACTCCGCTGCCGCGCACACCGGCAACGCGACCCACGCCTGGCGCTTGTTCAATTCAGCTTAGCCAATCAATGTCAGTTCTTTCCAAGCTTCGTCGCGACTGGATGGCCAATCCGCGCGCGGACATTCTCTCGGGCGTGCTCGTCGCCCTTGCCCTGATCCCCGAAGCCATCGGCTTTTCCATCATCGCTGGCGTCGACCCCCGCGTCGGCCTGTACGCCTCGTTTTCCATCGCGTTCATCATTTCTTTCATGGGCGGGCGGCCCGGCATGATCTCGGCCGCCACGGCCGCCGTCGCGGTGCTGGTTGCGCCGCTGGTGCGCGATCACGGCGTCGGCTACCTGTTTGCCGCGACGGTGCTGATGGGTGTCGTGCAGATCGCAGCCGGCTTTTTGCGGCTGGACCTTCTGATGCAATACGTGTCCCGGTCGGTCGTGACCGGCTTCGTCAACGCCCTCGCCATCCTGATCTTCATGGCGCAGTTGCCGCAGCTGATCGGCGTCACGTGGGTGACCTATGCCATGGTGGCCGCCGCGCTGGCCGTCATCTACCTGCTGCCGCGCCTGACCACCGCCGTGCCGTCGCCGCTGATCGCCATCATCGTGATGACGGCCGTGTCCATCTTTGCCGGCCTGGACGTCAACACGGTGGGCGACATGGGCACGCTGCCGTCGGCCCTGCCGTCGTTCGCGATTCCCGACGTGCCCTTCACGCTGGAGACGCTGCGCATCATCCTGCCGTACTCGCTGACGATGGCCGCAGTGGGTTTGCTGGAATCGATGATGACGGCGCAGATCGTGGACGACATGACCGACACGCCCAGCGACAAGCGGCGCGAATGCAAGGGCCAGGGCATCGCCAACCTCGTCACCGGCTTTCTGGGTGGCATGGGCGGCTGCGCCATGATCGGCCAATCGGTCATCAACGTGCGCGCCGGCGGCCGCACGCGGCTGTCGACCTGCGTGGCGGGCGTCTTCCTGCTGTTCCTGATCGTGGCGCTGGGCCCGCTGGTGGCGCAGATTCCGATGCCGGCGCTGGTGGCCGTGATGATCATGGTGTCCATCGGCACCTTCAACTGGCGCTCGTTGCGCAACCTGGGCTCGCATCCGTGGCAGTCATCGGTGGTGATGCTGGCCACCGTGGCCGTAGTGGTCTGGACGCATGACCTGGCGCGCGGCGTGCTGGTCGGCGTGGTGCTGAGCGGCCTGTTCTTTGCCGGCAAGGTGAAGGGGCTGCTCGACGTGGACGCGTCGCTGTCCGAGGACGGCCGCACGCGCACCTACCGCTATGCCGGCCAGATCTTCTTCGCCTCGGCGTCGCGGTTCTCGGCGGCGATCGACTTCCATGAGGACGTTGACCGCGTGGTGATCGACCTGTCGGCCGCGCACTTCTGGGACATCTCGGCCGTCGGCGAACTGGACAAGGTGACGCTCAAGCTGCGCCG
>Ga0256771_1000324_pt1 | contig 10475 bp, 2 predicted proteins | sample MC6MC0922MT_FD_186046 | JGI IMG/M metagenome (GOLD analysis project Ga0256771, IMG submission 186046) | Metatranscriptome of enriched soil aggregate microbial communities from Iowa State University, Ames, United States - MC6-MC0922-MT... | ecosystem: Environmental > Terrestrial > Soil >...
GGTGGCCACGTGATTCCGTGCCGCGGTGTGGCGTTAGCGAGAGCGACAACTTGACGCATGAATGTAAAAGGATGCACGCGCACCAACACGGATCAAGGAAACAAAAGCAAGGCAAAACTGAGCAAGCTTGCATGGGGCGAAAGGAAGGAAGGGCCATCGAGTCGATTCATCCCACTCAACCAACACTCATACACCCATCATACAGAGGAAGAGGAGAAGGAGAGGCGCATTGTCAACCCCCACGACGCCCCTCCATCACCACCCCTCCCTCCCCCTCTCGCCCATCGTCAATGATGAGGCCGCCCTCAGTATCGCCCGGGAGGCGCAGGCGAAGGAGAATGCGGACGGACAGAGACGGATCGGCCGTTCTCCACTCAACACTCACATTGACCAACACTCGCCGTCTGACCATACTACTACTATGGATAGCAGTGATCGCTCTATGTACGAATGCAGAGAGTGTGCGATGGAAGCCTCCTATGCATCCCCCTCAGCCGCATCATCATGGTGGTGTTGGTCCTCTCCATCTGCCGCGTGCCCCCCCACACATCCAACCTCACTCCAACACACACTCACGTCACTCACCCATACAACCCAATCATCCCTCATCCTCACCCTCCTCCACACTCTCATCCATACTCTCTCCCTCTCCCTCTCTCTCTCCTTCTCGCTCTCCCTCCTCCTCCTCCTCCAGCCTTCGTCGCCTCTCCCGTCGTCGTTCTCTTCCTCTCGCTCGTTCTCTGCTCTCCTCCTCTGATGCGGATGTGGGTCTGGGCGGGTTGGGTTCGACGTTACTTCGTTGGGTTCCCCTACCCATCCGGCATCCCTCTGCATCCAACACCAGTGCTGGCTATCATGGTCCAGAGGATGATGCGCGCTGCAATGATGGCTCACGCACGGGCTTCTATGCCAGCTGGTCATTGGAGGGAGGGGGCGGTTACACGGGGGCAGAGTGGAGTGATGCGGCCGAGCAGGCTGGATGGGCGGATGAATCCTCATCTGCTGGTCCAGCACTGTTTTCGTTACGTCCCAACTATGCTCCTCCCACTGGTCGTCGTTGGTCTCGTAAGTGGGTGATTTACTTGGAGGGTGGCGGCGGATGTGTGGATGACTACTCGTGCAGTGAGCGCGTCAATCAATTGGTGGATGATGAGCAGTTTGGATTATTGTCATCATCGTTTCGAAAAGTTGGACATACCATGTGGGGGGCAAACCTATTGCAGAGAAATCAAACAAACAATCCGATCACGTGGGATTGGAACTTCATTTATGTTCCCTACTGTTCCAGTGATTTCTGGATCGGTGATACCTCTGAGGCCACTGTGAGTATGCCATCCTTCCGTGTCTCCTCGGCAGATGGGGCAGGTGAAGTCATTCCTGGAAGCACGCCAGTCCTGTTCCAGGGTGCAAGAATCTTCAACCAATTGACTGATACACTGGTCAATGGCAGCTGGAACGGAGGGTGGGAGGATGGCACGCATGGCGCAGCAACCTCTGTCCCCTTGCTGTCTGATGCTGAGGAGATTATTATTGCAGGCAGTAGTGCAGGAGCGATGGGTGCAATCAATCATGCTCCCTATCTATCTCGTTCCATGCGTGCATTACAAGCCCGTGCAGGTGTGTCACTCACGGATCAAGTTCAAGTTCGTCTCATCATCGACTCCGGGTGGTTCATCAACTTCCGCAATGGCCTGGGCCGATTGAGCCATGTGGCTGAACGCAATTGGAATGTATCACGAACTCGACTCAATCCAGATGTTGGCCATGAAGGTGAGTGGGAGAGTACGTGCGCTGATCCGAAGTATGCGGTGCGGGATATTGGATCAAGTACCTCATTCAATGTGTCTGCCATGGATGCGGATACACAGGATGATGCGAATTCCGTCCTCTGTTGCTTCATGTCATCCTGTCTGGCCACGACCTTCATCCCCGACACTGTGTCGACCCTCGTCGTTCAAAGTATGTTCGATTCCTTCTTGTTGGCACTGGGTCATTCAGGTTTGTTTGGAGATTTGGTGCCGGATTTCTTGCCGAGTGACATCGAGGGTATGGGGGACTTGACATCGGACCAGGGGATCAGCTCGGATGCCATTGGATTGATGGTCGATCTATTGACGATCGTCGCAAGTTATGGAGGAGCGTATAATACGACATTCCAATTCCAGCCTCGTGGTGCCTCCGCCATCACTCCACATACCTCCCTCCACTTCGCCATCTTCTCCTGTTTTAATCATGTGTACATGCCACACATGGTGACGGATGATGTTGAGGGCGAGGAGCCGATCTTTAATCGTGTGCATGATGGCACCTGGGATTCAGTCGTTGCCTGGCGCTACACAGAGGAGGATGGAGTGGCAGAGGAGATTCTCGCCGAGCAAACTCCAGATCAACTCGTCACACTCAAGGAGCTCATCGCACTCTGGCACAACTATACGGCATTCAACCGAACGGCAACAAGCATACCAACCAACAATGATACATCATCACTCATCCCCAATCAGCCAGCATTACACTTCGTCGATTGGTGCACGGACCCTCAATGTAATCCAACATGTCCCGATTTTGTTCAGTTGGATACCTCCGCTTCCACTCTGTTGACGCAAGAGAATCTCTTCCATACTCCCGACACATGGCGCGTCGTCATCCTGTTGGCTTCGCTAGTTTGGCTGTTCTTACCAGCAGTGATCCAGGTTGGATTGTGGTTGTTTGGACTCGCAAGTGGAGTCGTTCAGCCAACCCCTCCGCGTCCCGGCTCGATGCCCCCCCATCTGGCCGCGGCCGCTGGAGGCAAAGCGATGTTGAACCGTCGAGGCTCCATGCGACTTCACAAGCGTCAGGGTAGTATACAGAGCTCATTACCATTCTCTGGGAATAGACTACAAACACCCACAGCATCGATGCATGCAAACCATCCGAATCGACCATTCTCCGCAGCGGATCACACTGCGGCCTTACGTAACATGGACATTGAATTCAGCTTCCTACACCTCCACTATTGGCCTGCACCCATCAAGGGTCCAACCATCGTCGAGGCAGCCAAGGCTTCGAATGCTCATGCGAGCACAAGCGATGATCCACCGCCGAAGCGCAAACTCTCCACTCATCGACGAAAGAAATCATTCATGCCCGCACAGGCACCCATCTCACCACGAAGTGTGCTATCAAGCGACAATGATACACAGAACCACCACATGGTAGCGAACTCTGAAGGGGATGAGAGTCGATGGACAGGTGCGGGAGCACCCGGTGGAACAAAACTTCCTCCACCACCGTCGAAAGCCCGCATCGCTGACTCCTCCACATTCCATCCGACTCCAGGCCAGCCGAATGGAACGGCCACATTCGTCACACCACAATCCGCTGCTGGCGGTGATGTTGAAATGGTCGCTCGCTCCAATGCAGTCTCACGGCTCGCTGATGTCACTCGTGTTCAATCGTCCGTGGAGGCGAGTCAAACCACAGAAGACAAGCATGATAAAGGAGGATCGGGCTCAGGCTCAATCGACCAGTCCTCACCGGAGGAGCAAGATGGAGTCGCATCACTATCAGTGAAACGAAACGACTCATCACGACAGCAGCACAGACGCCTACCAACGAAATCCGGTCGTGAAGCCCACAATCATCTCCCGCCCATCGCACTTGATGTCTTCCAAGGTACGGACGCACAAGATGCCATCGCCATCCAACCACCCTCCGTCTCACCCGTCGCACTCCAGACACCACGACCCACACACGTAAAATCTCAAGCTGGGTGCACACACTCCCCTCTGAATCGACCTCCCCTTCCTTCACCCTCACCTGACACAGCCAATTCCATTGCTCCACCCTCCCCGCTCTCACCGAAGCCCAAACCCCTCTTGATCGACACTGACACGGATGCAGATGCAGCTGGTCAGATTCAACTTCTGTCACGTGGCACCTCGCTACCTCGAGCAAGTCCCACGAACAACAGCAATCACACATCCTATCCACAATCCTCTCCTAAGTCGAATACGACGGATCATGGATCAACGGCTGGTGGCCCTCCCCCTCCTCCTCCTCGCCAACCCCAACATGCATTCCACGATGCACGATCAGAACAGGACCTACTCGCCGCATCTGGCTTGACTGTCTCCACACTTCATGCACTATCCGTACCATTGTTGAAAGGTGTGAATGGTGTGTTTCGAAGTGGTCAAATGATTGCAATCATGGGTCGATCTGGCTGTGGCAAATGTTGGACAGCGGGAACAAAGATGTTGATGCATGATGGACGAGTGAAGAATGTTGAGGATATTGTGCGCGATTCCATGACTGGTGAAGTGCAAATACTCATGGGTGATGATTCAACGCCACGTATCGTGCAGCATGGGTCAGAAATTATCGGTCACACCGCGTATGATGCGGCACTCTACCAACCACCTCCACGTAATCGCCTGGTTGAGATTCCTGCCACCTATCGCATCAGCATCATGGATGAGAGTGAGGATCGTCAATCCTGGAGTTGCAACGCCGATCACATACTCGTCGTCCGATGGAATCAGCGCCCTGGTCCTGTCGTTCACCGTCACTCCGATCTTCCTCATTCTCCTCATCCCCTACCCTGGTCCTATTCCCTAATCATTGTGCAAGACGACACCGTTGTGGAAACGTCATTCTACTTCGCAACGAAGGACGAAGCCGAACATGCGCAGAGAGTGGCCGATGAGCGTTGGACGCCTCTCGAATGGGAATGCAGCGTCCATCAATTCCTCCGTCTCTCACCCAAACTCCGCTCCACGGCCATGATGTTTCAACCGACCAACCCCACCCAATTCGCCCCACCCATCAAGTCTCTGCGTTCACGCGTTGCAGAAGTACATGCTGTCCCTGCTGAATGTATCGATGAAGAGTTGGTCGAATCCACTGCATGGGTCATTGGTATGTGGCTCTCTGCTGGTGACTTCATCAATGACGAGGCACATATTCGCATTCCACATTCTCATTGGGACAAGTCAATCACGCAAGATTTGAACAAATGGCTCGTCAACTTCGAGGGGTGCCCGCTCGTCGTCGATGATGGCGTTGCCCGACTCGGCTCAACGTTTTGTGCCTTGCTGGAATCGTATGAGTTGCTCCCTCAGAAGCAACGGGAGTTGCCACTAGAATTGCTGCGTGAATCAACCAAGGTACGCATGCATCTGCTGGCAGGCATCATCGATGCGGATGCTGAGTCAAGCTACGACCACAAGATGAGTATGTATGAGTTGCTTGCTGTTGGCAACGGTCGTGAGTATTCGGATAGTGTTGTAAGTCTGGCTCGCAGCCTGACTTTCCGCGTCACCACTGTCGGAATGGAGGAGTCCGGGCATGAGAATAGTCAAGTCAACCAGCCACAGCATCAAGCAAGGGGGTATCGAATCAAGATTGCCGGCGAACAACTTCACACCATTCCTGTCCATCTACCTTGCAAACAAGCCGACGAGAGGACAGTGAGCGACACCGACCTTGGTAGTTGCTACCGCTTCAAGATCGAGGAAGTTGACCATGCCAATTATTACGGTTTTACACTCGATGGTAATGGTCGATGTCTACTTTCTGATTACATCATCACGCACAATACGACGTTGATGGAATTATTGGCTTGTCGACGAACGTTTGGTATGGTGGCGGGTGATATCTTCGTGAATGGTCAGCCACTCTCCAGCTGCTTCGAATGGCTCAAATCATCCGTTGGCTATGTCTCACAATTCGGCGCCAGTGCGCTACCGGAATTAACGGTGGAAGAGAATCTACTCTATGCTGCCCGTTTGCGTTTACCATTGTCATGGTCAGCTCGTCGCAAGAAGCGACGGTTGGAGGAGGTGATTGAGCTGTGTGGCTTGACTCCATTCCGTCACACGGTCGTTGGATCGAATGATGAGAGCAGTTCAACCAAAGGTGGTTTGTCGGGAGGTCAACGTCGACGCTGTCTGAGTTCTTCCACTCTTCTCCTTCTTCCATCTGGCGAGACGATCGTCGCTCGAGATGTGAAGGCCGGCATGGATTTACTTGGACAAGATATGAAGCCAGTGAAAGTCGTCAATGCTGCTCTTGGCTACGACAACATCATGTACAAGATTGAATACAAGATTGGAGCGATCACTTCGTCTCATATTGTCACGCACGATCATTTGGTTACTCTCCGCTGTGATCAAGGGCCATTCGTGGAGACCGGTCCATTCGCAACCATTCATCTCAAGTGGTTGGATCGTCATACGTTGACGAAAGGATTCGAACAGGTGACCTTTCATTTCAATGAGGAGTGTGATGGCAGTGAGTCTCAAGCTTGCCAATATGCATTCGCATGGTTGGATGAGATGGAACTTGCCGGTCACTGTTCTCCAGTTCGACTTGGTGAATATATTGATGTGGCGGCGGACGAGCTCAAGACACTGATGGAGCAGCCCGACATCAACACATACTTGACACTCCCATTGGCTCCTCTCTCTTCATCCATGCCGAAGTCTACAATCATTCAGAACGTTACGATTGTGGATGGTGGTGAATTCATGGCAATTGGAATCGATGCAGAGCATAAGAGATTCGTGTTGGCCGATGGAGTCATTACGCATAATTGCTCGTTGGCGATTGAATTGATATCCGCACCGAAATTATTGATCCTTGATGAATTGACCAGTGGGCTGGATGCCAGTAGTGCATTGGAACTGTTACTGGTGCTACATTCCATTGCGGAGTCGACACGTATGTGCATCCTCCTCTCCATTCATCAACCCCGGCCAGAGGTGTGGGGTCTCTTCGATCAAGTCGTCGTGATGGACTCCGGCAACATCATCTTTCAGGGCAGCCCATTCGCTGCGAGGAATGAGTTCAAACAAGCCATTCAAGAGGCCAAGGCACTGGGACTCACCAAAACGGATGCAGACAAGCTGCTGGGAAAGAAGAAGAAGGAGAAAACCATTCTGACCAAGAAAGGAAAAACTACAGATGGAGACAAGGATAAGGAGACAGACAAGGATAAGGAGCCACTCAAGCATACGGATTCGAATGATAGTAACAATGGTCGACATGGCAATGGAACGGTTCAGAATGTTGCGGACTTCGTGTTGGATTGCTTGAAGTTCATCCCCATTGCTCAGGCCATGCAACGACGCTATGATCGATTGTATAAGAGTGATATTCAAGAGTTCATTCAGGAGTCCGTTGATGAGGCGATGGGTATACCGATCGAATATGAGGATGATGACGACGATGATGACGATGCTGTATCACGTCCATCCACTGCCCGTGGTCCACCCATCAAATTGGAGACCACGCTTCATCGCCCGAACATCTTGGAGCGTATTCGTATGCATTGCTCGCATGTGTGTACATTGGAGCTTCGGCGTCTGCATGCATTCTCACGCACGCCAAGTGAACTACTCAAAGTTCCATTCTTCTTCCTATTCGTTGGCACGGTCTTCCCCGTACTATTCTTCTATAAGACGGCATCGGCATTGGATACAGCAACATTCTATGTGCTGCTGACCAATATTGGTAATCATCTGTCAACGACGCCCCTGACTGCCCTCTTCTACATGTCGATGGAGTTGTATCATAAGGAGCATCTGAGTGGCGCAGTCACTGCTGGTCAGCATTGTATGGCACTCTTCTTACATGTCGGTACAACATCGATCTTGGCCAGTTGCCTCTGTTGGGTGTTGGCATTCTTCTTGACGGCACCGGATGGAATATTTGATTGGTGGAGTGTGCTGCTGCAGTTGACCATGGAATGTATGTGTCTACGTGCATTCAGTCTCATGTTCTCACTATTCGTATTCGCTACCTATCCACGTCTCACGTTGGATACGACCACATTGTTGGCAGCATTAGCCGTATCCCTGTGCTTCGTCTTCTCCGGATTCATGATCCCACCAAGAAACTTCCCATTCTTCCTCAAGTGGACACTCTACATCAACCCGATGTATTGGACCTTCGGTGCCACCGTGAAGGAACGTCTGTCCGCGTTATTCCATCGTAGTCTGGACATTGAGATGGCAACGAACTCATGCAGCCTATCAGCAGCAATGAATAAAGGTGGAGCAACAAGATGGCCATGTCTGTTTGAACTACCAAGTATGTCACCAACGGATGGATCATCGACCACCACCACACTCATCCTCAATACCTATGACCTGGCCGATATCGACCTCTACTCCCACATGTTCATCCTTCTGTGTATGTCACTATTCTTGGCCTTCCTCGCCTGGCTTGCCCTCCGTGCTCCATGGAAGAGTCTCCAACCCTTGCGTGCACCATTTGGTGAGTTACAGCTAGCCGCGGCACGTGCCTGGCATGCGCGCAGTATCGAGAGAGAGACACGTGCACGATTGGCAACACAGAGGAGGAAGGAGGCGGAGATCAAACGAGCACAACAGATGTCCATGGTTGAGCGTAGTACAATGATGCAACCATCCGTCTTCTATGGTGGTGAGCGCTCACAGGCAGGCCACACAGCCGGTGATCCAACCTCCTACCTGGATCGTGGTGCAGCACGCTGGGCCGCCATTACACGCAATCGATTGTTCAATGGTGGTGCAGCATTATATCGTGCGATGGAGGAGGGGGCGGATCATTTCGCCTCAGAGATCTCTGACCCCGAACTTGTCCGTCGCTACGTTCAGATGCGTGCGAAGGCACAGGCAGCAGAGAGGGAGATGGAGGAGCTCAATCGTTTGCATCGACAACAAGCAAAGATGATGGCGATGGCTGCGGCTGCTGCAGCGGACTCAAAGGATCAGGAGCGTGCACGATTCCAAGTCATTCGATCCGATACGGATACACCAGATGGAGACATCCCGACTGGTCCTGCACCAACACTGCCGCCTGGATTCGCTCGTCAATCATCGATGCTGGTTATGGGCAGTACAGGCCTGGCTGCAGGTGAGTCGCGTTTGAAGGGTCTACATCGTGCTGCATCAATGGTGAGGCCAGGTGGTGGTAGCGGTGAGCATGGGACTGATATGGGTGCTGCTGCTGCTGGTGGTACAGGACTTCGCCGTCGCAACCTGCATCGCACGGCCAGCACCGTTGGTTTGGGTCATTTCCGTACAGGCTCCGGCAGTAGTCTTCATAGTCTCCTTCAGCAGCGGCCAGGTGAGATTAAGCATTTTGGTGTTGGTGTCGCTGCATTCAATGCTCCCACCACATCAGAATATATGCCGCCGCCGCCCAAACCTCCAACCATGGCAGATGTCGTAGCCAAACTCCTACAGAGGCAACGCCGCATGGGTGCACATACACGACGAAACTCAATGAAGTCAGCGCTGTCACAGAATAGTGCAACCAGAAATCATGACCATGAGATGAGCAACCTCCTACGCATGCCATCCCATCTGGGCGGATATTCATTGGGACCACCAACACCACGTAACAGTGGCGGCGGAGGGGCCAACCATTCAACATTGCTGCCAGCGACAAGTGATGGATCGCCCAGTGCCGTCTCCACACTCTCACATGGCAACACAGAAACACTGCCAATCTCCATCCCAATACAGATGGGATTGACTGACTCAGATGCTTTCACTCGGCCGCTCACTGTCGCCATGCCACCCGTACCATCCAGCATCACTCCGGCCACAAGTGACTCGCAGACCCGTAAGAACCAGACTGATGATGATGGTGATAGTGATGGTGATGTTGATGTGGCAGACGATCTTGTTGATGTTGCGAGTCATCGCGCCTCTCAGCCGTCCGGAGTGTTCGTTCCCTCCTCTCATGGTGCCATTGAACTTCCCAGTACGAGTGCACATCTGCACAGCCCCAATCGACTCTCACAACCGTCCAAGCGATCGACCACATCCGAAGTATTCATGCCATCGGATCAATAGATGCAAGCATACAAGCACATGACGGACGAACATGGCGTCTCACATGCATGGTGCGGTGCCAACACTGCCAGCCATCAACACGCCCATCTGTCTCATCCATCCATCCATCGTCGTCAACTCATCCCGTTTCCAGCTGTTGCTATCGTCTCAGCTCATCCCCACTCCTACCCGCCAGTTTGCACGTGCGCGCCAATCGCATCCCAGTCTGTCACTTCCCTTGCCTTCCCTTCCCTTTTCCATCCCATCCCACACCATCCCATCGCATCATTCTCTGTCGCGTCACGTTGCAATCTTTCATCCTTTTGCTTCGTTTCTCCAGTTCCATCCATTGTTCGAGAAGTCAACACTGCGAGACTCCCATCCTAATCGATGGAAGCCGAATCCCCGAGCCATAACCACCTCACCATATCACACTCACCATGTCCCATATCCATAACCAACCCCAACCCATATCCATAACACGCCGTCATCAACCACATCAACCATCCTATCCTACCCTACCCTATCCTATCCTATTCCACCTTATCCCGTCACGTTGGACTCGTCCATGCATTCTTCACCACTCCTAGCCTAATTACGTTTCCGTCTATTCTTTTTGTCTCATTTAGCTTGTTGTTTGCGAATCCCTCCGGTCCCCCACAGCCCCAC
>Ga0256771_1000330_pt1 | contig 10433 bp, 3 predicted proteins | sample MC6MC0922MT_FD_186046 | JGI IMG/M metagenome (GOLD analysis project Ga0256771, IMG submission 186046) | Metatranscriptome of enriched soil aggregate microbial communities from Iowa State University, Ames, United States - MC6-MC0922-MT... | ecosystem: Environmental > Terrestrial > Soil >...
TCATCACCCTACGCCATGCTTGCTGGACAGATCCAAGCGAGTGCCGCACTGCTCATCCGATTGAGGCCTGCATGTGAGGCAGTGCGAGCAGTTCCATCGAAGACGAGAGGCAAAGGTTCACAACGTCTACGCCGGCTACTGCGCACAAAACCACTCGATGTTCCTTTCTCACCGATGATGTTGGATGCATCGCCCCTGCCGGTTCCCTCACCCATCGCATCATCCCACATGTCGCCAACTGATGCATCATGGCTAACAACGAGTGACGGTGGTAGCAGCTCTGGACTATTGACGTCACCAACCTCACTCCGCACGACCACCTCTGGCTCATTGGCGACTTGGTCTCCTGCACACACTCCTCTCACTCCTTCGCCCATTCCACTCACCAACACGTCTGATCTGCCGCGGCAAAGCAAAGGAAGAGGAGGAGACATCACTCTATCCCATGCGACGCGACCCATGACATGGGCTGACAATCCACCAGGGCCATTGCGTATACAGATTGCAAACGTTGAGCAACCAGCGGGCACAATGACTGTTGGCCTTAGCGTTATGCCATCTCTCTCTCCTGCTGCGTCTGATTCATCCTCCTCCTCCTCTTCCCTCCGCGTTCCTCTCCCCTCACCTGATCCAGCACGTCGTGCTCGTACTCGTCGTCGCTGGGCATTGCTGCGTGCAGAGATGTTGGCAGCTCGGATGCCATGGTTGGTGAAACTTGCTAAAGCATGCAAACGTCGTGGTGGTGATGCAGCGGCTGAGGAGAGTAGCATCGCCAGTATGGTTGTGGCATTCTGTCGAGAAATGAGGCCAATGCATACCGATGGGAATCACAAAAATGGCCATCGAAAGTCACAGCAGCTGGAGGCGCCTCATCTTGGTCATCCTTACACCATCGTTCGTGCTCATGCGCTCGATTTACTTCTTCGTCGTCAATCCATGTTGGCCTCTCAGAGAGTGCGTGGGTGCAGCAGCATTGCTCGGCTCATTCAACAATGCCATGGGGAGCACAAAGTTGCAGCTATCTCACATTGGATCACGACAGCACGAACATGGACACATGGAGCACAGAAGACAGAGTGTTCACAACCACCGTCCTCTGCGTCGGCGGCTGCGGCAGCGTTGGCCAATGCACTGCGGCCATCGCCATCCCCATTCACTCATGTATCGCATCCAACAATGTTTTTACTCGGATCAGGAGTTGGAGGTGGTGTACGAATGGCGCTCCTTCAATCGACTGATCAAGTGTTGGATGCGATCATGAACATTGCATATCATACCCTACAACGGCTTGGAATCGAACAGCATTCAAGTGGTGGATACGAACATCCGATCAACATGTACTCAGCGCATCGTACCATCACAGATGTTCGAAAGCAACAAACAACCAACGATGGCTCATCCATTTCACCTACAGCTTCACTCTCGTTACTTCACCACGCCGTCAGCGCCCTCTTCTCTTTCTGTGTGGAAGTTACAGCACGTACCAACACCACCATTCCATCTGCTCCAACCTCCATCTTACTCATCCTCCCACTCGTTCAGCATTTGATGTTCCATTTCGCTTCGCTGCAGCGTGAGCCGGCTGTTGGTGCTTCCACAGACGATAACGGTGAGATGTATGGAGACAGCGAGAATGGCATTTGCCTGGCTGTTGGCAAGAAGTCACGTGCAATGTTCAGGCTCATGCTTCTCTCCACTCTCTCACCTTCTATGCGTCATCGACAACAAAGTGGTGACGCATCGAGCGCGATGGGGACAGAGGCGAACGAGTCACCTGAGACAGAGCAACAAGCCGAACCTGATACACCTCTCATTCGTTCAAGCACAGCTGCTGGCCAACTTCTGCATGCACTGTTATCACAGCTAGAGCGACTCATTCCTCTGCTCTTGCAATCTCATGCGGGTACCAGTGAAGCCTCACCAACTGCCTCACCATCGATGCAGGATGAAGGCGGGTCTGGCACGAGCTCATCATCATCGTTCCATCCACAAGCCCAAGCCGAGCAGGATTGTTTTGATGCACTCAGTCTATTACTGATGGTCTGCTCCTCCTTGCCCGTTCGTCTTACGCTCACTCACCAGGAAGGTGGTACCAATGAGACAGAGGGCCAGAGTGTGGTGAATGGCGCACATGAGCTCGATTTCAGTTCCGAGTCTACTTGCCGCTCTCTTTCCACCCGCGCGTACAACCTCCTCTCCCAGCTCCTTCATCCATCCGCTCTTCGCTTCCTCAGTCTCCGATGCTTCCGTCGCGGTGTTGGACTCTGTCGTGCACTACTGCCACTCGCCACACCACGCCTCATTGAAATCATGTGGAATGAAAATGAGGAGATGCAAGAGGTGGGAGAGGAAGAGGGAGAGCAAGGCCAAGATCAAGAGGCTGGCTCAGAGCAGAGTGAGAATGCGATGGACCTCACTTCATCACGTGCGACAACGCCCCAACCGGAACCCACTGCCGCAAGCGCAGCCGAAGTAGAGAGTGAAGACAATGGGCCATCAGCAGAGATGAGACAGTTGTTATCTCAAGCGACTGCAGCATCGAGTCAATTGATCACATATCTACTCAAATCCATTGGTTATTATGCATGTGGTCGTTTGATGGAGGCGAGTCGTGCCGATTCACGTCCATTCCCACATTCCCGTCTACGTGGTCAAACAGTCGTGAGCGAACTCATTAGTCTTGTTCGACATTTGCATGGGTGTCATGCATGGATACTCGCAGTCGATGCGAGCTTATCATTGGCACTGTATGAGTTGGAGAATGCAGCGCACTTCCTTCAGCCACAGGAATTGGATCGATTCTATCTCGCACATGCAGCGGTATTGGTCTATGGTGGATGGGCTGAACCCATGCGTGTCGGTGCTCGAGTCAAGTTGTTAGCCACACCAGCACGTGCAGAGAAGATGTCTGAGAGGCATGCATATACGGATGCGAATGCCAACAATATGGAGCAGACATATTCGGGCTATGGTACTGTGCTGTCTCATTCTGCCATCACTGCCTTAGTGGTTCGTGAGAGTGATGGTCGCAGCCAGGTGTATCCATGCTGCTCTTTACAGCCCGTCTCTCATGCCCCTGCCTTGCCATGCATGCATATATTCGGTGCACAGGGTCGTGCGAGATTGAGATCTGTCGTACGATTCATCAATCGAGCATCCCAATTCACATCATCCCAGACGCACTCGTCGCAGTCGGCTACACAAACATCGGATAAGGAGAAGGATTCAAACTCTGCCTTCTCGCTCTTTCCTCCTGAATCCAATCTCCCACCCTCACCCAGTGCTGCCTCTCTCTTCTGCTACGCCTACTCACAGTTGCATGTTGCATGCATGCGCGCACTGCTCTGCACGATGACACTCGCTCTCACACGTCCTGAACGCATCGCGGACTCAGTGCGCGTCTATGCGGAGGCACGCACGAGAGCAGCGCACGTAGCTCGTGACACAAGGCATGGTGCTGTCACTACGCAGGAGCACCAACCACATGCAATGGAGGAATCAACATCGTTGAAGATCGAAACACAGAGGAGTCACATGGAGGAGGAAACGATGATCAATGGACCTGATGTCTTGCTACAAGTCATTGTCAAAGAGCCAAACAACAGCCAATCAGCTCTTGCTTCTGCGTCATCCTCATCCTCATCCGCAAGCAAGACGAGTTTGCCACTTCTTTCCAACTTACTAGCTGTGGCGCAGCAGATCATCCCTCTCTGCTCAGCGGTCGGACGGTTGGATGAGTTGAGCACGGTCATGAGTGCAGTGGATGCAGCCATGAATCAACATGCAGCCGAGTTGGAGACACAACCTGAGCGTGTCATCAATGCACTCAAACTTGCAAGTGCCAGTGCAGCAAGATGTGAGAAAGTGAGTGGAAGTGGTGCAGCTGTACAACCGTTACATATTGATTTAATCTCTCGTGCCCTTCAACTTCACCCATCTTCACCAACGAGCGCCATCCTCTGGGCTCGATCATTGCATCAATCACATATTGATCGTCTATTGGGTGCTCAAAGCCGTGAGATGGCTCGCCGTTATGAAGAAGCACGACCGATCATCGCAGCTGCCACAGGTGACATGGCAGCGGGTGCACCAGATATCGATCTATCGATGGCGTCACGTGCATTGATGCCTCACAATGGTGATACCAATGCGGCAATTAAGTGGCTCAAGGAGCATGGTCTGAATGATATGGCCACGTACAAGCGCAACGCAACTTCATCCATGGCAAGCGCATCGATGGCATCGAATGACTTTTGGGGCTTGGAAGGTGTGGATTTTTATCAAGAGAAAGGATGCTGGAAACCAGTCATCGCGCTCAAAGCTGAGGAAGAGGAAGTCAAAGCATTCGTGAAACGTCATCCACCGAATCCGTCATCACAACCGAATATTGCGAAGAACGAGGCAAGTGCAACTTCGTCATCCTCTGACGTTTCGTTCCAGCTCACCCCCGGTTCGACCGGCACACCTCTTGCACCGAACCTTCCCCATGTTCCTCCATTGTTCGATCCCTACCGTCGACTCCTGCTGTCTGCCGCCCCTCAGATGTGTGATCGTGCCATGCATGCTGAGCGCATTCATGAGCAGTTGAGTGGACGAGCAGGCATGGGTGGCCAGGCATGGTGTTTGAAGGATGGATGGATGGTGAGACCACGTGATGTACGTCCAGACAGTGGACAGCGTCTGCGCATCAACCCACTCCGCATTGCTCGATTCCTCTATGCACGTCGCAACCATGCAAAGAAGAAGTCACATTCTCGTAGTTATCGTTGGTACTTCCTCACGGATGACAATCATTGGGCTCCATTGGATGATCGTGACATGCAACTGTTGGATGCTGCATATGATGCCGGCTTAGCATGTATGTGGATTGGCACAGACACTCAGGCTCCGTCGTTGGTCCGTATTGATAAGATGTGTATGTACAATGAGATAACCGGTCATGCACGACCTCTCAGACGAAAGATCAAGTATATGCAAGGAGAGAGAGAGGAGATGGAAGAGGAGGAAAAGAGTGATGAAGCAGAGGAAGAAACAGAATGGGCGATCAAGGCACTGAGTGAAGAAAAGCCACCCTCGTCTTCATCAGCAAGTGCATCATCCTCTTCAGCTGCATCATCGTCCTCTGTATCTGCACCCAACCCAGCTTCCCCTCCATCAGCTTCACTCCTCTCCACCTTCACTCCCACTCAACTCAGCCAAGTATCCTCCCTCGCCAGTTTGGGTTTCTCTTCTGAACACTGTGCCTTGGCTTTGGTTTCGACCCGTTTCACTTCAGTTGATGCCGCTGCAGAGTGGTTGCTGGATCCAGTCAACGAGTCCAAGTGGGATGAACATCGTGCCAAGGTCGAAGCAGCGGAGACGATGGAGCAAGCACGGATGGAAGAGGAGAAAATCAGGAAGAAGAAGGAGGAGGCGGAAGCGAAAGCAAAAGCGGAAGCTGAAACTAGAATGAAAGTAGAGAAAGTGAGAGCGGCGCAGGCAGCTGCACAGGAGGAAGCGAGAGCTGCGGGTATTCTTCTTCCTCTCACACCGACTGATGATGGCAGTGTAAGCAAGAAACAAAAGCTGTTTCATCATCCGATCACATCATTGTCGGTTTCTCCCCGCCATGCCGTGCCAGCTTCAGTCCGCATGATGGATGTGAGCGGACGAGCGGGTCAAATCGGAACAGTCGTGTCGGTGCATCACATCGATGATGATGCGAGGATGCATGACGATGACGACGCCAATGCTCAACAGCCGACATCCTTACGCGATCTGGTCCGTACGAAAGTGCTGTTGCGATTCGAGGATGAGGAGGATGGCAGTATGAATGATATCTGGATCCCTCTTGCGTACCTCGATCTCGATGTTGAGTCGATGAGATCAACACTTCCCGTTTATGCCGCTCTAGCCAATCTGCAATTCAACACCTCGACCAGTGGCAATGCACGGAAGATCACGCACAATATGCAGCAGCAGATATGGAGTCTGCAGCGTGCATGGATGAGTGGAACAGCAATGCAGACAGAGGTGCAACAATCGACATCCACAACCTCAGTTAATACCCTCTTTAATCTTGCCGTAGATGTGAACAGCAGCGTGTTTATCACCTATGCGCGCCGTCTATCACTCATTTGTCTCTACCTGTTGAGCCTCCCTCAGCCTGGCCGACCCCTGTCATCCCCGACATCCTCCCCTCCACTCTCCTCTCCTCGTGGCCTGGGCAGTGGTGGCTTGGAGTTGGTCTCGAATTTCTCTGCATCATGTTGTATGCGAATCATCAAACTTGCAGCATTGGAACCGAATGCTCAACTGACATTGGATAATGGAGTGGATGAGGAGCATGCAACTGGGGCTGGAACTCAGACTGGGACTGAAGCTGGACAGTGTGGGTATGGCAGCGGCATCGAGCCAGATGCCATCCCATCGACACCTGGACTGCGACCACGCAATGATCTCATGTTTGATTGGACACGAATTTATATCGAGGCGGCAGAGAAGACTCGTGCAAATCTACAGGGTACAACGGACAATGATGACGATGATGATGACCGCTCTGCCACTCCACCACCAACCCCTCTTCCCTCTCATCCCCGTGTGATCGATGTTTGGTTGATGCTTTCCACCTTCCTTCATGCCACTCGTCCTTCCCCTGTGTTGAGTGTTCCCGCTCGTGAGCAGCTTCTCGCTCATCTCATCAGTGAGTGTAAACGAGGTCTGGCGGTGAGCAGCTACTTCGTGCGCGATATCGATACGGAGCATCCATACCAGAGTGGGGTGAGTGAGGGAGCACAGAAGGTTGAGATTGAAGGAGCGGATGCCATCATGGTCACATTTGATCGACGATGCAATATCAGTCAAAGTCATGCCATGCTATGCTTCTATGCTGATGCGACGTGTCGTGAGCCCATCGTCATCTTCTCGGGTAGTTCACCGGATGATTTTACACATATCGTCATTGCTGGTGATCGATTCTGGTATAGTTTCATGAGTGGACGATTGCGACAGAAACCATATGAATTTGGTTTTCGCTTCCGTGTTCGTCCACTTTCATTCCGACTCGATCAGGGAAATGTGTTGATGGCTGCAGGTAAGAGCGGAGCAGCATCATTGGGATCAGGCGAGACGTGCGTCTTCTCGTCCATCACGCCTCCCATGGCACATGTCGTCAATGCTGGAACGATGAGCAACCAGAAGGCTGCACATGTGTTGGCTCAAGCTGGCTTGCCAACACCCGCATCAACTCACAATGTCACAACCATTCAACCCAACCATATGACTCGTACCAATGTGTCTGACCCACTCTTCTCAGCGTCGTTCAGCCTCGGATGGCCATTGCTGCTGCTGCTGACTGATTCCCCCACACTCATCGATCAACTCCTCTCTCACCCTCTGGCACTCGATCTCATCCAATCCTTCCTGCGCTACCTCACTGTTTGTCGCTCTCCCAACAAGGTGTTGGCTTGTCGTGCCCTCACCTCCCTCTGTGTTCGCATGCCCACTCCACTGGCTGGAGGCATGTTCGAGATCCTGCTGCGTGTCATGGAGCAATTGTATGATAGTAATACGCAGAGTGGTTGGGGTAGTTCGCCCTTCCTCATGGCATTGGTTGAACTGATTCGACAGAGACCCATCAGCTTCCGTTTGAGTGATTCAGATGTGTGGAGTGTACAATCGATTGATGGCCGACCAGCGAGTTGGTTTTTCCTGGCTGTACTACGTGCAGAGAGTCTCAGTCGCAGCCTTCTCACCTCCACTCGTCTACCTCATCAACGTGTGATGGAGCGTGCATTGAATGAGTGTGGAGACTTGGACATCTTACGTTGGTGTCTGAAGCAACCTGAACTCTGTCTCAAACTACACAAACAAGTCAAAGGTTGGAATCAGCAACGACGCGAGTGGATGATGGCCATCAATCAGATGCAAACACCACAACAAATTCAACAAGCACTCAAGACCATCAAAGATAGTCTCCTACCAGAATGCTTTGCTATCAGTACCTGGCTACCGGGTGGGTTGGCCTCCCAACAGTGGGATGCACGACTCGCACAAGCACAGACACTCGCACAAGCTGCCTCATTGTATCTCGAACTGGAGGCCTCGTTGAAGTGGGGGGACTCCTATCCTGAAGTTGAGCGTGCCTTCGGTGATACCTGGGGTAGTCGACGAGGAGACTGGTTGACCGCCATGAGAGGACTGGCGAACAGCGTCACTGTACCGGTTGCATCAGTGAAGGATGCGATGGACTATCGATGGACACGATTCATGGATGAGGCATTGGTGCGACATATGGATGAGATGACCGCAAAGAGTAGTCGCCGTCTCATGTCCATGACATTCAGAGACATCATGCCACTGGAAGCGCCACCCATCGATGCACCAGCTGATCATCCCGCACGCATACTGCAACATGTACCCATCGAACATATTCGTGCTCGATTCGCCCTTCTCAAGTTATTGAGCAATGAGTATAGTCGTGTGTTGCCTGTTGTTGATCTCTCGTTCGTTCGTCCCCCATGGACCAATGCAGGTCTGCCAACAGGTGCAACAGGTGCGGGTAGTGCTCCTGGCTGTCTGGCAACCATCGCCAGACGGACGAGTAAGACGTTGCTGTTCCATCAGAGCAAGATGTATCTATGGAGAAGTCTACTTGGTAGATTGTACAGTGAGGAGAGACCGCAATTCGTCATTCTCAACAGACATGCTGCAGTGAGAAGCAGGAATGCACAAACATTAGCACAGGCGATGCGACATGGAAATATGCCTTCCTCCTCTGCCTCGCATCCATCTCCATTGATCTCCGTCCTTCGTCATTCTCTGTTCTACCAACTGTTCTCACACATTCATCCCAGCTGTGATCCCTCGGCGTTACGTCGTCGTGGACAGGCATGGCAGGTGAAGTTTGTTGGTGAGGGTGGGCATGATGTCGGTGGAATGTACAATGAATCACTCGTGGAAATATGTAATGAACTACAATCAGTATTGGCAAAACTCAACAATACTACAACACATGAAACAGAACAGAAGGGTCCGAATGGCAGTGGCGATAGTGAGGCGGAGCAAGCTGACGCCGCACCCTCTCCAGCGATCCCAGTCTTACCCCTGTTCCGTCCAGTTCCCAACTACTATCATGTGATTGGTGAGAATCGCAACAAGTATCTTCCTTCGCCTGAAGCGGGTCGTCTCGCACTTCTTCGTTGTATGTTATATTTCGTTGGTCGTTTGTTGGGTGTGTGTTGTTTGGATAACAATCGTGCCCTCCCACTCGACCTTCCTCCACTCATCTGGAAGGTCATGGTGGGCGAACCGATCAACACTCTGGATCTCAAGGCAATCGACTTCCATACATGGAAACTTATTCATATGCTCAAACATGGAAAAGGCGGCGAGGCGGATGGAACGGTCACAAGAGAAACATTTCCATACTTATTCCCTGATCTCACATTCACCGTCGAAATTGACACTGACTCAGATGATGGAGACGGTGAACATCATGTGATATTGGAGGAAGATGCAGCAGAAGTGCCTGGATCATCGTCATCCTCTTCATCCACTGTCGGTAGTAAACGTGTGATCGAACTCATTCCAGGTGGCCGAAACATTCCCGTGACATATGATAGCAGTCCCACTTATGCAACATTGTTGGAGCGCTTCTACTTGCGTCGGTACGATGCACAAATCTCCATCCTCGTGCGTGGTATGGCCAGCATTATTCCATTTGAGTTCCTCTCCATCTTCCGTCCCTTCGAGTTGGAGACGATGGTATGTGGTAGTCCGGATATTTCCATCTCCCTCCTGCGTGACAAGACGGAGTATCGGGGCAATGTACGACCGGCCGATCCACATGTCAACATGTTCTGGGAAGTACTCAAAGAGATGTCACAGGAACAAAGGAAAAACTTCCTACAATTCGTATGGGGCCGTACCCGTCTTCCTTCCACCTCTCTTGGTTTTGGCAAGGATTTCTTCAAATTGAGTGATCATGCCGCTGCACAAGCATCTGGCAAGCATGATCAATACCTACCCGTCGCGCATACCTGTTTCTTCGCCCTCGAGCTACCAAGGTATTCGAGCAAGCGTGTATTGAGTGAGAAGTTGCTGTATGCCATCTCTCAATGTCAATCGATTGATTCCGATGCCACACATGAAGGACGAGCAAATATGATGATGAGATGGGAGGATGAGGATTAAGACAAATACCAAACGAGAAAACAGACGAGTCGAGATAATGGAAGTCAAGGCCAAGGTCAAGCGTATGTACACATGGCGGTATCGCTATCCAGCAAACCTCGGCACTAGCAAGTATAATAACAAGGATGGAGGAACAACTATCATGCAACGATGATCATCATGGTGCAGCAACAATATTGGTCGAGCAGTAACCATGATGCAGCAACCGACGCCATCCTACCTGCATATATCATCCTCCAATCGGACTCCGCTTCTCAAAA
>Ga0256771_1000335_pt1 | contig 10349 bp, 7 predicted proteins | sample MC6MC0922MT_FD_186046 | JGI IMG/M metagenome (GOLD analysis project Ga0256771, IMG submission 186046) | Metatranscriptome of enriched soil aggregate microbial communities from Iowa State University, Ames, United States - MC6-MC0922-MT... | ecosystem: Environmental > Terrestrial > Soil >...
CAGCTGCGAGAAGGCGATCACCAGGTACACCAGCAGGGCGATCATGCCGGTGGTGTTCATCAGGGTGTCCAGCACGTCTTTCGGGCGCAGGGTTTCGCTGAAGTTGATCAGCGCGCAAACCACAGCCACCGCGCACGAACCGATGATCGCGTACACCGGTACGCCGGTGCCGGCGCGGGTGATCTTGAAGAACGACGGTGCGTCGCCACGCTGGGCCAGGGAGAACAGCATGCGCGAAGCGGTGTAGTGGCCGGAGATCAGGCAGCTGCTCACCGAGGTCAGTACCACGAAGTTCATCAGCAGCTCGGCATACGGCACGCCCAGCAGTTCCAGGGTACGGCGGTAGGCGCCATAGCCGGAGACGCCCAGCTGAGGGTCGTTCCACGGTACCAGGCAGACGATCAGGAAGATCGAACCGACGTAGAACAGGCACACACGCCATACCACCGAGTTGGTGGCCTTGACGATCTGGGTGGCCGGGTCTTTGGCTTCGGAGGCCGCGATGGTGACGATTTCGGCGCCGAGGAAGGCGAACATCACCCCAAGCAACGCACCAATGACCGTGGTAATGCCATTGGGCATGAAGCCTTCGGCGGTCAGGTGGGTGATGCCCCGCACTTCACCGAACTGCCAGACGTTCATGACCGCCGCGGTACACACGATCAGGAAGCAGACAATCGCAATCACCTTGATCAGCGCGAACCAGAATTCGAACTCACCGTAGTGCTTGACGTTGAAGAAGTTCACGGTAATCAGCAACAGGGTCGTGGCCAGCACGAACACGTTGACGCTCACGTCCGGGAAGAAGCCATGCAGGATCTTGCCCGCCACGTACGCTTCCCAGGCCATCAGGATGACCCAGTACCACCAGTACAGCCAGCCGATGGTGAAACCGGCCCAACGGCCAATCGCGCGGTCGGCGTAGGTGGAGAACGAGCCGGTGTCGGGCGAGGACGTCGCCATCTCACCGAGCATGCGCATGATCAGTACCACCAGGATGCCGCCGGCAAGGTAGGCCAGGACAGCAGCCGGGCCGGCGCTGTGGATCACGCTGCCGGAACCGACGAACAAGGCGCCGCCGATAACCCCGGCGATCGACATCATCGTCAGGTGGCGCGACTTGAGCGAGGCACTGAGCTTGCTCTCGTGCTCACCTTTCGCGGTGGTGGTTGTGGATGTTGCTCCCATCAGTTGTGTACCCCGTGCTTCTTTTTATCCAAGGAAATGCGTGAAGCCATGATGGCGATCGGCTTCACCTGTACATCAGCGCTAATGCGGGCAGGAAGGTGTGCGCAAACACACGCAGGCCATCCCTGGCGGCCTGCTTGCACACCCGAAGGTTTGCCCTTCGGGCGAACTGAACATGCTTTATCTGGCGATATCTGACACCTAATGTAAAAATGTCCGACAGATAGAGCCATGCACAGTGGCATGAATCTCGCACTGCACTGTACAGGCCGCCGATGCAATACACCCTGCAGGCGCCAGGCGATACGCACCCTCAAGGCCCCCGAATGCTCGAATTACATCCAGACTCCTCAACCCCGTTGGTCAACCAGATCATCGACGGGCTGCGTGAGCTGATCGACAACCAGACCCTCAAGCCAGGCGCCAAGGTCCCGTCGATCCGCGCGTTCGCCGCGACCTATTCGGTGAGCACCTTCACCGTGGTCGAGGCTTACGATCGCCTGGTGGCTCAGGGGCTGCTGGTGAGCAAGGGCAATGCCGGGTTCTTCGTCAACCGCGCGGTGGCCGAGTTGCTGGACACGCACACCGCCGAGGCCGACGCCAGTCGACCATCGTTCAACTCCGAATGGTACCTGCAGCAGATCTTCGAAACCCGCCAACTGCCGTTCAAGCCAGGTTGCGGCTGGCTGCCCAACGACTGGATGTACGAAGAAGGCCTGCGCCGCGGTTTGCGCCAGGTGGCCGGCAGCCCGCTGGAGCTTTCCGGCTACGGCGATCCCATGGGCCTGCCGGAGCTGCGCGCGCTGACTGCGCAGAACCTGCAGCAAGAGCTGTCGATCGTCGCCAATACGGCGCAGTTGATGCTGACCCACGGCGCCAGCCAGGCACTCGACCTCGCCGTGCGCACGCTGGTGCGCCCGGGTGACGTGGTGCTGGTGGACGACCCCGGTTACCCCAACCTGATGAGCATCCTGCGTACCCAGGGCGCCACCCTGATCGGCGTGCCGCGCACCCCGAACGGCTACGACCTCAACCACCTGGAGCAACTGCTGGCGCATCACCGCCCGACCGCTTTTTTTCACCCAGCCGCACCTGCACAGCCCGACCTGCTCGCGCACCCCGTTGCCGCAGCTGCACCGCCTCCTGCAACTGGCCAGCCAGCACGGCTTCCGGCTGGTGGAGAACAACCTGTACGCCGACATGGTCGCCGAGCCACAGCCGTGCCTGGCCAGCCTCGACCATCTGCAGCAGGTGGTGTATGTGGGCAGTTATTCCAAGAGCATCTCGCCCAACGTACGGGTCGGCTACCTGCTGGCCAACCCGGCGCTTTCGCAGAAGTTGTTGCACCTGAAGATGCGTTCGGGCCTGACCACCTCGCAGGTGATGGAGCGCGTGGTGTACGCCGCGATCATCGACGGTCGCTGGCGCAAGCACCTCAAACGCCTGCGCCAGCGCCTGGCCGAGGCGCACCAGGAAGTTGGCCGTCACCTGCATCGTCTCGGCTTCGAGCTGTTCACCGAGTCGGACGAAGGCATGTACATCTGGACCCGCCACCCGGCCATCCCCGACAGCGCCGCGCTGCTGGACGATGCGCTGGAGAAAGGCATCATGCTTGGGCCCGGGCAGTTGTTCATGGTGGATGCCAAGCCGACCGGGTGGATGCGGTTCAACGTGGCGTTCAGTACGGACCCGGCGATGTGGGAGTTGCTGGAGAAGGTGTTGGTGAAGCATGTGCGGCGGGCGGGGGTTTAAGGCGCTCCCCGATGCATCTTCAGCGCCTGTGAGATCGAGCGCCGCCCGCGCGGCGCTCGATCCCCTGCCCAACAAATCAAGAAACTACTCGCACCTGTTATTTTTGCCAGTTACCCGTAATCAAGACCGTAGGCGATAATTGTAGGTATATCCAAGCATGCTATCGGCGGGGAGTAGATATGAATGCAATGTGTTCCGGAGCTGGCTGGCAGGCCTATGACGCATACGGCTATCGAAACATTACTACCTGGCCAACTGGATTATTGGGCTTCAACGGCGAGCTTCTTTCTACTGCAACAGGGTGTTACGCCCTCGGAAATGGACACCGGCTATACAACCCCCGTCTGATGCGTTTCATCAGCCCTGACGCACTAAGCCCTTTTAACCGCGGAGGCTTAAACTGCTATGCTTACTGCATCAACGACCCCATTAACTCAAAAGACCCTAGCGGTAAATACCGACTCAAGACTATCGTTACTAAAATCCTGGCAATCATTAGATTCAAACTACCCCTAAAGCCTAGAAAAGCAATAACAAGCGAGTGGAAAACCCTAACTAACCTCGAACCTGAAAAATTGGCAAATGATAGGTGGGACGCTGAAGATTTAATATCCCGCGGAAAAGCTCACTTCACCCTAGCAAAAGGTCCAGGAAGCTTGGAGAGGATCCCCGAAGCGGATTCAAAAAACAAATTTGTCTTTACTCGAGACAACGATTTTTTGATCGGCAGCTACAACATCGAAGACGGACACCTAAGCCACGCCAGCATAGCCGAACTGGGACAACACGCACTCGGTAGACGCCTCGAAGTTATCAGCGCAGGATACATAATCAGAGCGGGAAGAGATTTTATCCTAACCAATCAATCTGGCCACTTTAGAACTTCAATGGAACAGTTGAAACCGGCCATGTACTACCTTGAAAGCTTAGGGGTAAACGTAAGGTATGGGTGGTAGTACTTCTGAAAGGATTACATCCTTGTCCATAGCATCGAACAGTATCAGAGACGCCGTTAGAGACAACTCAACTACCGGCGTGCAGCACTTATCGCCAACCCACCCTGTTCGCGAAGAAGGCTTTCGCATCTCCCCGGGTGCCCGTCACGGCATGTTCAGCGCCTGTGAGATCGAGCGCCGCCCGCGCGGCGCATCGCGGGCAAGCCCGCTCCTACATTTGTTGCAACGTGCCATGGCCTGATGGGCCATAGTTGTCAGCCTTGTTGGCACGACGCGATTTTTCGGCTGGCGCTGCCGCCGCTCCGCCTGTCTTCAGTCATGCGCCAAGGCAAAAAACGCCCGCGCATTCGCCTCCAGACTCTCCAGGTGATACCCCCCTTCCTGCACAATCACACACGGCAACCGCAACGCCCGGATCCGCTCACCCAACGCCGCAAACCCTTCGGTCGTCACCGCCACCTTGCTTTGCGGGTCGAGCTCATAGATATCGAACCCCAGCGACAGCACCAGCACCTCGGCGCCAAAGTCCTTCACCGCACTCAGCGCAACCTCCAGCTGGCTCATGAAATCCGCCTCGCTGGCGCCATGGGCCATCGGCAGGTTGAGGTTGTAGCCTTCCCCCGCGCCGCTGCCGCGTTCGTCCTCGAACCCGGCAACGCCTGGGTAGAAGTTTGTCGGATCGCCATGGGTGGAGACGTACAGGACATCGTTGCGCTCGTAGAAGATCTCCTGAATGCCCTGCCCGTGGTGCATGTCGGTGTCGAGGATGGCCACGCGGCGGTAGCGGCTGCGCAGGGCCTGGGCGGCGACGGCGGCGTTGTTGATGTAACAGAAGCCGCCGGCGGCATCGAAGCGTGCATGGTGACCCGGTGGGCGGCACAGGGCGTAGGCGGCGGGCTCGCCGTCGAGGATGGCCTTGGCGGCAGCCACGGCGCTCTGTGCCGACCAGTAGGCCGAGTGCCAGGTGTGCTCGCCCACCGGGCAGCTGCCGTCGGCCAGGTAGCGGCCGGCCTGGGCGAGGATGCCGCGCAGGGCGTTGGGTTCACGGACGAAGATGTTCGACATGACTTCGTCCCCCCAGTCTTCGGGCACTTCCTTCCAACGCGCATGGGCCTCTTCGAGGAACGCCAGGTAGGCTTCGCCGTGCACGGCCTTGAGCGGGTCGAGGCCAGCGTCGGCAGGTTGGCGGATGTCGAAGCCGAGGTCCTTGGCCGCCTGCAGCAGGCGCTGGGCGCGCTCGGGGACTTCCTGCGGGGTGCGCATGGCGCCGCGCGAGTAGTAGCTGCGCGGGTGGTGCAGCAGTTGTTCGGGGTGGAAGTAGCAACGCATCAGGCTTCTCCTTCTGCACGGCCGGCGCGGGCCAGCACGGCGTTGAGCAATACATCGACGCCCTGGCGGGCGTCCTCGGGCAGTACGTCTTCGGCCTCGTTGTGGCTCAGGCCACCGACGCAGGGGATGAACACCATGGCCGTCGGGCAGTAACGGGCAAGCAGAATGGCGTCGTGGCCGGCGCCGCTGACGATGGATTGCTGGGCATAGCCAAGGCCATCCACCGCCTGCTGCACGGCCGCCACGCAGTCGGCGTCGAACGGCGTCGCCGGGCTCACCCAGTGGCGGTCGATGCGCACCTGCAAGCCGCGCTGGGTGGCGATGGCCTGCAGTTTCTGGCCAAGGTCGCGCTCCATGGCTTCGATGGCTTCATCGCGGTGGTGGCGCAGGTCGACGGTAAAGCGCAGCACACCGGGGATGGTGTTGCGCGAGGACTTGGCGATCGACAGTTCACCCACGGTGGTCAGGCCTTCGGGGGCAAAGTCGGCGGCGAGTTGCTCGACGGCCTGGATCATCCGCGCGGCGCCGTACAGCGCATCCTTGCGCAGCGGCATCGGCGTGGTGCCGGCATGCGCCGCCATGCCTTCGACGGTAACGTCCAGCCAGCGGATGGCCTGGCCACCGCTGACCACACCGATGGCCTTGGCGTTGTCCTCCAGAATCGGGCCTTGCTCGATATGCGCTTCGAAGTAGGCATCGACCTTGCCGCCCAGCGGGCGCTGGCCAGCGTAACCGGTGCGTTTCAGCTCATCCGCCACGCTGATGCCGTCGGCATCGCGGATGGCCAGGGCCTGGTCCAGCGCGAGGGTGCCGGTGAACACCGCCGAGCCGAACATGGCCGGGGTGAAACGGGCGCCCTCCTCGTTGGTCCAGACGGCGATTTCCAGCGGTTTGCGGGTCTGGATGTTCAGGTCGTTGAGGCGGCGCACGACCTCAAGCCCCGCCAGCACACCGTAGACGCCATCGAAGCGGCCGCCCTCGGGCTGGGTGTCGAGGTGGCTGCCCATCATCACCGGGGCGGCGCTTGGGTCGCTGCCAGCGCGGCGGGCGAACAGGTTGCCGATGGCATCCACGCTCAGGCTCAGGCCGGCCTCGCGGCACCAGTGACTGAACAGTTCACGGCCAGCCTTGTCTTCGTCGCTCAGGGCCAGGCGGCAGCTGCCGCCGCGGGCGGTGGCGCCGACTTCGGCCATGGCCATCAGGCTCGCCCAGAGGCGTTCGCCATTGCTTTTCAACATATGCGGGTACTCCAAAACAAGAAGATGAATCAGGCCAGTTCCAAACGCTGGCTGTGTGCGTACTGGCGCGCCAGGGCCAGCACGCACACCAGGGAAATGGCGGCGATCAGGGTGTAGAACACCGCCATCGGCCACCAAAGGCCTGTGAAGGTGTGCGCCAGCCAGGTGCCGATCAATGGCGTCAGGCCGCCGGCGATGGCGCCGCACACCTGGTAGGCCATGGAAATCGCGGTATAGCGCACCCGGGTTTCGAACATGCCGCTGACGTAGCCGGCGATCACCGCATAGAACGAGGCCATGCAGGCCGCCGCCAGGGCGATGCCGAGCACGATCAGCGGGCCTTGGACCGAGCTGACCAGCACGAACATCGGGTACGGCGAGGCCATCGCCAGCACGGCAACCAAGGCCAGGAAGCGCGTGGCGCCGATCTTTTCCGATAGCCACGCGGCCAGCGGCTGCACGCAGAACTGGATGATCGCCACGAAGAACAGGCATTCAAGGATCAACGAACGCTCCAGGTGCAGTTGCTGGGTGGTGTAGCTGATCATGAAGGTGTTGGTGAAGTAGACCCCTGCAATGCCCAGGGTATTGGCGCCGATGCACAGCAGCAGCGGGCGCCAGGCGGTGCGCAGCACTTCCAGCACCGGCGCCTGCTCCTTGCGCTGGGCCTTGGCCGCCTGCTCGCGGCTGGCAAGAAATTCAGGCGACTCGTTGACCCCCAGGCGGATCGCCAGGCCCACCAGCAGCAACAGTGCACTGGCCAAGAACGGCACGCGCCAGCCCCAGCTCATCAGGTCCTCTTCGGGCAGCCGGGTGACAGCGCCGAACGCCAGCAAGGAAAGGATCAAACCCGCTGGGCTGCCCAATTGGGCGAACGAGGCAAAGAAGTTGCGCCGGCCCTTGGGCGCATGCTCGCCGGCCATCAGCACGGCTCCACCCCATTCACCACCGACGGCAATGCCCTGGATGACGCGCAGGATGATCAACAGCACCGGTGCGGCGGCACCGATCTGCGCATGGGTCGGCAGCAGGCCGATACAGACGGTGACGATGCCCATCATCAACAAGGTGATGACCAGCGATTTCTTGCGGCCGATGCGGTCGCCCACGTGGCCGAAGACGATGCCACCCAACGGCCGGGCGAAAAAGCCCACAGCGAAGGTGCCAAAGGCAGCCATGGTGCTGAACAGGCTGTTGTCGGAGGGGAAGAACAAGGCGCCGAACACCAGCGCGGCAGCGGTGGCGTAAATGTAGAAGTCGTACCATTCGATCATGGTGCCGATGAACGCGGCCGCGGCGGCACGGCGCGGCTGGGGCGAAGCAGTGGGCTGCATGGGGGGCTCCTTTGTTTGTTTTTCTGGCAGGAGTTGATCGGGTCACGGTAGCGCTCTGTGGGCGCTTGACTGCGATTTATCGTCCCGGGGCTATGATTAGTCAATTTTCTATTTATTATTTGCACTATTAGCCACGCTTATCATCGAGCCCCGCCATGTCCGACCGCCTGCTCAACGACCGCCTCGACTGGAACTTGCTGCGCACCTTCCGGGTGATCGGCCAGGAGCTGTCAATCAGCCGCGCCGCAGCGCGCCTGCACCTGACCCAGCCGGCCGTGAGCCAGGCGCTCAAGCGCCTGGAGGAACAACTCGGCCGGCAGCTGATCGCCCGCCGTGGGCCACGCTTCGTCCTCACCGACATGGGTGAGCAGCTGTTCCTGCTGGCTGGCGAGGTGTATGGGCAGATGTCGCAGATCGGCGGCCTGCTGGAACAGCCAGCGGACGAATTGGTGGGCAAGGTCAGGTTGCTGATGATCAGCCGTATCGTCAGTGAGCGTTTCGACGATTTTCTCGCCGATTTCCACCGCCAACACCCACGGGTGGATGTGGAAATCGATGTGATGCGCAGCTCCGACATCGTTGCCGCGTTGCAGGAGAAGACCGCCACGGCCGGCCTGAGCCTGAACCGCCGGGCACAACCGCGGCTGGAGCAACGCCTGTTCCTGCGCCAGCGCTATGCGTTTTTCTGTGGCAAGCACCATGCCCTGTTCGGCCAGGCCGAGGGGGATTTGCAGCGGGAGAATTTCGTCAGCTTCACCAGCGACCAGATTGGCGGGATGCTCTCGCCGTTGACCATATTTCGCGACCAGCAAGGGTTTTCCGGCCGCATCGTCGCGTCGTCGCCGAGCCTTGAGGAGGTGCGCCGGCTGGTGATCGCCGGGTTTGGCATCGGCTGCCTGCCGGAGCATGTTGTGGCGGTGGATGTGGCGGCAGGGTTGCTGTGGAAACTGCCGCCGCAGGAAGGCATCGCGGATGTGGATATTCACCTGCTGTGGAACAGGGAGCAGCGCCTGAGCCGAGCTGAAGAGGTGTTTATCGAAGCGCTGCAGAACTGCCTGGCGTGAGCAGCCCATTCAGCGCTTCCCCTTTGTCACCCAGGATCACCTCCAAGGTGCCACGTTTTATAGACGACGCGGGAAGTACTGCTATGCCAAAGGTGAGCTGAAGGACGTACCAGGGCAGACGCTGGTGACGGGCAAGGCCTGCTACAAGATCCTGGCCCTGCAAGCGGCGACAGAGCCAAGCCTTGCAGGCTGTGTTTCCGTCGCCTGAAACTTGGATCCCATCGACTTAGGGGGTATGCTCGCGGCAATAGCCATATGCCATCACTCAGGCGCATTCCGCCTGGACTTCAAGGACGAGCCCTTTGCCCAGCCACACGACCCGCCACACCATCGCCCGCCAGTGGCAACTGCTCAAACTGCTGCCCGACCGCCACCCCGGCTTGAGTTCGACGCAGCTGCAGGCAGCACTGGCAAACGTTGGCCACAGAACCAGCAAACGTACGGTCGAGCGCGACCTCAACGAACTCGCGACGCTGTTCCCTCTGCGCTGCAACAACAAGGGCATGCCTTACGGCTGGTACTGGCAACCGGGCCTGAGCCTGGGGGAGGCGCAACAGCTGCAGCCGGACGTGCTGTCCCCTACGCAGCAGATCGAACTGCGCGCCTGGGTTGACGACGCCCTCGCACGGCGCCTGGAAGATCAGCCACTGTCCGATGACATGCGCCTCGCCCCGCATGGTGCAGGTGGTGCGACGCTGGATGCCACGGTCGACGACAGCCGCGCGCTGATGGGCTGGTTGTTGTCCCAGGCCGGGTCCATCCGCGTGCAGGCACCTGAAGACTTGCGCACGGCCATGGTCGAACAACTGCGCCAGAGCCTGGCGCTGCACGACGGCGGTGTTCAGCTGCGGCGGCGGGCCAAACAGGCGTAACCCAGGCCTAGTACACCGAGCACCAGCACGCCGAGCAACACCATGAGCTCGCGGCTGTAGCGTGCCGCCCATGCCGGCAAGCCAATGAATTCGCGATAGACCTGCACATTGGCCACGCCATCGGCATGGCTGATGCTGATACCGCTCTGCCGAATCTGCGAGTAATCGGCATCGAAGTAGACCCAGACCTTACAGGCCCCACCCGGCTCGATGGCGGGGATCTCGACCATGGGTGTCGCGGCTTCGATGAGGGTGTCGTTGCCAGCGGCATCGCGCACCTGCACCAGGCCTTTGGCCGGCAGGCGTATCTTGACCTCGCGTACCTGCACGTCACCTGTGTTGCGCAACTCGATGAGCAAGCCGGTGCGGTGGTCCACCAACCCGGCCTCGAACGGTTTGGCGAACAACTGGGCATAGGGTGCCTGGGCCAGATCGATCAGCCGATCCACCTGCTCCTGGTTCAACGCACCCTGGCCGATGCTGTTGATGCGCAGCTGCAAGCGCTCGTATTTGAGCTGCTCGTTGGCCTTGCTGATGCGCTCGCTGAACTGGCTTGGGTAGGTGAGATAGGCGTAGGTCAGGGAAGCCTCAAGGCGTGCGTTGCCCTTGAGCGCCA
>Ga0256771_1000348_pt1 | contig 10255 bp, 8 predicted proteins | sample MC6MC0922MT_FD_186046 | JGI IMG/M metagenome (GOLD analysis project Ga0256771, IMG submission 186046) | Metatranscriptome of enriched soil aggregate microbial communities from Iowa State University, Ames, United States - MC6-MC0922-MT... | ecosystem: Environmental > Terrestrial > Soil >...
AAAGGCGCGTCGGACTGCACGCTTCTTTTTTTATTAGGTCCCCTATCGCTTTGCCTTCGCTCAGGCCCCGGACAACTTCCACCTGCCGCCGACAATCTCCCCCCTGGCGCGCGCCCGCTGATCGAGACCGGCATGGTCGTTCGCGCTCATGTTGAAGATACCGTGCGACGCCGGCAGCTCTTTGGTTCCTTCGAGCGCTGCACGCAGCGCCTCGCGGAACGCCGGCGTGCCGGGCTGGCCTTTCTTCAGTGCGAGCGGAATAGCGCGTTGCAGCAGCAGGCCAGCGTCCCATGCGTGACCGCCGAAGGTGGACACGGAGCCGGCGCCATAGGCGGCTTCATACGCCCGCTTATAGGCGAGCGCGCTCTTCTTCACCGGATTCGAATCGGGCAGTTGTTCAGCAACGAGCAGCGGGCCGGCGGGCAGAAAGGTGCCCTCGCAATCCTTGCCGCACACGCGCAGGAAATCGTTATTCGCGACGCCGTGCGTCTGATAGTACTTGCCCTTGTAGCCGCGCTCGCGGAGCGTCTTCTGCGGCAACGCGGCAGGCGTACCGGCGCCTGCGATCAACACCGCGTCCGGGTTCTGCGACACGATCTTCAACACCTGACCGGTGACGGAAGCGTCGTTACGTGCAAAGCGCTCGTTCGCAACAACCTTGATCTTTGCCAGATCGGCGGCCTTGCTGAATTCCTTGAACCAGCTTTCGCCATAACCGTCGGAGAAGCCGATGAACGCCACCGTCTTCACGCCATGATTGGACATGTGCTGCGCGATGGCGGTAGCCATGAGAATGTCGTTTTGCGGCGTCTTGAAGACCCACGCGCGCTTGGCATCCATCGGCTCGACAATGCTGGCCGCTGCCGCAAGCGAGATCACCGGCGTGGTGCTCTCAGCGGCGACGTCTATCATGGCAAGCGAATTCGGCACGACGGTCGACCCGATCAGCGCGTCTACATGGTCTTCGCTCGTGAGCTTGCGGGCGTTTTTGACGGCCTGAGTCGAATCAGTCGCGTCGTCCAGCACGATGTATTCGATTTTTTGACCGGCCACTTCCTTTGGAAGCAGCGCGACGGTGTTCTTCTCCGGAATGCCTAGCGATGCGGCCGGGCCCGTTGCCGACACAGTGACGCCGATTTTCACATCTGCAAATGCATGGCTGCTCCATGCAGCCGAAATGCCCGTGGCGACCAATGCCGCACTGATCCAACGCAATGCCGACTTCATCCCGCTCCTCTATGCCCCGTTAAAACAATTCAGATTAAATTCGCAATTTAAATCCCGACCCAGCGGTCGGTGAATAAGGAGTGTAGCGGACGTGAGCCGCACGCGGCAAGCACTTTGCAGGGCGCCAGCGTGGGAAATGGAGCAATTATCGGAGACATAAAACAGGTCACCGATTTAGCGAAGGAATTGAACGAGGTAAATCAAAAAAGCAAAATAAAAAGCGCTGTTGGATATCAATCCAACAGCGCTTTCGTGTGGGCACTTAGTGCCTCATGTCTCCTCGTTCTCCACCTGCAAATTCGTGGTTCATCAGAACTGCATGAAGGTTAAACGAGCACCCGGCGTGCCACAACTAGCAATTACCCTAGTGGTGCACTGCGGCACTGAATTGGGGCAAGTTTAACCGGCGATGCGGCGCGATACATAAAAATAAGGGCTCAAGCGGTTTGCCGACGTCATACTGCATAGCAGCGAAATTAGATCGGATGCCGAAGCAACGATTCGTGTGACCGCTTTCTCACGCGCGCAGCGGCCGCACGCGCGCGATGATCTCGCCGACAATCCCGCGCCTGAACGCGAGCACGCACGCAATAAAGATCACACCCGTCACGATTGTTACCGACTCACCCAGCGAACGGAACCACTCGATGCCTGTTGTCGACGCGAGCGCGCCACCGATATCGCCGAGCCGATCCTCGAGTGCGACGATCAGTGCGGCGCCGAGCAGCGGTCCGAACAGTGTGCCCATGCCGCCGACAAGCGTCATCAGCACCACCAGGCCGGACATGGTCCAGTAAGCGTCGCTCAAAGTCTCGAAGCCTTGCACCACCACCTTTAGCGAGCCCGCGAGTCCTGCAAGTCCGGCCGACAGAATGAACGCTAGCAGCTTGAAGCGATCCGTATCGTAGCCAAGCGACACCGCGCGCGGCTCGTTCTCCTTGATCGCGACCAGCACCTGACCGAACGGCGAATGCACGATGCGTACGATCAGCAGGAAGGCGAGCACTATCACGGCCAGCACAACAAAGTACAAGGTCACATCCGACGAAAGATCCAGCACGCCGAAGAGCTTGCCGCGCGGCACGCCTTGCAGGCCGTCTTCGCCATGCGTGAACGGCGCTTGCAGGAACACGAAGTAGACCATCTGCGCGAGTGCGAGCGTCACCATCGCGAAATAGATGCCCTGACGCCGGATCGCGAAGATGCCGACGATGAAGCCGAGGAGCGTCGCCGACGCCGTGCCGGCAAGCACTCCGAACTCGGGCGAGAAGCCGAGCGTCTGCATCGCATAGCCGGTGATGTAGCCGGCCGAGGCTAGGAACATCGCGTGCCCGAACGAGAGCAAGCCCGTGTAGCCAATCAAAAGATTGAACGCGGCCGCGAAAAGCGCAAAGCACATCACCTTCATGACAAAGAGCGGATAGATGCCGAGCACGGGCACCGCGAGCAGCACCACCAGCAGCAAGCCGTAGAGTACTTTTCTCTGCATCATTTTTCCTTGCCGAAGAGACCCGCCGGACGCACGAGCAATACGAGCGCCATGATGACGAACACAACGGTCGCCGACGCTTCCGGATAGAACACGCGAGTCAGTCCTTCGATTACGCCGAGCATCAGTCCGGTGAGAATCGAACCCATGATCGAACCCATTCCGCCGATCACCACTACCGCGAACACGGTAATGATCATCGGTTGGCCCATCAGCGGCGAAACCTGGATAACCGGCGCGGCCAGCACGCCGGCGAACGCGGCGAGCGCCACGCCGAAGCCGTAAGTAAGCGTGATCATCAGCGGGACGTTGATGCCGAACGCCTCGACCAGCTTGGGGTTCTCGGTCCCGGCGCGCAGATAGGCGCCCAGCCGGGTCTTCTCGATCACGAACCACGTCGCAAAGCAAACGATCAGCGACGCCACCACCACCCACGCGCGATAGTTCGGCAGGAACATGAAACCGAGGTTGGTTGCGCCCGACAAGGCGGACGGCACGTCGTACGGCTGGCCCGACGAACCATAGATAGAACGGAACACGCCCTCGACGACGAGCGTGAGCCCGAACGTGAGCAACAGGCCATACAGATGATCGAGCTTGTAAAGCCAACGCAGCATCGAGCGTTCGATCGCGACGCCGAACAGGCCGACGATCAGCGGTGCGAGCACCAGCATCGCCCAATACGGCACGCCGAAGTATGAGAAGCCCATCCACGCGAGCATCGCGCCGAGCATGAACAACGCGCCGTGCGCGAAGTTGATCACGTTCAGCAAGCCGAAGATCACCGCAAGACCAAGACTCAGAATTGCGTAGAACGAGCCGTTCACGAGCCCGAGCAGCAACTGGCTCAACATCGCGGGAAGCGGAATGCCAAAGATGTCCATTGAAGCCTTAACCCATCGTCAGGGTGAGATCGGTTGTGCACGATCCGGCCGGCACACGACAAGCGCTCATGACGCCGGCCGCGCGCGGCATATGAAAAGAACCGAAACGGACGGCTGCCCGCCCGCGCGCGGACAGCCAGCCGTCAGTCAGCTCTTCAACCCGCGCTTATTTCCACAGCGCGCAGCGGGTTTCCGACTTCGTCGTGAACGCCTGCTCGCCGGGAATCGTCGCGGTGATCTTGTAGTAGTCCCACGGCTCTTTCGATTCTCCCGGCGTCTTCACCTGCATCAGGTACATGTCGTGGATCATGCTGCCGTCCTGACGGATGTAGCCCTTCGCGTAGAAGTCGTCGATCTTGGTCTTTTTCAGTTGCGCCATGACCTTGTCGGCGTCCGTCGAACCGACTGCCTGCACGGCCTTCAGATAATTCATCGTCGCCGAGTAGTCGGCGGCTTGCAGACTGGACGGCATCTTGCGCATTTTGTCGAAGTAGCGCTGTGCCCACTTGCGCGTGTTCGCGTCCTTGTTCCAGTACCAGCTATCCGTCAGCACGAGGCCTTGCGTGGTTTCGAGACCGAGGCTATGCACGTCGTTGATGAACATCAGCAACGCAGCGAGCTTCATGCTCTTCGTAATGCCGAATTCTTTCGCGGCCTTGATAGAGTTGATCGTGTCGCCGCCCGCATTGGCGAGACCGAGAACCTGCGCTTTCGACGACTGTGCCTGCAGCAGGAACGACGAGAAGTCCGACGCCGACAACGGGTGGCGCACCGTGCCCAGCACCTGGCCGCCGCTCGCCTTCACGACGTCCGACGTGTTCTTTTCGAGCGCCTTGCCGAATGCGTAGTCGGCGGTCAGGAAGTACCACGTCTTGCCGCCCTGCTTCACCACCGCGGAGCCCGTGCCCTTCGCGAGCGCCGTGGTGTCGTACGCATAGTGAATCGTGTACGGCGTGCATTGCTCGTTGGTCAGCGTGTCGGCGCCCGCCCCGATGCTGATGTAGACCTTGTGCTTCTCGCCGGCGACGGTGTTCATCGAAAGACCCGTTGCCGAGTTCGTGCCGCCGACCAGCAGATCGAGGCCCTCGCGATCGAACCATTCGCGTGCACGCGAAGCGGCGATATCGGCCTTGTTCTGGTGATCCGCGTACAGCACCGTGATCGGCTTGCCGTTCACCTTGCCGCCGAAGTCCGCGACGGCCATGCGAATGGCTTCAAGGCCGCCCTGACCGTCGATATCCGCATACAACCCCGACATATCCGTGATGAAGCCGATCTTTACCGCATCGTCAGCCGCTTGCGCGCTGCCTATCGTGATGGCGGCGCCGGCGGCGACCGCGAAACAAACTGAAGCAAGCCGCGCGAGTGGGTTCTTTTTCATTCCTGTCTCCTGGTTCATCGCTTGTGGTTATCAGAGGCAATTGGGCGCGCGCTGTCTATACGCCCAGTAGATCGTGCAGTGTCGGCATCTTGCTTTCGAGTTCACTTGCCCCGAAGTGCTCGACGATCGCACCGTGCTCCATCACATAGAAGCGGTCGGCAAGCGGCGCGGCAAAGCGGAAATTCTGTTCGACCATGACGATCGTGTAGCCGCGCGCCTTGAGCGTCACGATCATGCGCGCAAGCGCCTGCACGATGACAGGCGCCAGTCCTTCCGAGATTTCGTCGAGCAGAAGCAGACTCGCGCCGGTGCGCAAGATACGCGCGACCGCGAGCATCTGCTGTTCGCCGCCGGAGAGCCGCGTGCCCTGGCTCATGCGACGCTCCTGCAAGTTCGGGAACATCGAATAGATTTCTTCGAGCGACATCATGTGCGCCTTGTCGCCAACGGGCGGCGGCAGCAGCAGATTCTCTTCGCACGAGAGGCTCGAAAAGATCCCGCGCTCTTCGGGGCAATAGCCGATGCCGCAATGCGCGATGCGATGCGTGGGCAGGTTGATCGTTTCACGTCCGCCGATGCGGATCGAACCCGTGCGCCGTCCGGTCAGGCCCATGATCGCGCGCAATGTCGTGGTGCGCCCCGCGCCGTTGCGGCCAAGCAGCGTGACAACCTCGCCGCGGTCCACCGTGAGATCGACGCCGTGCAGAATATGGGACTCTCCGTACCACGCCTGCAGACCCGCGATCTCCAGCGCGGGCGCGCCCGCCGCGGTGCCGCTGACTTCGAGGCTTTCGCGCTCGGCAATTGTATTCATGCGTGGGCTCCGGCGAGCGCCGCGTCGGCACTGCCCATATAGGCTTGCATCACGAGCGGATTCTTCGACACTTCTGCATAGCTGCCTTCGGCGAGCACTTCACCGCGTTGCAGAACAGTGATGGTGTCGGAGATGCCTGCGATCACATTCATGTTGTGTTCGACCATCAGGATCGTGCGACCGCTCGACACTTTCTTGATCAACGCCGTGACGCGGTCGACGTCTTCGTGACCCATGCCTTGCGTCGGTTCGTCGAGCAGCATCAGCTCAGGCTCCATCGCGAGCGTCGTGGCAATTTCCAGCGCGCGCTTGCGACCGTATGAGAGCTCGACGGTCAACACGTCGGCGAAATCAGTCAGGCCGACCTGCGTAAGCAGATCCATTGCGCGGTCGTCGAGTTGGCGCAGCGTGCGCTCGCTCTTCCAGAAATGGAACGCGGTGCCGAGCGACCGCTGCAAACCGATGCGCACATTCTGCAATGCCGTCAGATGCGGGAATACAGCGGAAATCTGAAAGGAGCGGATGATGCCGCGCCGCGCGATCTGCGCCGGCCGCTCATTCGTGATGTCCTCGCCGTTGAAGACAATCTGGCCCGCCGTCGGCTCGAGGAACTTGGTGAGCAGATTGAAGCACGTGGTCTTGCCCGCTCCGTTTGGACCAATCAGCGCATGGATCGAGCCACGGCGCACGCGCAGGTTCACGCCGTTCACGGCAATGAAGCCTTTGAACTCACGAGTGAGGCCGCGCGTTTCGAGAATCGTATCGCCGAGAATCATGTTCCCTTCCATACGGAGTAAGGCGAAGCACTACGATCTTACGCGCGAAACCCTGCGCGACTTTTTGGACGGCGGCACCCCGTGCTCGCTCGTTGGCGTGGTGCACCAATCCGGACGGTAATCCTTGGGGCCACACGCAGCATGGCTGCCATTGTCGCGCCAATGATGCAGCGCATTCATTGGGATTTGCACTTAGTGGATGACGCGTGTGAGCGATTGCGCACCGTAGTCTCCGACTGGAGACACGCAAAGCGTGCCGCCCTCGTCACCATGCGTGTCACACAGCGGACATCGACACGGCCTGACCCGCATGCGCAGCAAGGCTGCCGGCCACGCGCGCACGCCGATCCTCGCGGATCATGTCGCTCGCGCGCTCGGCGATCATCAAGGTGGGCGAGTTTGTATTGCCCGATGTGATGGTAGGCATGACCGATGCGTCGACCACGCGCAGTCCGTCTACACCGATAACTCGTAGCCTGTTGTCGACGACCGCGCCGGGATCGTCGGTCGTGCCCATCCTGCATGTGCCGACCGGATGGAAGATCGTCGTGCCGACCAGTCCTGCTGCACGCTGCAGTTCTTCCTCGGTTTGATATTCGATGCCCGGCAATATTTCCCGCGGCTGATAACGGGCCAATGCCGGTGCCGCGGCAATGCGACGCGTGAGACGCAACGCGTTTGAGGCGACATGGCGGTCGTAGTCGGTGGATAGATAGTTCGGCGCGATCAGCGGCGGCGCAGCGGCGTCTGTCGATTCAATATGAATGCTGCCGCGCGAAGTGGGCCGCAACTGGCACACCGACGCCGTAAATGCATTGAACCGATGCAGCGGTTCGCCGAAGCGATCCAGCGAAAGAGGTTGTACGTGATATTCGAGGTCCGGACGCGTGAGCGAGCGATCGTCGGGGTCCGACTTTGCGAATGCACCGAGTTGCGATGGCGACATCGACATCGGGCCGCTTTGAAACAGCGCGTACTGCACGCCGATCATGAGCTTGCCCCACCAATGCGCGGATGCGGTATTGAGTGTGCGGACACCGTCGACCTGATAGGCCATGCGCAATTGCAAATGATCCTGAAGATTTTCACCGACGCCGCGCAGGTCGTTGACTACGTCGATACCAAGGTTCTGCAAACGCGCACCGTTACCAATGCCGGAGAGTTCCAGCAATTGTGGCGAGTTGACGGCGCCCGAACTCAGGATCACTTCGCAACGGGCTTTGGCAAAGTACTCTGTTTCGTTGCCGCGATATTCGACGCCCGTGCAGCGGCGTCCGTCGAATACCACGCGCTGTGTGTGTGCGCCGGTGATGATGGTGAGATTGTTGCGCTTCATCGCGGGGCGCAAAAACGCTTTAGAAGCGTTCCAGCGAATACCCCGCTTCTGATTGACGTCGAAGTAGCCAACGCCCGTGTTGTCGCCGCGATTGAAGTCGTCCGTGGCAGGAATGCCGGTCTCTTGCGCGGCCTTCGAAAACTCTTCGAGAATCTTCCATTTGAGGCGTTGCTTCTCAACGCGCCACGGTCCCCCGGCGCCATGCGATTCGCTCTCGCCCGAGTAGTGATCTTCGCTGCGTTTGAAAACCGGCAGCACGGAATTCCACGACCATGACGCGTCGTTCGTGACGCGCGCCCACTCGTCATAATCTTCGCGCTGGCCGCGCATATAGATCATTCCGTTGATCGACGAACTGCCGCCCAGGACGCGGCCGCGCGGATACGAAAGCGCGCGGCCGTTCAGGCCTGGTTCCGCCTGAGTTTTGTAGAGCCAGTCAGTACGCGGATTGCCGATGCAGTACAGATAGCCGACCGGCACGTGAATCCAGTGATAGTCGTCTTTGCCGCCCGCTTCGAGCAACAACACCTGCACATCCGGATCTTCAGTCAGGCGATTGGCGAGCACGCAGCCCGCTGTCCCAGCGCCGACGATGATGTAGTCGAATTCGCCTTCAAGACGCCGCCCGGAAGACGCGGCTTGCGCGTTGCTCATTGTTCCGTCTCCTAATCATTTTTCCCGGCCTATGTGGAACCGGTTTTTATCGATGCCTTCGGCGCGACAGGATCGCCGCCGCCGAAGGCGAACATCTCCAACTACTTTGCAACCGGCATGGTGAACTCAGCACCCTTCGCGATACTGTCAGGCCAGCGCTGCATGATGCTCTTATAGCGTGTGTAGAACCGCACGCCTTCCTCGCCGTATGCGTGGTGATCGCCGAATAATGACTTCTTCCATCCGCCGAACGAATGCCACGCCATCGGCACGGGAATCGGCACGTTGATGCCGACCATGCCGATCTGAATCTGCCGGGAGAAGGCGCGCGCAATGCCGCCATCCGACGTGAAGAGCGACACGCCGTTGGCAAAGTCGTTGGCGTTGATCAATTCCACCGCAGACGCAAAGTCCGGCACGCGTACCACGCATAACACTGGTCCGAAAATCTCCTCGCGATAGATCTTCATATCAGTCGATACATCGTCGAACAGCGTACCGCCAAGAAAGAAGCCTTTCTCGTGACCGTCCACTCGATGACCGCGGCCATCGACCACGAGCTTCGCGCCCTCCGCGATGCCCGCTTCGATATAGCCGACCACTTTCTCACGATGCACGGCGGTCACCAACGGTCCCATTTCGGCGGCCGATTCCATGCCGTTCATGATCTTCAGGCTTTCTACGCGAGGCATGAGCCGCTCGATCAGTTCATCCGCGATATGACCCACCGCAACGGCGACGGAAATCGCCATGCAGCGCTCGCCCGCCGATCCGTATGCAGCACCGATCAAAGCGTCGACGGCCTGATCGAGATCGGCATCCGGCATGACGACGAGGTGATTCTTGGCGCCGCCCAATGCCTGCACGCGCTTGCCGTGCTTCGTGCCTTCCGTGTGGATGTACTCGGCGATCGGCGTGGAGCCGACAAACGAAACAGCGCTTACGTCGGGATGCACGAGCAGCGCATCGACCGCGACCTTATCGCCGTGCACGACGTTGAACACGCCGTCCGGCAAGCCGGCCTCCTTCAGTAATTCCGCGAGACGGTTCGACGCCGACGGATCGCGCTCCGAAGGCTTCAGCACGAACGTGTTGCCGCAAGCTATCGCGACCGGGAACATCCAGCACGGCACCATCATCGGAAAATTGAATGGCGTAATGCCGGCGACTACACCGAGCGGTTGACGCAGGTTCCAGTTGTCAATGCCACCGCCGATCTGGTCCGTGAAGTCCGTCTTCAACAGATTCGGAATGCCGCATGCGAACTCGACCACTTCAATGCCGCGCATCACCTCGCCCTTCGCGTCTGAGAACACCTTGCCGTGTTCGCGCGTGATGAGTTCCGCGAGTTCGTCGTGATGGCGGTCCAGCAATTCCTTGAACTTGAACAGCACCCGTGCCCGCTTGATCGGCGCGGTCTCGCTCCAGGCGGGAAACGCGGCGTAAGCGGCGGCCACAGCGGCATCCACTTCGGCGACGCTTGCGAGCGGCACACGGGCGGCGACGTCGCCCAGCGCGGGATTGAAGACGTCGCCGAAACGGCCGCTCGTTCCGTCAATCGCCTTGCCGTTGATGCAATGGGTTAGCGCGCGTGTACGGGCGTCCGCGCGGACGCCTTCTTCCTGATATGTCTCGCTCATGTTCTGTCCTCTCGGTGGTAGGCCATTCACAGATGGCTGCTGAGACTCTTCCGC
>Ga0256771_1000355_pt1 | contig 10200 bp, 6 predicted proteins | sample MC6MC0922MT_FD_186046 | JGI IMG/M metagenome (GOLD analysis project Ga0256771, IMG submission 186046) | Metatranscriptome of enriched soil aggregate microbial communities from Iowa State University, Ames, United States - MC6-MC0922-MT... | ecosystem: Environmental > Terrestrial > Soil >...
GCTGATGCTTGTATATATGTGACGAAGCGTAGTTCAACAGTCGGTGACATGGTGAAAACATTGAGATTCTGTTTGATAGATTGGCTGTGAACCGGTGGAGGCTGACTATGCAAAGCCTCGAGGACGTTTGAATGGCACCTCCGCCTGCATTCTCGTGCGCATTGCGTGAATTGTTGCTCAACCCGTTCTTTTGTGATGGTCGCTCATCAGGAAAGTCGTGGTCATCTTCCACGTCTCCTTCTCTGACGTCCCTGCCTGATGCAGACCCTTGTTCCTTGCGACGACTCACCCCATGGATGCATCTTCTTCCATTGCAGCTAGCAATGGATGGAAAAGTGGGATGTACATGTGGCGTGTCCTCCAAGCTGTTTACCATGGGCATGTGTGAGGATGTTTGGTGAAGAATTATTGATGGTGGAAGCTTTCCTTTCCTCTCTCACCAACAGTGGACGCTCTTCTTGAGGAGAGCGAGGGAAATCCTCGTCATATAAAGTGATGTCTTCATGACGCACATAAACTGGGATGAATTCATTCATGATTCGGACGACGTGCAAGGGATCCTTGTTCAAAGCAAATCAAAGCTTTTGTGTTGACGCACCACACCCAGAGATCATGATCATCAGTAGTGAGGAATGGATGAAGGAGATACGAAGTGGATGGAGGAGAAGTACGGCAGACTGAATCCGATCTGACTTGCGTGGTGCATCTGCACCTGCATCATCCTTGATCTCTCCTTTGACTTCTGAACTCTGGGGCAGCTTCTCTTTGTCTTGACTCTTCATGGTTCATCTTCATTGACATCGGTGTCATATGCATGAGTGTACACGACTGCGGCGGCTGCAATTCCGACGTGGAGGCCAACACTCCATTCATGAATGCCAACACTCCATTCATGAATGCCAACGACTGCCATCAATCAATCGACCTTCCCATTGATATCGCCCAACCATATACAAGATCATGTGGATGAAATGAAATCGATAGGGTCATGCATGGCTCACGCTGCATGGCCACCGCAAAGATTGATCCGCAGCACCAGCTCTTGTTCGGATCATTGCAATGACTCGACTGCACCAGCGCGACCAAGCACGACTTTCTGGCCAGCTACAGCATGAACAAGGATTGTTAACGTTGCGGCCTGGAAGGAAAACTCTTTGCCCACAATAGTTGCGGGCTTCACTGGCAACGCTTAGGTAAGGAGGATTGAGTGCCGTTCGGGCAGATTCACTGATGCAAGCCATCCAATGCATTCAATCTGATGATTCAATCAGTAGACGGGATCCACGTGCTCTCATACATGATTCATGGTTCGTGCATGTGATTCGTTGAAGTCTTCAATTGGCATGCCGGGAACTAGAACTCGAACTACTACTCGTATGGACAGGAGCAGCAACAGCAGCAGGAGGAGGAGGAGGAAGAGGAGGCGGAGGAGGTAGAGGAGAGTTGTTACAACCCCAACATCATCCAGTGGCAGAACATTGCAGCCTGCAAGCTGCATCAACCTCTGTTCTGTACCACACATAAGGCAAGCGTCAGCTGGATTCGGCTCCACACCAAAATGGGTGAAGTTGGGTCTAAGATGTGTGAAGCGAGGCACATCACAACTTCTGGTGCTGACTGAGCATCTGTTGAAAACGATTGACATCTCCCGCCATGTGTGGCTCACCAGCTCCTTTACTGTGACTTCGAATCCTCTGCAGCTGCCCTAAGATGAATTCTGCTTTCGCCTTGACATCCTGCACTGGAGTCGAGTAGGATGTGGCCGGTGTGTAGGATGGATTGGTCAACATATCATTGAGGGTATGATCAATCTCATCAGTGAAGGAGTGGAAGAAGCGTGGAAGGATGGCGGAGAGTGCGGAGGGGAGTGTGTCACAGTTGTAAAGAATATTGAGGATGGTGAGCGCAGCAGCTTGAAGTCGAGATAAGTTTGCACCTGGAGGTGGTTGTGATTCTGGTGTTCGTCCTCCACTCGTTCCACCAGCGGCTGCATTGGTCGCATCCTTATTCAATAATCGCTCCAAGAATTTTGCTAGTTTCGGTGTGGCAACTTGATTGAGGATGCCCTCAACGAGTGCGGCAAAGTCGAATGATTTGAGAAAGTTGGTCGAAATGAGACGACTACCCGTAATGAAGAGTAGGTCATAGCGCTTGGCAGAGAGGAGTGCATGGAGTTGTAGTAAGTGAAGTAAGGCTGGTAAAAGTTTGAGTGTATCCTTCTGCTCATCAAATAATTTCGCCAACTCCTTCGCACCCAATGGGGAGAGGGTTGGAAGGCCCAGTGTGTCGATGGATATAGGGAGTGAGGGAGGTTGTTGACCCAACCAAGGGTTGAAATGCAATGTTGAGCTCTCAGCAGGATGGGGAGGAGGGGAGCGTAATGGTGCAGGAGGAGAGTTGGGTGAAGAGGCACTTGACGGACTGCTGAGCAAGTTGCGGTTCTCACTCAAACTGCCATCTTCATCAGCAGCAACGATGCTCAATGCATGATGTAACAACGACAACTGAGGAAGGACAATCTTTGGATTTCGTAGTTCTCTTTCCAGTGTAATTTGCGCATGTTGTTGATCGCTGACAGTCGATCGAGTGTGCTTGATGACAAGTGGGGACGGCTGCACTGATGGAGGGGATGCAACGGATAGACTGGGTCGGAACGCGCCGGTGGCTCTTGTAGAAGCATCAGTCGGTTTTTGGCGACTGAGTGTGGTGGAAGCGGAGCGAGACCTGGGCATGGTTGATGATTCGCTCTCACTCTCACTATCACTATGAGCGCCATCAATCTGTGATGGGTGTGCAGATGCAGTCGCAGCTGGAGCTTCTTGTGTCACATGATTCTGTGCGAATGCAGCCAACATGTTGATGAACGAGTGTTGTTGTGCAGCATTGCTTCCCTCACCCATGCGATCATATACGGTTGGACAGAGCAGGAGTCGAGCAACTCCAACAAACAATGCAAAATTCTGTCCCGAATCTCTCAGAACTGTTCCAATCTTGATTGCAAACTCCAACGCACGAACATGATCATGTGGTAGGATGGACGTGACCATCTTCTCCAATGTGGCTGCATCGAATCCATCGATGCCACTCAACGCTGAATCCAGTGCGGAGGTTGAAGATCCAGCGAGGCCTGGTACAGCAGAAGAAGCGGCGGCCATTGCAGCCGCACCACTCCCCCTCTCCAGCTGTGCACATATCTCATCCGCCAGTGACAGGATATCTCTCCATTTACCAGCTTTCATCAATTTATGCACACCCAATCGTGTCTTGAGATTTTGTAATCGTTGATGAGTCAGTGCATCAACGCGAGACAGACGTAGTGTGGTCGGTGGAATGAAGCGTGACAGATCACTCACCAGTTGATTGAAGGTCTTGATGGTGAGTGATGAAGCAGGAACATTGCTCGCCTCAGCTGCTGCAGCGTTGAACAGTGAGGAGCTGGTGAGTTTGAGTAGTGATTCAGCAAACGCTGTCGCCCCCTGTGTCCAATAATGATGAGCCAACACCGCGACGGTCTTGTACGCACGATCGAAATCACGAAGATACAACAAGGTCTCGACCTCACGCTCAAGCAGCTCTTGCTCCGACGATCGGGTGGAGAGTGCAATATTACTGCTTTCCTCCGCTGTTGCAGACTTCTCCTCATTCTCCTTGCTTTCCCCTGCTATCGATGTACCATCCTTGCCAGCATTAACATTGGATATGCTGGTTGATGTTGACATGGCCGTGAGCGGTCGATGGTTGACATAGCTGATGAACATTTCCTTACTCATCTGCATCGTTGCCACCTCGCCACTCATACTCGCCATGATACATTGCATGGGTTGCACATTGGAGAAGACGGCATGAATGATCGGTGCAGTGAAATCCTCTGATGATGCCGCATGTGTGTACATTGCATAATGTGGTGCGACTCGAATGTTCCACAGTCGAACGGTTTTGTCGACACCGGAACTTACAAGCATCTCAGCGTGACTGCGTGACCAGCCAACCTTCAGCACACTGCTGCTATGGCCCATCAATACTCGCATGGGCTCAGCGCCAAAGCGCAGATCCCATACTTTGACCAATCCATCATCACCCGCACTGGCAACCCAATGTGGTACGAGTGGTGACCATGCAACATCACGAATGATATCCGTGTGTGCATGCTTCGACATCCATGAGACACTCTTGCCTCGATCGATGTTGGTGCTGCCTAAAGCCATACCACTGGACCCAGAGGAGAGAAGTATGCGTGAATCTATGAGTCGTAGCGCGCCCTCCTCACCTCCCAACATCAGCTCAGCAGAGTTGTGTGGATTCCAGGTAGCAGCGAGCAGTGGGGACGTAGAACCAACCTCTGATACCATTGGCCGTGATGCCACTTCAGTAGCAGCAGTTGCAACAGCTCGTTCCACATCCCACAGGAATAGATGCTGATTGGCCGTTGTGAGCAACAACTTTTTATCGATTGGATTCAGTCGCACCTGACTGATGCGGGATGTCAGCGTCCATTTACCTGGTGTGGCCAATGGTACTGATGCGACTTTACTATGATGCAGCAATTGCACTGGTTGGAGTGATGATATGGATGCTGCTGCATTCGTGAGGTCGTTGGGTATTTTGTAAAGTGCGACGATTCCACCGGATGATCCCGCCGCGAGTTTGTCATCAAACCAATGCAACGATGAAATCGCTCCATCACATCGCACATTCACTGCACCATTACTCGCTGCATTCTCATCGAAATCGATACGTTCGTTTGCCTCTGCCTCCAAGTCACCAAAGCGTCCTAACTCAGTGATATTCCCGATTTGGCCACGTGTCTCAATCTGGAGCAACTGGATGGATCCACTCTCTCGCTCGCTCTTGGATGCGCTCCCCATACCGACTGCAACACAATTGTTGCTATTATGCACACTCATCGATGCAACGGATGGCAGCTTCATCGAGGATCGAATACTCGACACAGTTACATTCTTCGATGAACTCTCCTCAAATGCAAGCTTGGATACATCACGACGCCACTGTGACAGACGCAGAGGGACGCCGAATTGCTTCAATCCTTCCTCGCCAATATCCAAACGCAAGCGTTGCTCCGGAGGCAGTATCTTATGTTGAGTCGCATGGGTTGCTGAGAATGGATGTACCTGCTGTCCGCCTTTTGCATCGGTATTGACATTGAGTCCTTTGATTGCTCCAGCTGCTTGTTTCAGTGTTTTCTCCCTCTCAATCACTTGTCTGACATAGTCAATATTCGCCTGCAGACAATGCATCCATGCATTCATCTCACTCTCATTCTCTGCATGAATGACAAACACTCGTGTATACTTCTGTGAACTAATCTCAAATCCATGCAGCCGCCTCATCTTCTCACTTGTACCTGGTGTCAGTACTGCAGCACTCAGACTGATGAATCCTTTCGGCTTGGAATCGGAGGGAGACTTGAAATACTTCAATGTCTGATAGCGAAGCACAAACCAACGCTTCTTCCATGATTGATTGTAATTACCACGCTTGTATAACCATCCAACTTTATCCGGCGGTGGTGGCACTGCTTCTGCGCCCTTCTCCACACCATTACTAGTTGGTGTTGGTTGAGATGCATTCATCTGTGTGAGACTGAGACGCGGTGCGGACTGTGCACGAACATGATGAGAATGATGATTGAACGACTCAGATGGAGCCAATCCTAACCCCACTCCCATCCCTGTCCCATACTCCTCATCGCCTGTATCCTCCAACTTCATCACGCGCACACGTCCAGCATTGCGTGCATGAGTGGCTCGTTGCAATGGTGAATACGTCGGATCATAGTCACGCTCATGGCGGCTGTGCAGCGTGGAGGCTGTACGTGAGACAGTGCCAGTGACGGTGGAGGCCTCAGCCTCACTCTCACCATCGGACTCCATCCTCGTCGTCGATGCAATACACAGCACTAACAATGCAGATTGACGCAAGAGCAGGACGTTGGCAGGAGCAGCAGCTTAATGGTGGGAGAATGCGATTGATGGAAAGAATGATGGTGCGATATCATATCACACACAATACTCCTACACGCCACACTGCTCGAGTGGCAGAGCAGAGCAGCGGAGCAGTCAAATCAGAAGCAACGGCCAATTAGAAGCTCAAGGAGAGGAATTGGTTGGGAATCGCATGACCAAGCACGAGACACAATGGAATACATGTCATGTTACTCACACAAAAGGATCAATAATGGTTAAACCTCGTTACAAGCTTGTGTACGGAAGTTGAATGCGGTCTATTGGACGTCTCCATCCCAAACTCAGTGACAATGTCTGCTGCGGCCATTTAGGCAAATCATGCAAGAAGCTCTCGGATTGCATCAATCAACGATCCAAGGTGTGACGGTTGGCAATGAGTGCACGTAGGTGAGTGGTTTGAGGAGATGACGCGATGCATGCACGCTCCTATTGTCCACAACATGCACCATTGACGCCCAATACGAGCAGTCACCAGCTTGTTTGTTCAATGTTCTTCAAGTGTCGAGGTGTCGGTGGATGGCGATGCCATGCTAACCATACCATGATGGACACCATCCATGAAGATTGTCATTGATCAACAACCTCGGATGTCGACGTATGCCTCAGTCCAGATGATGGGATCAGGTGTGGCCATTGCCATTGGGCATCTTGAGAATGAGTGAGATTATTGCATGACTGTCACAGTGCCAGCCGCGAGTGAAGGCTGGCTCACCAACAGCGCCGTTCCAGTGTCGCGTGAAAGGACAGGAGGCTCAACGAACCGCTCACTTCCATCGTCACAGACACCATTGGCCATGGTGAGCATCCCAATGGTAAGGACGAAGGGAACAGGAGGAGAGAGGAATGCAGAATGGAGAAGTGCAGACACATTCATGCTTGATGTTGACTCGCTCGCGGCTGTATCCCCTGGAGTAAGATCGACGCATGATAGAGTACGGCTGGTCTACACAGTCGCTGGCCCGCAACGACGCAACGACCGTATAACTTCAGTGCCAGAGACAGGAGTCCTGCCCTTGATAATGAACCCTGTCCCTCTGTCACGAATGCGCAATGAGCCAGCTATGATCCCTTCCTCTCTCGACGGCTCTCTCTCTATCTCCTCGTCGACCCGTGGAATCGAATGGAGCGTGCTTGCTACGGCTGCGATCTTCACGAGCAGGGGGAGGAGGAGCATCGGCACTGCCCATTGAAAACGATGGTGTGTCAGAGTCGGATGGAGTGGAGGAGAAGTTGAATGGCGTGGAGGAGGAGAACGTAAATGGAGCAGGGTTGAGTTCCGACGTTGCAGCGGTGAAGGCTGCTGGCTGATCAACAGCGCTAGTGAATGCCAAGCCATCAGCGACCTTCGAGCTGATATTACGCTCAACAAGTTGCTCGGTCGTCTTCTTACTGAACAATCCGGATGGTGTGGTGGAAGCGGGCCCAATACTCGGCTCCGTATCCTCTGCGCCTGTCCATTGAAATTCGTCATTCCTGTATCCAATGGGATGGTGCTCCTTCTGATTCGTCAATGATCCCGTCATATGTCGCATGGTTGACTGCAACAGATCTGTCCAGCTGCGTACGACACGTGCATCAAGATCGCTGCGCAGTGCATGCATGGCTGACTCGCGCACGAGGGAGACGAGGTCCGCACCAGAGAACGATGCAGTCATATACGACAGCAGCTGTAAGAATGTGTCGCGCAGTTCGGAAGATGAGACTGCAACAGATGAACCAGCGCTGCGGTGTTCGACGCATTGACTCCATGGCCATTGAACGATCTGCTTCTTCATCTCCTCATCTAGCATGGACCACGTGAGGCTGTGCGTTTGTGGAACGATGATCTTTCCTTCCTCATCCGTTTCCACCATGATTGGTGTATTACGTATGGCATGATGGATGATTTGAAGTCGAACAGAGAAGTCAGGTGGAGGCAGATGAATGTGAAGGTCGAGACGGCCAGGACGGAGTAGAGCTGGGTCAATGAGATCAGGACGGCTGGAGGTGGCGACAATATACACTTGTTCCCTCTCCTGTTCAGCCATGATTCCATCCATCTCAATGAGTAATACAGTGAGGATGCGTTCATATGCATCTGCTTCCCTCGCTTGATCCCGCCGCTCTCCATCTTCTCCTTGCATTCCTTCTCTCGCTGGTGCCACTAATTCCATCTGATCAAATATGAGCATGCTGGGTGCCGATGCACGTGCCTTCTGAAATAATTGTGCTAATTTTTGTTCACTCGCACCAACAACTTTACTGACCAGTGATGTTGATGGAACGACCATGGCATTCAAGCCACATGCACGAGCAAGACACACTGCCAAGGAGGTCTTACCCGTACCGCTGCCACCATACAATAATACGCCGCGGCTCGCACGGACACCAAGCGCATCATGCCATCGAGCATACAGTTGAGGCTGCTTGATGGGAAGGAGGAAGGGGAAGTGGAGACGCTCTAGCACATGTGTGATACCCGCCATCGATGAAAAGTATGGCATCAGACTTTCCAGCGAGAATGGTTCTTCAATCTCCTCCACGCTGCTGACTGCCTCCTTCTCCTCTGCGTTGACGACGGCATCTGTTGGTGCATGGATGGCAGTACGTGCATTCGGCAGTCTGAATTCGAGTTGTTGCATGTTTGCAGGTTGAAACCATTCAAGTACAGAGAGATAGTCGACGGGTTTGATGATGACGTTGGATGGAGTGACAGACGGGGATGGCTGTTGAGAAGGGTATGTCACCTTACCTGCGCCAACAAGCTCGGATCGTGAACGTGTCAATGCAGCCATTATTGTCTCACGCACCAACCCATCGATATCCGCACCAACAAAGCCATGCAGTTCCGATGCAATACGCACGAATATCTTGCGCTTGATCTTTCGTTGAGTGTCCTGGTCGGCATGGCAGCCGGCTGCAAGCTCCTCTTCGAATGTGCATGAACTCATCTTCATCTCAATGGCTTCAATGCGCTCAGCACGGGTTAGTGCTTTCAACTCCAATTCTTCATCGATGTAAGGAGATTGACGTAAGCCGGTTAGATCGAGTGAGGAGGGTGAGGTGACAGTGAAGAACACAAAGATGGGAGGAGGAAGCGGACAAGAAAAGGATGGATCCAGTGCGAGTTCCACACCATTAATCTCACGAAGCAATTCTTTGAGCAATGCACACATACGCCATTCAATGCGGCTGTTACCCATTTGCCATGGCGTATCATCCTCTTTCATTCCACCATCCTCGACCTCACCATGGCCAGCACCACCGCCTTCCACCACACCTTTCGGTCTTGGCACGATGGTATCGACTTCATCAATAATGATGATGCATGGCTTCGACTGCTGACGTGCTTGCTGGAATAAATTGGCAAGTGCAGTCTCTGATGCACCCTCCTGTCGATGAAAGAGTGACGATGCGTGAATAAAGAAATAGGGCAGGCCACTAGTGCCAGCGACGACTCGGCATAGATGACTCTTACCCGTCCCACTCAGACCATGTAAGAGGAAGGTGCGTGGAGCATAAGTTGCGATGGCATGTGAGGAGGATAGATGTTCCGCAGGAAGTTTTGCATGCTGGTGTGAGAGTTGATTGGCAATGTCGATAGTCTGCCACATCGTGTCAACCCATTGATGAATCAGCTGGCGGTAGCCGAAGCAGCGCCGATGAATGCGTGACAACCATGCATCCACTGATGGTGGGAACGTCGATGAGTGAGTGAGATGAGAAGCAGGGGAGAATGAGGTGGACGTGACAGTAGATGATAGTGATGGTGGCAATAGTTGCGGGAGGTCGAGTTCATAAGATGTGTTCTGCTCGAGAAGGAAGGTTGCATGAGGTGACGCAGTCTCAACACATTCTGATTCCTCCCTCTGCTGGATTGCCGTCACTTCCATCCATGCAATGTTCCGTGCTTCACTAACGATGGGTTCACATTGCAGCTTACAGCCCACGTATACAGTACGGCCAGCGAGGATGGAAGGGAGTGTGAGAGCGACGAAGTCAGTTGAGGTGTGCGGGAGGGTGGGTGAGGGTGAGGCAGCGTGGAGGCATGGCTTAATGGTGACATGATGGGCAATCGGAAGTGAGCTCACATCCACGACATGCGGTAGTACGTCTGCACTCATACTGCCACTGTCACTTCGAGTGCAGGTGTTCTCACCTACTAGGTCCTGGAGTGGCACTAACCGCGGATGCTGAGCCTTGGCGCTGCACGATGCAATGCCGACCTTTAGACGAA
>Ga0256771_1000356_pt1 | contig 10199 bp, 10 predicted proteins | sample MC6MC0922MT_FD_186046 | JGI IMG/M metagenome (GOLD analysis project Ga0256771, IMG submission 186046) | Metatranscriptome of enriched soil aggregate microbial communities from Iowa State University, Ames, United States - MC6-MC0922-MT... | ecosystem: Environmental > Terrestrial > Soil >...
CCCTGGCCGCGGTGCTGATCGCCTGCCTGACGGCTTCGGGCGGTGAGGCGCTCAAGACCCCGGACCCCGCGCCGCTGTCGGGCAACACCGCAGGCCTGCTGGGCATGGGCATGGTGTTCGTGCTGCTGACCTATGGCGGCTGGAACGAAGCCGCGTACCTCAGTGGCGAACTGCGCGACCCCGGGCGGAATATGAGCCGGGTGCTGCTGATCGGCACGGCGGTCGTCACCGGCGCCTATGTGCTGACCAACATCGCCTTGCTGGAAATCTTTGGCTTGCAGGGGCTCCGCGACACGCCCGCGCTGGGCGCCGAGGTCATGCAGCTTGCGGCCGGCCCCTATGCCGCGGCACTGCTCAGCCTGACCATTTGCGCCACGGCGCTCAGCACCATCAACGGCACCATCATCACCGGCGCGCGGGTGTATTACGCGCTGGGCCGGGACGTGCCGCGGCTGCAGGCGCTGGCCGGCTGGAGCGACCGCAACGAAACACCGGTCAGCGCGTTGGTGGCCCAGGGACTGATCACGCTGGCGCTGGTGGCGCTGGGCGCCTTCAGCCAGAACAGCGTGCAAACGATGGTGGCGTACACCGCGCCCGTGTTCTGGCTGTTCATGATGCTGGTGGCCGCGTCCGTCTGGCGCCTGCGCCGCCTGGATCCCGATCGCCCCCGGCCCTTCCGCGTGCCGCTCTTTCCGCTGCCTCCCTTGCTGCTGGCGCTGACCTGCGCCGGGCTGGTGGTTTCCAGCGCCATGTACGCCGGCGCCGGCGCCCTGATCGGGTTGGCCGTGCTGGCAGCCGGCGTGCCGCTCATGCGACTGCTCAAGCCCGCCCAGGCCATCGGCTAACTGGTTCTTCCCTGTCCTCTTCGTCCAAGGAACCCTCACCATGCAACGCTCCAACGTACGCTTCAACGCATCTTCCAAGTCCGCGGTTCAGGCGTTCACCCCGCGCCTGCGTCTCGCAATGCTGGCCTCGGCAATGGCATTCGCGCTGTTGGGCGCGAGCGCCGCCATGGCGCAGACCGCCGCGGCGCCCGCCAAGGCCGGGGAACAAAAGGCCTATGTGCCCGACGTCGGCCAGGAAGGCAAGGACGTCATCTGGGTCCCGACCCCGCAAAGTCTCGTGGACAAGATGCTGGACATGGCCAAGGTCACGCCCAAGGACCGGCTGATGGACCTGGGATCGGGCGATGGCCGCACGGTCATCACGGCCGCGCAGCGTGGCCTGACCGCGCAAGGCATCGAGTACAACCCCGACCTGGTCGAGCTGTCGCGCCAGAACGCCAAGCGCGCCGGCGTGGCCGACCGGGCCACCTTTGTGGCGCAGGATCTCTTCACCACAGACCTGTCGCAGGCGGACGTGATCACGATGTTCCTGCTGTCGACCATCAACGAGAAGCTGCGGCCAAAGCTGCTGGAACTGCCGGCCGGCACCCGCGTTGTGTCCAATACGTTCCGCATGGGCGACTGGGAGCCGGACGCCTCCGAGACCGTCACCGAGAACTGCCAGACCTATTGCACGGCGCTGTTGTGGATCGTGCCGGCCAAGGTTCAGGGCAAATGGGATCTGGGCGGCCAGACGCTGCAGCTGGATCAGCACTATCAGGTGCTGTCCGGCAAGCTGGGATCCGTGCCGATCTCGGACGCCCGCCTGGACGGCACGTCGATCACCTTCACCGCCGACGGCGTGCGTTATGCGGGCGTCGTGAACGGCCGCACCATGAGCGGCACCGCCGCCGGCAAGGGCAACTGGCAGGCCAAGCGGAGCTGATCTTCGTGCGTTGGACGTCGCGCGCGGCGCGGCCTTGTGTGGCCGCGTCGCGTTGACCGTCCCCGGCGTCATGCAATAGCATCTGTTGCATGAGAAGAGACAGCAAGCTTTCCGGCGTCCTGCACGTTCTGCTGCATATGGCCGAACACCCCGGACCCATGACCTCCGACGACCTGGGCCGCGTCATGCAGACCAACCCCGTGGTGATCCGCCGCATCATGGCCGGCCTGCGAGAGCAGGGTCTGGTCCGCTCCGAAAAAGGCCACGGCGGCGGATGGACGATTTCCTGTGACTTCAACGCAGTGACGTTGCGCGATATCTACGACGCCCTGGGCGCACCGGAGATCTTTGCGATGGGCAATCGCAGCGAGTCGCCGGGATGCCTGGTGGAAGAGGCGGTGAATGCGTCGCTGGACGACGCGTTCGAAGAGGCGCAGCGTCTGCTTCTGGATCGGCTCGGCAAAGTCACGCTGGCCGCCCTGAGCCGCGATTTTCACGCGCGCATGGTGGAACGCGGGCAAGCGTTTGATCCGCAGGCCATCCACGAGGGGTGATCGCCCCCTACTTCCACGGCTGACGCCACGCCATCAACGACGCTTCGACGTGAGCAATTTCGGCCTGCGACATCCCGGCTTCTTCGTAAAATCGCTGGCGCTCGCGCACCACATCCAGGACGCGGTCGATGATCGATCGGGCGGCCGCTTCCGACCGGAGTCCGAAACGCCGGTACTCGGTCAGGCAATTGGCAAAGGTGCTGTCACGGCCCTCAGCACCGATATGCAGGTAATGCCGCGCCGACCCTTCCTGGGTTACCACATCAAACAGCGGCGACATCCGGTAGGTGTGCGCGCCTTCGTCCTTCAGGAAGCCGACGTTCTTCAGGTGATCGTCCGTGTTGTGAACGGCCACGTTCAGGACCATCCGCGCATACAGCTCCAGCAGATCCTGCACGGGGTTCGACGAGATGCGGCGCGCCACGTCGGCCAGCCGCGCGTAGGAATACGTGGCTTTACCGCGCGGCCCGTCCAGCTCGCGCTTGCCGATGTGCACGGACGGGCTGATCAGGGAAGCGCCACTCAGGAAATGCCGCCGCGCAATGACTGGATCCGCCCCTTGCTGGACCGGCAATAGCTCGCGGTCGAACCGGTGCGTCAGCAGCACCGCGCCAAGATGGGTCTGCGCCAGGCGGATCTCGGGCACGTTCAGCCCGATGGCGCGGGCCATCTGCAGGTTGGCGTACTCCACGCGCTGGCGGTCGTAGGACTCGCCCTTGCGGGGAAACTTCGCGATCCACATCTCGCCTTCTGCATCCCGGACGATCGTTTTGGGACGCGCGCCGCCGATATCCCACGAACTGCCCAGGATGTCGCGATACAGCCCCTTGGGCTTGATGCCCTGGTCGATGTCGGTTAGCAGGTCCGCCAGGGATTCGAGCTGGCTGACTTCGGGCAGCCGATAGGTCTTGCGCATGTTGGGCGTCAACTGGCGAGCGCTGAAAAACAGCGCTCCCACGCCCATGCCGCGGCCCTTGAGCAGGACTTCGTTTTCGGTCACCCGGGCGCCCGCATTGTCCACGCGCATCACATTGCGGCCCCAGGCATCCGGCGCGGCATCGAAAATGGCGCCCAGTGTTTGATAGCGGCTTTCGGTGCGGAATGTGGTCGTCGAATCGGTAAGGGGAAGATTCAGCGGGTCCAACGAAAACGCGCGCGGATCGTTCACGTAGGACTGCACATACGTGAACTCGGCAAAAAAATGGTTCTCGTCGGTGTCGTCCAGGGTCAGGATTCCGGCCAACACGGCCTCGCCCCGGATGTCCACGTAGACGAAAAGCTCGCTTTCGACGGTTTTATGCTTTTTGGCTGGCACGATGGCGACCGCCGCGTTACAGGCTGGAAGGATCGGCGCGATGCGAATGCTGCGCCTTGCCGCTGCCCCGGGCGGGCCGGCGCATGGCATCCAGGCGCTTGCCGACGCCATCGAGGTCAGGATCACCCAGCGCGAACAACTGGTCGCCAAAGCCGTACTGCAGCAACGCTTCAAATGCCAGCGCCAGGGAGATGCCGCCATCGCCGCGCTCAAGCCGGTTGATGGTCGCTCGCGAAACCCCCATGCGGCTGGCCAGCATCGCTTCTGTTTCGTTGCGGCGCAAGCGCGCGGTGCGGATGCGCGCACCTAGACGAGCCAAAGCTTCGGCCGCCTCGAAACTGGGTTCGATCTTCTTTTTCATGACGCAATAATAGTGCTTTAAACGCGTTAATGCACTATTAATAAGTCAAACCCATCATAGAAGGAGGCCGCATTTATAACGCACAAATGCAACTAATGCGCCATTAATGAGGCAAATCCCTGCCCCGCAGCGCATTCCTCACCGCGTCACGGCCTGATCCAGCCGCAATGCCGCCCGCCCAGTGTCCAGCGTGACGCGCGCGCCCAACGGCAGGGTCAGATTGGGTTCGCCGTGTCCGCTGGGCCAGCCGGCCAGGACCGGGATGCCGCGCGCGGCAAACTGTTCGATCACCAGCGGATACAGCAGGCTTTGCGCCTGCGCATCCTCCAGATTCGTGCCGATGATGCGGGTGAAATTGCCCACGATCACACCCTTCAGGCCGTCAAACTTGCCTGCGGCGGCCAATTGACTCAATAGCCGGTCCACGCGAGGCAGCGCCTCGTTGACGTCTTCAAAAAACAGAATGGCGTCGCGGGTATCGATCTCGTGCCGGGAGCCGATCAATGCGGCGATGAGCGCCAGGTTTCCGCCGACCAGTCGTCCGCTTGCCGTGCCCGCAACCAGTTCCACCGCCCGTGTATCCGGGGGAGGCTGAATCCAGGCGCCCTGCCCGATCTGCCCGCCCAGCATGGCCAGCAGATGGGATTCAGTGGGCTCGCGCTTGCCCGCGACCAGATCCTGCGCCAGCATCGGCCCGTGAAACGTCACAAAACCGGCGTGGCGCTGCATGGCCAGATGCAGGGCCGTGATGTCGCTGTAGCCGATGAAGGGCTTTGGATGTTGGCGAAGCACCGCGAAATCCAGCTTGTCCAACAGCCGCCATGAGCCGAAACCGCCCTGCAGACACCACACCGCGCCGATGTCCGGCGCCGCAAATGCGGCATGCAAGTCGTCCAGGCGCTGGGCGTCGGTACCGGCCAGGTATTCATAGGGGGCGTCGAGCCGCGTGCGCGATGCCGGCATGACCACCGGCACGAAGCCCCGGTCTTCCAGCCATTCCGCGGCAAGATCGCTGGCGTTTGGCGCCGCGGACGCAGGCGCCACAATCGCGACCTTCGCGCCGGGCCGCAGGGCAGGCACGGGTGCGGCCGCCGGTTTCGCGTGAGAAGGCGGCGGCGCGGTGTCGCGCCGTGCGGCGGCATTCTGGGCAGACTGGGATGCGGCATTCGGCGCACCTTCCCGCCCGCCAGCGCAACCTCCCAGGCCAAAGCCGGCCAGGCAAAGCGCGCCGGCATTGAACAACATCCGTCGACGTCCGGCGTCCGGGAAGCCGCCATCAACGCGCGACGTGGTCTGCGGATGCGCCGCGAACACAGAATCGGCAATCTGGGAGCTGGTTGGTCCGCCCATCAGAATCGCTCGTAGTCCAGCCGGTAGCGCCATTGTCCCGCGGCAAGGCCTGCCATCGGCAAACGCCCGATCCGCAGACGCCGCAACGCCAGCAAGCGCAAGCCCGCCGCATCGCACACGGCTTCAATGAACCCCGGCGGGGGCGACTTCAGCGCAAAACGAAGGTGGTTTTCGTTCTGCCAGCTGACCTTCATCGGCGTGGCGGCGCGCCCTTCATAGGCCATGCCGCGCTGCATACGGGCCAGGTCCGCTTCGCTGAGCTTGCCTTCGACATGCGCGATATATTCCTGCTCTACGTGCCGGCCCTCCTCCACCAGCTTGCGGGCCACGGCGTACTCCTGGGAATAGACGACCAGGCCGCTCGCAGCGCGCTCCAGCGGTGTAACCAGCTTGAGTCCATTGAACATACGTTTCAGGTAGCGCTGGCCCGATCGGTCCCCCGGCATCAGGTTCTCGGGCAGGATGAGGTCGCGCGCCGAGCCGGGCTGGTCGTCGGCATACATGCCGGCCGGCTTGTGGACCAGCACGGTGACCGGACGGCCTTCTTCGAGCCGTGCGCCGGGCAGCAAGCTCACAACTTGAGAGGGCGCGACTCGCAAACCCGGCTCTTCCTGCACTTTGCCGTCGACGGTTACCCAACCGCCTTCGATGTAGCGCTCGGCATCGCCGCGCGAACAAGGCAGCTCGGCCGCCAGGCGCTTGGCCAGGCGATCGGTGTTGCTTGCGGCAGCTTGTGCGGAGGGGTTGGAGCGATCGCGGCGTTCGGGGGTATTGCGCACGGGCCGGGCGACGGCGCCCTTCGCGCTGGCTTTGGGGCCGCCCGCTTGCGATTTAGCGCCATAGCGGTCACCGGGCTTGCGTTCACCGGGCTTGCGGTCGCTGGGCTTGCGGTCGCTTGCAGCGCGTCCGCTGCTTTGGCGTTCGGTGGCTTTCGGCCCGCCGCTTTTCGCCTCAGTGGCTCGACGTGCTGCTCCCTTCGATTCGATGGCCCTGCGCTCAAACGCCTCTGTCTTTCCGGCGTTGGAGACGCCCCGGCTTTGACCAGCCGGGGCACGCTGGAACGGTTTGCTCGTAGCAGCGGACTCGTCCGATCTCGCCGGACGTGCACTGCGGTTTGCCGCGCTGCGCTTGGCGGGACGGGAGGTCAGCGTGAGCGTTCCGGGCTTGGTGGGCCGCATCGTGTTGCTCATCGTCCCCCCTCCTGATGCAGCGGATTGAAACGGTGAAGGAAGAGGTCAGGCACGCCTGCAGGCGCCAGGAGAAAAAGCATTGTCATCGGTGTTGCCGGGTATTGCGAAAAGCGGGCCACATGGCCCGCACCTTGAGACGGATGTTACGCCCTTTTCTGCCGCGGTCCGTCGGGCGGGTCCACGTTCAAGGCGGCTTCGTCCGGGTAGACGTCTGCGGGCGGCGGCACTTCATCGATCCAGGCCTTGAGCAGCGTCGACGTCACCGCCAGAATCACCGGACCAATGAACAATCCGACGATGCCGAAGGCGAACATGCCGCCCAACACGCCGGAAAGTATCAGCAGCATCGACAGGTTCACCCCGCGCTTGATAAGCAGTGGCCGCAGCAGGTTGTCCAGCGTTCCCACCACAATGGCCCAGACCAGCAGCACGGCGGCTGCCAGCTTCATATCATTCTGGAACAGCCAGGCGACCCCGCCCAGCATTGGCAGAAACGGGCCGAGCTGCGCCAGGCACAGCATCACCATGAGCGCGGTCAGAATCCCCGCCGCCGGCACGCCCGCAATCCAAAGCCCGATACCGCCCAGCGCCGATTGCACGACGGCGGTCACAACGATGCCTAGCGCCACCGCGCGGATCGCAGACGCGGCCAGCCTGATCGCGGCGACGCCGCGCTGGCCCGCGAGCCGGTTGGCAAAGCGCCGCGCAAAATCGGCCGCAATGTCGCCTTTGCTGTAGAGGATGCCAGCGATGATCACGGTGATCAGCATGTGCATCACGAACACGCCGACGATGGCGGCGTGACCGAGCAGCCAGTGCGCGGCGGTGGTCAGGTACGGTTCAATCCGCGCCAGCAGCCCGCCAGCGCCCGCGTCCGACAACGTCTGCCATTCCTGGGCGATGCGGGGGCCGGCCAGCGGAATGCTGCCGATCCACGCCGGCGGCGCCAGCAGTGCATAGTCGGGCAGGCTCTTGACCGCCGCCATAATGGCGCCGCCGTGCAGCGCCAGCGTGGAGATCGCCTGATACAACGGCAGCACGATTACGAACAGCAGGATGAGCAGCATTGCCACAGTGGCCAGCCAGCGCCGCCCGCCGCAGTGCCGCTGAATCGAGAGCAACACCGGCCAGGTGGCGACCACGATGGTCGTGGCCCAGATCAGCCCGGGCAGAAAGGGACGCAGGACATACAGGCTGCCGATCATCAAGGCCAACAGCATGACGATCACAAGCAGAACCCGGGCTATGTCGACGGACTGGCGTGGTATCACCCGCGGCTCCTGGCGGGGCTTTCGCCCCAGGTTGCGGTGGATGCGGACTGGCGGCGCCCGCCCTGCCAGCCATCGCGATCAATCGAATGTATCCGAAATCCGCGCGAAGCTGAATGGGAACATTACTTGCTCGGCTTGCCGCTGCGGCCGGCCGGGTTCGCCGGTCCGGGGCGCAGGCAAACAGTGTGGAGGTGTGCCATGAAAAACATGGCTTTCGCCAGCGTATTGCTGGCAATCGTGTTGAGCGGCTGCAGTTACATGGATTCCCACCGCTCCGACGGGTCGCACGCCGCGCGCGCAACCCATTCCGACCCCGCCAATTACCATCGGTCTGATTTTGGCGAGCCAAACAACGAACCATTCCAGGGAACTTACCCGGGACGCTGACCCGCCGATGGGCCGAACGTTGCTACCGTCGGGCGCAAGGGCTACGAGACGCCCAGCATCGTGCGAATCCGGCTGCGGATCGCGCCGGAATAAGCCCAGCACCAGACCGCGAGGGCCAGCATCGCCACTGTGAAGTAGGCGCGTGCGCCCTCCGGCACGGGATTCATTTGCGACAGGGTTGGGAAGGGTTCAAAGCCGATGAAGTCGGTGGCCGCCAGCGTGCTGAAAATCAGGGCCAGCACCGGACCAGTGAACCGAGGGCGCTCGCCCCGAGTCTGGGGGGAAGCAAGAAAGCACCAATGTAACCAGCGTATGAGCTGGATGCCCACCGCGACCAGGGGAATAAGCAGCGCAAGCTGTAGCACCAGCAGCGCCAAAATGACTTGAGTAGGAAGCATGCGCGGATTTTAATCGGATCCGCGGTGTGGCCCTGGCCTATGCCCCCATTTGAAAAGCGCGCCAACTGGGGCCTGCGCTGGCCAGCCACTCCTGGACGTACTGAAGGCTCAAGGCGATTGACAGGGCCTCGCCCTGAAACAGGACGTCAGGCTGCGCGCGAAGCCAGTTGAAGTCGTCGATTCTGCGGATGTCTTGCGCCAAGACCTTCAGGCCTTGGCGTGACGCTTGCCCCAGCAGGCTGAAGAAGCGCTCTTGCAACGGGCGACGGGTACAGATACCTTCCGGAATGCCCACCCGCAGGCCCGTGGCGCGAAGTGTGCCGAATGGAACTTGCGCCGAGGGCAGCAGCCGCACGCGTAACGCGGGCTGCAGTTCCTGGTAGCTGTGAAAAAGCGTCGCGCCCTGCGCCAGGCGGTCGCTGAGGGGGACGTTGTACGTGACTTTGGCGCAGGGATAGATCGGCTGGCTGAGCTGCGCTTCTTGCAGCGTGTCACGCAGTTGGTCGCCGGCCACGGCGCCAATGCGCAGATCCTGGCATAGCTGCTGTGGAAGCAGGATATCGGAGTGGACGTTGAGCGGATGGTCCATCGACAGCGTTGCCATGCAGCCCGCCGCGCGGAAGATTCGCCCGGCGCGGCGCAAGGCATCTGCTGAAGCGGCATTGGCGAGCAACGCGGAAGTAAGGCGGCTGTGACCGCCGACCAGCGCCATTTCGCGGACGACCCCTTTGGCGTCCAGCACGGGTTGGATTCGTAACGGCTCGCTGACGAGTGAGGCGGATTCGGCCTGGTTGATAGCGTTCATAAGGCGACGAGTTTATGGAGCGCAATTTCACAAACCAATCGTAAAAGTACGATTTGCGTTGCCATTTGCCCGCGTCATCGGCGCATTTTCAAAATTTTCTTATATCCGCCGTTTGGGGCCATACCTACGATGGGCGCATGCCTGTCAAGGAAACCAATACCCTCTCGCCAGACGTCCAGCCAGTCCCCCGAGCCCCCACGCTGCTCTTGCATCTCTTCGCCGCCGCATTGCTCGCCTGCATCGCGGCGGCCGCTGCATTTCTGCTCTACTGGTCCTTCACCGGCACGGTTTCCACCTACCGGCGCCAGATGAACGCGGCCGCGTACAACGCGCAGATCTTCTTCGACCAGCGGGAGTCGCTGCTTCGCTCGCTGGCGTCCAGCCTGGTCCGCAACACCGATTCCGCGCCGGCCTCCGAAACGCCGCGTCACTTTGGCAACACCGGGCAGATCAACGTCTTCCCCCTGCACGAAGGTCCCAACGCCTACGACTGGGCGTTGATTCTCACCCCGCGCGATCTCAACGACATTGCGTTCGCGCAGACGCAACTGCTCTTCAGTTCCGTCCGAAATGGGCAGACCACCTATCTCACGCCCCGCCCCGGCCAACCCGCCGGTCCGGATCACGCCGCGCAATCCTGGCTCGCGCGCAAGCTCGCCGTCGCCAATCCAAACGCTGCGCACGGCGGGCAAAACGCCATCAGCTGGCTCAAGCCTCAGCTGAATAACGCCAAACCCCTGTATCTGTACACGCCTGTCGATGCTTCCGCGCCGAGCGCCGGATGGGTCGGCCTGGAAC
>Ga0256771_1000365_pt1 | contig 10135 bp, 1 predicted proteins | sample MC6MC0922MT_FD_186046 | JGI IMG/M metagenome (GOLD analysis project Ga0256771, IMG submission 186046) | Metatranscriptome of enriched soil aggregate microbial communities from Iowa State University, Ames, United States - MC6-MC0922-MT... | ecosystem: Environmental > Terrestrial > Soil >...
AAAAAAAAAAAAAAAAACAAACGATCGCGAGATTCGCTACAGGCACGTCGTGGCCAGCGTTGCATGCGCGCACAAGCTTACAATGATAATTAGCACATGATGCACACATCACATAGACCGCACATTATCAAGAAGCTTAAGAAGGATTGATTCGAATGGTGGTCGATGCCACATGTTCAATGCCACGCCACGAGCCTCACAACGTACGAACAACAAGCGCTAGGAAAAGGAGACACGGTGCTGGGGTCATGGACGATAAGGCGAATCGGAGCCACTGCCATCCAAATCCGAGTTGGTACAAGAAGTTTGCACAGGTCGGGCATCAGCAGCGCCTGCTTACTCAATAAGCTGTTGCACATGATCCAGCTGCATGGTGCGGTACACCCTCTATTCCACTGCCAGTCTCATTTGATCCGGGTTCTTCGCCTGGTTCACTCTCGTTGGTATTGGTGTTGGCGCTGAGCGCCGCATTGGTATTGATATGAGCGTTCGTGTTGGTGTTGGTCGTGGCGGTTGGAGCCGATGGAGTTGGCTGAGGCGTTGTCGTGACTCCGTAGGCAGCAGCTGATGATGAGGCAGTAGAGGTAGGAGCAGCATGAAGAGAGAGGTTAAAGTTCGATATGTGAAGGTTGAAATTGATATTAATCACCGATGCGCTGCTGCTGCTGTTGGCGGTGCTTGTGCTGCTATAACTGGTGAAGGAAGATGAACTGCCACTGGTGGAGGATGCATCCGCACTCCCACCCTCCGTTGCATTGCCCTCATTGCTGGCTGATGCGGGTTGATCACTTGATGCTGATGCTGATGCTGATGCAGCTGGCTGTAACACTGATCCAACTGCAGCAGTACTTGTCAAACCAATACTGGACTGATCGAGTAATCGTGGCCCACCGAATGATTGTTGCAGGAAAGAGGAGAGTCGAGTCGGCAACAGAGTTGGATCCGCATCTCCCTCTGTCACATGCCATTGATGCGTTTGCATATCTCCTGCTGTCATCGATGCCTCCCATGCACCCACCTCTGCATCAACATCATCATCCTCCACACCGAGGTCGACATGGACATTGGATGAGGAGAGGCCGGGTGAGTCAGGTGTACTGGACGGTGATGAGAGCAATGAGGTAAACGGAACAGTCCGATTCGTCAACCAGTTGAGTGCAGTTTCGTTCGCGCTGACACTGCTGCGTGTCTCCGTGTTCGGTTGCTGCGCCCATTTTGATTCGACACTGTCATTCCTCTCCTTGTCGCCCTCAGGATTGCTTGCATCAGATGATGGATCGCCTGGTTTGGTGTTAAATGCCCAACTGACGCGTAGATTCGCATCACTTGCACCACTGCTGCTGGGCGGTCCAAATGCAGCGAATAATGGAGGGAAAGTGGGAGCGGCAGCCGTGGTAATGGTGCTGGAAGAGGAGGAAGAAGAAGCTGTGGCGGGTACGGTCGGGTCAAATAGTGACCATGCTGGCGAAGGTTGACCAATACTGGTGGGCGGATGAGAAGGCGAAGCGAATGCAGCAGAGATGAGTGAAAGATCTTTACGTTGCTGCTCTTCATGTCCCTCGACAGCGGATGTACCCTGATGGTCGAGTGCATTAGCTGGCGTTGGTTTCTGTGAGAATATGGAGAAGAGGAACGTGTCATCACTGCTCGATGGGTCTGTTCGTGTCACACTCGCCTCAGTCAATGCGGTCGTGGCAGCATTGCCATCATCACTTCCACCTCGTGATAATGACGACTGAGACCGCAGCGATGGGCTGTCGAAGAATGGTGAAGGCAAGAAAGCATGAAGATCGGTTTCAGTGCTTGGTGGCGGTGAGGGAGAGGTGGCGGATGATGTCGCTGATGAAGAAGCGGTGAGAGCACCAGCAGCAGACAGTGATGGAGTTTTTCGCTTGTCCCGGCCACTTGTTCCCTTGCCATCTTTGCGTGTGATTGCTGCCGCTTCAGACAGTGGAGGAAATGCTTCATCGAAATCTCCACCACCATCCTCATCGCCAATGATGGATGAAGCCGACCCGATGCGCTGTTGTCTATCCGTTGCATTGCCACGTTTACGCACACGAGATTCATCCTTCGATGACTCACCTGTGCCAAGAGACTTGCCCGATGATGCAACCGCAGCTGCTGCTCGCTCTTGTCGCTTCAATTTAGCTTGATCACGCTTGGATAAATTCTTCATTGTCATCATACCCATGTTCATTCCCATACCCATACCCATACCTATACTCATACCTGGCATCATGCCATAGTGTGCATACTGTGCTTGATATGCCTGTTGCTGCGTATGGATGGGGGGTAATAGTACAGGCAATGCTTCACTCTCCCCATCCTTCTCCATCCATATCATCAATGGCTCCTCAGCATATCTCGCAAAGAATCGCCCATTCAATGCTGCGAAGCATGCAGCAGCTGGTTGGATGGATGGAAATTCAATGAGACAAGCGACAGGATTATAACATCGCGTCACAACATGGAATCCGAATGGCGAGCACTGCGCTTGTACGTCATGTATCGATGTGAAATGTTGTAGATAGATGTAGCGGCTTGGATGAACACTCGCGCCACTGCCACTTCGACACCGAACGAATCCACCCAACACCATATCTTGACGAAGAACACTGAGTGGGAAGGCAGATGAAGATGGAGACGGAGACGGTGAAGGAGAGGACGATGCATGAGGCGGGAATGACTGACCAGGGTAAGGTTGCATCAATGGGCCCATACCAGTCTGGCTTATGGGGCCATATGTGATCATTGACGCATTCCGGCTTAATTTCCGATCCTTGCGAGACGGTTTGGCAGCAGTATTCGTCGTGGACGACGAGGTGGATGCAGTTGCAGGAGACGAGAGGAGTGCGGCAGAAGCCGATGCAGTTGAGGCTGCAGCTGAGCTCCCACCGCCAATCAATGCTGCCCAATTAGCAGGAGGATGAGTGTGAGAGGAAGAGGTGGTTGAAGAGCCTACAATGGAAGTAGTTGAAGAAGTCGATGGCGCATGCAAAAGTGTGGAACTTGCCACTGGAGGAGGGAGCGACCATGCGGATGTCACCGTGCCTGTCGTTGATGAAGAGGCGGAATGCGGCAAGAGTGGACTACTCGCTCGCGGCAACAAGGGTGACAGCGATGGTGAGAACTTGCTTGCAGATGATGGCGTACGAGTATGCTGTCGAGGCGTGATGAGTGGAGAGTGATGAGTGTGGTGAGTGGAAGGAGGGATGGGGATGGGAGGCTTTGTTGACACTGCTGAACGAGCTTGGAGTAATGGAGTCGATGGCTCTTTTGGACCAACGCTAGCGGGTGTTGAAGATGACGTAGACGCATCACGAGAAACAGCGTGGGCAACAGTAATAGTTGGAGTCCGTACTTCAAAAGCAGACGCGGCTTTCTCTTCTGTCAACGCAGCCGCCGCCGCCGCCGCCGCTGCAGCTGCAGCTTTCTCCTCCTCTGCAGCCTTTGCTCTCTGCTTTGCCAATTCTCTCTCTTTCTCCTTTTCTCTTGCCAATCGTTCGCGTTCCTTTTGCTCCTCTTTCAATCTCTCTCGTTCCTCCTCTTCTCTCTGTCTCTGCTGATCTGCAATGCGTCGCTGTCGTTCTGCTTCACGCTCCTCCATCTCCCTCTCCATGCGCGTTGCTGCCTCCTGCTTCTTCGCCTGTGCCTTGGCGAGTACCAGTGCCTTCTCACGGCGCAGGTTGACAGCTTTATAGGCGACAAGTGTACGAATCACCTTCATCTGATTACCTCGACCGGACTTGAGGAGGACGCATGCAATCTTACCATCACAATCAGGAGTCAAACATGGAGAGTTGCGATGCAGTCTGTGATGGGAGGTGGAAGAGAGAGGAGCAGAAGTAGGTGAGGGGCCACACTGAGATGCAACGAGTTCAATGGCACATTGCATTTGCCCATTCGTCGTGGGTTGGAAATTGATCAACACAATATCTCCGTTGCTGTCGCTTGCAGTCTGAGCAGCTTTCACCTTTGCTTTCTCCTCCTCCTCCCATGCATATCGATCAATTGCCTGTTGAAAGCATGAATCCGGTCGTTGCTTCTCGTTAGCGTCCGCATGATAATGATAGACACACCCATCCGTGCACATGACTTCAGCATACACCTCAAAGCCCGTCACGCAATGTTGAGCATTCGGACAAGTGCCGAAATAGTTCCGGCATTTGGCGATGACTGGAGCAGTACGCTTGGGCGTCGGAGCTGGAGCTGGAGCTGGAGCTGGGGTGGATGAGGCAGGAGCCAGAGCGGGAGCGGGGGCAGCAGACGGTGGTGCTGATACGTGTGTAGTCGATGGATGTGTGGTAGGGGCAGATGTCGAAGCGTAGGAGACGGTTGTCGTTGCAGAGTCAGATTGTGAAGGCTGCTTTGCATCCGCGACATAATGCGAAGTAGCTACTTCATCGGAAGCATGAGATTCGACGGTGATAGGTGCTGCTGGCTTGGAGGTTGCCACCTCTGCCTCTGCCGCTGCCTCTGCCTGAGCTGCCGCTTCAGCCTCTTCTCGTTCCTTCGCCTCTTTCGCTAATCGTTCTCTCTCCATCGCCTCTCGCCGCTCAGCTTTGCGCTCTTTCTCACGTTTCTTCTTATTGAGCAGATGTTTACGACGCTTCTCCTCCAATGCTGCTTGAGCAGCCGGATCGAGCGGTGGAGTAGGAGTGAGAATGGGTGTCGATGCTCGAGTGGACGATGAGGTGGGCGTGGGGGCACGGGATGGATCTGTACTCGCATCTCCATTCTCTGCTTCTGATTCAGGATGAGCGCGATGTGGAGAGGTCGGTTTCGTTGTGGTTGGTGACGGATCCTTTCGTTGTGTTTGTTTGGGTGTTCGCATGCTTTTCATGATGGCGGCCCATTCCAATGCTTCACGAATCTGCTTTCGTCTCAATGCCATGGTACGTTGCGCTTTTTGCGCGGCGGCACGACCTTCACGATGGAGCCGTAAACGAACGTGCATGGGCAAGGGAGTTGGAGGGCGGAAGAGACAACGCGACGAGTCAGAGTGGGAGGGCTCGGAGCTGGACGATGGTGGTGAAGGCGAGTCAGCGACAGTTGAAGCCGGAGGAGCCCAAAGTTTCATCAAATCCGGCATTGACTGTGGCTCTGTATCCTTTAGCGCCTCCTGTACAGTCTTTGCCTCAATCGGTTGATCCCACGCACTGGGAATTCTCCATGTTGCTTGTTTCGTTCCATTTCCGAAGAATCCCATGACATTCTCCAATGAGGTTCGCACTAATTTCTCATCCTTACTTAATGGAGAGGTCTTTGAGTTGACTGCGTTTCGCAGTCGATCAAGAAGAGGGAACACGCCTTGACTTAACAAGAGACCAGCATAGCTATTGTAAGACGGATAGGTGCACCAATGGGAAGCGGGAGGAGGGTGGTCAATGGAAGTGGAGGCTGAGGGTTTGGATGGAGCAACTGGGGCGGCTTGGGAGGGAGCGAGCTGTGTGGGAGGGTTAGATGATTGAATCTGAGCATTGGATGCAAATGTTGTTTGTGTAGCAGCACTTGTCGTCTGCTGTTGAGTCTGCGCTGTACTCTTTGTGTCGACAGCATCAGCATCGGTTGCAGCAAACGGTTGAGGTGGTGCAACCTCCTCTGTTGGCGCCGGTGTGACTGGATCCGATGCGACATGAGTACGAGAGGAAGATGTCGCATTGTCTGCGTTACTGTTGCTGACAGTTGGAGGGCGTTGACGAATGATGACAGCACGCCGTCGCTGATAGGTTGGTGCACCAGTCGAAGTGGCCCTGGCAGGTGCTTGGAATGCTGCAGACGAGTGAGGTTCGGCAGGAGGAGCAGGGATGCCGGAGCTTGCAGTAATGGTTGAGAGAGAGGAAGCTGGGGCTGATGCGAGGTTTGCACTTCCATCCTCACCACCATGTTGAGTGATGCTGGGTGTGTTTGCTCGAGTTCGTGATAGTGGAGTAGTGGATCGTGATGACAGTTTGCGTTCCATCCGTAAGCTTCCACCAGCGGCAGCAGCAGCAGAGGAGGACGATGTGGAAGCAGAATCATCCATGTCACTCTTCTTCCTCTTTGGTTTCGCGAAGGATGAATCAGAGCGTGAATGCGAAGTTGGCGAGGAGGATGGGCTGAATTGAGGATCAGTCAAGGCGATTGGAGAAGATGTGGATGGCGCAGTGGGGTCAACTGTGAGAGATTGTGGGCGAGAGACATGCGCGACAGAGGCGACAGACGACGCGGCAGTGTTTGATGGAGTTGCTGCATGTTCACGCCTCTCTGGTGTCATCCTTCTGGTGCATTGCTTCTTTGTTCGTTTCTTCATCCGCTGTTCCGCCCTTGTCGCATTCCGTCGCTCAATCTCTTCAGCATGATGCTTCAATGCCAAATCACGCAATGCCGCATCGAGTTGAGTCTCAATCTCTGCTTCGGATGCACGGGGATCGAACTCAATCTCAACTTCTAAATCACGACGATTCAAGGCGGAGATGGATGACGATGAAGAGAGTTCATCACGATTGTCATCATCCGAGACCACATCATCTCTTGTCTCTAATCCTTCATCTCCATCATCCATCTCATCTTCATCACTATCGGATGCCATGCATGCACAGCGTAGGGAATATGACGTTAACTCACGTGATCCTCCTTTGCCATCTTTACCATCGTCGTCATGCGCGGATGAGTGGGCGATGATATCTTCGCCACATTGTGGGCAACGAACAGGACCAATACTCGCAGCCACAGCAGGGAAGGAACGGATAGTGGTGCGATGGGTTGACGTGGATGAATCACTAGACGTCGACGAGGATGCGGCAGATGATCCTTTGTCCTTGACAATGTTGACTGTAACAGCAGGCGTGGCAGTGGCAGTGGCAGTATTGTTCGTAGTATTGACGGCAGCTGCCGCGCTAATCTTCTTCACCGCTTGTGCACGTTCTTTCACCCCCATGGCCAACATGGCAGCAAGAGAATCAACAATGGCCAAACTGCATCGCATGGAGCACTTACTGCTGCCAAGCACAGTGAGTAGAGTACGAAGCACACCAATGGCCGTGAGACGAACCATCTGACTCTGTGTCGCTTGAAGCATGGTGTAGCTGAGTGCTTGAGCAGCTTCACATAAGGATGCAGCGGGCATGTCGTGATGTTTGTGTCGTAAGATTCTGCATATCTTCTCCACCACACCTGATTCGATGACACGCTGCGTTCGAGTGCTGGGAGCGGAGCCAGAGCGCAGAATCATACTTACTTGCCAACATGAGCGTTGGAAGTAGTACCAGACGTCATCCTCTGGCTGAAGAGGACGTGAGGAGGGTGATGATGATGAGGTTGGGGAGGCTGGCAGAGGTACGAGGTCGAGGACTTGGCCGATGATGTCCAACAAATCCAAACCTTTGGACGGGAAGGTCGCAGCTGTAATCTTGCCGGATGAGGATGAGGATGAGGGCGAGGCGGAGGCGGTGGAAGACGAGAAGGTGGAAGATTGCGTGACAGGAGGAGCAGCAGTGGAGTCATTTGGTTGTGATTTGGTGTCTCCTTCCTTCACTTCGCCTTTCTTCTCCTGTTTCTCCTTCTCTTTCTCATTGTCTGTGGCTACTACACGCGGTGTCGGTACACCCGGTAGAGCCAGTCGCATGGTTGATGGTTTGACTTTCATCTTCCAGCTGAACGGCGTCGATTGTGAGTTGCCATGGATGGGCTTGGTGGAGGATGTAGAAGTGGAGGCTGCAGCAGGAGAGAGTCCAGTGATGGAAGTGGGAGCGGAGAGTAGGACACTGACATCGGCAGGATCATGGAAGACTAACAGACCAATGCAACCATACAAATCCTCAAACATGATCTCATCCTTTTTTGGTTTCTCACGTTTTCGAACTCCTTCCACAGCTGAATAGTACAAGAAGAGCAAGTATGATGCAATGCCACTCTGCATGATCTCCAATGCAACTGATGGCGTTCCATCGCACATCCTTCCCAGTGCTGTACAGATGTAGGCAACCACCAATGAATGTGTGCAGGATTTCAATCGTGCGATGAGAACAGGCACGAATGGTTGCAGCTTCTCCATCGTCTGTTTGGATGGCTTGGCACAGAGTCCTGCAATGATTGCGGATAGATGAACGAGTAGTTGAGAATCCTTCGATTCATTCAACGAACTATACACCGATACCAATGTGTCGATGGCACCTTCCAAATGGATGAGAACACATGCTGCAGCAGGAATGGAGGAGTAATGAGAGATGATGTACGTGGCCATACGCCGAGTCGATGGTTGACGAAGGAGACGGAGAGCGTGATGGAGTAGCTGGGCACCAGTGCCGGAATTAGCTGAGATGGACAGAGGAGGTGACGGGTCGGGGGTGTTAGGAGTAGTAGTTTTCGCATCTGCTTTCTGTTCGCTCGGTTGTGCATTCAGCTGCACCCATGTCTCAAATCGTGTAACTTTCCCATTGCTACATGATTGGCAGACGCCACATGTGCCTGCCTGCAGCAAGGGTGGGCAGCATGAGCAATTCGACCCAAGATTGGATGATGGGAGGACGAGGGAAGCGTCAGATTTCGAACCTTTGCCCTTCTTGCTGGCAGATGCGCCGACACTCGATTTCTTCTTGCCACTTGCCTTGACAGTGACATCCTTGGATTGTTGTGATGTAGTTGCATTACTGTTGTGCTGTGGGTGATTCTGATTGTGATGGAGCTGATGATTGGCATGACTTCGATCCATCTTCAGCCAACACTGCAGAACCACGCCCAACGTCTCCAACGCTGCATTCTGTAAGGCAGGGACCGATAGACAGCAATTAAGCCGCTCGATGCAGCCACTGCCAATACAGTCCGCGATACAAACCTTCTGATCCTCCAATAAATCAGCCAATAGACGAATGGATGAGAGATGTTCGCTCTCCTTACTACTCGAGTTACCAATATCCTTACCTGCCGCACATTGTGCTGCCATCGTTGGCACATTATTCGTACTGGCGAGAAAGGTTTTGATCTCAAATTTCTCTCTCAAATTCTTCTTCAACTTATTCTTCAAGCGACAGGAACAACGCGGGTAGGTCGTGCAGCCGGGTTGACACAGTGACTTTCCACTCGCATGGGAGCTACTGTGACTGCCACCTAATGAACTGAGAGGGAAGGAGGAGAGAGAGGATGAGAGGGAGGACGATGAGGAGGAATGGGAGGATTTATCACCTTTAGTGCGGCTGCGAGCAAGCTTCGGCAATGCAGAGGATCGCAGACCACTCATCATCCCACTCAATGATGCACTGCTGCCGCTGCTGTTATTCCCACTGCGCTGACTATTGCTTCCATTCCCACTCGATGATTGACTGGTTGCATATGCCTGTGCTCCAGCCTGCGCTGCCTCGACCAATGCTTGACTTGCCGCTCTCACTGCCTGCTCATGGCTGGTGGTGGGGTTAGCGAAGGCAGACGAAAGGGAGGAGAGGAGGGATGAGGGGGCATTGGACAAGGCGAGTGCACTACCATGACCATTGCTGATGACGACGGTTGATGAACCCGTTCGAGATGGATTGGATGTGGCATTGTCGCTGCTGCCGGTATTGCCACTGCCATCCTTTGCTTTCGCCTTCCCTTTCCCCTTCGCTGCAGTTGATGCGACGCGCATTCCATCTCCATCAACAGTTGCACTGCTGGAAGTATCGCTCATTGCCGATCCTGCCTTGTGTTTATCGGACGTGCTCATCTACTGCTTGTTGACAGTGTGATGGCACGGCACAGGCTGTGCGATGAGCCGCGCTGGATGAACGAGGAGGAGTAGAAGCGGATGGAATGGAAGGGAATGGAAGGGAATGGAAGGGAAGGGAAGGGAAGGTCAGGGTGAGATGACAAGGGAGTGACAGACCTCACAAACAGCAAGGGTGAGACTGCATGGGATGCGGTACAATGCGATGTCGTGTGTTGGTGACAAATCTAGTGAGATGCGTGAATGATTGTAATGTAATTGGTGTTGTGTGATGTTGGATAGGTTGGACTGGTTGAGTGGGCGGCGAGAGTAAGAGTAAGAGTGAGGGATGAGCGATAGATGGGAGAGCTCAGTGGCACTGCCGTACACACTCGCCGAATCAAGAGTAAGGGATACGTAGTCGTAAGGCGAGAATAGAAGCAGTCAGATGGCAAGGTGATACATGCATCACCTAAT
>Ga0256771_1000369_pt1 | contig 10071 bp, 4 predicted proteins | sample MC6MC0922MT_FD_186046 | JGI IMG/M metagenome (GOLD analysis project Ga0256771, IMG submission 186046) | Metatranscriptome of enriched soil aggregate microbial communities from Iowa State University, Ames, United States - MC6-MC0922-MT... | ecosystem: Environmental > Terrestrial > Soil >...
TAATCATTCTGGGTTCAATTGTTTTATCAATATTGTATATAATCATCAGCTGCATCACGGGAAACATGACGTGCTATTGAGTGAAGGGCGTTAGCTTTGGAGTTACAGACCATTGGCCATACGCGCATGGCGTTGACTTATCTTCTTGACGCTTGCGGTACGTTAGCGTTAACATGCATGGCACCTCTCCCTCCACCGCGTCCGCCTCGAATCGCCAAGCCTGCATGTGGATGCTGGGAGCGGCGTGATGGTCCATGTGCGCTACTTGAAGCAGACGCATGATGAGGATGATGATGATGATGAGCACTGCCGTCGGTTGGTGTCGCATCGCGGGCAGATGCACGACGAGTAGCATAACGATGAGGATCCGCGGAATGTGTATGGGAAGGAGACACATGTTGGTGTTGATGCTGATGTTGCTGCTGGTGTCGTCTCCTCTGTTCATAGGAGTGGTGTGCTTGTACCCGTCTTAACTCCTGCTCATCATGCGATGCGACGGTGGCGGCACGAGGAACACTGCCGCCCAATCGTTCCACTTCCTGCACACATACTGCTTGCTCCCTCTTCATCCCATCCATACTCTCACTCAACCTACGTCGATGCTGTTCATACTCCATGACACGCATGGACTCCACTTCGCTCTCCTCCTGCACCTGTAACTCTCTCAGCCGGCCACATGCCGTCCTTGCCACCTCCGCCAATTGTTGCATCCTCATCTGGCTGGTCTGATCGGGCTTCACCTCAAAGTGATAGCGCAAGCGCGCCAAGCCCGGGGCCGTCGCGTCACTATCAAACCGCTCAATGTTTGAACTCGATAGAAGCTTGGCCTGGCGAAGACAGAGGATGGATGGACAGGAGAGACGATGAGACGAGAGGAGTTGACGGTAGCGATGCGCATCATCCATACTATCCATGACGAGTGTGCTACGAGTGAGAGAATGGAAGAGGTTGAAGAGTGTTTGGCGTTGAGTTGGATCCTGTGTGCGGAAGTGGAGCAGAGAGATGAGGTAGCGTGGGTTGCCACGCACACCGATAGGATGAGTCGTCCTGATGCTATGATGTGGAAGTCGGTGGGGGTTGAAGTTCGACTGATTGAGACCAGTGATCGTAATGATGGCTCCATCTGCATTCGTCTGACACCAATGTCTCAGCTGGTGATATGCCTGACATTGTGCATCGTGCGTGATGTATGTTGGTAGATTGGATTGCATATGCCAACTGATGAGTGCACACATACGAGCATCATCGATATACGCCTGATCTACTAGACGACCGTAATAGCCATCATTCATGCGGAGGATGCGTGCAGGATGATTCGATGCCAAGTCAGGAGACTTGAGCGGTACCGGTGGTCTGGCTTGTGATGTCTGATCCTGTAGTATGGTACATTGACTGTCGAGATAGTTGAGCAAGCTACTGGCTGGAATGTGGCCATGCGTCGGGTCGCGCAACTCATCTGGGATGGGGAGCCCGGAGTGTCGCACACTCCCAACGGTACTCTCGACATGCTGTCGGACGGTGTCCATGCGTGCCCTCGCCGCATCCCACTCCTTCTGTAAATCATTCAGCTGTCTCTGTACACCAGCCAGACGATCCGTTGCCGCTCTGTAGCGCTGCATGGCAATATTGAGCTGAGCTTGACGCTGCTGCTGCTTCGCAATATGTGCACGTAGCAGCACAGCATCATTCGAGAAGAAGAATCGGAGGGAGCAGTCGTAGCGAGAGGAGAAGGGAGGAGGAAGGGAGAAGGTAAGCTGGTAATCACCACTGCTGCCGGTCGACTCAGCCTTGACACTGATGACATGGAAGATGATGAGTGACGCAGAGGGGTCGAGGGAAGGCTTGGAAATATCGAGCTGAGGAGGCACACGTACACGCGGCTGAGCTGGTGGAGAGGGTGGTGAGGTGCTGCTTGCCGCTGCAGTAGCAGTGGTTGGCACACCCATACTCTCATCCTGTTCTTCGTCACTGTCAATCAAGGAGATGACCTCCGTATCTGGTGAGCTAGTAGGTGATTTTTGTGGCCGCGCCGATGTCGCTGCTGCACTAGTGGCACTACCTACGCCTGCGCCTGCACCTGCACTTGCCCCATCACCATGCTGTCTCTCATCACTTTCCAGTGCTGTGACCTTGCATTCAATTCGTTTGAGAGCATCCAGTGCTTCTGGTGCAAGTGTGTCAAATGTGACCTTTTGGCCGAATGCATCATATAGACGCATGGTGAGATTGCGTGCGAGGTGACGGCTGGCGGGTGGTTGGGATGGCTGCACGCCTCCTGCTGCTTGTACCGCTGCTGCCGCAGGTTGCGCATCCATATTACCGACAACGCTATTGATGGTCGAGTGTGGTGACTCAGCGATGCGCATCTGCACCGGTGGCCCGTTGCATACGATATGTGTCAATGTCACCTCCCGTTGCAGTTGATGCTTGAGTAAAACCTCACGTACGCTCTCACGCTGCTCTTCACAGCGAGCACGGAAATGCCAGAGGCCTGATGAGGAAAGGACATATTCGGAGGAGGGGACAATCGGAGACGCAGGTAAGGATGTGGAGGATGGTGCAGCAGTATCATCGCCATCTGGAGATGGAGATGAGGAGAATGGTTCAAACACAAAGGTACGGTCTGATGGATTCCAGTATGGGCGATGATAAAGATGGGACAGTTGAGTGAGAGCGCCGCTGGATTCACGACTGACAGAAACGGATAGACCAGGCAGCAACGACTGCGCCAGCTCCGATAATGCAGCATCATCAGCATCCGTCTTCGTTGCATCCATGTCATCCATGTCTTCGATCTCCTTCTTCACCTGTATCCCATCCAGTCCTGCAGCTGGAGTTGCGTCTGGTTGCTTGCGAGGAGAGGAGAGAGATGTTGATGCTGCTGCTGATGCTGCTGCGGCTGCTGCTGATGTTGATGTTGATGAGGTAGGTGAGTGTATTTGAACGGGTCCGATCAATGCATGGCCCTCCATGTCACGCAACAGCGACACTGTGAGAATGGGTAATGGGGCACCCGCAGGCAGAGCACGCGTGCATTCAGATCGGGCCTCAGCAGCGAGTGATGTGGCGGAGATGGGCGGCGGAATGGAGAGCAGATCGGGTTTCAATGGCAGCTGATCAGTTGAACGTTGCATTGTTGCAGCCATGACTTGTTCATCAAATGCACTCGTCAGTGTGATCGCCTGTACTTTATCATCCGGCAATACTTCAATCGGTATGATGACGCCACGTTTGAGCTTGTTGACAACCTTTGCTTGACCTGATGCGGGTTCAGCAGCATCAATACGGATGTAGGATCCAACATAGTGTGATGGATGTAGATGCAAGGTGAACTCCTCGAACATATGCTGTGAGGGTGATTCTTTCGAACTACTCTTACTCACCCTATCCGTGGATGATCGTGCTAACACCACAGCACGTCTCTCTTCTCTCGGCACTACACCCGACAGATATGACAATGGTGTGAGCTTCACTTCCTTCTTGATGCGAATGGTACGAGAGGATGATTGAGAGGCAGACAGGATCCGAGTGAGGGGATAGGGGTAGAGGCCGGATATGACTTGACTAGTGGAGGAGTCATCCGCGTCGTCCTTCTTCTCTTCGCTCGCAGCAACATCCTCCATCCCATTCTCTGCCTCTGTCTTCACTTCTTTCTTGGTCGTCATGCCATACCCATGACCCTGACCCTGCCCCTCCATATCAGGAGTGATGAGACGCAGTCTTGTCGTCTGTGCGCACGTTGTTGGATTATCACCACGATCATAGAAACGAATCCGGATGAATCCAACCTTACATTGTGATTGAACACGCAATGCCGTGCATTCTGCACGCTTCTCTGGTGGGGCATCACTCTCACATCCAACCTCCTCTTTGCACTCTGCATCCACATATGCACACATACGATGTGCAGCACCAGGTGCCAGCTGAATGGGCAACGGATGGGATGGTTGAAATATTGCATCGTCATCCCGCAGCACTAAGTAGTATGTGGCGACAGGTGCGATGAGGAATGCATCGCTGGCAACAAAGTATGGTGCGAGACTGCCATCACGGAGGCGCTCACGGGTTGGATGCCAACGACGCAAGGCATTGGCCAGCAGGGTAGAAGAAGAGGTGGAAGAAGAGGGGGAAGAAGGGGACGACGGGCATGGCAGTGAAGGCAAGACGGAGGAGGACATGGCGGGGGCAGGTGACGCAGTAGAGACTGACGGTGAGGACAGAGGTGAAGCGACTGCGGCACCATCAGCTGTGGGAGTTGCAAGACGCTGGACTGAAGACCCAGGAGCTTCGTTGACAGAGTCTGCGCCAGTACCAGCAGCAGTAGTAGGATGTGCAGTTTGGGTAGACGAGGATGATGGAGGCGGTTGATCGACATTGCCATTTGTCGACGGCGCGGCGTCAAGTTCATCTGTGCTCATTGGAGCAGCTGGACTGCGAGGAGTCGGCACAGTGGGCGTCTCTTTGTCGCTTTCATGTATGCTGTTGCTTGGTGTTGCTTGATCTTTCGACTCCTGCTTGTTTGCTGGGTCAGTGTGATGTACATCGAGTCTGATGTGTGCAGTATTGATGCGTCCCTGTTGCTCCTCATTCCATGTGGCCTCATTGCCGAATGCATCAACTATCAATAATCGAACTCGCTTCCACACGAGTGCACACTTGAAGATAAAGTTATCATAGGGTGCCAACTGCCAACGAACGGGAGGGCCGGGAGAGAGACGAAGTGTAAAGCGGGTCTCCAGAGAAGAGCACGGTAAGAGGGACGACAAGCGAGGCTTCGACTCAAGTCCAGTGCGCGCAACGGTGGAAGGAGCAGCCGACATGGCGGTGTCTGCTTCGTCCTGTTCCTTGCTTTCAGGAACAGCGACAGCAGCGGCATCATCATCGACCATGGCATCGTCACTTTCAGTGTGATGATCACTAATATCCATTCGAATGGAAGCATTGATTATGTATGCTCCGTCCTTCTCCCTCCGATGGATTCCCGTTGTCGGAATGCGAGTCGGCAGGTTGATCCCACTCTCAATGTGTCCATCACATGGTAAGTCAGCCAGTGTGAGGTTGCATGATGCACCCTCCAAGCCAGTGATGAGGAAGCGAACATGTTGCTGACGTTGGCCCAATTTGTCTTGTAATGATTCAATCGCCATCAGTCGACCACTCTCCTGCATGAATGCAACATACAAATGCTGCACTGCATCACCAACCTTCCCAGCGACAATGAATGGCAGGGCATCTGGCCCGGCGAGATGATCGACCCGTTGGTGCATGCGAGTGAGATGATCAGTGGATGGGAAGAGTAGAATGGACGTTGGTCCCCAACGCTGCATGAGTGTGACATGAATGGTCCGAAGGTTGACTGGATCGAGCTTGTCAACGCGAATTTGAACATGAAGATCGAACTCAATACAATACTCATCAACACTGCCATCCTTCAATTTGCAGTGATGGGAAAATGTCAGCGATGGCACCAACAATGGCAATGGTTCAAACTTGACAAGTCCAGTGGCATCGATGTCATACTGCTTGCCCGCACCCAGACCTTCGATGTATGGCACTGAAGGGACGAGCCAGATCTGTGTGTCCGCCGCATCCGCCACAGGATGGCCCCACTCATCCTCCAATTGCATCAACATGCGTGGTAGATTGGATGCATTGACGAGTGTGAGTGAGGCAGGGAAATCGATGGGTCGAAAGGAGTGGGGCAGGCCGGCGGCACATTGAACATCAGTGTGTGCAGTGAGGGAGCGGAGACGTTCAATGGCAGCAGTCGATGGTGTGGGATCGAATTGTTTGTAATCAGGATTGATATCGAATAGGAATGTGAGTTTGACAGGTCGAGTATCAGTGGCAGATTCAAGCTTCAATGGATTGGAAGGGAAGGGTGGCGGGTCCCTCTTCTCCTGCAGCGCGCGTGCCTCCTCCGCCTTCCACAACTCCTTCAGTTGCTGGAAGGATGGCATGGTCAGCTTGAAGTCATCCAATCTCCAATGTTCATCCTTGGCAGACCATGTGAGTCGTGCATTGGAGACATCAGCTGTGAGTAGAGGAACATCGGTCTCGATCGCGCGTACACGGATGCCACATGTACCAATGTGACCATGGAGTGTGGTGGGATTCCATTCATTGCCATACTCATCAACGAGTCTGAATCCAATAATGGATGGCATGGAATCCGTGCCGTACTCGACTCCAATCCGGCAAACAATCGGCTGACTGCGTTGATGAAGGATGAGAGTGTGACTGGGAGTGACGGTGGATGGCAGTGCGGGGCTCAGCTCGACTTCACAGGACACTTTGGGAACATGTCTCCGATCCAATAACTCATGCTTTTGCAGTGGTCCTTCCTGCGTCCATCCAAGTAGTTGAAAGACGATTTTGTATCTGGATGCTTTATGCTCGTCAAAGTTATACCGGCGGAATCCATGCTGGCCGAGTTGATTTCCCTGTTGCTTCTTCTTGGCCCGACTCACACTCGACTCCGAGTCAACATTGGCGCCCTGCGCAACAGCAAGCGCAACCTCCTGCGTCATGACAGGTGCATCCTCACGTGCCAACGCATCGTCTGGATCAAAATCACGATCATCATCACTTGCAAGGCTAACATCGGCATCACCATCAACACTTGTCGATGAAGCAGCTGATCCATTCGCGCCAAGTCTTGCACGCTTCGACGATGGTTGACGCGCTGATGACACATCATCCACATCTGCCCCATCCTTGCGTTTCTCCTTCGCCTTCCGTTTCCGTAGGCCTTCTCGGCCCTGATTGTGTGCATGTGAGACAGAATTCTTGTGTGAGTGTGAGAGCGAGCGTACATGGGTGAAACGAAAGATTTCACGTTGAACCTTCTCACGCGAACATGGCAGTGATTGACCTCGATAGGGATGACCCCAAACTGCCACAGCAGCACCAGGGAAGAACCAATCGGCGCTCTTACGATAGACGTGACCATCATCGAGGCGTGTTCGGGGCTCCAGCCATACATCCATATGATGTGGCACTTTACTCATCTCCTGATCTCGGAATTGTTGATACTCCGCTTTCTGTTGCTCCTTTGATGTCGTCTTATCAACCATGCGCAGTGAGAATATCTTGATGTATTCCTGCTGCTCAAATGGCAGGACTTGACCCCATATCTTGCCCGATGCACCGAACAATGCACTGGGTGGAGCCGCCACGCCCCGTCGCTCACGCTCAAAGAACATCGCGCGAAGCCAGGTGACCTTACCCGCCTTGGCATCCGGATTGCGAAGCTTATAGATGACACCTCGTCTCAAGGTACGATAATCAGCAGAAGTTCGACTATCGTGTATGGTGACCTCACTATACAAATCCTTGCCTTGTTTCATTGACTCGTCATCCAGGAAATGGCGCTTGTCCCATATATAATTCGCATCCTGTGCCTTCCACTCCTTTAATACATCCACCCATCGTGTTTCCGCTGTTTTGGCTCGGCTAGTCGTATGATAGTAGCGCGACTCACCACGCTCATCCAATACAGTGGGACCTTCAATCCAATTCTTCTCATCATTCAAATATCCCTCCAAATCGGAATGGCTCATCCTCAATTTATTGCGTGAGGTCAGTAGAGGGAAGCTGGTGAATAGGTAGCCCTTCATCCGTTTGAGGCAATCCTTCGTCTCTGGTGTCACCTTCATGAATGCAAGCTTCCGTACACTGGCCAGTGGAATCTGACGGCCATGCCAATATATATCAAAGATCGGGGCTTCATCGGCCAATGCGATCAGATTCCCATCCGCATCCAACCGATCAACGGCCATGGCAGAGGATGAAGAAGCGGCGAGTGAGGCTGCCTCAGCCGCTGCAGCTGGGGTGGGTCCCAATGCAGCAGCCGCTCTGCCACCAACACGATAAGGACGATGAGTTGACGCTTGTGGTGGTGCATCCAATGCATCATTCTCAGCGTCATCCGCATCTCCATCGGGTCCAGTCTGTTGAGCTCGTCTAAGCAGCTCAGGATGGGTCTCTCCATCCACGGATAGCGGCAGATAGAATATCTCGCCACGCAGCCATGCATGGTCATTGCGTGTATTCACAGTCTCTGTCGAATGTGTCTGCGGCAGCGGTGCACGAATGCATAACTCGAAGCGGAAAACTGGGCCACGACGATTCAGCTGATACTGGCATGCGTCGTTGGAGCGCACACTGCCTAAATCGATGAAGCGTTTGATACGCGAGCCTGAGTCATTCTCCATGATGTGCTCGAGTGTGATGGTGGGACGGAGCCACTCCTTGCCTGAATTATCCGCATTCAACCCGAGTGGACCATGCAGGAATCGATGATAAATGTTTGCAAGTTCATCACTGATACTATCCATGTCACTCAACTTGCTGATATGTCGCTCCTCCAAGCCAGTAATGATGATGCGACAGAAGCTCGACTGTGGCCTCTCTTTCTTCACCTCTGCACTCAAGTACGGTGATGCATGCAACACCTCACTGACGCTGCCACTGAGCGCCATCTCACCCAATCGTCGAATGGTGAGTTCACTCTCATATGCATTCTTTCTTTCTTTGTGCTTCTCAAACATGGCCTTCTGGGACATGGGAAGCTGTAAGACATGTGGCATGCTCTCCTGCTTCGTCTCAGCAATGATGCAGCTGCCAATGAAGAATGCCGCGGCCTTGGCACCAATGCCCCACTGGCTGATGTTGACTCCCATAAAATGATTCCGAGCATCCGCCAATACATTTTCACGCTGCTCACCACGATAGCTGGGTGCATCTGCCATGCGTGCGAATGCATTCAACGTCTGTGAATCCATACCAATGCCATTGTCACTGATGACGAGACAACTATTCTTCGCGCCCTTCGACGACTCAATGAAGGAGATGCGGATGGTGGGATGATGATCCGGCCGATGACGAACCTTACGAAGAGCGGAGATGCTGTTATCAATGAACTCAGATATGGCATAGACGATAGCACGTGATGCGCCTCTGATCTCCTCTCCAATCAGTTCTTGAGAATATGTGACGATGGATGGATGCGGATTATGTGACAGCTGCCGACTCCATCCTGTCACAAGCTGACGTACTCCCTGATGTTGGCTCCCCTTGGCAGATTCAAATACCAATACAACCTCACCATCATTCAGCTTCCTAAATGTTGACTCATCCTTAATCACACGTTGCTGTGTCTCATCCGTCACTTCCACATCCATGCCGGTGCGTGTTGGGAAGTGCGTGTGAATCTGTGAGAGGAGGTCTGCATAGGAGGCAACACTCAACGACTGCTGACGGGAATGCAGGCGAGGATCAGGACGCCGATGAATGACCGAAGTCGTGTTGCCGTTCCTTTCACCCGCGCTCACCTCTCCGTCATCCACATCCATAGAATCAGCTGAAGCGAGAGCTTCATCCTCGTCCCACCAACCCTGCCAGACTACGAGTAGCTCACGAGAAGCAGTGGCAGTGGCAGACTGAGGCTGTGAGTGTGAGGCCTCACCATCATCACGCATCGGAGCCGGCATGACACTGGATGAGCTGACGCTGCTCGTCATATTGTTCGTGCCAATGCGAGTGGTGTGGCGTGGCGTTGCCGTTAGTGATGGGATGGAATGAGGATTGGATTGAGTGGGAGGTGACAGATGGAGATGGCGATGGCGATGGAGAGGTGGCAGAGGGGGCGGCAGAGGACGGAGTGACAGCGACAGGGAGCACTGCTGATGAAGGTTGGGGCACTTGCTTGTCTTACTTCGTGTGCTCAGCTCACACTATCTATTGATGGCATGCCATTTGAATGTGCGGGAGAATGGTAAGGAAATGGTGATGGCGATGGTGGACGAACGGAATGGAAGGGAGGAGGCTGAGGTCGGATTGCAATGATAGGCAGTAGCAGAGGCAGTCTGAGAGCCGGCTCATTCGGCCTCTCTGCTTTGCTCTACACTCACTCATCCACTCAGCCACAATGCAGTTGATGCATACGGGCACGGCGCTATCCAGGTGCGATGCACTCATGGAATGGGATTGGGATGAGGTTGTGGACGATGGATGAGATGATGAGGTGAGATGAGACACGTGAGGAGGATGAGAGATGGCTAGAGCCAA
>Ga0256771_1000372_pt1 | contig 10053 bp, 13 predicted proteins | sample MC6MC0922MT_FD_186046 | JGI IMG/M metagenome (GOLD analysis project Ga0256771, IMG submission 186046) | Metatranscriptome of enriched soil aggregate microbial communities from Iowa State University, Ames, United States - MC6-MC0922-MT... | ecosystem: Environmental > Terrestrial > Soil >...
GCCCGCGATGCGCCGCGCGGGCGGCGCTCGATTTCATGGACGCTGAAGATATCAAGACAAGCGCTTCGCGCGGGCGGCGCTCGATCTCACAGGCGCTGAAGATCCCAAGGCAAGCGCTTCGCCCGCGCAGCGCTCTATCTCTGCATCACTGAAACGTTGTGTCATCCCCCGACAGGCATCACCCCCTGACCCCGAGCATCCCCCGCTCGACGATAAAATCAATCACCGCCTGCAAACCCTCACCTTTCTTCAGGTTGCTGAACGTCCACGGACGCTGCGGGCGCATGCGCTGGGTGTCGCGCTCCATCACCTCCAGCGAGGCGCCGACATAAGGCGCCAGGTCGGTCTTGTTGATCACCAGGAAGTCCGATTTGGTGATACCGGGGCCACCCTTGCGCGGGATCTTCTCGCCTTCGGCAACGTCAATGACATAGATGGTCAGGTCGGCCAGCTCCGGGCTGAAAGTGGCGCTGAGGTTGTCGCCGCCGCTTTCCACGAAGATCACTTCGAGGTTGCCGAACTTGCGCGCCAGCCCTTCCACGGCGGCCAGGTTCATCGAGGCATCTTCGCGGATGGCGGTGTGCGGGCAGCCGCCGGTCTCGACCCCGACGATGCGCTCAGGCTCCAGGGCACCGGCCTCGGTGAGGATGCGCTGGTCTTCCTTGGTGTAGATGTCGTTGGTGACCACAGCGATCTGGTAGTGATCACGCATGGCCTTGCACAGGCATTCGAGCAGCGCGGTCTTGCCGGAACCGACCGGGCCGCCGACACCGACGCGAAGGGGTTGCTGATAGCTTTGCATGTTGGCAGTCCTCAAGAACGGAACAAACGGGTGTATTGGGTTTCGTGACGCGATGAGGCGATGGCCAGCAGCGGCAGGCCGCCGCCAAGCTGGTCGTCGCCCAGGGCCAGGGCCTGGTCGATGACCTCGGGCAGCGCTGCGCTCAGGTCGCGCAGCAGGGTCTGGGCCGCCTGCTGGCCGAACGGGACCAGCTTGACACCGGCCATGACTGCGCCCTCCAGCCAGGCGAAGGCATGCCCGAGGGCAAGCTGGCGCAGCGGGATCGACCAGTGCACGGCAAGCCAGGCCATGCCGCCCAGTTGGCTGAGTTCGAGGCTGGCGCGCCAGGCCGAGGCTTGGCCCAGTTGCCAGCCGTCAAGCAAGCGCGCCAGCGCCGCGCCCCGCTGCTGCTCTTCCAGGCGCAGTTCGGCGGTTTCACGGTTGGCCAGCAGAAAACGGCTCCAGCGCGCAAACGCTTCGGCATCGTCTGCCTCACAGGCGTGGTACAGGCGCGCCAGGACCGGCCAGTCCAGGAAAGCAAGGGTGTCGTGCATCTGCTCGCGCTGCCAGGCACTGAAGCCTTCGATGTCACGCACCCAGCCCGCCTCCACCGCCCACTCCAGCCCCTGCGAATAGGTGAAGCCACCCACCGGCAGGCCGGGGCTGGCCAGCTGCAGCAGGCGCAGCAGTGCCAGGTCGCTGTTCATCAACCGGCCAGCACCACGGCAGCACCGGCCAGCAGGCCGCCGCCGAAGGCTTTTTGCAGGCCGCTGTGCCGGCGCAGCAGGCACCCAACCGCAAAGCCCACCACCAGCAGCAGGCCGCTGACGGTGACAAAGCCGGCGCTGAACAGCCAGAACGCACTTGGCGTGGCTTCAACGCCATGGGCCCAACCATGGAACAGGGCAAATACCGGCATGGCCAAGGCCAGCAGCAACTGGCGGCTGGGCAGCAGCACGGCGGCGGCAGCCACCAGCACCGAGACCGCGATAACGGTTTCCATGCCCAGCATGCCGCCGAACAGGTGGCCGCACACGGCACCGGCGAACATCGCCGCCAGGGTCGCCAAGGGCAGGCTCAGGTTGCGACGGGTCAAGGCGGCGAGCACGCCGGTGCCCAGCAGCATCAACAGGTGGTCAAGGCCGGTCAGCGGGTGCAGCAGGCCATCGTGCAGCGGGTTGCTGTCGTGGCCAGGGTGGGCGAAAGCCGGCAGTGCGACCATCAGCAGGACAAGGGCGAGGGTTTTTTTCATTGTGGGCTCCGGTGGGCGGTTCAGGAATGCGCAGGCAGGCGCACGAAAGGATGGTCGTGGGCGTGGCCATGGCTGTGTGGGGCGCTCTGATAGGCCCCGGCTTCCGGTTCGAACGGCGCCTGCTCGGCCTCCACGGTCAAGCCCAGGCCGCGCAGCATGTCGTCCAGCACGTAGTCGTGCTGGTAGCGCAGCAAGCCGGGCTCGATCTGCAGCGGTACATGGCGGTTGCCCAGGTGATAGGCAGCGCGCGCCAGCAGGTGCGGGTCGCGGCAGCGCACCGTCGACACGGCTTCGGGTGCCGCGAGCACGCGCACCACCTGGCTGCCGCTGGCATCGGCAAGCAACTCGCCGCCGCGCAGCAGGTGGCCGCGCTCGAGCATCAGGCCGGCCTCGCGGCCATCGTCGAGGGTCACCCGCAGTCGGCTCTTGATGCGGCTGTCGACGTCCAGGGTGACGGTGCCGGTGATCGTGTCGGATTCAGCGATCCGGCGGGTCAGGACAATCATCTTCGCTCCTTCAGAACAGGAAATAACGCTGGGCCAGCGGCAGTTCGCGGGCCGGTTCGCACACCAGCAGTTCACCGTCGGCGCGCACCTGGTAGGTTTGCGAGTCGACTTCGATCACCGGTTGCAAGGTGTTGTGGACCATGTCGGCCTTGCGCACGCGACGGCAGCCATGGGCCACGCCGATCAGGCTCTGCAGCCCCAACTCCTGGGCCAGGCCACGGTCCATGGCGGCCTGGGGCAGGAAGGTCATGCGCGTGGCATGGCGGGCGGCACCGAGTGCGCCGAACATTGGCCGGTAGTGCACGGGCTGCGGGGTCGGGATCGAGCCGTTGATGTCGCCCATGGGCGCGGTGACGATCATCCCGCCCTTGATCACCAGGGCCGGCTTGACCGCAAAGAACGCCGGCGACCACAGCACCAGGTCGGCCAGCTTGCCCACTTCGACCGAACCGACTTCATGGGCGATGCCATGGGTCAGCGCCGGGTTGAGGGTGTATTTGGCGATGTAGCGCTTGACCCGGAAGTTGTCGCTGTAGCTGCTGTCCGGCGCCAGCGGGCCGCGGCGCACCTTCATCTGGTGCGCCACCTGCCAGGTGCGCAGCACCACTTCGCCCACCCGGCCCATGGCCTGGGAGTCGGACGACGTCATGGCGAAGGCGCCCATGTCGTGGAGGATGTCTTCGGCGGCAATGGTTTCGCGGCGGATTCGCGACTCGGCAAAGGCCACGTCCTCGGCGATGCTCGGGTCCAGGTGGTGGCAGACCATGAGCATGTCCAGGTGCTCGTCCACGGTGTTGACCGTGTACGGCAGGGTCGGGTTGGTCGAGGACGGCAGCACATTGGCCTGCCCCGCCGCGCGGATGATGTCCGGGGCATGGCCGCCGCCGGCGCCTTCGGTGTGGAAGGTATGGATGGTGCGGTCACCGATGGCGGCCAGGGTGTCTTCGATGCAACCGGACTCGTTGAGCGTGTCGGTGTGGATCGCCACCTGGATGTCCATCTCTTCGGCCACGCCCAGGCAACAGTCGATGGCGGCCGGGGTCGAGCCCCAGTCCTCGTGCAGCTTCAGGCCCACGGCACCGGCGGCGATCTGCTCGCGCAGCGCTTCGGGGCGAGAGGCATTGCCCTTGCCCAGCAGGCCGATGTTGATCGGCAGGCAATCGGCGGCCTGGAGCATCCGCGCCAGGTACCACGGGCCCGGGGTGCAGGTGGTGGCGTTGGTGCCGGTGGCTGGGCCGGTGCCGCCGCCGATAAAGGTGGTGACACCGCTGGTGAGCGCTTCTTCGACCTGCTGCGGGCAGATGAAATGAATATGCGAATCGATGCCGCCCGCCGTGACGATCTTGCCTTCGGCGGCGATCACTTCGGTACCCGGCCCGACCGGCACGGTGACGCCCGGTTGTACGTCCGGGTTGCCAGCCTTGCCGATGGCGGCGATGCGCCCATGCTTGACGCCGATATCGGCCTTGACGATACCCCAGTGATCGATGATCAAGGCGTTGGTCAGCACCAGGTCCATGGCCTCGGCAGCGAGCATCTGGCCCTGGCCCATGCCATCGCGGATGACCTTGCCACCGCCGAACTTGACCTCTTCGCCATAAATGGTGAAGTCCTTCTCCACCTCCACCCACAACGCGGTGTCTGCCAGGCGCACGCGGTCGCCGACGGTGGGGCCGAACATGTCGGCATAGGCGCGGCGCGAAATACGGCTCATGCCCTGCCCTCCAGCGCGCCCATCACCTTGCCCTGAAAACCGTAGACCTCGCGTTTGCCGGCATAGGCCACCAGGTGCACGGTGCGTGATTGCCCGGGTTCGAACCGCACTGCAGTGCCGGCCGGGATGTCGAGGCGAAAGCCACGGCTCGGCCCACGGTCGAACACCAGCGCGTCGTTGACCTCGAAGAAGTGGTAATGCGAACCGACCTGCACCGGCCGGTCGCCATGGTTGGCCACGCTGACGCTGACCGTTTCACGGCCGACATTGAGTTCGATGTCGCCGGCGGCGGTCTGGATTTCACCTGGAATCATGCTGGGCTCCTCAGCCAGGTCAGACGATGGGGTCATGCACGGTCACCAGTTTGGTGCCGTCTGGGAACGTGGCTTCAACCTGCACGTCATGGAGCATCTCGGCGACACCGCTCATGACCTGTTCGCGGCCGATCACTTCACGGCCCAGGCTCATCAGCTCGGCCACCGTGCGGCCATCGCGCGCGCCTTCGAGCACGGCGGCGCTGATCAGCGCTACCGCCTCCGGGTAGTTGAGCTTCAGGCCACGGGCCAGGCGCCGTTCCGCCAGCAATGCAGCGGTGAACAGCAACAGTTTGTCTTTCTCTCTTGGGGTCAGCTCCATGGCGCTCTCTCAGGTAGCCCAGATGCGCGGCGGGCACGCGGGCAGGCCGAGAACGGCCGGCCGCAGCACGTGCCAGAGGCGCTGCAGGGTGTGTTGCAGGTGTTGGTTGTCGTGGTCGAGCAGGCGGATCACCAACAGCGGGCCGAGCAAGGTCGCGCCTGCGGGGGTGTCGAGTTCATCGAGCAGCGACCGCACCTGTTCCAATACGCACGGGTCGGCCGGTGACGCGCAGAACGTCGCCACCAGCGGGTGCCCGCCGAGCTTGTCAAGCTGGCCACCGGTGATACGCAGGCGTTCATGCAGGCCAGGCTCGCCGGGCAGTTCGATGCTCAGTCGGCTATCCAGTGCGCCATGCTCGAAGCATTCGCCCATGACCGGCCGCCCCAGGCACAGAGTTTCCCAGGCCAGCAAGCGGGCGCCGGGTTCGAGGGTGAAGCGGCTGTCGAGGTTGGCGCGGGCGCCGGAGAAGAAAATGCTGTCCTGCGGTAGCCACTCCAGCGTGCTGTCGGCTTGCAGGTGAAAGCGCTGGGTCAGCCACGCGGTGGGGCCGATACTGCGGTAGAACTTGCTGGCACCGGGCATGGTCAGCAGCGCATGGCTACCCGGCTCCAGGTGGATGTCCAGGTCCAGGCGGTCCCCTGCGACGATGCCGCCAGGCGGGTGCAGCACATAAACGTGGCACGGCGCGCCTTCCGGATAGAACGGGCGCTGCACCAAAAGCGGGCCGAAATGCCGGCGCGCACCAAGGCGGGTCACGCCACCGCGTGCGATGAAGCGCAACTGCAGGTGGGCGCTCCAGCCCGCATCCTGTTCAGATTGTTCGAGGCGTTCTGCCAGAAACATCCTATAGCCCCTGATATTCATGGCCCATGGCCGTTACGAGGGTCGGAGGCCGCGCACGGAGGCGCTGCAGGCCTGACCACTCGATCAATTTCGATTGGCTGGGATATAGCAGTTTGCGGGCCAACTACGCAGGTGAAGGCGCATGAAACTTTTGCGCAGAGGCTCTGGCATAGGGCACACAGGCGCATCACGCACGATACGAGGGCGGTCACCGGCCCTGTTTCGGTGCCGGCGCCAAGCCGCTGCGGAGGCCAGGCGAGACAGCCAGGCGGGAGAAAACGTAGACTGCCCTGCAGTGCACTCAGCCTACGGCCAAGGAACCGCCATGCCCCTCGCCCCTGCAATCCCCGTCCTGCGCATCTTTTCGGTCGACAAGGCCAGGGAGTTCTACTTCGACTTCCTCGGTTTCACGCTGGACTGGGAACACCGCTTCAGCCCCGACTTGCCGCTTTATATGCAAATTCACCGTGACGGGCTGATCCTGCACCTGAGCGAGCACCATGGCGACGCCTGCCCAGGCTCAACGGTCTTCGCCCGTTCCGATGAACTGCTGGCCCTGGAGCGCGAACTGCAGGACAAACAGTACGGCTACGCCCGGCCACACGCCGCCCGCGTCGACTGGGGCCTGGAAATGCTGGTGCGCGACCCGTTCGGTAACCTGTTGCGCTTCTGTCAGCAAATCGACGAAGAGGCCGCGCAATGAAAGTACCAGGCAAACGCGAGCTGGCGCGCCTGGAGCGCGAACTGGTCGCCTGCCTGACCGACGCCTGCGAAACTGCCAAGGCGGAAATCGTTGGGTTTACCTGGCTGACTCACCGCTTGGACGCTGACGAGTTCCCCACCAGCCTGCGCATCACCTGGGTCTTCGAGCGCGAGGCGGACAAGGCCGCAGCGCTGGCGGGGGAAGCGAAAGCGCGCATGCTCAAGCTGACGGCCCAGGCACTCGACGAGGCAGGTGTGCAATTGGACCACCCGGCCTGGCATGTGCGTTTTGACAGTGAAGAGGCCTGTGCACGCAGCCATGCCGGCGACTGGAACAGGCGCTTGCAAGGGCGCTGAAGTCAACCGGCGAGCGGTGCTTTACCCGCCCTCGCCTGTCCGTTAGGCTCACGTATTCCGCTTCACGAGGTATTCGTCCAATGCGCCATTGATGCCGCCGTCCTGTTCGACGGCCAGCTTTCAGCCTCCGGCTTGCGCCGGGGATGTCGCGGCATGAGTGGAGTTGTGCATGACGAATACGTCGACCCTGACGCTGGACAGCGTCTCTCTGGTTTTGCCTGATGGCAGGCCCCTGTTTACCAACCTGAACGAGTGCTTCGACCAACGCCCGACCGGCATGGTCGGGCGCAATGGCGTGGGCAAAAGCCTGCTGGGGCAGATCCTTGCCGGCCTGCGTTTGCCCAGCAGCGGCCGCTGCTTGCGCCATGGCAGGGTGCATTACTTGGATCAACAGGTGATTCGGCAAAGCGTGCGCGTCGCCGACCTTGCCCAGGTCGGCGCTGTGATCGCCGCGTTGCAGCGCATCGAACACGGCAGCATCGACCCGCGCGACTTCGACACCGTGGGCGAACATTGGGATATCCGCGAGCGGCTGCATATGCTGCTTGATCGCCACGGCATGGGCCACCTCACCCCCGATTACCCCGCTGCCGACCTCAGCGGAGGCCAGGCCATGCGCATCGCCCTGCTTGGTGCCTGGCTCAACGATGCCGATTACCTGATTCTGGACGAACCCAGCAACCACCTTGACGGTGAAGGCCGCGGACAACTGCTGGCCATGATCAAAGCGTGGGGCCGGGGTTTGCTGGTGATCAGCCATGACCGCAGCTTGCTCGCACATATGGCGCGTATCGTCGAGCTGTCGAGCCTCGGCCTGCAGTCATTCGGTGGCAATTACAGCTTCTATGAGCAACACAAGGCCGACCAGCGTGAGCAGGCCCAGCACGCACTCGCCCACGCGAGGCATGAACGCCAGCGCCAGGCCCGCGAACTGCAAGCGCAGCGTGAACGCCTGGAGCGCCACCAGGCACGCGCTCGCCATCACGCAAAAACCGCCAACCAGGCAAAGATACTCATCGACCGCCAGCAGGAACGTAGCCAGGCCACGGCAGGCAAACAGCGCCGCGACCATGGCGACGCGCTGCGGGCGCTGCAAACGCAGGTACAAGCAGCGGCGCTACAGGTCGAGCAAAACAGCGCGATCACGCTTCATGCGCCGAAACCGCAACGGCACGCAGGGCGCGAAGTGGTCGCACTGCAGGGCGTAGTGCTACCGCGCGGCAGCGCCGAACCGATCGACCTGCGCGTGTTGCCTGGGCCAGCGGCTGGGGCTGGTCGGTACCAATGGCAGCGGCAAGTCGACGCTGCTCAAGGTGCTGTGCAATACGTTGCCCATCAAGGCCGGCAGCGTCCGCTTGAGCGCCGAAGTAGCGATGCTCGACCAAAACTGCGGCTCACTGCCTGGGCAGCAGACAGTACTTGAACACCTGCGCGAGGCTAATCCGACATTGCAACCAGGCCTTCTGCGCACACGGCTGGCCCACTTGGGCCTCGATGCCGCGCGCATCGAGCTGCCCAGTGGCCTGCTCAGCGGCGGCGAGCGCCTCAAGGCCGCGTTGGCGGGCGTGCTTTACCGCGAACGGGCAGTGGATCTGCTGTTACTCGACGAGCCGGACAACCACATGGACCTGCCGTCGCTTGAAGCGCTGCAGACTATGCTGCGGCATTTTCAGGGGGCAATGATAGTGGCTTCCCATGATTGCGTGTTTCTTCAGCAGCTCGAGCTGGACGGGTATCTGCAACTACCCTCGCCGGTGCTGAACCCGAGATAACCACCAATTCGTGACTGGCCGTTCCCGATCCGCGACGGATGTATTATCGTGGCGAGGTGCGCAAATAACAGCAGCCTGAGCGATCAGGCATCTGCAAGACAAACGAGGGTGTCATGAGTAACGAGATTAACTGGGACAAGCTTGGCTTCGACTACATCAAGACTGACAAGCGCTACCTGTCCGTGTTTCGCGATGGCGAGTGGGACAAAGGCACCCTGACAGAAGACAATGTGCTGCACATCAGCGAAGGTTCGACCGCCCTGCACTACGGCCAACAGTGCTTTGAAGGCATGAAGGCCTACCGTTGCAAGGACGGCTCCATCAACCTGTTCCGTCCCGACCAGAACGCCCTGCGCATGCAGCGCAGCTGCGACCGCCTGCTGATGCCGCGCGTGCCAACCGAACAGTTCATCGAAGCCTGCAAACAGGTGGTCAAGGCCAACGAGCGTTTTGTACCGCCGCATGGCAAGGGTGCCCTATACCTGCGCCCATTCGTGATTGGCGTGGGTGACAACATCGGTGTGCGCACCGCACCGGAGTTCATTTTCTCGGTCTTTGCCATCCCGGTCGGCTCCTACTTCAAAGGCGGCATGACGCCGCACAAGTTCCTGATCTCCGACTACGACCGCGCCGCGCCACAAGGCACCGGCGCCGCCAAAGTCGGTGGCAACTACGCTGCCAGCCTGCAACCAGGCTACGAGGCAAAGAAAGCCGGCTTTGCCGACTGCATCTACCTCGACCCGCTGACCCACAAGAAAATCGAGGAAGTCGGTTCTGCGAACTTCTTCGGTATCACCGCAAACAACGAGTTCGTTACACCGAAGTCGGCGTCGGTGCTGCCGGGCATCACCCGCTTGTCGCTGATGGAGCTGGCCGAATCGCGCCTGGGGCTCACAGTCATCGAAGGGGACGTTGAGATCAACAACCTCGAGCGGTTCGTCGAAGCTGGCGCCTGCGGCACTGCCGCGGTTATTACCCCGATCGGTGGCATCCAGTACAACGGCAAGCTGCATGTGTTCCACAGCGAAACCGAAGTCGGCCCGGTTACCCAGAAGCTCTACAACGAGCTGACCGGCATCCAGAGCGGTGACGTCGAAGCGCCGGCTGGCTGGATCGTCAAGGTCGCCTGAGCCGCTGCGCCACGCTGAACCACGGGGCATGCCAGGCACTGGCATGCCCCGTTTTGTTTTCCGGCCGTGGGTAGATGAATTTTTCTTAAATCGCCGTTTGGCTATTCTTTGGCACAATCAAGTCTCCAATAAACGCCCAGGAACCAGCATGACACGCGTACTGACCATCGAAGACGACGCCGTCACCGGCCAGGAAATCGTCGCCGAACTCACCAGCCATGGTCTGGATGTGGATTGGGCCGACAACGGCCGCGAGGGCCTGGCCAAGGCCATTGCCGGCGGGTACGACCTGATAACCCTGGACCGCATGCTGCCCGAGGTCGATGGCCTGACCATCGTCACCACCCTGCGCAACCTGAA